>ERZ778021.658-NODE-658-length-55054-cov-7.688703_pt1 | contig 55054 bp, 36 predicted proteins | sample MGYA00375751_ERZ778021 | MGnify/ENA primary metagenome ERZ778021 (study PRJEB29350, sample SAMN05389814) | bioreactor metagenome | isolation source: Thiocyanate stock bioreactor | place: South Africa: University of Cape Town | collected 2013-08-29 ... | reverse complement strand
AAAAACTACCGCCGTACCATCCATAGTATTTGTTCCAGGCTATCAGGTCGCTATGCTTGTTCAACGGGTTGTCATCACCCAAAAAACTGGCGGCTACCGTGGGGCGGGTAGGATCCTCTTTATGTGTCAGAGCATTGAGTTCCATGACATACTCTTCGGGATCGTCGCCTTCGGTTTTTAATTCGTTGTACAATCCCCACATGCAAATAGAGGGATGGTTATAATGTTGCTTGATCAGTTCTTTCAATTGCTCTTTGCCGTTTTCCCGGAAGGAGGGCTGGTTTACATATCCTTGTTCGGCATACCCTCCGGGTCCTATAAATGGTATTTCGGCCCAAACAATCAGCCCGTTTTTGTCCGCCAGATCATAAAAATAGGTTGCCTGCGGATAGTGGGCCAGGCGCATGGCGTTGGCACCCATCTCCAGGATGATGTCCATGTCCTCGTCGTGATGCATCGGGTGGAGCGCATTTCCGATTTCAGCCCTGTCCTGGTGGCGGCAAATTCCTTTTAACTTGATGTGTCCATCGTTGAGAAAGAACCCTTTATCAGCATCCACATGGTAATAACGCAGGCCCAGCGGTTGAATAACTTTATCTTTTATTTCACCATTTATCGATAATAGAACTTCTGCCGTGTATATGAAAGGATCTTTTTTCCCATTCCAGAGGCGGGGTTTATTGATCGAGAAGCCGACTTCTTCCTGCTGGTTTTCTCCTTGCCGGAGTTGGATATCTTTCTGTTTCGTGAGGATATTTTTAGCATCATCATAAATATTCAATGTCAACGTGGCGTTTTGTATATCAGCATAATTACTCAGCATGATTCGGGCCGTTATTTCAGCTTGCTCCTTCGAAACCTTATCCTGCACCAGATACACACCGGGTGAAGCATAATCGGTCAATGAAATGTGTTGCTCTTCAGCAATAACAAAATATACATCACGGTAAATTCCGCCATAAAAATTGAAATCTCCTACTAACGGCATGATATCAAGTTGAAGCGCATTATTAACGCGCACAAGTATTTCGTTTTCTTTACCATAGTCTACATATTCTGTGATATCGAATACAAAAGCACCGTATCCACCCCTGTGTTCACCTACATGCTTTTGATTGATAAAAAGATTGGTGACACTGTTTGCTCCTTCAAAACGGAGATAAAGGCGTTTCTCCCGGAGTTCCTCGCTGATAAGAAGCTTCTTGCGGTAATTTCCCACGCCACGATGGTAATCCTGTTTACCCGACAGTGCATCCTGTGCGTTCCATGTGTGCGGTAGGTCAACCCTCCGTTCGGAGTCTTTCTGGACTTGCCACGAAAAACGAAACTGCCAGTCGTCGTTAATACATATTTCTCTCCGGGATGCCAACACTGTGGATGTACCTAAAAAAACGAGTAATAAAATGGTGAATCCTCTCATAGTATAACTAAATTTCAGGCAAAATTAGAGAGGATACGATAAGATAGGCATATAGATTATCCAAAAAAGTAGTACAAATTGTCCCGATACAGGTTTTTAAGCTTTCTTCTTTCTGTATTGGGCGGGAGAAACCCCATACATGTTCTTAAAACTCCGGCTGAAATAAACCGAAGAGCCAAATCCTAATTGTTCGGCAATTTCCACGATCTGTAATTCCTTGTGTTCACACAATAAAATGGCAGCTCGTTTAAGACGTTGATTCCGAATGAACTCATTGGGGGTTATGCCGGTCAATGCTTTGAATTTAGCGAAGAGGGAACTGCGGCTTAATCCGGCTTCCGTAGCCAATCTGTCCACATCGAATTCAGGATCGTCGAGATGATCGTCAATCACTTTATTGATCCGTTTCAGTAAATCCTGATCCAACGAATTCAGCGCCAATGATGCCAGATCGAAATCGGGCTGTTCGTTTAATCTGCGCTGCATCAGCAATCTATTCCGGATGATATTATTGCATCGGATCAGAAGTATCTTTGAATGAAAAGGTTTTCCGATATAATCATCGGCGCCTTGTTGTAGTCCTTCTATGTTTTGCTCCACACTATCCAGGGCGGTAAGCAATACGACCGGGATATGGCTGAGATCGATGTTGTTTTTGATATGCATGCACATTTCAGTACCCGTCATGCGTGGCATCATCACATCACTTACTATCAGATCGGGCTTCTCTTTCATGGCTGTTTCAAGCCCTTCTTTTCCATCACGGGCCTGTAGTACCTTGTAAAGAGGGCTGAAAAGGGTACGGAGCATCTGGAGTAGTTCCTCATTGTCCTCGACAAGAAGGACCGTATACTTTTTACCCTCATCTGTTTCGGGGAGGGTTTTGGCCATCTTCTCATAATCTTCTTCCGTAAGTAATCCCGGCAATGCTCCTCCTTTCATTGCGGGTTCCTCGGGGTGATCCAACACCGCTGTTTTACCGTCTTTTTCAAAATGGACCTTTCCTTTCAGCAGTTTCACACTGAATATAGTGCCGTAATCGCGTTCACTTTGTACTGTAATCTCTCCGTGATGCAGTTGTATGATGTTCTGACTCAAAGCTAATCCGATTCCGGTTCCCGGATTTGAATCGGACGATGAGATACCATTCTCGGCCTGATAGAAAAGGTCGAATATTTTCCGGGAATCTTCCGGCGATAATCCGATCCCATTGTCTATAACCTGGACTGTGACCACGTCATCTTCTTCTTTTATCACTATCTCAATAGTTCCTCCTTCCGGAGTGCATTTAAATGCATTGGATATTAGATTGAAGAAGACCTTCTGGAGTTGATAGGTGTCAAACCAGAGGAAAAGATATTGGTGTGAAGTAGATATCTGATAAGTGATTTGTTTTTTTGTAGCCAGTTCGTGAAATGACAGGAAAATATCTTTGAGGAAAGGGATCAGGTCCTGTTCCGAAACACGCAGCGTGACAAAATGTTGCTCTAATTTCCGAAATTCCAGTAGTTCGTTAATAAGTCCCCGCATACGATTCGCGTTTTTGCTGATCTTCAATATTTTATTGTATACTGTCGGAGATAAGGAGGTGCTTTGGGTAAGGAGATCAATCTGGCTGATGATCAAGGTCAACGGTACCCGGAATTCGTGGCTGACATTGGTGAAGAAACGGAGTTTGGCTTGTGTGAGCTTTTCGTTACGTTCTTTTTCCTGTTGTTCCTTCTCTAAAGACATCGCCAATGCACGACGGGAATTGCGTGTGTGGATTATAAATGCAAGTGCAGAATAAGTAACAAGTATATAGGCTATCCATGCCCAGGCTGTGTTGTACCATGGCTGTGAAATATGGATATTCAGGGATATTTCCCGTGCGTTGGGCGTATCGATAGAGGAGGCTTTCTCCCGCACAGTGAGGCGGTAAGTGCCGGGGTTCAGGTTTGTGTAATAGATGCTGTAGAGATTCGTGGGATTCCATCTGGTATCAAAACCTTCCAACATATATTCATATTCATTGTTACGCTGAATATCCACATAATTGGTTGATGCGAAATTAATAACGATGTTATTTTGATTGTATGGTAAATTGATTTTATTTGTAAAGGGCAATGCCTCCGATAGAACACCGGTATTGTCCCCCGGAGTGAGCTGTTGGTTATGAATGTACATATCGGAAAAATAAAGAGCGTACTCTTTCTTATCCACATGGAGTTCGGCTTCCCTGAAGGAAGTGAGCCCGTCTGACCCTCCCACGAAGATCTCATCGTTGTCACACAGTATAAGGCCACATCCCTCGGTAATAGAGGTAATGGGTAGGGATACTCCCAGTTTTACAAAACGGGAGATTTCCTGTTGAGGATTAAAAAATGTGACACCTTTGTCTCCGGTGATCACCAGGTTCCCACTTTTAGTCTGCACCATATTATAACAATAGTTGCTCATGAGATGCCCGCTTGAAACGGTATAAGCCGTAAGTGTATCGTCTGCATCGTTGTATTTATAAAGGCCTGATCCCCTTGTGCCAATATAAATATTTCCATTGCTCTCAAGGATATGGGTCGCATCGAAACGCATACCCCGTTTTCTGAGCGAAATTTCCTTTACTTCCGAAAGGTCATTTGTGTTTAATCGGGTGAGATTTCCCGAAAAGGAATACCACAGATAACCTTTTGAGTCGATAAAAAAATTCTCACAGTAGTGTCCCAGATCTGTAAATTCCTCTGTATTAAGATTCATCCGGAAAAGCCCGTTTCGTGCAGAAACATATAGATAGTCTTTGTAAATTCCGGTATGATGGATAATGTAGTTCGGACGAAGGGGTGAAGAATCACCCGAGTGCTCCATGTAATGATGGAAACGCTGTGTGGGTATATGGAACTTGGATAATCCTCCGGTATGTGTGCCGATGTAGAGCATGTCCCGCTTTTCATCATAACTAATACTCTTCAGGTTATTATGCGGAGGCCCGTTTTTATCTTCCGATACAAAATAACGAAAAGTTTGTGTCTTGCGGTTCAAACAATTCAAACCTCCCCCTTCGGTACAGATCCACAGATCGCCGTCTTTGTCTTCCACCATATTCCCCACGAAAGGGTAGTTCAGGCAATCATTGCGATTGGGATTATCCACATAATGGGAAAAAATATCCCTTTCCGGATTAAAATAATTCACTCCTCCATAATAGGTGCCGGCCCAAATGGTTCCCTGACGATCGAAAAACAGTGAAAATACAGATGAATGACTCAATCCCCCGGGTAAATTATTACGTGTATACAACGTAAACTCTTGGGTATGTGGGTTGAACTTTTGTAATCCTTTGAATGTGCCGAACCATATATTGCCATGGTTATCCTCTGCAAATTCCCTTACCTGATTACTTGCAATGCGGGTTTGTGAAGGGTTAAACTCCGAGTAGAAGCTTCTTGTTCCGTCGGGAGCTATCTTGTGCAATCCTTCCATACGGCAACCTATCCAGAGATCTTTGGTGGAACTTTCAAACAGGCTGTATATGTCTTTATCGGGAATAATCACTTCCGGAGTGGCTCCGTTTTCCATCAGATAGAGACCCTTATTTGATCCCAGCCATATTTTGTCTTCCGACAGGACCAGCATACAAAAGATAGACTGAACATTGGTTTTGGTTCGGAATTGCAGGGAATCTCCTGCCGGGTCATAGGTGAATATAGAATCTTCCACCACACACCATATATCTCCCTTATAAGTAGATAGTGTCCTGACCCCACTCGAACGAACCATCCGGAACTCCTGCTTACGGATATCGTATCGCATCAAAGCCGCGTCTGTCCGGAAAAAGACGTCACCTTCCCGGTTACTCCGGATAAAATCACACTGATTTCCGAAGAGCGATTTCGTGGGCTCTCTATCCATTTCATCCGTCCATGGTTTATAGACGACAGTAGTGTTCCCATCATAAACGGTAATCCCTTCCCGCGTTCCAAACCACATCCGTCCTAATATGTCCTGGTGGATAGACATTACAGAGGTCTGGGAAAGCCCGTCTCCCATCCCGATATGTTTAAAATGTGCAGGGAAAACCGGTATAAACTGACATAGAAAAATAAATATGAGAACAATTCTCATGCTCGTTTCATTATTTATGATAAGACAACCATCGCTTCTTCGCAAAGGGTGATTTTCTCAAAGCCTGATTCATGGACGATGTATGTGTTTTCTATTCCTACGGCGCCGATGCCGGGCAGCACGAACTTGGGTTCCAGTGCGAATGCCATACCCGGCTCCAGGACTTCTTTTGAACGGGCCGTAAGCACTGGCGGCTCATTAATTTCCAGCCCTACCCCGTGCCCGATAAATTGGGCCTGTTGGGTAGTACCCATGAAATAAGGAGCTAAACTGTTTTGGTTGACCATCTCTTCTGCCAATAAATACAGCTCGGAACAAAGGGCGCCGGCCCGGAAATTCTTTATGATGGCATTGTGAATGTCGATGGAGACCTGGTGTGCTTTATAGGCGATATCAGGCGCATATTCAATTGCGAAGGTACGGGTCATATCATCCATCCATGGACGGTAATTCCCTGCCATATCCACCATCAAGGTTGTGCCGGGTGAAAGCAGTGCGCCGTTGGCTCCCAGTGGTAGGAGAGGGGAGATGCCTGCTCCACCCAGTGCGTAATCATAAGGCGATGCCACCTGGGCATTGTCGCCGGCCAACATGCTTCCCATAAAGATATCCATGTTCTCCCCGAAGGAGCGGAAGATACCTACCGATCCATGAAGGCGCATCTGTCTTTCTATTTCTATCTGCAGCTCCAAATCGGTCATCCCTTCGTGATACAAAGCGGGAATAAGCCCGTATACATAAGCGTGGATGCGGGCGCTTTCACGCATTTGCTCCAGCTCGTATTCCGATTTTACCGCCCGTATCTTCCGTAATTCTCCGGAAATGCTTTTGATTTCGGGCATATTTAACGCAGCCTGCAAGCGGGTAGCGGCAGTGAGAGACAGTTGGTCGGCTTCGATCAGGATACGTCTGGGCAAGGATATCCCCATTTCCCGTAGCAGATCGGGTATCTGTTCCGGTTTGCGGATAAATTTTGCCCGTTCATCATCAATGTTGGAAGGACGTTTCACAAACAGTACAGGGTTTCCCCCGGGAAATAAGAAGAGGAACCCGTCGAAAATAAATCCGCAGAGCCAGTATTGGTTCACGGATGAGGTGATGATACAAGCATCTGCTTGCATTTCTGTGATAGTTTGTTGTACCTTTTTCAATCTTGAGCCGGTTTCATGTAGCGGTAATCTGTTCATATAGTAATATGATTTTTTGACATCAAAATTAGGGGATTTTTTTTGAAAAACCACTATCTTTACGCCATAACTGGTTGGAGAGGTGAATAACAAACGGATATTGATAGTAGAGGATGATCGTTCCTTTGGCTCCATGCTTCAGAAATGGTTTGACAGGAACGGGTTTTCGGCAACGCTATGTTCAGGCATGATGGCGGCCCAGGAGGCGCTTTCTCAATCGGAACCTTATCAGATAGTCCTTTCCGACTTGCGTCTGCCTGATGGAGATGGTATTATGCTGTTGAATTGGCTGAAAGAAAAACACTTGTCGGTACCTGTTATTATTATGACGGGTTACGGTGAAGTTCAGACAGCAGTGTCGGCTATTAAATTGGGAGCATTCGATTTTTTGGAAAAACCAATCAATCCCGATATCCTGACAAAAAAGATTGAAGCGGCCTTTGATGGCCGGCAGGAAAACATTTCTCCACCCGCGAGACAGACAGAGCGAAAATCCTATAAGGAAGATAAACAATTTGTGAAGGGGCGAAGCCCGTTTTCCGCACAAATGTACACCCATATCGATTTGGTGGCGCCCACCCAAATAGCGGTGATGGTCATCGGTGAAAGTGGTACGGGGAAAGAGCATGTGGCCCGTCTGATCCATACACGGAGCAACCGTGCCAATGGGCCTTTTGTCGCGGTGGATTGCGGGAGCTTATCTATTGAACTGGCACCGAGTGAGTTGTTTGGACATAAGAAAGGATCATTCACCTCTGCCATAGAAGATAAGACCGGATTTTTCAGGGAAGCGCATGGTGGAACTCTATTTCTTGATGAAGTAGGAAACCTGCCTTATGGGGTGCAGATGCAACTGTTGCGCACCCTTCAGGAGAAAAGGGTAAGGCCGGTAGGTACTTCCACAGACCTGAATGTGGACGTGCGGATTATCACCGCTACCAATGAAAACCTGGAGAAAGCGATCGATGAAGGCAATTTCAGGGAAGATCTCTATCACCGTTTGAATGAATTTATGATCAGGGTTCCGGCGTTACGGGAGTGCGTCGAAGATATTCCATCCTATGCCGACCATTTCAGGGAAGAGGCCAACAGGGAACTTGGCAGGGAAGTCGACTCCATTTCTCCCGAAGCGTTGACCATATTGAAAAACTATGCATGGCCGGGTAACCTGAGGGAATTGCGCAATGTGATCCGTCGGGCGGTACTTTTTACGAGGGGAGACAGCATCACCCCGGAGAATCTGCCGGTGCTCGCGACAAGAAAAGAGGAATCTATACCGAAAGCCGATATTTCCCTTTCCGTGGAGCCTGAAGAGGAAAAAGATAAGATATTGAGAGCGCTTGAGCAAGTCAAGGGAAACAAGACCAAAGCAGCTATTCTGCTCCAGATCGACCGGAAAACACTCTACAACAAGATGCATCAGTATAACATCAGCTTATAAAGAGGAAATATTTTACACCGTACCAATTGCTTATGATAAGTAATTTTCACGGATATCGACAGTAAATTTTCTTATTTCTTCAATTGTTTTTAGCAATTCTTCTTTCCAGTTAGGATAGGCCGATTCGTCTTCTCCTCTCAACATATCCATTTTGCGCAAAACAACGCAAAGATGATCGGCATCGAGCTGGCTGAAGAAGGGATGGATCCTGTGGCTCAACTGTTGTGCTTTCTCAAACTCTTCCTCTTCAATGATTGTCGCCAGAGTATCCATATCCTTGTTGGCCGATTCGACAAAACCGGCCAGGATATCTTTGATGATTTGTGTGTCGTCGCCAAACAGGGAGACGAGTTGGGGGAACTTATCCTTGAGGGAATCTTCTGTCGGCGCTTGTTCCTTGTTTTCAGGATACTGTCTCCCGGCAACGATTTCCAGTAGTTTGCTCATCCGGATAGGCTTCCTGACCAGACCGGAGAATCCTTCCGATAACGCCCTTTCTGTAGTATAATCATCATGCGCTGTCATTAGCCAGACCGGTATCCGGGTGTCTTTTTCCCTGATCTTACTTAGGATATGCGTCCCTGTTATCCCTGTCATCTGCATATCGGTAAATACAATATCGAACTGGGAGATAACCCTTAAAAAACCGTGGACATCCTGTGGATTACTGCATAGCTTTACTTTGTACCCGTTGCGGACAAGATATTCCCTGATCATACCTCCCAATGAAAGATCATCTTCGAAGAGGAGTATTTTTCTGAAAGGTATATCACATTGCGTCATGTTGTCACTCCCGGATAGATCTGAATTGGCGTCACCATTGGAAACCCTATCCGATATCTGCCGGACAGGAAGGGCAATCGTGACGAAGGTTCCTTTTCCTTTTTCCGAAGTCACCTCTATGGTTCCTTTTAACAGATCTACCAATCCCTTTGTGACATACATGCCGAAGCCGCTTCCTTCGGCTTTCAACGGATTTTGCATGCGGGAGAAAGGTTTAAACATCTCGGGGATTTCATTGACATCCATTCCTATCCCACTGTCAGTAATAGTAAAAACCAGTCGGCCTTGATTTTCCAATCGAACGGTGACGCTGCCCTGTAGCGTGTACTTTACAGCATTGGAAACTACATTGGTAAGTATCTGTTTGAGGAGTGTGTAGTCTGTTTCTACATACAATGGTGATGAAGCCTGATTTTCAAACTTCAAGCTGAGTGATTTTTCTTCTGTCAAAGGTTGAAACATGCGGATAATATCGTCCATCAACTCAATAAGGTTGAACTGGCTATGACGCAACTTTGCCGAATTCTGTTGCAGGCGCGAGAACTCAAGCAGATTGGTCAGCATAGTCAGGATGTGTTTTCCCGAATTCCGGGCAGACTGCAATTGCCGTTTCTTATTTTCATTTCTCTCTTCCGAGTCCCACATCTCCATATATCCCATCATGGAGCTGAGAGGCGTTTTAACATCGTGGGATACGGATAGGAGTAATTTATGGCGGCTCTCAATCAGCTCCTCCGTAAGTTGTTTCTCTTTTACCAGGTCAGCCCGTGCTTTTTGTCCTTTGTTGAGGTCATCAATAATAAAGAAAATGATGATGAGAATAAAAAAGAGGGAGAGCGCACCGACGACGATGGCGAATCGGAAAATCCTCTGAGAGAGTTGTTCGCTGTTTTCCATACCATTCCAGGCGATCCGGATAGTTTCATTATAGAACTCATTGGTGAGTTGTGAAATGCGGAGTGAGATATTTTGTTCGGCGAACAGGAGCTCACGTACTTCTCTCTCTATCCCCTGTATGCGGGAGGAATAGGATTTGGATGCCTCTTCCGTTATGTTTTTCAGGTCGGCATACATGGTGGTGTCTACCCTTGAAATGGATCTTGATTCTTGTTCGGTGCGTGCTATGCTGATGGTAGAGTCCGGTACGGATGCAGGATCAATAAGATTTCTGAGTCGGTTCCAAAACCCTTTTTTCTTTTTTTCCACCCGGGTCGTGTCAATACTGGTGATTATCACAACCGAATCCTGTATGATCTCATCGTAACTATTGATCTTCTGGTCGAGTTCCATCAGTGGATTCTGGGATCTGAAGAGTCCCGTCAACCGGCGTACAATCTTATTTTTTTCCAGTAACAGAGAGTCGATATCCTGTAACAGCACATCCTGCTCCTTCTCCGGTTTCATCTCCTCTATATTCTGTATTTGTAAGGATATGTCGGATGAAATAGAGTCATATTGTTGTTGAAATACCCGCCGTGGAGACGAGAGGTACATATTCAGCACATCCTGCGCCTGTTGTATGGAGACCATTAACTGATTACTTTGGGTCAGGATCTCATATGAATTGTTCATCTCCGCTTTTTGGAGGTCCATATTCTTTTTAAGAGAATAAGAATAGATGAACAGTCCGGTAAAATAGAGAATGACCACAAGGAGTATCAATCCTATTTTTATCCTGACACTTTGTTCCGGTGATTTTTTTTTGGCCATACTTCAAATATAATGATTTTTCCCGTATCTATTATTCTCCAAATAAAATGAAAGCCGAGAGGCAAGTCAAACTTGTTTGAACTTGTCCGAGGCACATCTATTATTCTCCAAATATACAGCATAAGTTTTAATTATCATACTTTTCTGCATAGGCTTGTTGACAGTGGAAATTGTGGATTTATATGCCTTAATTGTGGAATTATTCCACAGTATCCACATTTTTTCCACAGCAGGAATATTGGATATATTTATTGTGTTATGGATTTAACATGTTTGTAAAGAGCGTTTTATGGCTAAAGAGAATTTTTCTGATATGATTTGGTATCTAATTTGATATATAATTAACGGCGATAGGCCACAAAAAAACAAACGGAATAAGAATTCAATGTAGTTTTTATTTTTTAAAATTTATCGTTATGAAAAAAGTAATTTTATCAGTCGCAATTATCGCAGGTATGCTTATTACGACAAACGTACAAAATGCACAGGCAATAGAGGAACAACCCTCCATCGCAATGGTTATGGACAATGACGGTTTTGTTGAAGTGCAGTTGCAGGATCTCAGTGAAGTAGTACAGGCAACGATTAACTCCTATACCCAGGAATACGATATCAGTAAGCTGAAGTATAACGCTGAAAAGCAACTCACAAAAGTGAAATTGACGAAAAAAGATGATCAGTCAGAAAGAGTAGTATTTCTTGATGCTGAAGGGAAAGAAGTAGCAGCCCCAGCGAAGGAAGACTCCGGAGCAATAGAGGAGCAGGCTCCATCGGCTGAATTGTCGGAAGTCATGCAAGACAACGGATTTGTGAATGTCAAGTTCGAAGAGTTGGGCGAAAAAGTACAGAATGCTCTTCGTACCCTTACTGAGACTTATGATATAACCTCTTTGAAATACAACGCAGAGAAAGGTATCACTGAAGTGAAAGGTACCAGTAAGACGGATCAGTCTGAAAAAGTAGTCTACCTGAATAGTGAGGGCGAAGAAGTGGCACCGCCAGCTTCTCCGGAACAACAGCAGGAAGAAACAGAAATTCCGATGTCATTGTAAAAAAACAAACTACACTATCGCACCTCTATATATTTCTTAGTTGACATATTCTTCTTAATACAATGACTAAGGATCCGATCGCCCCTTTGCTGAAAGAAGTAAGGGGGCGGTTATTTTTTATTTACCTGTCGATAGGGTTCCATATCTCCCATGCTGCCACCGCCTGAAGTTCCAGCATCTCCCTGCCGTTTTTGGTTGTAGCACCCTGTGCTTTTCCTTTTTGTAGAAACAGGGTCTCTTCCGGATTATAAATCAAATCATAGAGTAGATGGCGAGGGGTGAGAAGCTTATAGGGGATATCGGGACAATCTTCAGTTTGAGGAAATGTGCCTACCGGCGAAGCATTTACAATCAGTGTATATTCGAAGAGGATCTCCGGAGAAAGATCGGTATAAGTAAACCCGTCGTCGCGGTGAGAACGGGATACATATTTCCATTCGATTTGCATGTCTGTTAATGCCTGGGCGACCGCTTTTGATGCTCCACCTGTACCCAGTATCAATGCTTTTCTGTGAGACCCCGGATCTATCAACGGGATGAGTGATTGCTTAAATCCAATATAATCCGTGTTGTAACCCGTAAGCCGGTAGTAATACATATCACCGGGTTTCCTGTCCACTTTGATCACGTTTACCGCACCGATCTTTTGGGCTTCCGGAGAAATTTCATCCAGGAAGGAAATCACCTGTTCCTTATAAGGGATAGTTACATTCAGCCCTTTTAAATGCTGATTGAATAGAACGATATGACGAATCTCCTGAATATCCTCGATCTCGAAATTGAGGTATTCTGCGTCGATCTTCTCACAACGAAACTTCTCAGCGAAGAATTTCGCCGAGAAAGAATGCTTCAGTGGAAAACCGATCAGACCGTATGTGTTCATTTGTTATTCGGTTGTTATTCAGTAGTAATTCAATAGTTATTCGGTTGTTGTTCAGTAGTTATTCGGTTGTAATTTCAGAGTTACGTGCGAAGCACGAATAACGGCGAAGCCGAATAACAATTGTTAGACAAAGGGTTTTTCCGCAAGATACAATGTGGTGATACCCAGCGTATATCTTCTTAATCGGATGTTGGTAAAACCGTTTTTCTTCAGTATCAACATCATTTCCCTTCCCTGTGGGAAAGCGGCAATTGATTCGGGCAGGTAGCTATAGGCGCGTTGTTCGGTAGCGAGAATCCCCGACAGGACCGGCATCACATATTTGGTATATGCAGCATATACCTGTTTCATCGGTGTTTCCTGTGGGGTGGTGAGTTCGATAAAAAGAAATAAACCACCCGGTTTCAAAACACGGAGTACTTCCTGAAAACTTTTGTCGATATTTTCGAAGTTACGTACGCCGAAAGCAATGGTGGCGGCCTCGAAACTATTGTCGGCAAAAGTCAGGCTGGCGCAATCCTGTACGTCGAAGGAGATGATATCCTGCAATCCTTTTGCTTTTACTTTTTCTTTACCTACATGCATCATTCCTTCGGAGATATCTACCGCCGTAATTTTCTCCGGCTGTAATATTTTCTGTGCCAGGATAGCGAAGTCTCCCGTGCCGGTGGCAATATCCAACAACTGCTTGTGGGGATATTTTCTGAGTTCTTTCAGCGCGTCCCTTCGCCAATAATCATCAATTCCCAGTGAAAGTGCTCCATTCAGCTTATCGTAGTTCGAAGCGATACTGTCGAACATCCGTATCACCTGCTCTTTCTTCGGTTGATCGGAGTTATAAGGGTTTACCTTTTCTACTTTGTAGGCCATTCTTTTAATCTTTCGGCTGATTGGACATACAGACATTAATGAGTTCGCAAATATTCGGTGATATTTTTTTCAATGCGCGATTCCAGATTGTCGGCATCGGCTTTCATAAACTTTTCTCCGACGATCTTCTCGTATAACTCAATATAGCGTTCCGATACACTCCGACAATATTCGTCGGTCATTTCGGGAACCTGTTGTCCCTGTTGTCCCTGAAATCCGTTGTCCATTAACCATTTGCGTACGAATTCTTTAGAGAGTTGTTTCTGCTCTTCTCCTTTTTCAAAGCGTTCCTGATAGCCTTCGCTATAGAAATAGCGTGATGAGTCGGGGGTATGGATTTCGTCGATCAGGTAGATCTTACCATCTTTTTTACCAAATTCATATTTGGTATCCACCAATATCAATCCCTTTTCGGCAGCCATTTCAGTACCGCGTTTAAATAATGCGTAGGTATATTTTTCCAGTTGTTCATACTCTTCCCTGTTTACCAGTCCCTGTGCGATGATCTCCTCTTTCGAGATATTCTCGTCATGTCCTTCGTCCGCTTTTGTAGTAGGGGTAATCAGAGGTGTTTCGAACTTCTGGTTTTCACGTAAACCTTCCGGTAGGGGAAGGCCGCATAAGGTACGCGCTCCCTTTTTATACTCGCGCCATGCACTGCCTGTAATGTAACCTCGGATTACCATCTCCACCTTGTAGGGTTCGCATTGGTGGCCGACCGTCACCATCGGGTCGGGGGAGGCTGATTTCCAGTTAGGTACGATATCGGAGGTAGCATCAAGGAATTTCGACGCGATCTGGTTCAGTACCTGTCCCTTATATGGAATGCCTTTCGGTAATACTACGTCGAATGCCGAAATACGATCGGTGGCGATCATAACCAGTGTCTCTTTTCCGATGCTATATACATCGCGTACTTTTCCGTGATACACACCCGTCTGTCCGGGAAAATTGTAATCTGTTCTTGTCAATGCTTCCATATTGATTGATTTGATGATTTGATAATTTGATGAAGTTGAGAAGTTGAGAAGTTGAGAAGTCTGAAGTTGAGAAGTCTTGATTCTTGGTCCTTTCCCCCAGTCTCCCCCTCTCCCCAGTCACCTTTTCACCTTTCGCTTCGCGCAATCTGCTACCGTTCGGCAAATTTAAATAAATTTACTTTGCCCTCACTTACTCGCAGATTTCCACCTTTTCACTTTTCCACTTAATCACTTAGTTCATACGCCTCCACTATCCTTTGTACAAGCTTATGGCGTACTATGTCCTTCTTGTTGAATTCTACCCTGCCGATACCTTTGATACCTTTCAATACCTGCATGGCATGAATCAATCCCGACTGCTGGGAGTGGGGCAGGTCGATTTGCGTGATGTCTCCCGTGATGATCATTTTCCCGTTCAATCCCAACCGCGTCAGGAACATTTTTATCTGCGGCTTGGTGGTATTCTGGGCTTCATCCAGGATGATCACCGCATCATTCAATGTCCGTCCCCGCATAAAAGCGAGGGGTGCGATCTGTATGATTTTGTTCTCTACATACTCTTTCAATTTCAGGGGAGGGATCATATCCTCCAGCGCATCGTAAAGCGGTTGGAGGTAGGGATCGATTTTCTCTTTCATATCCCCGGGCAGGAAACCCAGTTTCTCACCGGCTTCCACGGCAGGGCGGCTCAGGATGATTTTCCGGACCTTCTTTGTCTTGAGTGCCCTGACGGCCAATGCTATGGCTGTATAGGTCTTTCCTGAACCAGCCGGGCCGATGGCAAACACCATGTCGTTTTCATCGAACGCTTCTACCAGTTTTTTCTGATTGGCCGTACGGGCAAGAATGGGTTTTCCATTCAGTCCGTGGATGATAAGGTTGTCCACATTCACCACCACGGGAACCTTTCCTTTCACAATGTCCAGGATATCTTCTTCTTTCAGCACGTTCATCTCGTTGCTGAACTTTTCCAACTCATGTATCTTCTCTTCAAAGCCGGCCAGTTCTTCCTCCTCGCCGATCACCTTGATTACGTTGCCTCTTGGCACAATACGCAACTTGGGATAGAGTGTCTTGAGCAACTGGATATTGCTGTTGTTGATACCGAAAAAGACAACCGGATCTACATTCTCTATGATAATGATGCGCTCAATCATTCTCCGCTATTTGAGAAGTTTAACGAATATTGGTGCGATTTGTTCTCCTGACCTTCAATATAATTGATAAATGCGTTATTCACAAGCCGGTTCCCGCCGGGAGTGGGATAGTCACCCGAGAAGTACCAGTCGCCCCCGTTATTGGGGCATGCCTTGTGGAGATCCTCAATACTTTGGAAGACGATTTTTACTTCGGCCTTTATCTCTTTGGAAGTAAGCATCTGCGCGATCTTGTCGGAGATCTCTTCATCGGTGAAAGGTGCATAAATATCCTTTACGTAATTGACGATATGCTCCTTCTTCAAATGATGCTGGGCTACCGATCTTTTATATGTTTCGTCGATCACATACTGCATGCCACGTTCTTTCAACAACTCAATGGCTGCTTTGAAAGCGATGAACTCGCTCATTCGCGACATATCTATACCGTAGCAATCGGGGTAACGTATCTGTGGAGAAGAGGAAACGATGATGATCCTTTTGGGGTCGAGCCTGTCCAATATCTTGATGATACTCTGTTTGAGTGTGGTTCCGCGGACAATACTGTCGTCGATAATTACCAGGCTGTCCACACCTCTTCTTAATGATCCGTAGGTAACATCATAGACGTGTGCCGCCAGGTCGTTCCTTGTATTTCCCTCCGCAATGAAGGTGCGTAATTTGATATCCTTGATAGCCACCTTTTCCGATCGTACCCGTTTCGACAGGATGGCGTCAATCTCCTCCTTGCTCAACGCGCTTCCTTTTTCGAGGATAGTAAGTGCTTTCTTGTGATTGAAGTGATTCTCCAATCCCTGGAGCATGCCAAAATAAGCTACCTCTGCAGTATTAGGGATAAACGAGAATACTGTATTGTCGAAATCGCCATCCACCGCATCCATGATTTTGGGAACCAGTAGTTCTCCCAGTTTTTTCCGTTCCCTGTAGATATCATGGTCAGAGCCGCGTGAAAAGTAGATCCTCTCGAATGAACAGGGCGTAATCTTCTTTTTCTTCTCCTGTATCTGATGAAGGGTGATAGCTCCGTTACGTTTTACAATAAGCGCCTCTCCGGGTTGCAGTTCATGTACATCGTCTTTCTTCAGGTTGAATGCCGTCTGGATAACCGGTCGTTCCGACGCTACAACTGCTATTTCATCGTCATGGTAATAAAATGCCGAGCGGATACCCCACGGATCACGCAGTACGAAAGCATCACCGCAACCGATCAATCCACAAAGGGCATAGCCTCCGTCCCAGATGCCGGACGCTCTTTTCAGCAGAAAAGGGATATCGAGTTTTTCTCCGATCTGAAGACTTATCTCCTGACCGTTCATCTGCTCTTTATTCAGATGATCATACTGGTATTGCACCTCCCGATCCAGATAATGACCGAGGGATTCCAGCATGACGAATGTGTCGGCATAATCGCGCGGATGTTGTCCTTCCTGAAGCAGTTGGTGAAACATTTCATCCACATTGGTCATATTGAAGTTCCCTGCCAGGGCAAGGCTTCTCGATGCCCAGTTGTTACGCCGCAGCAGGGGATGTACATAGCTGAGCCCGCTCTTGCCGGTAGTGCTGTAGCGCAGGTGTCCGATAAAGAGTTCCGCTGCAAAAGGAACCGCTGTCTTGACAAATTCGATATCACTCAGTTGCTCCCTGGAGAATTGCTGGAACGATGCATGTATATGGGAGAATATTTCCGATATGGCACCCGATCCCAATGCCCGTTCCCTGAAAATAAACTCGTTTCCGGGGGAGGCTTCCAGTTTCACAGCACCCAGTCCCGCCCCTTCCTGTCCACGGTTGTGCTGTTTTTCCATGAGCAGGTACATTTTATCCAGTCCGTATTGCCACGTCCCGTATTTATTGTAATAATAATCGAGGGGTTTGAGGAGGCGGATTACTGCAATCCCGCACTCGTGCTTGATAACATCAGTCATTGAATAACCTTTCTGTATTAAGGGTACAAATTTAATCTTATTTGTGGAAATTTTGCCGGTATTGTCACGATAATCTTATCAAAAAAATGTCAACGAACGGTTTTTCGGATAGTTCAATTACATTAGGCGTTTTCTCGCAACGACATAATCCAAGCAAGCTTGTCTTCTGTTCGTATTGCTTAACGAAAACGTTCAATTACATTAGGCGTTTTCTGCGCTCGGCAAAACAAATAAATTTGTTCTGCTCTTGCTTAACGAAAACGTTGGTGTTATCTTTGTGCAAAAGTAGTCAAAAGAAAATATGCAAGTCGTATGGTAGCAACTAACGCATTCAATAAAATCATCAAATGAACTGGGAACGCTTATTATCTGCAAAGAGGTTTGGAATGGAGCATTATGAAAATGCGAAGAAACACGAACGGACGGAGTATCAGCGCGATTACGACAGGTTGATTTTTTCGTCGCCTTTCCGGCGGTTGCAGAACAAAACCCAGGTATTTCCCTTGCCGGGAAGTATCTTTGTGCATAACCGGTTGACACATAGCCTGGAGGTTGCCAGTGTGGGCCGCTCGCTGGGAGAGAATATCGGTCGTGAACTGCGAAAAAGATATCCGCCTTCCGAAGCTCATTTCGAGGAGATCGGCTCGATCGTTGCCGCTGCATGTCTGGCACATGATATGGGGAATCCACCATTTGGACATTCCGGGGAGAAGGCGATCTCGACCTTCTTTTCCGAAGGGAAGGGCGCTTGTTTGCAAAGTGAGGTAGAGCAGGAGGGCGGCCGCTGGAGCGATTTTACCTGCTTCGAAGGAAATGCCAATGCTATACGGTTGCTGATGCATCAGTTCAGGGGGAGGAGGAAAGGCGGTTTTGCGATGACCTATTCCACACTGGCTTCTATCGTGAAATATCCCTATTCGTCGGAATTGAGTGGGGGAAAGAATAAATTCGGTTTTTTCGCCTCCGAAGAGGAAGATTACCGGCAAATTGCAGGGGAAATCGGAATCATCCAACAAAGTGACCACCCGTTGCGGTTTGTAAGATATCCTTTGGTTTATCTGGTGGAGGCGGCCGATGATGTTTGTTACCAGGTGATGGATATAGAAGATGCGCACAAGTTACGCCTGCTCTCCACCGAGAAAGCAATAGAGTTATTGCTGGATTTCTTCGAGGGAGAGAGCCGTCAGCGACGCATCGCAACGTTGTCGTATGTGCGTGATGTGAATGAGCAGATCGCCTATCTGCGTTCCGGTGTAATCGGCCTGTTGGTGAATGAGTGTTCGGAATTATTCCTTGCCAATGAAGGCCAGATCCTTACGGGAGAATTCAATGGTACACTTATAGGGAATATTTCCCCGGTTGTCGTGAAGGCATACCGTCAATGTGCGGATTTTGCCATGCAGCATATATACCGTTCTAAAGATGTGCTTGATATTGAGTTGGCCGGTCATCGGATCATCGGGTATCTGCTGGAAATGTTTACAGATGCTATCCGGAATCCCGGTCATGCGTATTCGAAATTGCTCCTGGATAGGATCCCCGAACAATATGAGACAGATTCCCGGAGCTTGTATGGGAAAATTCAATCCGTCATCGATTACATATCGGGTATGACCGATGTCTATGCGCTTGATTTGTATCGCAAAATAACAGGCATGGGGTTGCCTGTTGTGTGATTTTGCTTACGATTTGATAAAAATAGATATTTTTTTATTTTTTATTGAAATTATTTGTGGTTATTTGATTTCTTTTTTATATTTGCATCGTGGTTTTTTCATAATAGTATTAGATTTAAGGTTAACATGTTTGGCAGAGTGTCGAGAGACATTCTGCCGAATGCTTTAAAAGCTTTATTTTTTTATTTGCTTGTGCTGTTATCATTCTTACTATAATTATACATTTACATCCCCCCCCTGTTCTAAAAATGAAAGAATATTTGCAGGAGCATAAAGCTGCCATTCTTTAAAATAAGAATTAGATTCCTCCTTACCAGTCAGGTAACGAATGCTTTTCCCAATTTTTGATTTACAAAATCTCAAAAAATCATCACTTAGTTTCATCTCTTTTTGAAAATAACTAAGAACAAACCCTGTCTTTTGATAAAGAACCTGTTTATTGAATAGTTTCAAATAATCTTGTAATTTATTCTCATTCATATAAGTGATAAGGGCAAAGCACTCTATCATTTCTTCTAATCCTCCGCTTAGGTCAATCCGATTAATACAATCCAAAACAGTGCGTTCTAAATCAGTTACTCTGATTAAAGTATCAGTAGGGGGAATAATAACCCCGACATTTGATTTCGATTCCGAATAGATATAGCTAATTCCGTCATACTCAAAATTGTTGAATCTCTCTTTAGATGAAACCATTATCTCATAAAAAACCTGATGGGCCAAACCATGATATTCTAATGCGGCATGATAAGATAAGTAGGAAGTCGGGGTTATCTGACTACCGATTTCATATTTTGAAGCAGAACTGGCTTTAGTCGCCAAATCCGTTACAACGTAAAGGTTGCGCCTTACCTGTGATATCAATCCGTCTTTTTTATATCTTCTCAAGAGTTCTTTTGCTGTGTTTTCGTCATTTGTCAATGCAACAACATCTTTCTTCTGGAAGATTTTAAGTTTATGAAATCCTTCTATATATTTGACCATTATATTATATTACATTTTATTTTTCGCACAAAGATACATAAAAATATGTATTATCGGGAAAAAAATAAAATAAATAGTTGCGAATCTTAATGAATCCGGACCGTTTTAAACTTGTTATTCTATTGGATTAATCAGTCACTGGAATGTATCTTCATATTTTATCCCTCGATACGTTTACGCCAAATGTCTATTTCATCGATACGATCTTCGAGGTCTTTCAGGCGGCTGGCGTATGTGGTATTTATATTTGGTAGGTGTGGGGATAACCGGAGTTCGGGATACAGGACAAAATGAAGATTGTCGGCCTCGATTGTGAAATTCGGATAGTTGTGCTTGTCGCGGATATTTTGCCACTCTTCGCGATCAAGAACACGAACGATGAGCATATCCTTATCTAAAATAATGGGAAACATGGAGTCTCCGCGGCTACGGATGGCATAATATGTCGCTGTATGGCTTTGCAACATGCATTCGGGTATGGTTACATATCCCAGTATCTCCATATGATCGATGTTCAAGGTGCCGTTACCGGCTGCGGCCTCGATATCTATAATTGGTATTCGCCGGGAATTATCATCGATGTCGGAAGATCCAAGATTATTGCCATATTCGCGCCGTTTTTTTTCCATCTCCCCTATACCAGAAATAAACCATTCGTAACTAATTTCGAATGTCTCGCATACTTTCTTGATAAAATCAAATTTAGGCAATTTGCCGTTATCAATATAATTACGGATATTTGCCTCGCTCGTACCGAGCATCTGGGCAAAACGTGTCTTGTTACCACCCGCATAAACTTTCGCGAGTTCTGATAATCTGTCAGATATGTCTGTATTTTCTGCCAAGTGTAAAAGTTTCGAAATTAAGCGTAGAAAGTTTCGATTTTACTTGTTGGTATCGAAATTAATTTCGATATTTGATGTTCCAAATCGAACACGCCATAAAGTTAGGTAAATTTTTAAATCGGACAATATGGAAACAAAATTTTTAACAAGCCCTGAGCTTCCGAAATTTCTTCCGCATGGTTGGAAAAAGGAAATTGCAAAAGTGTTGGATATCCATCCGATCACAGTAAAGCGGAGCCTCGAAAAAGGACGTGGACAGATGTATGACCGGATTGTTAAGGCTGCCGCTGCAAAATACGGCGAAAAAAGAGAAGTACAGCCATGAAAGCGAAACCAATCCTTGCAAATTTTTCGTATTTCTCGTTCGGCGTAGTCAAATCGGCACCGAGCGAGAACCTTAACTGAAATGTAATTATTCGTTAATGGCTTTGTAACAAAAATAAAAGACCTTTGAGTCGAAAATCATTAGCAGGATTTTAATTTATAATTTATCAGTCAACAGGAAAACCTATGAAAAAACCCCTTTTATTGTTCCCGTTGCTAATTTTGGCCTTGTGCAATTGCAGCAAAGAAAATAATCCATTCCCGGACACGGACACGGAAAAAGCGCCCGTTCGTTTTTCTTCGATACTTTTTGAGAACGATATCACCCGGGCGAGCGGTACCATCTGGGATAATGGCGACGAAATCGGAGTGTTTGCCGTTAAACATCAATCCGTCCTTCAACCCGGCAATATTATCGACAATAACGAAAACCTCCCGTTTGTAACAACGAATGGCGACGGCTTTTTTTATGCAAAGTCCCAAAATATTTACTATCCCGAAAAAGACGCCTCGATGGATATTATCGCTTACTATCCCTATAAGAGCGATCTGAACGGTTACGATTATCCGGTGGATATTACCGGACAACCTGAAATTTTTTACAGCAATAACCTCAAGGATATAAGTAAAGACAATCCAAATAATGGGTTGCAATTCAGAAGAATACTATCGAAGATTGTTTTCAATGTTACTCCTAACATCGGTGAAAGGTCGTTGGAGGGCTTAACCGTTTCAATTAGCGGGGTAAAAACGCTTGCCTCATTTTCATTGGCTGACGGCACACTTTCCGTGGATGAACAATCGGTTAAATCTATCCCTATGACTATTTCCGGTGACAACGACCAAAAGCAGGCATCGGTCGTTGTGCTGCCATCGGTGCAGGGCAACGAAATATCGGCACGGTTCACCGTCGGGGACAAAACCTATATATGGACGGTGCCTCATGCCCTGGAAGCAGGTAAAGTCTATCGCTACGACATCAAATTGGACGGGTTGTCGTCCATTGTCGGCTTGTCCAGCCCGTATATGGAATTGCCCGTATATACCACGAGTGGTACGGCCCCTTATTCCGCCGCCGCCCTGCACATGGTCGGATCCAAAACATGGCTCAATTCGAGCTATGTAGATGCAAGCACGAGTTCGAGTATTCGCAACTATTCCATATTGTTCGATACCGAAAACCGCATTCCCTATTGGGTGGCGTATCCCATGCATCCGATGTACATGGCGTCGGGAAATCGCACCGATGAATGGGGCTACGACCCGATTATCCCGACGAGCGTACAACCGGTTCTTTACAGCGGATGGAGCGGACAAAGCCTGGACCGGGGGCATCTGCTGGCGAGCGCCGACCGGAATGCTACGCGCGCGATCAATAGAACGACATTCTACTTTACCAACATGGCTCCCCAGAACTCATCAATGAACAGCGGCACATGGTCGCAGCTTGAAACAAAAGTGAGGTTTTGGAGTGAACAATCCGGATACGATACATTGTACGTGGTAACCGGTTGTATTCTCCCCAAAACGCCGGAACCACTCACTTATGCCGAAGACAACGACGGGAAGAAATCGGCTGTCCCGAAATATCTCTATAAGGCGCTGTTGCGAAAAAATAACAGTACAGGCGCCTATTCTTCCATCGCTTTTAAAATGGAGAATGCGTATACGGGAATACCTTATACCGATTCACGGAACATCATTTCCATTGCGGAGTTGGAAACAGAAACCGGATTTACATTCTTCCCCAATCTTCCGGCGGATGTGGCCCCTACCGTGAAACAAAACAAGGCAATGGCTCCCGACTGGAATTAACGCAAATACTGTTTTTATGCGAAATATAATATAATCAGATTGTGCTTTTTTAATTTTAAAATTTTATGCGTTATGAGAAGTTTTAATTTTTTTTCGTTATTAACTCTCGGATTGTTGCTGCTAAGCGCATGCGACTCCGATAAAGATTATCTGGTGAATCCGCTGGGAAACAGCGATCAGGTGAAATTTCAGGCAACCATTGGTGCTGCGGCTTCCACACGGGCAAGCGGTACGTCGTGGGATGCCGGTGATGCGATCGGCGTATATGCCCTGAATGGAGGAACAACTTTACCTTCGGGAGTGTATGATGGAAAAGAAAATGTAAAATACACAACTCCCGACGATGGTGCCAACGGAACGTTTACGGCAGCCACAACGAGTATTTACTTTCCTGAAACAGGCGCTCTTGATTTCGTGGCTTACTATCCTTATCAGGTAACCATCAACAATTATACGTACAACATCAACGTAGCCGACCAGTCAAATCCGGCCGCCATCGATTTGTTGTATTCCAACAATGCCACAGGAGCCACAAAAGCGGAACCGACCGTAAGTCTTCAGTTCAAACATAAGCTTTCCATCCTTGTCCTGAATGTGGCGGCCGGTGATGGCGTTGCTTCTCTGGACGGACTGACCGCTTCGATCAAGGACCTGAAAACCGATGGAACATTCGATCTGACAGACGGGACAACCATCGGGTTAGGGACGACATCTGCCACCATTACTCCTGCGGGAGCGGTCTCCGGAACAAACGGGACGGTAGCCGCCATCCTTGTACCCGGACAGGATTTGAATTCCTCGAAAATAACTTTCTCGTTAGCGGGACAAGTATATGAATGGACGCCGGAAAGCATGCCGTTGGAATCGGGCAAAAAATACACCTATTCGCTTCAGTTATCAACTGCCGGCTTGGTTCTGCTGCAACCCGGAGCAACTATTGTGGATTGGGAAGATGCCGATACGGGAACGGGAGATATTATTCTCACTCCGGAAGAGGGAGCGGAAGAAGACTATCTGACTGTTGCCGGATTACGTCCGATGTACACAGGTTCCGACGTGACGATAACCGATGACGTTAAGATAAAAGCGGTAGTCGTTCAAAACCTGGCCGGAGGAAATTCAACTTCCCTGAAAAATATTGTGGTGCAGGATGAAACGGCGGGAATTGCCATCCGGTTTGTAGATGATAATGCTGACTTTGATTTTGGTGATGAAGTGGAAATCAGCGTGAAAAACCAGCAGTTGTCGGCATATAACGGCTTGCTCCAGATCAATAACCTCCCCAATGAGAATGTAACCAAGATAGGGACAAAACCGGTTGTTGCGAAAGAGATAACCGCCGCCCAACTGCTTACCGGTGATTATGAATCGCAGTATGTTGCTGTTTCGAATGTGCAGGTGGCTGCCGACGATTTGGGAAAAACATTTGCTTCGGCAAGCGCCCACGGATCAGTAAACATGGAGGCTGAAAGTGGCGGGACCTTTGTCATGTTTACATCAAGGTATGCTGCGTTTGTAGCCGAAACGGTTCCTGCCGGAAGCGGAACGCTGAAAGGCATAGCAAGCATTAATAATGGTGTGTATCAGGTTTTGCCGACAGTAGCAGCCGATTATGCCGGAATGACCGGAGATCGTTTTGGTAATACGTTGACTGTTTCCCCGGCATCCATACAGTTTGAAGCAACTTCGGGAGATACGAAAACCATTACCGTCACCGCTTCGGGAGCATGGACAGCAACAACCGAGGGTATAGGCTTTAGCATTGATCCGATTAGCGGAACAGGCAATGCCACCGTCACTGCTACGGCTAATGCCGATACAGGTGTTTCCGGAAAGATCACATTTACGCTGGACGGTACAGCCGTTACGAAAGAAGTTACCGTGTCGCAACAAACGTCGGGGGGAACGGGAACCGTAATTTTCAGCGAAGATTTTAATAGCATCGCCGATGGAAAAGGAGGAAATGATGGGAACTGGTCGGGAACCGCGGCCAGTGGAGATGCTTTGGCATCATTTGGTAGTTGGTCTTTAACGTCCGGTTTCAAAGGATATGAATGTATTAAAATGGGGGCAGGTTCCACGCAAGGTATTGCGCAAACCCCGGCATTAACAGGCCTTAGCGGCAATGCAGTCCTGACATTCCACGCCGGTGCATGGAGCAGCACAAGCGAGCAGACCGAATTGCTGCTTGAAATCGAAGGTGGAGGATCGCTTGACCAATCCTCTATAATTATGGAGAAAGGTGCTTTTAATGAATTCACTGTAAACATTACGGGAGGAACGGCTGCTACAAAAATAACGTTCAAAGGGAAACAAGCAAGTAACGCCCGTTTCTTCCTTGACGATGTGGTAGTAACTCAACAATAGAAGATCAAATAACAGGGAAGTTCCCGGGTATAAGTGATAAATGGGAAGCAGGATTTAGCTATCCTGCTTCCTGTTACCTTAACATTTTAAATGAATAATATGAAACAAAAACTATGGCTTTGGATTTTCCTGCTCTGTTCATTTCCCGCGTTCGCGCAAAAGGCTGATGTAAGGGGACGCGTCGTGGACGATCTTTCGGAAAGTCCCATAGCGGGCGTGCTTGTTATTTTGCGCGGGAACAACCAAACCGCCTATACGGATGATAACGGCCGATTCCTGTTCCGCGGCGTTAACGAGGGGGAGGATGTGCTTGTTTTTAACGCGGCGGATATCAACCCGGCGGAAGAACCGGTTATAATTCCCGTCAGCGGCACGTTCGATACAGGCGACATCCGGATAACCCGTAAACCGACCGATAACCTGTCATTTACGGCGACAATCGACGAGATACAGCGCGCGATGGAAGATGACGACGCCGGAGGACTATCGCAAGACGTGAGCGCCATGGTTATCTTTTCCAATGACATTTTCCTGAAAAACGTGGGATATCAGTTTTCACAGTTCCGTTACCGTATCCGCGGTTATCAAAGCCGTTTCGAAGAGCGGTACATCAATGGAGTGAATTTTAACGACCAAGTCCGGGGCGTATTCAACTATGCCTCCGTCGGAGCGCTGAACGACATGACGCGCAACGGCGATGCCGTGAATTATTTTGCGCCGTCGGCCTATTCTTTCGGCTCCATCGGCGGTTCCGAAAATATCAACATGCGTGCGGGAAATTATGCGCGGGGCGGAAAGGCGACCATCTCCCTGACCAACCGCAATTATTACGTGCGGGCTATGGCGAGTTATTCAACCGGGATGCAGGATAATGGTTGGGCGGTCAGCGCTTCGATCGGCGGGCGCTATTCGGATGAAGGAAATATCGACGGTGTTTTTTACCGGAATATATCCTACGCGTTCGGGCTTGAAAAAGAACTGAACAATCACCGGATCTCATTCATGACATTCGGTTCGCCCGTAGAACGCGGACAACAAAGCGCTTCCGTACAGGAGGCGTATGACCTTGTGGACGATAACCTCTATAACCCGAATTGGGGTTATCAGAACGGGAAGAAAAGAAATGCCCGGGTAGTGAAATCGTACGATCCCACGGGCATTTTATCGCATATCTGGAGGATCGGTGAATATACCACGTTGACGAGCGGTGTGGGTGTGCATTACAGCCGTTACGGCAGCACTGCCTTAAACTGGTACAACGGGCCTGACCCGCGTCCCGATTATTACCGTTACCTGCCGTCGTACCACAGTGAAAACCAAACCGCATTCGATTATTATACCTATTTATGGAAACAATCCGGAAAAGATAACATATCCCAGGTCAACTGGGACAGGATGTGGGAAGCAAACTACATCAATAACACCGAAGGGGATGGTTCGGCCATTTACATGGTGGAAGAGAGGCGCCGCGACCTGTTTGAAGCAGCGCTCAACTCGACGCTCAACACACAGTTTTCGGAGCGCGTGAAACTGACTGCCGGCATCGGCCTGAAGAATTCGCTGTCGAAACAGTTCAAAACGGTGGATGACCTTCTGGGCGCACAATACCTGTTGGACACGGATAAATTTGCCGAACGCGATTTTCCGGGAGATGAACAGACGGTACAGAACGACTTGGAACGCTCCGGCCGGAGAGTATATGAAGGCGATGTGTTCGGCTACGATTTCAGGTTCAGGGTCAATTCGGCGGATATCTGGTTCCAGCAGGAACATTCGTACCGTTATATCGACTTCTATTTCGGTTCCAAATTGAAATATTCCGAATTTCAACGCGAAGGGAAAATGCGCAACGGACGCTATCCCGACAGCTCGTTTGGAAAGGGGAAAAAACACCGCTTTACCGATTATGCACTTAAAGGCGGGTTAACCTACAAGATCAGCGGACGCCATTTTATCACGGGGAATATCAGCTACCAGACCGCCGCGCCTTTAGTGGACAATGTATACATTTCACCGCGTATTACCGACCAGACACCCGAAAATATACAGAGTATGCGGATATTCTCTTCCGACATCAATTATGTGTTTTCACTGCCCGACCTTGCCGGGCGTATCAGCCTTTTCAATACGAATTTTTATGATGATATGATGCGTTACAGCTATTATCACGATTCGGAAAGGACGTATGTGAACCACCTGCTTTCGGGCGTCAACAAAATACATCGCGGCATTGAACTCGGCGTGAACTATAAGTTGAACGATGCCTGGAATTTCGATTTTATCGGCTCTATAGCCGAATATTACTACAGCAACAATCCCGAAGGCGTGATCAGTTATGAGAACGGTAAAGAATCGGGTATGGCTGAAACCGTATATATGACGGATTATTATCTGGGAGGAACCCCTCAGGCAATGGGTACCATCGGCATCAATTTCTTCTACGACTATTGGTTCCTGAATCTGAACATCAACGGTTTTGCCCGTAATTATGTCGAAATTTCACCATTGCGCAGGCTGGCTTCCAATTATACCGGTGTCGTGCCGCCCGAAGCCAACGGGTTCGACGAACAACTTTATAACGCCTACCGTACGCTGACCGATCAGGAAAGATTCGGGAGCGGATACACGCTCGATTTCAGTATCGGTAAGATCTGGTACCTTCCCAACCGCAACTCCGTTAATTTCAACCTGACGGTAAATAATCTGTTGAATCGTGAGGATATACGTACCGGAGGATACGAGCAGGCGCGCATCAATCTGGATTATCCCGAACGGTTCGCGTCAAAATATTATTACATGCAGGGTATCAACTTCTTCTTCAATATGAGCTACCGTTTTTAAACCGATTTAATTAAGGAAATATGCAACTATCCAATATAAAAAGTAATCAAATGAAAATCGCTCACTATTTATTCGGATTCGTTTTGGCAACGGCCGTATTGCTTTCGTGCGACCGGGACTTCGAAGCTCCTCCGTTGACCGAACCTGTATATACAGGGGACGGGGCCAACATGACCATCGCGAAATTGAAAACATTATACGCCGGTATTACCGATCCGGCGCTTATCGACGTCGATTATATCATTAAAGCGACCGTGACCGGGAATGACATTTCGGGAAATATCTACAAGCAGATCTATATTCAGGATGAAACGGGCGGCATCAATATGGGCGTTGACCAAAATTCCATTTTTACGGAATTTCGTGTCGGGCAGGAGATATATGTCCACCTGAAAGGCCTTTATATGGTGATGTACGGCGAGCAGCTCCAGATCGGGTACGGCGACACAAACGCCAACCGGATCCCCTGGGAGATATTCAATTTTTATGTGTATAAAAACAAGTGGCCCCAGGCGGAAAATGCCATTCCGAAAACGATCAGTCTTTCCCAACTGGATCAGAGTATAGTGAATACGCTGGTCAAATTGGAGAATGTTTATTTCGTGGATGGCGGCAAGTTACCGTTCAGCGAATCCGACGCAACCGCCAACCGAACATTGAAAGACGGGGATGGAAATTCAATTATCGTAAGGAACAGCAATTATGCCGATTTTGCCGCAGATATTCTGCCCGACGGCGGGGGAACGCTGATTGCCATTCTCTCGAAATACCGTGCGGACTGGCAATTGTATCTCCGCTCAGCGGAAGACTGCCAGAATTTCGGACAACCGATTCCCGACGGCGGGACAACCGATCCCACCGATCCGGGTATTACGACCTATTACAGCGAAACCTTCGGAACGGCCGATGTTTCGGCCCGGCCGTTGATTGCCGATTATACCGGTTTTGACAATAAGGACGTAAAATACAGTGATATTTCAGGTGCTGTTTCCGTCCGGACAACAACTACGTTCAATACGCCTCACCTTTGGTTTCCTGCGGGCAGAGACGGGTATCTGACGATTGAGGGGATAGATACATCTTCGGGAACTGATGAAATCTTAGTCCTGAATTATGAATTGACGGCCAATCTCTATGATGCAGGTTCGGAAATGAACCTGAATGCCATGGCGGTTACCGTTGACGGGACAGCGATGGATGTGCCGGGCCAGGTGGTAAGCAATGCCAATGGCGATAATAATAAGGTCTATAGCATTTCCCTGAAAGGAATTCCTGCCAAAAATAACTTGAAGATCGAGTTCCACGGAAAAGCGGCAGCAAATACTTTCGGGTTGCGGTTGGACAATATTTCCATCACTACCGCGTCGGACGATGTGATAGTCATCAAACCTAAATAAACCGGATGAACGTGAAGAAATTTTTGGTTATATGTGTTCTTTTGCTGGGTATCACGATTGTATGTGCCCAGCAAAAGAACTACACCGTATATTCGCTTGCATTTTACAACCTGGAAAACCTGTTCGATACGGAAGATGACCCCGATAATCCGGGAGATGATGAATTTCTTCCCGGCAGCGCGTATAATTGGACACAGGATAAATACGAAAAGAAACTGGACAATCTCGCCCGTGTTATCAGTCGCATCGGTCGTGAATATTGTCCTTTGGGGCCTGCTGTCATCGGTGTTTCGGAAGTGGAAAACAGGAAAGTACTGGAGGACCTGGTCAAACGCCCGGCAATTGCAGCTATGGGATTGGAGATCGTGCATCAGGATTCGCCCGACAGAAGGGGAATCGATGTGGCGTTGCTTTATAATCCCAAACTGTTTAACATTACCGGTTATTCGGTTTTTCCCTACCGTAATGAAAATAATCCCGGATATGTTTCGCGCGACCAGTTGTTGGTAAGCGGTATTCTGGCAGGAGAAAAGATACATGTTTCCGTCAATCACTGGCCATCCCGTTCAGGTTCCAAATCGTCGGAAATGCGTGAAGCCGTCGCGGCAAACGTGAAAACAGTAGTGGATTCGCTCTATCGGGACCATCCGGATGCCAAAGTGGTTATCATGGGCGATTTGAACGACGACCCGGTCAACAGGAGCACAAGGGTGGTATTGGATGCGAAGAAATCCGCGAACGAGGTGGAAGCGGGCGGCTTGTACAATCCTATGTGGCGATTGTACAGCCAGGGTATTGGTTCGTTGGCCTATCAGGGCAAATGGAGCTTATTTGACCAGATCATTGTTTCTTATCCGCTTTTGGGCAATGATTATTCGCAACTGCGTTTTTGGAGAGCGGAGGTGTTCAATAAAGATTTCCTCATTCAAACGGAAGGACCTAATAAGGGATATCCCCACCGGACATTTTCGAACAATACATTTATAAACGGTTATAGCGACCATTTTCCGGTGATTATCTATTTAATTATGGAATAAGAAAGTGCTTGTTTTATTTTATTTATGATTATTCGCATAATATCCGATGACAACGGCATCTTTAAAGTTCCCATCCCTGTCTTTTAAACGCAGGGTCGTATTTAAAAGAAGCCAATCCGGGTTTTTCATAATAATATTAGATTTAAGGTCAACATGTTTGGCAGAGTGTCGAGAGACATTCTGCCGAATGCTTTAATACCCGGGATTTTGTTCCAGCAGGTTATTTGCACCGATCAGACTGTAATGGACAGGGAAACGATTCAGGTTGGTATTATTGGTCGCCTTATGATCCCACCAGTCTTCGGTCACATATGTATCCCAGCGGACCAGGTCGGTACGTCTGCGCCCTTCGGCAAGGAATTCAACCTGCCATTCGTCCAGCATACGGTACTTATCCAGATTTTCAGCCGTAACCGGATCGGGATCGACGCCTCCAACAAAATAACGGTTACGGACAGTATTGATGAGCCCTGCCGCCTCAGCCTTATTCCCTGCCCTCATCTTACACTCCGCCAGCATATAGTAAATTTCCGCGAGGCGGATAATTGGCACATCGGGATCATACATCCGGTTCTTCTCATCCTGGTTAGGCCGGGGACTCCGTTTCGTCACCCGGACACATGAATTTTCTTCGGCGGTGGCGATGGTGGAAGGAAGTTCATTCACAGAAGCATATTCTGTTCCTACCTTCGCAAAGTAAGCCACCTGGTCGACCATCGTAATGACTTCGCCCCGGTATTCGCGGCTACCGGTACAAACCCATTCAGGATTTATAGGGTTCCTGAGTTCACCCACGATGAACATACCCCTGTATTTCCCGCCTCCTTCGTAGACATAGGGCTGTTTACGGATATCCTGGTCATGGAATTTGGCATAGGCTCCACCTAATTTATAGGAATATCTTTCACCTGTTGGGTCAAGGCTGGGAATAAGACCGATACCATTGTTGGAGCCGGAACCTTCCAGTCCTCCTAAATATCCCCTGTAATTGTAATGTACCATATAGGACCACAAGGTGCCGTCGGTTTGAAGTTTTGAGTTCTCACTCGGTACAGACCAGATAATTTCCGGACAAGTTTCGTTATCGAATCCGAATATATTTGTCCAATCGGTTTCCAGTGCATAGCTGCCGTATTTCCCGTCGATAATATCCTGACATATTTCAGCCGCTTCGGCATACATATCCTTTCCGATATAAGGCTGGGCGTTGAAATAAAGTTTGGCCAGTAATGCGGCGCCGGTAGCACGGTGTATACTACCGTTCTCCATGCCTCCCAATGTTTCTTTCAATGGCAGGTTGGGGATAGCCACATTCAATAACGAGTCTATGAAATTGAATGTTTCCAGATCAGTAGAACGGCCTTTCACTTCACTTTGGGTCGTTGTATACAAGGGAACCCCGCCAAAGAAATCCAGTCCGTCCAGATAGAAAGAGGCGACCAGTGCCCTTTGCTGGTTCAGCATGGATTCCCGGGTACCTTCCTCGAATCCCAGCGCATCGAAATCAACCCCTTCCAGGTCTTCCAGGGCATCCCAGGCCAACGCCACTCCCATGGCGAAGTTAGTCCATCCGGTTTCGATCCATGCCATATCTTCGGAATATTCATGATGGTGCATTTTCTGATATAAAGCGCCGTTATACCAGTCGCTCCCTCTTGTAGGCAGGCAAAATTCATCCGTCCCCAGTTCCTGCATCATCCAGCGCGGCTCATTATGCGCTATGTACCAGCGCCAGTGGGTAAAGGGACGGTTAAAGCGCGCCCAGACCGCGTCCTGTGAAGTATAGAATGTCTCCGGGACAACCTGTGAATGAAATGTAGGATCCACATCACAAGAGACGCTGATAGATAAAACAATGATTCCCGACAATAATGAATTGAACGTTTTCGTTAAGCGAGGGCAGAACAAATTTATTTGTTTTGCCGAGCGCAGAAAACGACTAATTTTAATGAATATATTTTTTTGTTTCATTTCATTTCCAGATTAGAAGTTAAACTGTAATCCTAATGTATAGGTACGTACCTGGGGATAAAAAGAACCGGTATCCCAGAATTTTTCAGTACCCTGGTCCCAACCGGTGATATTCACTTCCGGATTCATACCGTTATATCCGGTGAATGTATAGACATTCCCCACGGTTCCGTAAAAACGGATACGGTCAATAAACGGAGTATACTTTTTCATCGGCAAAGTATAACCCAACGTGATTGCGTCGATTTTCAGGAACGTGCCGTCCTCCAGATAGTAATCGCTGAGTTGTTTTTCGCCCTTTATATGGTCAAACTTGCCATAAGCATCCTTAAGGACATTGGTATTCCCTTGCCCCTGGATACCGAAATACATGTTGATGGCGTTATATACGTCGAAGTCTATCCAACTGCGCAGGTTGATCCCCATGTCCCAGTTCCGGTAGGTAAGGGTATGATTCCATCCTACAATCAGCTTAGGCGTATAATTTCCCACATATTGTTTATCGTTCTCCGTTTTGTTTGCTGCGGGAATCACCTCTCCCTCTTTATTGTAGAGCAGGAAACCCCCGTCATCATCAAATCCGGCCGACTTCCATAAGTAGAATGCACCAATGGTCGATCCTTCTTCTATACGGGCCGCATCGCCTGGAGAGCCGGGTGCAGGAAATCCATTGCCATTATAGTAGGTGTTATTTCCCCATAGGGTCAGGATTTTTCCTTCGTTATGCGAGAGGTTGAGGTTGGATGTCCAGGTAAAGTCCTTGTTCTGGATAATCCTTCCGCCGACCTCAAATTCCCATCCCCGGCTTTCCATACTACCGATATTCTGCCATTGAGAACCCTGTGTATAAGGCGGTTGAGGGACCTTGACACTGTATATCAGATTGTCGATTTTCCGTCGGTACAAGTCAAATTTACCATACAGGCGATTATTGAATAACGAATAATCCACTCCGAGGTTCCATTCTTTCTTTTCCTCCCAACCGAGGTTCCTGTTCACATTCTGGCTCTTTCCATAGGAATACTCCCAGCGTCCGTCGGGTAACAGCCAGTAAACATCGGAACCTAACATATTTGCGGAATAAGAAGAACTAAAATCATTATTCCCGGTAACACCATATCCGAAACGCACTTTCAGGTCGTTGACCCAGTCCACATCTTTCATAAACGTTTCGCCCGAGATTCTCCATCCGGCATTCGCCGACCAGAAATCAGCCCAACGGTTATCCACCGCAAATTTGGAGGAACCTTCATGGCGGAATGAAGCAGAAAGCATATATTTATCCCGGTAAGAATAATTTGCACGGGCAAACACCGAGAAAAGGCGTTCCGTGATGTCCTTGCCTGAACTCATTGACGCCTGCCCGTCACTCAGGTAACTTCCTTTACCGATATCCCAATATTTTATACCATCTACGGCAAAGTCATAGTTTCTCATATTAAAGTTCTCCCCGTTCCGTTCAAAGTAAGAATATCCTGCCGTTGCATTCAAGTCATGACCTTCTTTAAACTCCGTGATATACGAGAAATATCCTTCGGATGTCAGGTGTTCGGTCTTGCTGAATCCTAAGTAAGCATTCCCTCTCCGGGAATTTTCCAATTCATCCCTGTGGTATCTTGAATTATAGGTATGCAGTTCCCACTGGCGGTTCTCATAACCGACCACCTGCTGGTATGTTAGTCCCGGGACGGGCTTTATATTCAGTTTGATATTGACTTCCGGCTTAAACCATTTGTCCAGTCCTTCATAAGTCCCTAACATCGCATCTGCGACAACATTATAATCCAACGACTCGTTTGTCCAGACATTATAGCCCGTTTCACTATCCGGATCATAGGGGGAACGGGTCGGGTTATTACGCAATGCCTGCTGGAAGTTAGGAAAACGGTTGTTACGGGCGGCCTGGCGATAATCCATATTCGGGCGTACTTCCAGCCAGTCATCAAATAAACGGAAGGAAGCATTCACCCTTCCTCCGTAGTCGTTACGGCTGTCCTGTAAAGCGATACCGTCATTGTTTTCATAGAAGAACGAGGTATATATCTGTGCTTTCTTCGTTCCCATTTCCAGAGCCACATGATGCTTTTGTGAAAAATTGCCGTGATCGATCAATTCGTCCCACCAGTCCACATCATCGCCATAGTCGGTGCCTATGCCGTATTCTGCATATTCGCGTCCGGAAAGCATTTTGAGGGCATTGTAGTCCTGTTTTTTAGAGAATTCCGACGTATAGGTCAATTTGACTTCACCGTCGGTATTCGATCCGCTTTTCGTGGTAATCAGGATCACGCCCGATGCCGCACGCGTTCCATAGATGGCTCCCGCAGAAGCGTCTTTCAGCACATCGATCGACAGGATATCTTCCTGTGTCAATGAACGGATATCCCCGCCCGGAAAACCGTCAATCACGATCAAAGGCGACTTTCCGGCGTTGATGGATGTCATTCCGCGTAATTGGATTGTCGTGCCTGAATTGGCGCTTCCCAGGTTGTTCATCACAAGGCCGCCGATCTTTCCCTGCAAGGCAGAAGTAATATCAGCGCCGCCAACCCCCACCATCATATCTTCACCTTTCAATGAAGTGATAGCACTCGTTACCTGCCGCTTATCCAATGAGCCGTAGCCAATGACCACCACTTCTGACAACATTTTGGTGTCCTCCTGCAATACAATCTCAATAACAGTTTTGCCGGTAGTAGGAACCTCTTGCGCCAGGTAACCGATATAAGATATCTGGAGTACGCCGTCGTTTTCCATGGTGAGGGAAAAACGTCCGTTGATATCGCTTACGGTACCGTTTGTGGTACCTTTCTCCATTACGTTGGCACCGATAACAACTTCGCCGTTTATATCCGTTACGGTTCCTGAAACTGTTCTTTTTTGCTGTTGATCAACAAAATAAGGTTGAGTGTCGGAAATATTGCTGCCGGCAAAACTGTTGAAGGTACCCAATAATATAAAAACAGAAACGAAATGAATGGACAGGAATGACCCTGCCTTCCTCCATTGAGGTAATTGAATGATTTTCACTGTCTTGTTCATGCGATTAAAATTGAATTAAAAAATACAATATTGTATATGTTTTGTGTATTGCCGAAATTGATTAATATTCTGCGTGTCTTCATGCCGACAAAGTTAGATGTCCTCTATTCCGGGTCAAAAAAATTAGAGTTGACAATTATTCCAAATCGATTGATTTTTATTAACTTTGCCAAAGCGTAGTCACTTTAAAAATATTTGATAAAATGAATGTTGAACCGACGAAAAAATTAAGCAGGAGGCATATCGGACGGAATGTACAGAGGGTTCGGATGTATTTTGGCATCAAGCAGGAAGCATTGGCTTCTGATTTGGGAATCAGCCAGTCCGAAGTGTCGAAGATCGAACAGCAGGATGAAATTGAAGAAGGGCTATTATCACAAATTGCCGATGTATTGGGTGTATCTCCGGAGATAATCAGGGACTTTGATATTGAGAAGGCCATTTACAATATCAACAATATCAGAGATAATACTTTTGAACAAGGAGCTACATCTATTGCTCAACAATTCAATCCGGTAGATAAAATCGTTGAACTATATGAGCGGTTATTGCAAAGTGAAAGGGAAAAAATTGAGTTATTAAAAAACAAATGATATGATATTATTACCTTTGCTAAAAAAATAAACTTAGATTAAAATTATGGGAACCGATACCTACACGAATACCTTGCATATAGGCAGAAAAATCGAAAGAATACGCAGGCTGCGCGGAATGACTCAAACAGATTTGGGAGACTTGTTGGGAGTAACAAAGCAAGCTGTCTCAAAAATGGAGCAGACTGAAAAAATAGATGATGATAAGCTGAAACAGGTGTCCGAAGCTTTGGGTGTTACCGAAGAGGGACTGAAAAAGTTTACCGAAGAAACTGTTTTGTATTATACCAATAACTTTTATGAGAATTCCCATGCAACTGCTACAAATATTGGTAATGTTTCAACTGTTGAAAATATCAATCAATTTTCAATGGAACAAGCCGTAAAATTATTTGAGGAGTTATTGAAGATTGAAAGAGAGAAATTTGAATCTTTAAAAAAAGAGAAAGAATAGACAGTTGTGAAATTGTTAAAACCGTATGTGAAAACTATATTTCAAAAAAAACGGCAAATGAACTAATCTCCGCAAAAAACGAAGAGATTAATTGGTTGAAAGAAGAAATTAAATACCTGAGACAAAAGATTGACGAGTTGGTAGTTATCATATCCCGATTTTTGCATATTTTTGTACTATAAAATTAAGGTATGCGAAAAATAATTTTCATTTTTTCTGTCCTCCTCCTTTCTTTCTCTTTTATGCAGTGCAATTCAAAAGAAAAGGCGCTCAACAAGAAGCTGGAAGAGATGGCTGCGAATCTCAATGAGTCGGCTCCGGTAATGCTCGACCAGTACACCCGGTTTGAGGAGGCTTCGGTGGTGCAGGGAAATATATTCCGGTATCGTTATACGGTATTGAACACCTCGAATGCCGATTCGTTAGTCGAACACGGATTGCAGTCATTAAAAGAAAATATAGGAAAAGAATTCTCCTCGAATCCCGATCTTCGTATTTTTAAGGAGAACAATGTGACGATGGAATATGTTTACAACGATGAGACCGGACGGATTATCCGATCGTTGCAAATTGGCCCCCAGGATTACCAGTAAAAAAAGATATATGAACCGATATTTTTATATTGACGCGGAAGGAAAGCAGAAAGGAACCTTCTCGCCCGAAGAACTGAGACAAGAAGGGATAAAACGCGATACACTTGTATGGACACAAGGAATGGAGCAGTGGAAACGGGCTGAAGAGACGGAAGACCTATACTTCTTGTTTTCCGATGCGTACAGGGAGCCTTTGACAAATGTGGACCAACCTACTGTGCGGTATGACCGTCCAGGCAGATCCGCCGAGACACAACCGTTGCAGCCGATGCCCAAGACATGGCTGGTGGAATCGATTCTGTTCACCATCCTTCCGTTTATGCTATGCAGTAGTTTCCTCAGCCTCCTCGGAATAATCGGTATCGTCTATGCGGCACAAGTAGAATCTTTCTATAACAGGGGTGATTATGCTGCTTCGCTGGAATCTTCACGTTCTGCGGCAAAATGGACCAAAATTGCCATGTGGATAGCCATCGGCTGGATTGCACTTATCATCATTGGCGTCATATTGTTTTTTGTATTTATCGGTTCCCTTTCGGATCTTTCCGGCATGGGAGATCTGTTGAATACCTGATCATCTAAAAATCTTAGAATGGAATATCAAAATAACACTACACTTCCACCTCTGCCGCCGCAAAATACACAGGAATACGACATACCGCCGTTGAAGCCCCGTAACTGGCTGTGGCAATCAATTTTAGCCACTCTCTTTTGCTGTATCCCTTTCGGAGTTGTAGGGATCATCTATGCCGCAAAAGTTGATTCGCTTTACTTTAACGGAAAGTATGAAGAGTCGGAACGGATGTCCCGGAAAGCAAGAATGTGGACTCTGGCTTCAGTGGGGGCAGCATTGTTATATGTTATCTTCTGGATAATCCTGTTTGCGACCGGTAATCTGCCGGAATATATGGAGAATATTATCGAGAGGGGTGCAAGTGGTTATAATTTCTGAACGCAGTAGTGCGAAAAGAACTGAAAATAGGGATAGGTGCTGTCGCGGTGGTTTTACTTGCGGCAGCACTTTATATCTTTTATACTTTCGATCCGGAAGTACAACCTGTTTTCCCGAAATGCCCTTTTTTGCTCGCTACCGGTTATGAATGTCCCGGTTGTGGTTCGCAAAGGGCAATCCACAGTCTTCTTCATCTCAAAATAGGCGCCGCGTTGAAGTACAATGCCTTTATGGTGCTGGCGCTACCCTATATTTTACTGGGTATTTATCTGGAATATTTCGGAGGGAAAAGGCGGTTTCCATCAGTCGAAAAAGTATTTTTTGGTAAGTGGGCCGCGATTGTCTTACTTGCTTTTATCCTTGTATTCTGGGTAGTCCGGAATATGTGGAAATGACATGCTTGTACTTAACCAACCTATAATCTGTCCAGTTCACTGCCGGCTGCTCCCTGACCCTTATACATATTGCGCGCGGGATTGAATGTGTAGGTTACCTGAAGGTAAACCCCTCGTGAATCCCGGCTATTCCACTTCCAGAAAGAGACATTGTCGTGAAAGAGTCTCCATTGCTCCCGTTCGGTGTTGAAGATGTCCGTAAATGCGACTGTCACATTCAATGCATCGTTGAGGAATTTCTTATTAAGCCTTACATCCGTACGGAAGTTGGTGTCAGCAGAAATGAGGTCACTGTGGCCCGGTCTATTTCCCCGGAGGTTGACCATCAGGATATAGTTGCGCGGCAAAGTGAGCGTATTGTTCAGCCTGTAATGCCAATAAGGCTTGTTGTATCTCTCACCTTTATAGGTGAGATCCTGGATAATCACCCCTAATTCCGCATTGGGTTTCCACCATGCTATGGTGGGAGAGTAGGATAGGCTGCTCTGGAATGCGCCGCTATGGGCTATGTTTTTGGGTTGAGCCAATAACATCGCTTTGTCCCGGAATTGTTCAAGCGTTATGATGATGTAGTCTTTATACCAATTATACGAAAGATCTACATTCAGGTTCTTCCATCCGAAGAGATAAGAAACGCGATTCGTGAAAAGGGGGCGAAGAGCAGGGTTCCCTCCTTCGTAAGTATAGGGATCAATGTACATGATACTACTGCGCAATTGGCCATAGGAAGGGCGACGGACAGTACTGCGATAGCTCAGAGACATATTCATCGTTTCTCCTTTATAACCGACGGAGACGGAAGGAAGTACATTATTATACCTGCGGCTTTGTTCGTCGCTCCGTTCCCCCATATAGTAATAATTGAAGTCGATGTATTCATATCGCAACCCTGCTTGTACTGAAAGCGCATCCCATGTGCGGTCGTAAAATAAGAATCCGGCCGCCAGGGTCTGTTCGGATCTGTTATCGTTCGAAGGCAGATCTTCAGCTACCTCATCATTCAGCATACGGTATTCCTGTTCGTTTTTTGTATAGGAGGCTTCCGTGCCCACGGTGATTTTCCCTGAAAAAAAAGGAGTTGTGAACATCATTTTGCCGGCATATACGGAATAATTGTTTGAATTTTCGCTGTCTACCTGACTTGTGTCATTGGTTTGCTTGTCAGTATTTGTAGTGGAGATAAAGGTCTCGTTGCCTCCGTCCAGCCAATCCCCTTCAAACCGAAGTTCGGTTTCTTCCGTTAATTCACCGTTATAGTATGTATTCAGGTAATGACGATGATTTTCTCCCCCATTCAACGTGTACATATCCATATTCCGGTCATTTACCTCATCGGTGAAATGCTTTGATATCCCATTCATTGTGAATTTGTTATCGGAAGAACGATCGTGATTGTAACGTATTCCGAATGTATGTCCGGGAGTGATATTGTAATTAAAACCTACATTCTTCGACCAGTCTTTCGGGTTTTTTGCATTCATTTCAAACCTCTGGACGATGGTATGGAGCTGTTCTACCTGTAGTTGAATATCGTTCTTTTGTTTCTCATAGGAGTTATACTGGCTAAATTCAATACCACCGAAAATATCCAGTCCACTTTTCCGGTAATTGAGTTGGATATTTTCGTTGTGATCGAAGCTTTTCCGTTGTCGTATAAAAGAGTACAACGACCCGCTCAGCCCTTCTCCAACTTCCTTTACGGTAGTAATCCGGATTACTGCACCGACCGTAGCATCGAATTGCGCCCCCGGATTCAGGACCACTTTTATCTCTTTGATATCGGAACTTTTCAGTCGACGTAATTCGTTCTTGTCGCGTACCTGCCGGTTGTTGATATATATAAGAGGTTCGCCACGCCCGAATACGCTGAAAGTGCCCTCTTCCCCGCTGACAAAGGGGAGTTGTGCCAATACTTCGTTGGCTGTTCCCAGCCGACTGAGAAGGGTATTCTCTATGTTTGCCGAGAGCCCGTCGGCATCCATCTTAAAAGAAGGGCGGACTGCTGTAACGGTAACTTCATCCAATTCGGTGGTTTCCGTCTTCAGTACGATAGTCTGTTCCGGTATGGCAGCTACGTTTTTTGTTTTATAGCCGATAAAGGATATTTTCAGAAATCCGTTGTCCGGATTTTCCGAGTTCAGCGAAAATTCACCTTTACTGTTGGTGGTAGTTCCGGAGACCAGTGAGGAGTCGGGTAAAGAATAGAGTGCAATATTCGCGAATTCTATGGGAAGGTCGGCCTCATCCCTGACGCTTCCATTCAGTTGAGCTTGTAAAGATAAGACGGAGCAAAGCGCCAAGCTGATAAAAACGGTTGTTTTCATATTTTGTTTTTCCGATTAGACACGACGAAAAAGAATGTCGTTACAAAAAAACTGGAAAAACTTTTTACCCGTTTAGTGGATCACGGTTCAGCTACAATATCAGACTCCAACGGTTTACCCATCCCATATACGGTTTCAGGAGCAATGTCAATGGAGTTTCTCTTTGAGGAAACGCCCGGTATGCGATTGTTTACATTTTATGATTTGCTCGGGGGGTCCTTCACAGACGATGTGCCCGCCGGCTTTCCCTCCTTCCGGCCCGATATCGATAATATGGTCGGCACACTTGATGATTTCCATATTATGCTCGATGATGATTACCGTGTGGCCGCGCTCTATCAATGCATTAAATGCCTGAAGGAGTGTTTTGATGTCGTGGAAATGAAGACCGGTAGTCGGTTCGTCAAAGATAAAGATGGTCGGTTGTGCTTTTTCTTCTCCCAGGTAATAGGCCAGTTTCACCCGTTGGTTTTCACCGCCCGAGAGGGTGGAGGAGGACTGCCCCAGTTTGATATATCCCAACCCCACATCCTGGAGGGGTTGCATCTTTTTCACGATCTTCTTCTCTGTCGCCCCTTTCTGTTGCCCGAAAAATTCGATCGCCTGGTTGACCGTCATCTCCAATACATCATAAATTGTTGCTCCTTTGTACTCTATCTCCAGCACTTCGGGTGAAAACCGTTTCCCATGACATGATTCGCATTCCAACCGGATATCGGCCATAAACTGCATCTCCACGGTAATGGTCCCTTCACCCTTACATTCACTACAGCGACCCCCTTCCACATTGAAAGAGAAATAAGCCGGGGAAAAACCCATCTGTTTGGCTAACGGCTGTGCTGCAAAAAGTTTCCGGATCTCGTCGAAAGCTTTGAGATAAGTCACCGGGTTGGAACGTGACGACTTCCCGATGGGGTTCTGATCTACATATTCCACCCCTTTCATCAGGTTGAGATCGCCTCCTATTCCGTTGAATTCGGCATGTTCAAGGGATGTTCCCTTATAGTGGTGTTGCAATGCATTGAAAAGTATATCATTTACAAGCGACGATTTACCTGACCCGCTGACGCCCGTCACTACGGTCATTACGTTCAATGGAAATTTCACATAGATATTTTTCAGGTTGTTCTGCCGGGCTCCTTTCACTTCTATATAATTGTTCCATTTTCGGCGTACCTTGGGAATCTCGATTTGTTCTTCGCCTGTAAGGTATCTGACAGTGTAGCTGTTACTTTTTTCTTCCAGTTCCGCTACACTGCCCTGGTAGATCACCTCACCCCCCAACCGACCGGCTTTGGGGCCTATGTCGATGATATAATCCGCTGCACGAATAATCTCCTCGTCATGTTCCACCACCACCACCGTATTTCCCATGCGTTGCAGATCCCGGAGTACGCCGATGAGCAGGTGGGTATCACGTGAATGTAGCCCGATACTCGGTTCATCGAGGATATAGAGCGATCCCACCAGGCTGCTGCCCAATGACGATACCAGGTTGATACGCTGGCTCTCACCTCCCGAAAGGGTGTTGGAGAGCCGGTTAAGGGTAAGATACCCCAATCCTACATTCAGAAGAAATTGTATCCGGTTCCTGATCTCTGTAAGTAACCGTTCTGCGATAGCGGCATCGGTTTCGTCCAGGGTGAGGTGGTCAAAGAATTCTTTTAATTCGATGACCGGTACCACGACTAATTCGGTAATTGATTTTCCGCCTATTTTCACATAAGAGGCTTCCTTTTTAAGCCGTGATCCTCTACACAGGGGGCAAGTGGTCTTGCCTCGATACCGTGCCAACATGACCCTATACTGTATTTTGTAGAGATTTTTCTCGAGCATCCCGAAAAAGTCGTTGATCCCATAAATCCCGAAATCATGTCGACCGTTCCACAGGATATCTTTTTCCGCATCTGTGAGATCGTAATAAGCCCGGTGGATAGGGAAATCGACTTTATAGGCATTATGCACGAATTCCTGCCGCCATTCGCTCATCTTTTCCCCTTTCCAGCATTGTACACATTCCTCCTGCACCGAAAGGCTTTTGTCGGGGATCACCAGGTTCTCATCGATGCCGACTACCTTTCCGAATCCTTCACACTTGGGACAGGCTCCGGCAGGACTGTTGAAGTTAAACATCATCTCGGTAGGTTCCTCAAAAGTGATGCCATCCGCTTCGAACCGGTTGGAAAAGGTGAACGATTCAATGCCGTCTCCGCTCCAGAACCGGACGATACATTCGCCGTTACCCTCCAGAAAAGCAGTCTCTACCGAGTCGGACAAACGGTTTACCGTCGCCTTGTCGGAAGAGCAGGAGAGGCGGTCGATCACCAGCAACACTTCGTTTTCCGAAGGCAGTTTTTTCTGTTCCAGCAGCTCGTCGATGCGGTAAAATTGTTCCCCCACATCCACACGAGTGAAACCTTCTTTCAGCAGTATCTCCAACTGGTCCCGCAGGTCGCGGCCATTCCGCAACTGGATATGCGATAACACCGCCATGCGGGTGCCTTCGCGGTATTCTTCCATTTTTGACACCACATCGTGTACGTAATGGCGTTTTACTTCCGTGCCCGAAATGGGGGAGATAGTTTTGCCGATGCGGGCATATAGCAGCCGCAGGTATTCATAAATTTCCGTGGAAGTGCCTACCGTGGAGCGGGGATTGCGTGACGTGGTCTTCTGCTCGATGGCAATGGCGGGAGGGATTCCTTTGATATAATCGCATTCCGGCTTATTCATCCGGCCAAGGAACTGCCGCGCATAAGCCGAGAGGCTCTCTACATAACGCCGTTGTCCTTCGGCATATAATGTGTCGAATGCCAGTGATGATTTTCCTGATCCAGAGAGTCCTGTGATAACCGTGAAAGTATTGCGGGGGATGCTTACGTCGATGTTTTTGAGATTGTTGACGCGTGCACCCTTTATTTCGATCTGATTTTGTTTTACCATTTTATAAAAGAAATTCAACTTGCAAAGGTAAACAAAACAAATACCTTCAGGAAATAACTATTATCAAAAGTAACAATCCGATTACTTATTTTTTGATAATAAGGGTAGAGATTAGGGCCGCCTCACCTGTTTTCTCCATCTGATACCACCCGTCTGTACTTATGAACATCAGATCGAATTGCTGCATAAATACCATATCGTATAAAGAACCCGATTGAATCAACGAAACTCTGTCGGGAGCAGTTCGCTGTTGAAGTCGTATAATTTCGTCCTGAAATTCAGAATCATTCTTTATTGTATCTTTAACATCTAAAATAACAATGTTGATTTTGGCATTGGCCACCCCCTTTTCGGCATATCGAAGCAAGAATATATCTTTTGATGAATAAATAGGAATAAGTATCCTGTCGGCCTTTTCAAAGCGTCGATTGATAAAAATCCCTACGGGTATTTTAGTCTTCATTAATATATTACGGATTCGTTCATCAAACAATGAATAATCCTTCATTTTCTTAGCATTAGTCGTGAAGTTGAAAATATTCCGGCCGGAACGGATCATTTTACCCAACAGGCTACCTTCAAAAATGGACTCGCCTTCCCCGATTAATAACAAATGATAATCCCCTTTATTAGCAGTGTCGATAATGTCTGCATCAATTTCATTTGATATTTTGAAAAATGGTGTGAACTTTTGTTGAAGTTTTACCGATTCTTCCGTGATCGGTTCGAAGCTCTCCTGCTCAATCTGGTCCTCATTGAAATGATGCAATTCACCTCCCGGTGATAAGTGCAAGGCGGTCACTTCGGTACTTTCAGATTTTCCTTCGGAGAAGACATTAGCTACTTGCAATAAAGATTTCCCTCCTTCAGGGCGACCGAACGATAATAATATCCGATAGGTATCGGGGATCATTCTTTCAGACTGTCCCTGTTTTTTAGTCTTGAAAATACGATCGAATAAGTCCAGGGCCGGGCCTGTCATGAAAGTGGTGACCAAAGCCATGATTACCATCATAGCGAATATTTCGGCATTCAGCACTCCTAAATCATAACCTATGTTCAACACAACCAACTCCATCAAACCCCTTGTATTCATCAATGCTCCGATGACAAGACTGTTTTTCCATGATTGTCCGACAAATTTTGCCGCAAGGGCGCTTCCTATGAATTTTCCTATTACTGCCACAACGATGATCAACACGGTCACTCCCCATAAATAAGGCTCGTTCAACAAGCCGATCTGTGTCCTCAATCCTGTATATACAAAGAACAAGGGAAGTAATAAAACAAGGGCGATATCCTCCACTTTTTCTATGAACAGGTGCCTGAATTTTGGGTTCTCCGGCATGATTGCCCCTGCCATAAAGGCGCCAAAAAGCGCATGTATGCCGATTACTTCAGTCATATAAGCGGAGAATATAATTGTCAGGAAGAAAAGCGCCACAATAGGTTTACTTAAATTTTCCGGTGAAGAATGCAGGTCGCCTATTCTTTTTAAGAACGGACGGACAATCTTTATCATCAAGAACACATATAACACGGCAAGTACAATCGTGTACAATGCACTTATGAAAGAACCGGCCTTCACAATGGCAATAACTACCGCTAATAAGCACCACGCCGTAATATCATCTGCAGCTGCGCAGGTAATCACAACCGTTCCAAGTCTGGTTTTATTGATCCCTCTTTCCTGCACAATACGTGCAAGGACAGGGAAGGCGGTGATGCTCATCGCAATACCCAAAAACAGGCCAAACGACGAAAAATGGACACCTTCCGGTGCAAAATGCTCATAAATAAAATAGGCCAGGCCCATCCCCAGGGCAAATGGGAGAATAATGCTTGCATGACTGATGACTACTGCATCATGTGCTTTTGATTTGAGTACACCAAGATCTATTTCCATGCCGACCACAAACATGAAAAGGACCAATCCGATTTGACTTAAAACCTGGATATTTCCCAATGATGCATCGGGAAAGACGAATACTGAGATTTCAGGAAAATATAGTCCGAGCAATGAAGGGCCTAAGGCAATACCTGCAATAATTTCACCTATGACGGTGGGTTGTCCGATCTTTTTACAGATCCAGCCGAATAACCGGGCAACAAGTATAATAACCACAATCTGCAATAAAAGTATTGCCAACGGATGCTGTAGATTGTGTGAGAAAGCATCAAGAAACTCTTGCCAGTGTGATATATTGTTTGTTACTTCTGCAATGTTCCGTCCGACTTCTTTGATACTGCCTTTCAGTACGATCCAGTACATAAGCAAAGAAAAACTTCCAATAACAGCTACGTAAAAAATAATATTTCTAAAATGCTTCATATCATATTTTTATCTAAGAGGAAGTGATGTCGGTTATATATTTCCCAAATCTCTATTTCAGAGAGAAAACCAACTTTCGCAAAAGTATGATTTTATATTAAAATGTATACTTTCTGGCCTTCACAAAAAAAATAAAAAAACAATAAATAATAAAAGTGGTATCTTTGCCCTCTGAAAAAAATGGATCTATGCAAGCAAATTTAAAATTTCGTTTATTAATTATTGTCCTAAGTTCAGTTTTTATTCTTTCGGGATGTGGATCGTCTAAACAAACCCTTACTCGAACTCCCGAAATTGCCCCGAAACGGGAGTTTCGCGGCGCATGGGTGCAGACGGTCGGTCAATCGCGTTATCGTCAGATGAATAGTGCTGCTATGAAGCATTATATTGCTGATATGGTGCGTAAATTCGATGAGGCAGGTATCAACGCAGTGATCTTCCAGGTCCGTCCCGAAGCTGATGCGTTCTATCGTTCGGAGTTGGAGCCCTGGAGTCGTTTTCTGACCGGTGAACAGGGAAAAGCACCTGACGATCCTTCCTTCGATCCCCTGGCGTTTATCATCGAAGAGTGCCATAAACGGGGAATGGAATTGCACGCATGGCTGAACCCCTATCGGGTGAAGACCAATATCAGCAACACACTCTCAAAAGACCATATCTACTGGAAATATCCGGAGCGTTTTGTGCAATTCGGGAACCAGTTGTTTTTCGATCCTGGTTTGCCTGAAAACCGGGGATTTATCTGTGAAGTGGTACGTGATATCGTCACGCGCTATGAAGTAGATGCCATCCACATGGACGATTATTTTTATCCTTATCCCATAGCAGGGTCCTCCTTCCCCGACGATAAGAGTTTTAGCATGTATGCTGCTACTCAGGGATTTTCTTCTTCTCAGCGAAGTGATTGGCGCCGGAATAACGTAAACTTGCTTATCCAACAGATAAAATTAACGATTGCCGGCACCAAGCCGTGGGTGCGTTTCGGCATCAGTCCTTTCGGGATTTACCGCAATAAGCGCAGTGATCCGAACGGTAGTGATACCAACGGTTTGCAGAATTACGACGACCTTTATGCCGATATCAAACTGTGGGTGGAGAAAGGGTGGATCGATTATAACCTTCCGCAACTCTATTGGGAGATCGGACATAGCGCTGCCGATTATACCACCCTGCTGCACTGGTGGAATGCCAATAATTTTGAACAGCACCTCTATATAGGGCAAGACCTGAAGCGAAGCATCGATAAGAACGAGTTGAACGTAAAAATCCGCCAATCGCGGGAGATGTCTTTCGTACACGGCAATTGTTACTGGTACGGATACCAGATACTGGATAATTTCGCCGGAGTTGCAGATGTATTGAGAACCGATATCCACCGTTCTAAAGCATTGATCCCGGCCTATACCCATCTGCATAAAGGAACTCCTGCAACCGTGAAGAAACTGAAAGATGTGTACACCGAAGATATGCATTTCCTCACATGGGAACATAAAAAGGAGCCGCTGAACCCCGAGTCACCCCAACGGTTTGTGGTGTACCGTTTCCGCAAGGGAGAAAAAGTCGATATCAACCGGGCGGAGAATATCATCAGGATCACGCCCGACAACTTCTTCGTATTGCCCTATGAGGGAAGAAAAAGCCGCTATATCTATGTGGTAACTGCGCTGGATGCTTTCCATAACGAAGGTAAACCGGCAAAGGTTAAGGTGAAGTTATGAAACTTTGATAAATATTGATTTTATTAGGATGTAATAGGGTAAAATCGCTTCATGGGTGTTATCTTTGTGCCAGGATTAATAAAGAGAACAGATGATTGAAAACGAAGGCTTTCATGAAGTGAATGAGTTTGAAGATGCGGGCAGTCATAATGATCATTTCCCGATGATTGCCAAAACCCTGGCGGAGTTGGAGGATGTACTGGCGGAAGAACTGATCGCGCTGGGTGCGGACAATGTGGAACTGGGTACCCGGATGGTATCATTCACGGGCGACAAGGCGCTGATGTATAAGGCGAACGTGCATTGCCGCACGGCGTTGCGGATACTGAAACCTTTTTATACTTTCAAGGCGGAGAGCGCCGAAGAGGTATATGAAGCGGTGAAGAATTTCAACTGGGATGATTACCTTACATTAGATACCACATTTTCCATTGATGCCGTAGTTTTCTCGCATATCTTCACTCATTCGAAATTTGTGGCATACAAGGTGAAAGATGCTATTGCCGACTGGTTCACCGAAAAGTACGATAAACGTCCTTCTGTAAGCGTGTCGAATCCTGATATCATGTTGCATATCCATGTGGCGCATAATAAATGTACCCTGTCGCTTGATAGTTCAGGGGAATCGCTCCATAAACGCGGCTACCGGGTAGCACAGGGGGATGCACCTCTGAATGAGGTGCTGGCAGCCGGTATGATCCTGAAAACGGGCTGGAAAGGAGAGTGCGACTTTATTGATCCGATGTGTGGCTCGGGTACGTTGCTGATTGAGGCGGCCATGATTGCCCTGGGTATTCCTCCGGGTATTCATCGTACGCATTTTGCTTTTGAAAAATGGAAAGATTTCGATAGTGAACTTTTCAGTATTATTTACAATGATGATGCAGGAGCCCGGGAATTCAACCATCGCATCATGGGTTTCGATATATCACCCAAAGCGATTGCCATAGCCGAGAAGAATGTCAAGAATGCGGGACTGAAAAAATATATTGATCTGGAGGTGAAGCCGTTTCAGCAGTTCAGCGAAGCGCCAACAAAAGAAGGATTACTGATGACAAATCCTCCTTACGGAGAGAGGCTTAAAGTGGAGGATCTGGATGAACTCTATTCGATGATCGGTGAGCGGTTAAAACATGTCTTTCCCGGATACCGTGCTTATGTGTTGAGTTACCGGAAGGAGTCATTCGATGCGATCGGGCTAAAGCACTCCGCTCGTTACTTCCTTTATAACGGTGCCTTGGAGTGTGAGATGCGCGAATACGAGATCTTTTCCGGTAAACGGGATGATCGTCCGGCAAAAGGAGGAACGCGTGGCAGAGAAAGGTCTCCTGGGCGCGAAGCACATGACGAAAGAAATTCCCGTGAGGGTTACCGTCGTTCTCAACGTACAATTGAGGCGAATGATGAGGAGAAATCGGATGAGTCCTATCGGCCTAAGAGGGATAATGGTCGTGGAGGCCGTTTAGATAATAAGGGAGATAAACCGTTCAGATCGGATAGGCAGTTTAAGCCCAGAGAACGTTCCGAATCCCGTGAGGATAAACCCTTCAAATCGCGGGAACGCTCGTTTCGTGAAGAGGGGAGAGGAGGCCGTTCAGACAGGCCCGGAACCAAATTTTCTAAATCAGGTAAACCCTTCTCCGGTAAGGATGCAAAACCGAGAAATTCCCGGAAAAAATAACTAACGCGAAATTTCCTGCGTCTATTTCATGTGGATTGGTTTTAAAGGAGTAGAGATGCCGTTCTCATTGAATGCTTCAATGGTGAAATAATATTCCTGATCGGTGGTCAATGCTTTTAACAGTAACTGGTTGTCGTCATAAATGAGCCAGGAGCTATACAGCTTGTCCGGAGCGATCCCCCAACGGACATTGTAGCCCTGCACATCTTTTTGTGCATTCCAGGTTATCATTGCATCGCGCCGGTCATCCTCTCTTTGTACATGGAACCCACTGACAGGATTAGGCTTTTTCCCCTCACCAATCCCGAATACGCGGATATCGGAGATAGCCAGATGGGGAGTGGGCACTTCGATATTCCTGTACCGCAGATAGCGGATCCTTTTCGGTTCCGGCAACTCTACATAGTCGTTGGGATTGTCCCTGAAACTATTACTTTTATCTATCAATACTCTCCAATCCTGACCATCCAATGAACCCTCCACCACATACCTGTGCTTTAATCCGGCGATTCTCCCGTACATGTCGGATTCGTGATCGAAGTAATTGATCTGCACGGCTTGTGCCATACCCGGTTTTTGCAGGTCTATCGTAGCCCACTGGCTGTCACCGTTGTCCCCGGCAAGCCAGTAGGTTTTCACTTGTTCGTCAGTCAGTTTTTCGGCGGTATGATCTCCTGTGGATGAAGAGACCGTGACAGGTTTTTTATAGGATAACAGCATCCAGCCGGTAAATTCTGCCCCTTTCCCGGGTTCGGATGGTGCGTAACGCGGATAGTCGCCGAAATAGGTGTCGCTCCACATCAGTCCGTCGTTATCAAAATGGAGCGGGAACATGCAAAGCCGTCGTTCCCAGTTGACATTGTAGGAGAGCGCCATCGAGGCAAAGTGCCAGTAAAGGTCTTGCGGACCTTTTACGGTACTTCCATGTCCCGCTCCATTCATAAATCCTCCCGGTTTAAAACTAACCGGATTGTTGGGGGCATATTCAAAGGGTCCCAGCGGATGGTCGCCGATATATACGCCATCGGCATATACATTGAACTCGGTTCCCGGGGCTCCGTATTGCAGATAATATTTGTTATTGTGCTTTGTCATCCAGGGTCCTTCAATATACCCCGGAATGGTGTCGCTGTTGTTCTCACCAAATCTTTCCCATCCATGTTTGTCCATATCCTTATTGAAGAGGGAGTCCACTTCTCCGTAACGGATAAAGCGGTGATCCTTGTTCAATCTCTGTCCGCGGATGGGGTGAAGGTTGGATGATCCCCAATACACATAGGCTGAGCCGTCGTCATCTATAAAAAGCGCCGGATCCTGAAGATTATGCAGGATGGCGGGAACGGCTTTCCAGTCACCTTGCTTCGGATTATCGGTGTACAACACGCTCATTGCTCCGGAAGGGTCTCCCATCACGTATAGCACCGAGTCTTTATAGTTGTGAGCGGCGGGCGCGTTGCTTCCCTGAGGATACCACTTCTCAGGCTCGATAAAATTCCAGCTTTGCAGGTCGGTAGAGTGCCAGTAACCCATGGAGCGGGTGACAAACATATAGTACTCTCCCCTGAATTCCACCACTGCCGGATCGGCCCCCGAGCGATAAGAAATATCCTTGTCGGAATTGTAGATCATATAGGTGTAATCTATATTGATCGGATTACAATAGGTACGCATCCTTGTGTTCTGTGCGATGGTACTGAAAGAAACCATACACGCGATAACTGCGATTACGACGGAGAGATTTTTATTGTTCATATTTTTAGAGTAAAGAGCAAAGAATAAGGAATAAAGACTTTTAGAGCCAAGAATCAAGAACCAAGAGTCAAGACTTTATAAGTGAAAAACTAAAAATGAATCAGTAAATCAGTAAATCATCAAATCAACAAATTATCACATCAATTATCACTCTATCCAGAAATCAATTTCGTTGGAATTGTCGGCGGCGTGTTGCGCTACCCAGAGTTTCATCTTGCCGGGCTCCGTCTTTTTCTGCATATCGATGCCGTAGAAAGCCAGATCGTCGGAGGCCAGCTCAAACGTTACCTGTTTGGACTCGCCCGCTTTTAACGCGATCTTTTGGAATCCTTTGAGCTCTTTTACCGGGCGGGTTACACTGGCGACAAGCTGACGTGTGTATAATTGTACTACGATCTCTCCATCAGCTGATCCTGCATTCCGGACATTGGCTGTAATGGTGATCTTGTCGTTTTCTGTTTTCAGCGACTTTTTATCGACTTTTGCATTATTGACCACAAACGTGGTATAACTCAATCCGTATCCGAAAGGATAAAGCGGTGTGATTGAGGCATCGAGATAACTGGATTTGTAGTCTATTGACTCATCGTCCAGGTCCACCGGCCGACCGGTATTCTTCTGGTTGTAATAGATGGGTATTTGTCCTACGTCCCGGGGGAATGACATCACCAATCGTCCCGACGGGTTATAATCGCCCGCGATCACGTCTGCAATACCGTGTCCTCCCTGTGTGCCGGGAAACCATGCCTGCAGGATAGCTTCCATATTTTCATCTTCCCATGAAAGATCGAGCGGACGGCCACTCAGGGTAACCAGTACCACCGGCTTTCCGGTCTCCTTCAAAGACCTTAACAGTTCGCGCTGGGCTTCGGGTAAGCGTATATCGGTTCTTACGGCTGCCTCGCCCGACCAGTTGAAATCTTCCCCCATCGCGGCGATCACGACATCGGCACGTCGTGCGGCCGCTACTGCTTCGGCTATCTTTGCCGGCGTAGTTTCAGTGATAGAGGTTCCCTCTGTATAGATAAGTTTTATCGTAGAGCCTTCATATTTCTCAGTGAGTCCTTTCAGTATAGGTATGCTCTTATTTCGGTCACCCAATCCGGCCCATTCACCATTGAGGTTGATGGAGTCGTTCATCAGCGGACCGACCAGGGCAATGGTCTTTCCGCTCTCTTTGGTGATGGGAAGGATCTGATTGTCGTTTTTCAGCAGCACCACCGAGGAAGCTACGGCTTTGCGTGCCGTTTCCATAAATTCGGGTGTCATTGTGTTCTGTTTTGCCCTCTCTTCGTTGAGATAGCGGTACGGATCATCGAAGAGACCCAGCAGGAATTTCATTTCGAGGATACGACGCACAGCAATATCAATACTCTTTTCAGATACTTTCCCTTCTTTAACCGACTCTGTCAGGTACTTGATGTAGGTAGCACCGGTCATATCCATGTCGACCCCCGCGTTTACCGCCAGTTCAGCAGCCTGTTTCTCATCTTTTGCCACACCATGCGGCACCAACTCATTGACGCCGGTATAGTCACTGACGACAAACCCTTTGAAGCCCCATTCATTACGCAGTACTTCGGTTAACAGCCACCGGTCTGCGGTAGCTGGCACGCCGTTGATTTCGTTAAAAGAGGCCATGAACGTACCCACACCTGCCTCAAGGGCAGCCTGATAGGGGGGAAGATAAACATTCCGGAGCGTATGTTCCGAAAGTTCAGCGGGGTTATAATCCCTGCCCGATTCAGCTGCCCCATAGGCCGCCAGATGTTTGCCGGTGGCAAGCAGTGTGGTGGGTTCACCCAGGGAACTTATATCTTTTCCCTGAAAGCCGGTCACTCTTGCTTCAGCTATTTTGCTCCCTAAATAAGGGTCCTCTCCTGCACCTTCCATCACACGTCCCCAGCGAGCGTCACGACCAATATCGACCATAGGTGCAAATGTCCAGTTAATCCCGTCGGATGCTGCTTCAATAGCTGCGATTTCGGCTGTTCGTTGCATCATCTCCAGATCCCAGGAACAGGCCTCGGCCAGAGGAATGGGGAAGATGGTCTTGTAACCGTGGATCACATCCTGCCCGAAGAGAATGGGAATCCCGAGCCGGGTTTCTTCGACGGCAATCTGTTGCATCCGCCGGATGCCCTCCACGGAAGTGGCATTGAAAATACTACCGATCAATCCCTTTTCCAGATAGGGTTGGAAGTCATCCGACATCACCGGTCCGGTGATCGACCAGTTGGCGGAGAATTGTGTCATCTGTCCGATTTTTTCTTCGAGCGTCATCAGTTTCAGCACCGAATCCACCCGCTGTTCAATCCGCTTGTCGCCACTGAAACTCTGCCATTTGCCGGATCCTGAAGTACCGGCCGAAGGAGATCCGCAAGCTGCAAGTAGGATCACCGCTGTAATGTATGCTACTGAAATAATACCTTTTCTCATATTGTGTTTTGTGTTGATTGCCAATTATAAATTACCAATTACTAATTACTAATTACCAATTAATCAGGCTTGTTGCATTCTTAGTTTTTATTCTTCACTCTTCACTCTTGATTCTTCATTTAACCACTTTTCCACCTTTCAAAGGTGAATCCCAGTTTCTTCAACCCCTCCTGAATCTCGGGCGCACCCATAAACAAATTCCAGAGAAGACCGGTACGATAATTCTCGATCATCGGAGCGATAGTAAGCTGGTCAATGGCCAGGTAGCGTTGGGGATACCAGTCGTCCTGTATGCTGAATGCATCGTAGAAACCATATTTTCCCCATATTTTATCGTCCAGATCGAAATAGAAGTGTTTCAATGCTTTCATCGATTGTTCGGGTGTGTAGGGAAAGCTGGATAATGCTGCCGTAGGTGTGATTACCCCCAAGTCATTCTTTACCGGCATGTGGGCCGAATATCCATTCACCGAGTAGCTGGCGGTCAATCCCCAGCAGTTTTCTCCATATCCTTCGTATCCTTTGGGATTCTCCACGCAGTATTCGTAGTTGATCAGAGCCTGGTTCCTGTTGAGTTGCCAGTAATCGGCATATTGGTCCTTCAATCCATTCGGGTTAAGTCCGATATAAGAATAGTGCGCCCAGAACAATGGACCTCCGTACTCCTCTGCCCCGTTGTGCTTCAATATTAATGGATGACCATAGGCAACCGCATCGCTTTTGATAGCTCCGCCACGTGCCCATCCATTATGGTAGGCCGATGCAGGAATAGAGTAGGTAGGTGAGGAGGCTGCCAGGATATAGGTGATAAGGCATTCGTTGTATCCTTCCAGCGGGAAATTCATTTCCCATCCGTATTCCGGGCTCCAGTGCCAGTAGAGTACATCCTGGCCGTTCAGGTACCATGTCCAGTCCATATCCTTCCAAAGGATATCTATTTTTCCCGCCAGTTGTTTTTCGCTCTCGTTTCCATTCTTGAAATACTCTCTCACACAGAGCAGGCCTTGCATAAGGAAAGCACTTTCTACCAGGTCACCACCGTTATCTTTCTGTCCGAATGGTTTTACTTTACC
>ERZ778021.656-NODE-656-length-55200-cov-5.442905_pt1 | contig 55200 bp, 48 predicted proteins | sample MGYA00375751_ERZ778021 | MGnify/ENA primary metagenome ERZ778021 (study PRJEB29350, sample SAMN05389814) | bioreactor metagenome | isolation source: Thiocyanate stock bioreactor | place: South Africa: University of Cape Town | collected 2013-08-29 ... | reverse complement strand
GGAACGGATGCGGCGCGAAACGCCGGTCGACCAGGACGGCGACCACCCGATCGCCCAGGTGCTGCGCGCCGACGAGCCGATGATCTTCCACGACCTCGGCCGCCCCGAGGTGTTCAAGACCTTCGCCCTGACCGACGAGCACGAGGAATTCGTCGACGTCACCGGGTACGAATCGGCGGCGGTGGTGGCGCTGATCGCGCGCGGCCGGCAGATCGGCACGCTCTCCTTCCTCCACGCGCACGCGAACGTCAGCTACGAGCCCGAGGACCTCGAGTTCCTCGCCGAGCTCGGCGACCGGGCGGCGCTCGCCCTCGACAACGCCCGCCTCTACCAGGAGCGCGACGCGATCGCCCGTAATCTGCAGCGCGGGCTGCGGCCGCCGCGGCCGGCGCGGGTGGAGGGGCTCGAGTCCTCGGTGATCTTCGAGGCGACCGGGCGCGGGATCGAGATCGGCGGCGACCTCTACGACGTGCTGCCGACCGAGGATGGCTGCTGGGTGCTGATCGGCGACGTCGCCGGCAAGGGCTCGGAGGCGGCCGGAGTGTCGGTGGCGGTGCGCCACGCGGTGCGCGGGCTGACCCGCGAGGTCGACGAGCCGGAGGAGGTGCTGGCGCGGGTGAACGAGCTGCTGCTCGAGGGCACCGGGCTGAACGACTTCGCCACCGCGGTGCTGGTGCGGCTGCGCCGGCGCGAGGGCGGCTGGACGCTGGCGGCGGCGAGCGCCGGCCACCCGCCGCCGGTCCACGTGCGCAAGGGGGGCGCCCGCCTGCTCGGCGGCGGCACCGTGCTGGGCGCCCTCCAGGACGCCAAGGTGCAGCGCCACGACGCCCCCTTCGCCGTGGGCGACACGCTCCTCTTCTGCACCGACGGCTGGCTCGAGGCGGGCCCGCCCTCCGAGCACCGCGACCCGATCGAGCTGGCGCGGCTGGCCGAATACCTGGCGCCGCTGGCGCTGGAGGAGATGATCGCGCGGCTGCGCGGCGACGCGATCTCCCGCACCCACGGCGAACTACGCGACGACATCGTGCTGCTGGCGCTGCGGCGCGTCTAGGCCCTGCCCCTTGGCCGGCGGCGCGGTTCCCTAGCCGGCCTCGGTCCCCATCCGCAGTCGGATCCGGGTCCCGGTCCGGGTGCTGTCGATCGAGACCTCGTCGCAGAGCTGGTTGGCGATGTAGAGGCCGCGGCCGCTTTCCGCCCTCGGGTCAGGGCGGCGCCTGCCGACGAGCGGGTCGACGATCGTGCCCGCGTCGGCGACCTCGACGAAGACCGACCGGCCGTCATCCCAGACCGTCGCCAAGCCGCGGCCACCGCCGTGGAGGATGCTGTTGGCCGCCAGCTCGGAGGCGGCGGCGGCGAGGTCGGAGACGCGGCCGGGCGACAGGCCGCCCGCCGCGGCCCCGGCGGCGACCAGGGAGCGGATGTCGTGAAGGTCGTCGAGACCGAACTCGAGACGCCCCGCTCGCAGGGGGGCGAGGGGCAATTCGGCCCTCAGCCCATCTCCATGGATCGTCTGCATGTTGCGGAGCTACCCGCCCGACCGCCCGACACAACATCTGTATTTAGATTGTCATTCCTTCGTTTCGGCGACGGGGCGGTCACCGAGCCAGTAGCGCGGGCCGGCGCCGAGGCGGGCGGCGCGGTCGTCGGGGTTCGAGAGCTTGCAGCGGTCGAGGGAGAGGCAACCGCACCCGATGCACTCGGTGAGGCCCGCCTTGAGGCGTTCGAGCTCGGCGATCCGTTCGTCGACGCGGCCACTCCAGGTGTTCGAGAGGCGGGCCCAGTCGGCGCGGGTGGGGACGCCTTGGGGAGGGAGCTTGGCGAGCTCGGCGGCGATCTCGTCGAGGCTGAGGCCGACCCGCTGGGCGAAGACGATGAAGGCGATCCGGCGCAGGACCGGGCGCGGGTAGCGGCGATGGTTGCCGGAGCCCTCGCGCTCGGCCGCCGAGATCAGGCCGCGCTCTTCGTAGTAGCGGAGCGCCGAGGCGGCGACGCCGGAGCGACGGGCCGTCTCCGAGATCGTCAGGAGCTTGGCCATGGACTTGACTTCAAGCTTACTTGAACTTGTACCGTCGCCTGACAACCGACTTTGGGGGCGATGACGATGAGCACGACGACGCAGAGGGCGAGCGAGCGGATCACGGCCGAGGTGACCAGCTGGGACGGGATCGAGGCGGGGCCGGGGAAGCGGGGTGAGTTCGGCTTCCGGCTCGGGCGGCGCGAGATCGGCCACCTGCACGGCGACCACGCCGCCCACTTCTTCTTCGGCCGCGAGCGCTGGGAGGAGCTGGCGGCGCAGGGCCGGATCGTCGAGCACCCGGTCTTCCCCGGCCGCCACGGCCCGGCGGCCCGGCGGATCGAGGACGAGGCCGACGTCGAAGACGTGATCGCGCTGATGCGGATCAACTACGAGGACACGAAAGCGCGGGGGGCGCGCTGAGGGTGGGATCCGGGGGCGGCGTTCGCGGGCGGGGTGGCCGTCCGAATGCGTCCCGTGGCACGTGAGGGGTTCGTGGGGAAGCTGGAGCGGAGACGGCACGAAGTCCGAGATGTGACGGAAGGTCGCAGCGAAGTCGGGCTTTCGTGAAGGGTCTTCATAGAACGTGGATCCAAAAGACCCGGTCGTTGACGAAGAAGCCGGGAACGTCACACCTTCCGGCCCTCTGAAGGGCCGTCTTGGGCGTCCTGAAACGCGCTGAGTGAGTTTGACCTCCTATAGGGGCCCCAAAGGGTGGTCACGTGTTCGTAGCGTCGGAAGAACCCGCGAGGAAGAGTGACGTTCGCGGCAACTCCGTCGCATAAGACGGATACGCGACGATCCCGTCACCTCCCCGGCGCACTCTCAGGGCACTCCCGGCGCACCTTCGTCCCTCTTCCGCCTCTCCCCACAGACCCGAGGCGCCAGCTGCACACGGCCCCGTCCCTTCCCCTAAATCAGCTCGCTCGCTTCGAGGGCCTCGTCCGCGAGATCCTTCTTCACCGGGTCGGCGCGGCCGACCTTGGCGGCGTCGTAGGCGGCCAGCTGGGGGAAGGCGACGGCGACGATGCCGACCGAGGCGAGGCAGATCAGCCCGCCGGAGACGACCGAGAAGGCGGGCGAGGTGAGCGCCGCGACGGAGCCCGACTCGACGTCGCCGAGGCGCGGCCCGCCCGCCACCACGAGGCTGAAGACGGAGTTCACGCGGCCGCGCATCCGGTCCGGGGTCAGCACCTGCATCATCGTCGAGCGGCAGACGGCGCTGACCGAGTCGGCGGCCCCGGCGAGGGCGAAGAGGATCGCCGCGGGCCAGATCGTGTTCACGAACCCGGCGGCGGCGATGAAGATGCCCCAGAGGGCGACGCAGACGAGCACGATCCGTCCCAGGTAACGGGCGTGGGTCATCCAGCCGGTGGTCAGCGCGGCGACGGTCGAGCCCGCCGCGACGGCGGCGTAGAGGAGGCCGGTCCCGGCGGCGCCCGCGTGGTACTCGGTCAGCGCCAGGACCGGGAAGAGGGCGCGCGGCATGCCGAAGGTCATCGCGCTGAGGTCGATCACGAAACCCGCCGTGACCGCCGGCAGTTTGCGCATGTAGGCGAGGCCGGAGCGGATCGAGCGGAGGACCGGCTCGTGCGCCTCGACCGCGGCCGGCGGCTGGGTGCCCATCATCATCGCCGCGGCCGCCATGCCGAGGCAGCTGACCGCGTCGACGGTGTAGGGGATGGTGAGGCCGAAGAGCGAGATCAGCACGCCGCCGAAGGCCGGGCCGACCACCATCGTCAGCTGGAAGAGCCCGTAGGTGAGCGCCATCGCCGAGGGCAGGCGCTCCTGGCTGACCGTGTTGGGGACGATCGCGGCGCGCACCACGCGCTCGACCGCCGAGGCCCCCGCCATCGCCGCGGCGAGGACGAAGAGGATCGAGACCGGTGGCGTCCCGGCGGCGGTCGCGAGCGCCAGGCCGGCGGCGATCGCCACCAGGGCGAACTGGCAGCTGACCAGCAGGCGGCGGCGGTCGTAGCGGTCGGCGAGCGCCCCGCCGAAGAGCGAGGCGACGATCAGCGGGATCAGCTCGACCCCGCCGATCAACCCGGTGAGGAAGGCCGAGCCGGTGATCACGAACACCTGGTAAGGGAGCGCCACCAGGGTGGCCTGGGTACCCAGCCCGGTGATCAGCGAGCCGGCCTCGAGCAGGCGGAAATCGCGCGACTCGCGCAGGGCGGACGTGTCCACCGCTATCCGGGAAAACCACGACAAGGGAAGCGAACGTAGCGAACCGCGCAAGTCGCCTCCAAACCTGCCTAAGATCGGGTCGGTGAAGGCAATCGTCCAGCACGAGCTCGGCGGACCGGAGGTCCTGCGGACCTGCGAGATCGAGACCCCCGAGCCGATCCCGACCGAGGTCCAGGTCCGCGTCCGCGGCGCCGGCGTGAACCCGGTCGACTTCAAGACCCGGATCGGCCGCGGGATGTCCTCGGTGATCGGCCCGCCGCCCTTCACGGTGGGCTGGGACGTCTGCGGCGAGGTCACCGCGGTGGGCGGCGGGGTGACCCGCTTCCAGGTCGGCGACGAGGTCTTCGGCATGCCCTGGTTCCCGCGCGAAGCGGGCGCCTACGCCGAGTTCGTGACCGCGCCCTCGCGCCACTTCGAGCACAAGCCGCACGCCCTCTCGATCGAGGAGGCGGCGGCGCTGCCGCTGGCCGGGCTGACCGCCTGGCAGGTCGTCGTCGACACGATCCGCGTGCAGGACGGCGACGACGTCCTGATCCACGGCGCCGCCGGCGGGGTCGGCCACCTCGCCGTGCAGATCGCCGCCGCCCGGGGCGCCAACGTGATCGCCACGGCACGGGCCGAGCAGGCCGACTTCCTCGCCGGGCTGGGCGCCTCGCGGACGCTGGACTATCGCGACGACGACTTCGAGGCCCACGTCGCCGAACTCGACTCGGTCATCGACCTCACCGGGGAATACGGGGAGCGCTCGCTCGCCGTGATGCGGCCGGGCGCGACACTGGTCTCGGTGCCGAGCGGGGCCAAGCCGGAGCTGCTCGCGCTCGCCAAGGCCCAGCACAAGCGGGCGACCGGGATCCTGGTCGAGCCCGACCCGGTCGGCCTCGCCGGCCTCTGCGATCTGATCGAGCGGGGCAAGCTCGGGGTCGAGCTCGACGAGGTCTTCGACCTGGAGCAGGCGGCCGACGCCCACCGCCACGCCGAAGACAGCCACGGGGCGGGCAAGATCGTCCTGCGGGTGCCGTGAGCGCGGAGCGACCAAGCGTCCATCTCTGGCTCTTCGCGCCGGGAGCGAAGCGCGAGGATTTGTGGTGAGCCGCGCCGCCGCCGACACCGTCGCCCTCGTCACCGGGTCCACCGACGGGCTCGGGCGGGCGCTGGCCGAGCGGCTGGCGGCGCTCGGGGCGACGGTCCACATCCACGGGCGCAGCGAGGAGCGCCTCGAGGCGGCGCGCCGGGAGATCGTCGCGGCGACCGGCAACGAGCGCGTCCATCCCCACCTCGCCGACTTCGCCTCGCTGGCCCAGGTGCGGGGGCTGGCCGACGAGATCGGCGCCCTCCCCGCCCTCCACCTGCTGGTCAACAACGCCGGCATCGGCTCCGGCCTGCCCGACTCGCCCGACCGCCAGGAGAGCGCCGACGGGATCGAGCTGCGCCTCGCCGTCAACTACCTCGCCGGCTTCCTGCTCACCACCCACCTGGTCCCGCTCCTCGAAAGCTCCGCCCCGGCCCGGGTCGTGATGGTCGCCTCGCTCGGCCAGGCCGCCCTCGACTTCGACGACCCCATGCTGGGGCGAACTCGCTACGAAGGCCGCCGCGCCTACGCGCAGAGCAAGCTCGCCCAGATCTCCTTCGCCAACGAGCTGGCCGCCCGCCTCGGCCCCGACTCCGGCGTCACCGTCAACTCCCTCCACCCCGCCACCTTCATGCCGACCAAGATCGTCCTCGACGAGCGCGGCACCTCCGTCGACGACCTCCAGCGCGGCGTCGACTCCACCATCCGCCTCGCCCTCGACCCCAAGCTCGACGGCGTCACCGGCCGCTTCTTCGACCGCGAGCAAGAGTCCCGCGCCGAATCCCAGGCCTACGACCCCGACGCCCGCCGACAGCTCTGGGAGCTGAGCGAGGAACTGACGAAGCCTTTTGTCTGATGCCCGCGCTTGCCATCTATGCGAACATATGTTCGTATGGAGATCGCTTGCGCCATCGACAGTCGCCTGGCGGCTCCTGAGCGCCCGGGCCATTCCGGGGGGCTTCGGCCCGGGCGCCGTTCTTTAGACGGGTCGACCGCCGATCCGGTCGCCGCGGCGGAGATGACCGAGGCGATGGCGGGGGCGCTGGAGAGGATCGGGGCGGCAGTGGAGACGGAGCGTCCGGGGGAGGCGTTCTTCGCCGTCGGCGGGCTGCGGGGGCTCTACGGCGGCGAGGTCGCGGGGGTGAGGGCGGTGGCGCGGGGGGCGATCGGGACGCCGGTGCTGATCGGGGTGGCGCCGACGCGGACCGCCGCCTGCGCCGCCGCCGGGAGGGGCGAGCTGGTGGTGCCGCGGGGGCGGCTCGGGCGCTTCCTCGCCGGGCTGCCGACGGTGGCGCTGGTCGATCGGATCGGGCCGCCGGAGCGCGAGGCCGAGGAGCTGGTCGAGGCGCTCGGGCGGCTCGGGATCGAGACGCTGGGAGCACTGCGCAAGCTGACCGCCGACCAGGTCGCCGATCGGTTCGGGTCGCGGGGCCTGCGCGCCTGGCAGGTCGCCCGCGGCGAGGAGGAGCCGCTGCGACCGCGCGTCCCGCACGAGGACCTGGTCGAGGAGATCGAACTGCCCGAAGGGGTGGCGGGGAGCCAGCTCGACCGGGCGCTGGAGCTGCTCGTCGACCGGCTGCTGGCGGCGCCGGGACGGAAGGGGAGGACGCTGCTCGGCGTGCGGCTCGGGGCGCGGCTCTGCGGCGGCGGCAGCTGGAGCGTCGACCAGGGGCTGGGCCGGCCGAGCGCCGCCGCCCAGGTCCTGCGCCGGCTGCTGGTGCCGCGGCTGGAGGACCTGCCGGGGCCGGCGGAAGCGCTGCGGCTGCGGGCGCTCGGCTTCGGCCCGGCCGCCGCCGACCAGCTGGTGATGGAGGTGGGCGGCTCGGAGCCGCGCCGGCGGCGGCTCGGCGCGGCGGTGCGCGAGGTGCGAGCCGCCCAGGGCGCCGACGCGCTGCTGCGCATCCTTGCCGTCGACGCCTCCTCGCGGGTCCCCGAGCGGCGTCACCTCCTCACGCCTTTCCCGGAGGTCTGATGGGAACGGCTCGACGCTCGCCAGGGGTGCCTTGATGGTCGGTCCGCGCCGCCTCAACGAGCCGCGGTCGGTGACGGTCAGCGCCGCGGGCGACGGGCCGCCGCGGGCGGTCGACCGGGTAGCGGTCGAGGCGGTGCGCGAGGAGTGGCTGGTCGAGGACCGCTGGTGGACGCCGCGGCCGCTGCGCCGCCACTACTTCGAGCTGGCGCTCGCCGACGGCCGCGCGCTGACCGTCTTCCGCGACGGCGACGGGCGCTGGTTCCGCCAGCGGGCCTAGATGATCGAGCTTGTCCGGCCCCCCGCCCTACATCGAGCTGCACGCCCACTCGGCCTTCTCCTTCCTCGACGGCGCCTCGACCCCGCTCGAGCTGGCGGGCGCCGCGGCGGCGCTCGGCTACCCGGCGCTGGCGCTGACCGACCACGACGGCATCTGGGGCTCGATGGAGTTCGCCCACATCGCCAAAGGCCTCGACCTGCGCCCGATCACCGGCGCCGAGCTGACCCTCCGCCTGGACCACGATGTTGATGGGCCGAAAAGCGCTCTATATCAGCGCTTTTCGGCCCATCAACACCTCACCCTCTTGGTGGAGGACGAGGAGGGGTACGGGAACTTGTGCAGGCTGCTGACGGCGGCGCACGCGCACACGCGGGGGAACACGGCGCGCACGGCGGAACCGGCGTGGACGACGCTGGAGGAAGTCGAGCGGCACGCGACGGGGCTCGTCTGCCTGTCGGGGTGCGCCCGGCAGGGGGCGCTCGCGGGGGCCTTCGAGCGCGGCGACACGGCGGGCGGCGAGAAGCTCGGCCGGCGCCTCCTCGCCGCCTTCGGCCGCGACCGCTTCCGGGTCGAGCTCCAGCGTCCCTACTGGCGCCGCGACCGCGCCCGCAACCGCTGGCTCACCCTGCTCGCCGAGCGGCTCGGCGTCCCCACCGTGGCCACCGGCAACGTCCACGCCCACGCGCCCACGCGCGCCCACGCCCAGGATGCCCTGGTCGCGATCGGTCTGAACGAGACCCTGGAGTCCTCCGAGCCGCGCCGGCGCGGCAACTCGACCTCGACGCTCGAACCGCCCGCGGCGATGGCGGCGCGCTTCGCCGAGCACCCGGACGCGGTCGCCGAGACCATCCGCCTCGCCGCGCGGCTGCGCTTCGATCTCACCACCGACCTCGGCTACAGCTACCCGCAGGAGGAAGGGGCGGACGCGACGCTGGCGGCGCTCTGCCGAGGCCGGCTGCTCGCCGCCTACCCGTCCGGGCCCGAACGGCGCAAGGCCGAAACCAGGCTCGAGCAGGAGTTGGCGACGATCCGCGGGATCGGTCTCTCCGCCTTCTTCCTCCTCCATCACCGCCTGCTGGAGCTCGCCCGCGACGTGGCGCTCGAGGTGCGGGGGCGGGAGGCCGCCCGCTCCCTCCTCCCACCGGGCCGTGGCCGCGGCTCGAGCGTCAGCTCGATCGTCTGCTACCTGACCGGCCTCTCCCACATCGACCCGGTGAAAGCGGGCCTCTTCCTGGGCCGCTTCCTCAACGAGGAAATCGTCTCCGCCGATGCCCGCTCGATGCCCGACATCGACCTCGACTTCCCCCGCGACATCCGCGAGGCGCTGATCCCCCGTGTGCACAAGGTCTACGGCGCCGACCGCTCGGCCCTCGTCGCCGCCTTCCCCACCTACCGCCCGCGCGGCGTCGTCCGCGAGCTCGGCAAGGTGCTCGGCCTGCCGCCGGAGGAGATCGAGAAGGTCGCCAAGGTGGTCGGCTTCCACGACGCGGCCGAGGAGATGGAGCGCGACGCGATCGCCGCGCTCGGCGCGGAGCGCGGTCGCTCGCCCCGTTGGCGGGAGTTGCTGAAGGTGGGGAAGGAGATGCTCGGCCTGCCCCGCCACGCCTCCCAGCACTCCGGCGGGATGGTGATCTCCACCACGCCGCTGGTCGACTTCTGCCCGCTGGTGCCGACGGCGATGGAGCGCCGCCAGATCGTCCAGTGGGACAAGGACTCCTGCGCCGACGCCGGGCTGCTGAAGATCGACCTGCTCGGCCTGGGGATGCTCTCCGCGGTCGAACGCTGCGTCGACGAGATCCAGGCGGCGGAAGGCAAGACGATCGACCTCTCGCGGATCTCGCTCACCGACGAGAAGACCTTTGCCTCGATCCAGAAGGCCGAGACCACCGGCGTCTTCCAGATCGAGAGCCGCGCCCAGATGCAGATGCTGCCCCGCACCCACCCGGAGACGCTTGACGACCTCACCGTGCAGGTGGCGCTGGTCCGGCCCGGGCCGATCCAGGGCGGCGCCGTGCATCCCTACATCGAGCGCCGCAAGCGGCGGCGCGAAGACCCGACCTGGCCGATCCCCTACGAGCATCCCACCCTGGAGGGACCGCTCGAGGACACGCTGGGGACGATCGTCTATCAGGAGCAGGTGTTGGAGGTGGCGACGGCGTTCGCCGGCTTCACCGCCGCCCAGGCGGAGAGCCTGCGGCGGGCGATGAGCCGCAAGCGCTCCGCGGAGGAGATCGAGAAGCACCACCGCGACTTCATCGCCGGCGCCTGGCGGGAATCGGAAGCCCCGGCCGAATTGGCGGAGGAGATCTGGGAGAAGATCCAGGGCTTCGCGGGATTCGGCTTTCCCAAGGCCCACTCGGCGGCGTTCGGCCTGCTCGCCTACCAGTCGGCCTGGCTGCGGGAGCACCATCCCGAGGCCTTTCTCTGCGGCCTCCTGAACGAGCAGCCGATGGGCTTCTACCCGCCCGACGCCCTGGTCCACGAGGCGATCCGGCGCAAGGTCCGCGTCGGCGGCGTCGACGCCAACCGCAGCCGCGTCCTCTGCCACGTCGAATCGCCGTTGCGGCGCGGCGAGCCACCGGGAACCCCGGGAGGCCTCGTGGTGCGGATCGGCCTCGCCTACGTGAAGGGGGTGCGCGAGGAGGAGATGGACGCGCTGGTCGCCGAGCGCGAGCGCGGTGGTCCCTACCGCGGCATCGCCGAGCTCGCGTCGCGCTCCGGCGTCGGCCTGCCGGGCCTCGAAAAGCTGGCCTGGGCGGGGGCGCTCGACGAAGTACCGCTCGGCGCCGAGGAGGAACGGCGGCGGGCGCTGTGGCGGGTCGGCGTCACCGGCAACGGACGCCGGTCCGGCCACGGCGCGACGCAGCTCGCCCTGCCGATCGAGCCGCCCGAGCCGCCGCGCCTCGAGCGTCTCGGCGAGTGGGGTGAGGTGATCGCCGACTACCGCTCGACCGGGATGGTCCTCGGCCGCCACCCGATGGCACTGATGCGGGCGCGACTCGGTGCCGGGCTGTCGCGCAGCGCCGACCTCGAGCGCCTCGACAGCGGGGCGACGGTCGAGGTGGCCGGGATGGTCGTCGCCCGCCAACGACCGGAGACGGCGAAAGGCATCGTCTTCATGTTGATCGAGGACGAGGTCGGCGTCGTCAACCTGATCGTGCCCTCGCGCGTCTACGACCGCAGCCGGGCCGTGGTCCGCGCTGCGTCTCTGATCCGCGCCCGGGGCAAGCTCGAGCGGCGCGAAGGGGTGGTCAACGTCCTCGTCGCCGAGATCGTGGAACTGGAGCAGGAGCCGCCCGCGGGCGACACCGGGAGGACGGCCGCGCCGTCGCGACGCCATCGTGCATTCGTGGTCGCCGAGCTGCGCGAGGTCGCCCCGGCCGGGCACATGTTCGGGAGACGCTAGACGTCAGAGCTCAGACCTGAGGCAGCGTGGGCCAGCCTCGCAAGGACGCAGGGAGCGAAGCGAGGGGAGCGCACTACCAGTGCGTGACCCGAGCTGAGCGACCGAGGACACCGCGAGGCGCCCCCACGCCGCCTCAGGCGCGGGCGATGCGCGCGGCCTCGTCGTTGCCGACGTAGGGCGCGAGGGTGAACTCGACCAGATCGGGGAGCAGCGACTCGAGCTCATCGGTCTGGCCGGCAACGATGCGGCGCGAGATCAGCGAGACCATGCCGCCGACCAGCGCTTCCTCGGTCGAGTCGGAGAGGCGGTCGAGGACCTTCTTCGGCCGGCCGTCGCGGCCCGCCTCGAGGTAGGGCAGGAAGGTCTGCACGGCGGCGTCGTAGCGCTCGACCACGACCGGGCCGGCGACCAGCGCCTCGACGATCCCCAGCCGCGCCAGGTTCGGCTCGGAGGAGAGGAAGGCGAGCATCGCGGCGATCCCGGCGCGGATCCCGTCGGCCCAGTCGTCCTCGGCCTGGTAGGCCTCCTCGACGCGCTCGCGCAGCTGCTCGGTGACCGTGTCGAAAGCCGCGACGAAGCACTCGTCCTTGCCGTCGAAGTGCTCGTAGAAGGTCCGCCGCGAGACGGCCGCGTGGCGGGTGATGTCGGCGATCGTGGTGCCGCCGTAGCCTTTTTCGGCAACCGCCTCGGCGAGGCCGGCGATCAGGCGCTCCCGCTGGTTGTGGACGACGAAGTCCCGCGGCAGCCCGTGACGGCCGGGAGGCAGGCGCGACAGCTCCGGCGGGTACTCGGCAGGAGCGTCGGCTGGATCGAAGGTCACGGCGCGAAGATACCTGTCGGGGCTTAGAGCCGGGCGGTCGCCCGCTGCGCGGACTCGGCACCGATGTAGGGCGTCAAGGCGAAATCGACGAGGTCAGGCAGCAGCGACTCGATCCGCTCCGCTTCGCCGAGCACGATGCGCTGGTAGATGACCCAGAAGATTCCGCCGACGATCGTCTCCTCCAGTGTGTCGGGGAGGTCGTCGCCGTGGTCGGAGAACTCGCGGCCTTTGCGTAGCAGCGGCACGAAGGCCTGCAGCGACTGCTCGTAGCGCTCCTGGGCGGCCTCGCCGGCGGAGAGCGCCTCGACGATGCAGGTGCGCGCCAGGGCGGGCTCGTCGGACACGTACTTGAGGAAGGCACCGAGCCCGGCGACGGTGCAGGCTTCCCAGCCGTCCGCCTCGGCAGCCGCCTCGACCACGCGGGCGAGCGATTCCTCGACCGCGTAGTCCTGGGTCGCGAGGAAGCAGTCTTCCTTCGAGGAGAAGTTGTCGTAGAACGTGTTGCGGGCGATGCCGGCGCGGCGCACGATGTCGGCCACCGTCACGGCGCGGTACCCGCGGGCCATCGTCTCCTCGGCGAGGGCGGCGACGATCCGCGCACGCTGATGGCGCGCGATGAACTCGCGGGACAGACGCTGGCGCCCGGGCGGCGGGCGCGTCGAAGTTCGTTGAGCCACGAACGGCACGGTACCGGAACTGAGGTTAGTTCAACTTGGGGAAGGTTGAGTGCAGGAAACGGGTACTTCGGTGGAATTCGCCCGGGTTTAACCGGGGCGATCCTGGTTACCCGAATCCGCCCTCGGCGACACCGAACCGCCGTGGCGTCCCTCGCCCGCGGCGAAGCGGGCGGCCCCGCGCGCGGCCACCGCGAGCGTCTCGCGGCCGAGCCGATGCTCGAGCGCCAGACCCTCCTCGAACGGCAACCCGATCCCCTCGATCGCGGCGCGCCGGTCGGCCAGCATCGTCTCCTGTGGGAAGCCTGCCAGCTGCTCGGCGAGCGCCAGCGCCCGCTCGACGTGCTCGCCCGGCGCGGTCACCGCGGTGATCAACCCGATCCGCCCCGCCTCCTCGGCGTCCACGGAGCGACCGGTGAGGATCAGGTCGAGCGCCCGCCCGAGGCCGATGATCCGCGGCAGCCGCTGGGTCCCGCCGTCGACCAGGGGCACTCCCCAGCGACGCTCGAAGAGGCCGAAGGTCGAGCCCGGGGTTGCCAGCCGCAGGTCGCACCAGAGGGCGAGCTCCACCCCGCCCGCCAGGCACCAGCCGTCGATCGCCGCGATCGTCGGCTTCGACGCGGCGAGCCGGCTGAAGCCCATCGGCCCGGCCGGGTGCTCGACGTCGAGGTCGAGCGCCTTCAGGTCCGCGCCCGCGCAGAAAGCCTCGCCGCCAGCCCCGGTGAGGACGAGGGCGCGCGCGTCGTCGTCGGCCTCGAAGCTTTCGAAGCCCTCGCGCAGCGCCGTCGCGGTCGCCGCGTCGACGGCGTTGCGGCGCTCGGGCCTGTCGATGGTCAGCAGCGCGGCGGCGCCGACCCGCTCGTAACGCACCTCCCCCATATGGGGAATCGTCGCACGAAGGTGCGGGATCGGGCGGGCTAGTCGCGGCACAAGAACGCGGGGAGTGCCATCGACGCCCGGCTCCCGCGAGAACAACGCGCCCCGGTCGCCGATCGTGGAGGGGCAGGGTCCCCACGACCACCGGGAAAGCTAGGAGCCGGCTCGGACGGTGCCTCCCGTCTCGGCTCAGGCGACGCCGCGCGCGGCCGACTCCCAACCAACCGAAAAAACGACCGGGAGTGACGCTCGTCGCCTGCCGCACCGCGTAGCCTTCGCGATCAGAAGCTCGTTGCGCCACCTTCGAGACCCCTTCCCCCCTTGGCTTCCGGGAGGACCGGATCTCTCCCGGTCGCAGGTCGAACTTAGACCTCCCCATTAGTAGGGCGCAAGACCACTAAGGCCTTCCATTCCGCAAACTGCGCAGTTAGGGTGCGCGCGGGATGAACGGGTCTGAGGAGTCGGCGCGCCGAGCGCGGCGAAATGTTGTCCTGACCGCGGCGATCGCCGGACTCGGCGGGCTGCTGTTCGGCTACGACACCGGGATCATCGCCAGCGCCCTCCTCTTCATCAAGGGGGACTTCGCCCTCGGCAGCTTCGCCCAGGGGCTGGTGGTCGCCGCGGTGCCGATCGGCGCGGTCGGCGGTGCCGCGATCGCCGGGCCCGCCGCCGACACCTACGGCCGCCGGCTGATGATCCTGATCTCCGCCGTGGTCTTCACCGTCGGCGCCCTGGCCAGCGCCGCGGCGCCCGGGCTCGGCGTCCTCGTCGTCGCCCGGGTCGTGATCGGCGTCGCGATCGGGCTCGCCTCGGCCGCCGCCCCGGTCTACATCTCCGAGGTCGCCCCGGCCGAGAGCCGCGGCCGCCTGGTCACCTTCTTCCAGCTGGCGGTCACGGTCGGGATCCTCGTCGCTTACCTGATCGGGCTCGCCTTCAACGGGATCGAAGGCTGGCGCTGGATGCTCGGGCTCGGCTGCGTGCCCGCCCTCGGCCTCGCCTTCGGGATGCTGCGGATGCCGCAGAGCCCGCGCTGGCTGGTCATGCAGGGCGACGACTTCGCCGCCCGCGCGGTGCTGGCGAAGATCCGCGTCGACGACCCCGACACGATCGACCGGGAGATCGAGGAGATCGAGGAGTCCGTACACGAGGACGCCGAACCGGGCTCCTGGTCGGACCTGCTGAAACCGGCGGTGAAGGCGGCGCTCGTGGTCGGCATCGGGCTGGCGGTCCTGCAGCAGGTGACCGGCATCAACACGGTCATCTACTACGCCCCGACGATCATCGAATTCACCGGCGTCAACTCCTCGGCGGGCTCGATCCTGGCCGCGGTCGGGGTCGGGATCATCAACGTCGCCTTCACGATCATCGCGATCCGCCTGCTCGACCAGGCCGGCCGGCGCACCCTGCTGATGGTCGGCGTCTCCGGCATGGTGGTCTCGCTGACCGCACTCGGCGCGGCGTTCGTCGGCGGCGGCGGCTCGGCCATCGCCTCGGTCGTCGCGATCGTCAGCCTGATGACCTTCGTCGCCTCCTTCGCGATCAGCCTCGGGCCGATCTTCTGGCTGCTGAACGCGGAGATCTACCCGCTCGGGGTGCGCTCGAAGGCGGCCGGGCTGGGGACGATGGCGAACTGGACCTTCAACTTCATCGTCTCGCTGACCTTCCTGCTGCTGATCGAAGCGCTCGGGCGGGCGGGCGCCTTCTGGTTCTACGCCGCGATCGGCGTCCTCACCCTCTGGTTCTGCTGGAAGTACGTGCCGGAGACGAAGGGCAAGCCGCTGGAGGAGATCGAGGAACTCTTCGAAGAACGGGCCGGGGTGAAAGCCGCGGCGCCGGGACCGCCCGACCCGGGACCGCTCGAGCCAGTCGGCTGACCCGCGCCGGTGTCCCGGCCGGCCCCGGTACCCTTCCGTCGATGCGCGTCGACGAGATCCTCGCCAACAATCGCCCGACCTTCTCGGTCGAGTTCTCCCCGCCCCGCACCCCGGAGGGGGAGGCGAACCTGCTGGAGACGGCGCGGCAGCTGCGCGAGCTCGATCCCGACTTCGTCTCGGTCACCTACGGCGCCGGCGGCTCGACCCGCGACGGCACGGTCGAGATCACGCGGGTGCTGAAGGATGAGCTCGGCTACGAGACGATGGCCCACCTCAGCTGCGTCGGCGAGACCACCGAGGGGCTGAGCGCCACCCTCGACAAGATCGCCGCGGCCGGGATCGAGAGCGTCTTCGCCCTGCGCGGCGACCCGCCCCGCGGCGAGGGGGACTTCGTCCAGCTCGAGGGCGGGCTCGGCAACGCGGCCGAGCTGATCGGCTTCATCGAATCCGGCGAGTGGGAGTTCTCGCTCGGCGGCGCCTGCTTCCCGGAGGTCCACCCGGAGGCGCCGGACCTGGCCACCGACCTCGCCTACCTGAAGCAGAAGGTCGACGCCGGGGCATCCTTCCTCACCACCCAGCTCTTCTTCGACAACCAGGTCTACTTCGACTTCGTCGCCGCGGCGCGGGAGATCGGGATCGAGGTGCCGATCCTCGCCGGGGTGATCCCGGTCGGCACCTTCGCCCAGACGAAGCGGATCTGCGAGCTCTGCGAAGCCTCGATTCCGGCGCCGCTCGAAGCGGCCTTCCAGGCGGCGGGCGACGACCCGGAGCGGGAGTTCGAGCTCGGCGTCGCCTACGCGGCCCAGCAGTGCTCGGAGCTGCTGATCGCGGGCGCCCCCGGGATCCACTTCTACGCTTTGAACCGGGCGCCGGCGACGCGGGCGGTGCTCGGGGCGCTGAAGGCCTCGAAGCCGTGGGAGCGGACCCGCGGCGACGCGGCGAGCCTCGCCGGCCGGATCGGCTGAACCCCTTCGGCTAGGCGCGGTAGGCGGGGAAGAAGCCGCCGGCGTCGCGGTCGGCCGAAAGCTCGGCGTAGCGGTCGGGGTCGCAGACGATCTCCGAGGTGCACCAGGCGAGCGAACGGTTGGCGAAGCCGCGCTTGAACTCCTCCAACGCGTCTCCGGCGGTGATCCCGCCACCGAGGTTCAGCGGCAGGCCGAGCTCACCGGAGAGCTCGATCAGGCGGGCGATCACGTTCTTCATCGGCGAGTCGGCGAGGTGCGAGTCGGAGCTGCCGCTGAGGTAGTAATGGAGGTAGCCGTCGCTGACCGCGGCCATCGAGGCGGCGGCCGGGCGTTCCTCGGGGTCGGTGGCGAGGGCCATCCAGGTGCGCTCCGACGGCCACAGTCGGTCGAAGTAGGCGGCGCCGAAGAAGTAGCGCTCGGCGGCGGCGGTACGGCGCATGGTCTGCTCGTAGAGGTCGAGGAAGGCGGCGCGCTGGGCGGCGCTCGTCTCGGCGCCGGGGATCAACTCGACCGTGTAGCCGGCCTCGAGGTTACGGCGCACCTGGCGACGGTCGGTGGGCCGGCTCTTCGGCTTCAGCGCCGGGTCGGCGATCTGGACGACGTTCCGCTCGCCGGCGCCGGCGAAGGGCACGAGGTCGAGCCGGTGGCGGATGAAGACGGAGACGAGCTCGGTCCGGTGCCAGTCGACCGTCGCCGGATCGAGCCACCCATCCCCGCCCCCCTCGGATGCGTTCGCACTTCCGGCCGCTATCCGGTCATTACTGCGAACGCGATCGCCGACGACGGTGAGGCCCGGGTAGCCGTAGGGGGAGACCGCGTCGCGGTCCCCGGTCCCCTCGATCTCGCGGACGATCAGCGGCGCCAGCAGCTCGGCGTCGTCGGTCTCGATCCGCAGCGTGTGCGTGGCGCCCTCGGCGGCGAGGAAGTGGGCGCCGCGGAAGAACTCGCTCGGGTGGCCGCCGACGTCGCCACCGGCGGAAGCACCGCCGTCCTCGATCAGCTGGGCGAAGGGCCTAGATGATCGATTCCGCGACACCGCGCACCCGGATGACGCGCCCGGCACACTGCGCATCTCTGCGTCCTCGGGTTTGCCTTTGCCCACCGGCAAAGGCTGCACCCTGCGTCCTTGATCTGCTTGGCCGGGCCCGCCCCCGGTCACACCCTGTCGTGGAATCGATCATCTGCTCACCCGAACAGGTCCGCGGTGGCGGCGCGGAACTCGTCGGGCAGCACCCCCCAGACCTCGCAGTCGTCGGGCGGCTCGCCCTTGCGCGCCAGGTGGCCGCGCATCGTCCCCTCGTACACCCAGCCGAGGCCGGCGACGGTCTTCTTGGCGATCTCGTTGCGGGCCGGGATGCGGCCGTAGACGCGGTGGGCACCGAACTCGTCGAAGGCCTTCTTGACCGTCAGCGCCTCCGCCCGCCGGCCCACCCCCTTGCCGCGCACGTCGTCGCCGATCAGCGCACCGAGCTCCGGCGCGGTCTGCCGGAAGAGCCCGTAGAGGGCGGTGAAGCCGACCGGCTCGTCGTAGCCCTCGACCACGATCGCGTACTTGCGGTCCTCGCCGGACTGGTCCATCGCCCGCTTCGCCCAACCTTCGGCCTGCTCGAGCGAGAAGCTGTCGCGCTGCTCCATCAGCGATTTCGTCGCCTCCGGGTTGTTGAACCAGCGGTACACGGCAGGCGCGTCCGCTTCCTCGAAGCGCCGCAATGAGACTTCAGGCCGATCGCTCACGCCGCACACCCTACCCATCGCGTTGATGGGCCGAAAAGCGCTCTATATCAGCGCTTTTCGGCCCATCAACATCAGTCCGGGGCGAGGCCTTGGCCGGTGGCGACGAGGCGGAGGGTCTTGGCGAGGATGCGGGCGTCGAGGGCGAAGCTGCGGTGCTCGGCGTACCAGGCGTCGAGCTCGACCCGCTCCTCCCAGGGGATGCCGGCGCGGCCCTGGACCTGGGCCCAGCCGGTGATCCCGGGCAGCACGTCGAAGCGGGCGTGGCCGGCGATGCCGAAGTGCTCGACGTGGGCGGCGAGGGTCGGGCGCGGGCCGACGATCGCCATCTCGCCGCGCAGGACGTTCACCAGGTTGGGGATCTCGTCGAGCGAGGTGCGGCGCAGGAAGCGGCCCGAGCGGGTCACCCGCGGGTCGTCGCGCAGCACCGCGGTGCCGACCCCGACCGGGTCGGAGCCCGGCGACATCGTCCGCAGCTTCAGCATCTCGAAGGGCCGTTCCCCCTCCCCCACCCGCCGTTGGCGGTAGATGACCGGGCCGCGGCTGTCGAGCTTGATCCAGATCGCCGCGACGATCAGGACCGGGGAGAGGACGACGAGCGCGAGGGCGGCGAGGAGACGGTCGAGGGCGGCGGGCATCAGCGCGCCTCCTGGAGAGGCGGCCTCATCGCGTCCCCGCCGCCTTCTCCCAGCGCCCGCCGGAGCCGTGGCGCATGCGGTCCCAGAGGCCGAGGACGATCGAGGCCTGGGTGAGGACGTAGTAGCGGCAGATCCGCACCACGGCGTCGTCGGGGAGGCGCGAGGAGAGCGCCGCGACGCCGAGCAGCGCCAGCTGGACGAGCAGGGTCAGGTAGTAGAACCAGCCGCTCCCGAGCAGCACCAGGTTGGCGAGGAAGACGAGGACGTGGAGGAACGGCGTCGCGTAGCGGAGCAGCCGATGGGAGAAGAGCTCGAAGGCGAAGAGCGGCGGGTAGCCGCGCGGGATCAGCATGCCTTCGCCGACGACGATGTCCCAGAGGCCGACCATCATCCGCCGTTTGCGGGCGAACTCGCCCTCGATCGTCGGCACCATCTTCTCCTCCGCCCGCGCCGCCGGCGCGTACAGCGAGCGCAGGCCGCGCTTGGCGAGGCGGAAGGGGAAGCTGAGGTCGTGGCTGCCCGAGGCGGGCAGCGCCTCGTAGGCGGAGCGGCGCACCGCGTAGATCGCGCCGTTGCCGGCGGTCACCCCGGCGAGCTCCGACTCCAGCTCCCGGATCGCCATCTCGTAGCGCCAGTAGGCGCCCTCAAGGTTGTCGCCGGCGGGGTCGAGGAAGCGGACCCGGCCGCAGACGTAGCCGACCCGCTCGTCGGCGAAGGGGGCGAGCAGGCGGCCGAGCGCGTCCGGCGCCCACTCCGAGTTGGCGTCGGAGAAGGCGAGGAACTCGCCGTCGGATTCGGCGACGCCTTCGTTCAGGGCGACCACCTTGCCGCCGGGCGGCAGCTCCAGCACCAGGTCGGCGCCGGCCTCGCGGGCGCGCTCCGGGGTGGCGTCGGTGGAGCCGTCGTCGGCGACGATGATCTGCAGGCGCTCGCGCGGCCAGTCGAGCCGCAGGGCGTTGGCGACCTTGTCGGCGATCACCTCCTCCTCGTCGTAGGCGGGGACGATCAGCGAGACCATCGGCCGCTCGGCGGCGGGGGCGCCGAGGCCGAGCGGGCGCGGGGCCTTCGGGCCGCCGAGGCTTTCGCGGCCGCGGCGGGCGGTGACCAGGGCGCGGAGGACGAACGGGTAGCCGACCTGGCCGTAGACGATCGCCAACGCGCAGAGCCAGAAGACGATCGCCGCGAAGGTGGTCACGCCACCAGTTCCTCGTAGAGGGCGAGGGTGAGGCGGGCGGCCTCGTCCCAGGAGTAGGGACCGGCGGCGGCCTCGCGGGCGGCGGCGGCGAGCTCGGCGCGGGCGCCCTCGTCGTCGATCAGCTCGCGCAGCGCCGTCGCCAGCGCGCCGGTGTCGCCGGCGGGGACGAGGCGGGCGGCGCCGGTCTCGGCGACCTCGGGGAAGCCGCCGACCGCGCTCACCACCAGCGGCCTGCCGAAGGCGAGCCCGGTGTAGAGGACGCCGGAGTGCTCGGCGTCCAGATACGGCAGCGCGACGACGTCGGCGCGGCGGAAGATCGCCGGGATCTCGGCCTCCTCGACGAAGCGGGTGACGAAGCGGACCTTGGCCCCGGTCAGCGCCGCCATCTCGTGCAGCGGCTCGACCGACAGGCGCGGGTTGCCGACGATCCAGAGCTCGGCATCGGCCCCCGCCTCGCCGAACGCCTCGAGCAGGTTCTCGAGGCCCTTGTAGGGGCGGAGCAGGCCGAAGGAGAGGACGACCGGGCCCTCGGCCCCCTGCAACTCCTCCGGCAGCGGCTTCTCCTCCGGCAGGCGGGTGAGGTAGTCGAAGGCCCCGTGGGGGATCACCCGGACCCGCTCGGCGGGCAGGCCGACCTCGTCGCGCAGGCGGGCGGCGCCGTGCTCGGAGTGGGCGACCACCGCGTCCATCGCACCGAAGACCTTGGCCGCGGCGCGGGCGGCGCGCGGGGAGGCGTCGGGGGGAAGGATGTAGTGCGCGGTCATCACCCGCGGGCGGGTCGGCGGCAGCAGGCGCCGGTCGAGCCCGGGGAGCGTCAGCCACTGGTAGTGGACGACGTCGGCGTCGGTCGGCGCGCGGCGGAAGGCGAGCATGTCGCGCAGGTGCTCGGCCCCCTTGAACGGGAGGCGGGCGGAGGAGGAGAGGCCGCGAGCGGCGGTGCGCTTGTAGAAGCGCTCGTCGACGCTGAAGCCCTCGGCCGGCGGGACCTCGCCGTAGAGGAACTTGGTCGTCACCAGCTCGACCTCGGCGCCCGCCCGGGCGAGGCCGGCCGCAAGCGCGCGGTCGTAGGGCGGCGTGAAGGCGGATGGGTCGACGAGTTGGACGCGCATGTTCGCGGTGGTGGCGGCTTCACGCTGCGTGAAACCCACGAAGGGGCGATTATCGTGCCCGCCGTGGCCGTGAAGCTCTCCTACTGCGTGGTGAACACGAACGGGCGCGAGATGCTGCTCGCCTGCCTGGCGGCGATCGAGGCGACGCATCCGGCCGGGGTCGAGCGCGAGATCCTCGTCCTCGACAACGCCTCGACCGACGGCTCCGCCGACGCCGTGCGGGCGCTCGGCGACGACATCGAGCTGATCGAGCTGCCCCGCCGCACCGGCAAGGCCGCCAACGACTCGCTGCTGATGGAGCGCGCCAAGGGCCGCTACTGCCTGCTCCTGAACGAGGACTCCGAACTGCGCCCGGGCGCCACCGCGGCGCTGATCACCGCCCTCGACGCCGACCCGAAAGCTGCCGCCGCGACGCCGCAGCTGCTCGACTCGAACGGCTCGCCCACCCCCTGCGCCTGGCGCTTCCCGGGCGTGGACACGGCGCTCGCGGGGGCGCTCTTCCTGCACCGCTGGTTCACCGTCGAGAGCGTGGGCGCGCAGACCCGCCAGGTCGACTGGGCCCAGTCGAGCGCGCTGATGGTCCGCCGCGAGGCTGCCGCCGCGGTCGGCTACATGGATCCGGACTTCTTCGTCTACTACGACGAGTGCGACTTCGCCAAGCGACTCGCCGATGCCGGTTGGCACGAGCTGTTCGTCCCCGGCGCCGCTGCCGTCCACCACGACCAGCTCGCCACCGACCTCGCCGCGGGCCTGCCGCGGATCGTCGAATTCCACCGTAATCGAGATAAGTACATGCGGGTGCACCACGGGCCCGCCGCGGCGTTCGCGGTGCGCGTCCTCACCGCCTGGTCCTACGGCGTCCGCGCGCTCGCCGCCATGGTCATCCCCGGGCAGCCCGCGGACGTCTACCGCGCCCACGCGAGGCAGGCGCTGCTCCCGGCGCGGGGCGCCGGGCTGCGGGAGCGGGCCGAGGCCGCCGCCGGCTAGACGGTCGTCTTCGAGGCGGGCTCGGAAGTCTTCTCGGGATCCGCGGACTTCTCGGACTCACCCGAGATGCCGGAGATGCCCGATTTGAACTCGCGCATACTGCGACCGAGGCCGCGGCCTGCTTCGGGGAGCTTTTTCGGGCCGAGGACGAGGAGCGCGATGATCGCGACGATGGCGATCTCGAGGGGGCCGATTTGAGAGAACATGAGCCCATTATCGGCAGATGGCGCGTGAATTGCCAGTGACGATCCTGGGAATCGCCCGAAAAGGCTGGAAACCCGGCACCTAGAAGCGCGAGTCTTCGTCCATCCGCTCGGCTTCGTAGAGCTCGCCCGGGTCGCCGTCCACGGCGGGCTCGCGGGCGCGGATCGCGGCGAAGCTCGCGGCCAGCTCCCGGGGGTGCCGGAGGCGCGCCAGCCAACCGCGCTCTTCGGCGGTGAAGAAGCCGAGGACGAAGAGCAGCGGCGGGTAGAGCAGCGCCACCGCCAGGCGCCCGACCAGGCCGCCGAAGCCGGAGGCCGGCATCACCAGCTCCCCCACCCCGACCAGCGCCGCGGCGGCGAAGAGGATGCGGGCGAGGCGCGCCCATTCGTAGGGCACCGGAAAGAGGCGCTGGGTGAACCCGTACATCAGCGCGATCACGACGAGGTAGGAGGCGACCAGTGCCAGCCCGGCGCCGACGATCCCGAGCGGCGGCACCAGCAGCAGGTTGAGGGCGATGTTGGCGACCAGCGCGGCGAGCGCCGCGGGCAGGTTGTACTCGGTCCGCCCCGTCCGCCCCAGGATCACCACCATCACCATGTAGAGCGCGTAGAGGGTGACCGCGGCGGCGATCAGGCCGACCACTTCGTAGGCGTCGAAGAACTTCGGCGCGGCGAAGAGCCGCAGCAGGTACTGGGCGAGCAGCCAGAGCCCGACCACCAGCCAGGTGCAGCCGGCGAGGAAGAGCGTGATCACGGTCGCGTAGGTGCGGCGCGCCTCGTCGTCGTCGCGGATCGAGTAGGCGAGCGGCGGCCAGGCCAGCTGGAAGCCGCGCACGAGCACGTTCACCGCCTGGGCGAACTTCACCGCCAGCGAGTAGAGGCCCGCCTCGGCGAGGCCGCGCATCTGGACGATGATCAGCCGGTCGGCGAAGTTCAGCAGGTAGAGGCTGACCTCGGCGGGCATCGTCGGCAGGCCGAAGCGCAGCAGCCGGTGCAGCAGCGGCGGGTCGACCCGCAGGGTGAGCCGGCGGCGCTGGATCGCGATCATCGCGAGGACGAAGACGGCGCCGGTCAGGTAGGAGCCGAGCAGCAGGCCGCGCGCCCCGTCCCCGACCCCGACGACGAGGACGATGGTCAGCGCGATCGTCGCCAGGACGTTGGCGATCGTGGTGATGAAGTAGGCCCGGGCCCGCTCGTCGAGGCGGAAGAGCGTCAGCAGGTATTCGAACAGCGTCGCCACCCAGAGCCCGCCGATCGCGAAGCGGGTCAGTTCGGTCGCGGTGTGGAGTTCGTCGGGCTTCGGGTTGAGCAGCAGTTCGGAGAGCGGCGCGGCGAACGGCAGGGCGATCAGCGCGGCGATCGTCGCCGTCCAGAAGAGGCCGGAGAAGGTGGCGCCGACGATCCTGTCGGGGTTCTCGTCCTCGCGGTAGTAGAAGCGCAGGACCGCCTCGATCAGGCCGAGCCGGACGACGATGCTGGCCGAGACGACGGCGGCGAAGAGGACCTCGGCGGCGCCGTAGTCGTCGAGGCTGAGGTGCCGCGTGTAGAGCGGCAGCAGCGCGACCGCGATCAGCTTCGAGAGGATGCTCGCCGCCGTGTAGGCGGCGCCGGTGGTGGCTAGACGCCGTAGGTATCCCGACACGTCAGGCCACCGGCTTCGTGGCGGTGTGCGACTGGGGGCACGCGAGGCCGAGCAGACCAAGGACGCAGGGTGCAGCCTTTGGCGGTGCCAAAGGCAGACCCGAGGACGAAGGGATGCGATGTGCCTCGTGTGTCATCCAGGCGTGCAGGGCCGCGGAGCCGGTGGCCTCAAAGCCTAAGCCGGGTCGGGGACTGTGCCCGACGACGCGCCTCGATCGGGTGCCCCCGTGCGGGCGGCGGCGAGCGACGCGCCGATCGCCAAGAGCACCCAGGTGATCGGATCCTGGAAGAAGCCCGCGTAGGCCAACGTGTGGAACAGCAGCGCCACGAACGCCGCCAGCACCGCGGCGCGGGCGATGAAGACGTAGGGCGGGTCCCCATCCGGCCCCCGCGCCCAGAGCCCGGCGCCCATCGTCCAGAGGGAGACGACGATCAGGGCGAGGTAGGCCACCAGCCCGACCAGCCCCTGCTCGGCGCCGACCGTGATCGGCTCGGTGTGGGAGATCGTCACCGGCGCCTTCTTTTCGGTTTCCAGGTGGTTGATGTAGGCCTGCTGGAAGGAGCCCGAGCCGTAGCCCCAGAGCGGTCGTTCGGAGAACAGTTCGGCGCCGCCGGAGACGAGGTGCGCCCGCCCCGCGGTGTCGACGTTGATGCGCTGGAAGTTGAAGCCCTTGCCGCCGGCGAGGATCACCACGAGGGCCGCCCCGACGGCGACTACGGCCACCACGCCGAGGGTCCAGCGCCACGACCAGCGCAGCGCCGCCAGGAGGGCGAGCCCGGCGAGCAGGGCGATGAAGCTCGACTGGCTGAACGTCTGGGCGAGGCCGAGCCAGAGCACCAGGATCACCCCGCACAGCGTCCAGAAGGCCCGCCGCTCCTTGATCCAGAGCATCGCCGCGGTCACCACGACCAGGACGAGCGACAGGTAGCGGCCGTAGATGTTCGGGTCCCAGAACATCGAGTTCACCCGGAAATAGGTGTGGAATTCGTTCGAGCGGATCACCGCCTCGTTCCAGAAGAGGCTGCGGCTGACGTACTCGACGCTGCCGATGAGGACGAAGGCGACCGCCTCGACCATGACCAGGACGAGCGCCCAGACGAGCAGGCGACGGTCCCAGGGCAGCTCGCGCAGGAGGATGTAGGCGAGGGTGAAGGGGACGAGGAAGAAGCAGACTTCCTGCAGCCCTTTCGAGAAGTCCTCCGAGTAGAGCGCCTGCAGGGCGTAGAGGACGACGAAGATCGCCAGCGTTTTCGCCACCCAGCGCGGCCGCCGCTTCTCCGCCGGCGGCGGCAGGAAGATCGCCGCCAGCACGCCCGCGGCGATCACGACGTAGAGCGGCACCAGCAGGTTCGCCGTTTCACCGCCCGATTCGAGCGGGATGCGGAACGGCAGGGTGCCGATGATCGCCAGCGGCATCAGCACCGGCCACCTGACGAAGACCGCGGCCAGGGCGATGACGAGGACGATGCCGATCACGATCGCCACCGCCGCTCTGGCCTCGTCGTGGCGGAGCTGGACGATCTGGTTCGCGTGCCACTGGTCGCCGAGGATCAGGACGGGGAAGAGGACCAGCGCGGTCAGCATCGCGGCGGAGCGCACGCGGCCCGCGGGCAGGAGGATCGAGGCGGCGGCGCAGGCGGCGGCGATCACCACCCCGGCACCGGAGAGGAAGGAGCTCAACCGCCGGCCTTCTTCTTCTGTTGCTTCCCCTTGCCCACCGCGCAGGATTCGGCGCCCTTCGGCGCCTTGTGGAGGCGGATCGTCCCGGGCGCGGTGAGGCTGCGCCCTTCGTCTTCCAGCAGCACCCGCAGCTTGTAGCGGCCGGGGGGCTGGATCACGCCGTCTTCGTTCTTGCCGTTCCAATGGAACGTGTGGAAGGTGTAGCGCTTGAGGAAGGTGTGGCGGGCGAGCTTGGCGACGATTTCGCCGCCCGGGCGGATCACCTCGACCGTCCCGTCGTTCGACGTAGTCGTGCGGAACTTCAGCTTGATCTGTTCACAAGGCGGGATGAAGGCGTTCGACTTCTTCCCCCCGATCCCGACCCGATCGAGCAACAGCGGATCCCGCTTCACCCGCTGGGCGTAGGCGAAGGCGGCGAGCGTGGCGACGACGAGCAGCGCGAAGACGACGGCGGCTAGGTCAACCTTCCGCCGCGGCATTGTCCTCGCCGACGACGACCGAGACTTTGGCCTCGTTCGAGACTTCTGCCACTTCAGGGATCATCGGTTCCACGTTTTTGATCTTCAGGCGTTCGGCCACCTCCTTCGCTTCCGGCTTCGCGCCGGGTTCGAACATCACCACCGATTCTTCGAAGGTGGAGTTCGTGTTGGTGACGGCGCCCAGTTCAAAGCCCTTTTTTTCGATCTTGTCGCCCCAGCTCGCGGCGAGGCCGGTGACCGAGGTCCCGTTCAGCACCGCCACTTCGATTTCGCCGGGTTTGATCTTGGCCACGGAGGCCTTCTTGCCGTTGCCTTCGCCCTTGCCCTTGCCCTGCTTCGAGTCGCCGCTGCTGCCGGTGTTGGTGACCGCGTAGACGACCCCGCCCGCGACGAGCAGGAAGACGACGAAGAGCACCGCGAGCAGGGCCGGGCGCGAGAGCGATTCGCCGAAGCCGGAGAAACGTTCTTTGAAGCGCTCGCCGCGGGTTTTTTCCGGCAGCCCTTCCTCGCGTCGCTGGCGGCGCAGCTCGCGATCGGCGATCGCCTCGTGCTCGGCGGTCCGGGACTCCTCCAGTTCGCGCAGCTCCTCCGCCCGCTGGGCGGCGATGTTCTGCGTCGCTTCCATGCGTTCCTGTTCACGCTCCGGCGCCGAACCCGCCCAATCGCGCAACCGGCGGATGTCGCGGCCGTGGGCGAAGAGGAGCAGGGCGAAGACCGCCAGTCCCAAGAAGGACGCGAGCCCCGCGAAGGAGCCGATTCTTTCAACGGTGTGGAGCAAAGTTGCGGAAGGCTACTCGTCCAGCCCGACTTTGGCGGCGTTTCCGCCAGGCGCGGCGATCAGGTCTACGACCCGCTCCGCCAAATTAGCCTCGTCCCCGGCCAGAACCATCGCTTCCAAGGACGAGAGCGTCGAATCGACCCAGGCGGGCTCCAGCGGCGTCGTCCGGACCGCCCGGTTGATCCGCTTCGCGGCGGTCGGCTGGGCCACCTCGTTGACGCTGAACAGCACCTCGGAGAGCTTCTCCCCCGGCCGCGGCTGGGTGAACTCGATCGCGATGTCGCGTTCCGGCTCGTAGCCTGCCAGGCGGATCATGTTGTGGGCCAGGTCGACGATCTTCACCGGTTCCCCCATATCGAGGACGAACACCTCGCCTTTGCCGGCGCCGATGTCCCCGGCGCGGATCACCAGCTGCACCGCCTCCGGGATCGTCATGAAGTACCGCGTCATCTCCGGGTGGGTGACGGTGACCGGGCCGCCGCGCTCGATCTGACCGCGGAAGATCGGCACCACGCTGCCGGAGGAGGCGAGCACGTTGCCGAAGCGGACGGAGGCGAAGCGGGTGCCGGGATGGGTGTGGCCGGCGACCTCGACGATCCACTCGGCCATCGCCTTCGAGGCGCCCATCACCGTCTTCGGGTTGACCGCCTTGTCGGTGGAGATGAGGACGAAGCGCTCGGCTTTCGCCGCGGCGGCGGTTTCGGCGGTGATCCGGGTGGCGATCGCGTTGTTGCGGACCGCCTCGAGCGGGTTCGCCTCCATCAACGGCACGTGCTTGTAGGCGGCGGCGTGGAAGACGACGTCGGGCTTGAAGCGCTGCATCGTCTCCAGCATCCGGTGCGGCTCGCGGCAGTCGGCGAGCACCGACTCGGCGTTGGTGAAGTGGCGCTCGTCGAGCATCTCCCGCTCGATCTCGAAGAGGTTGTCCTCGGCGTGGTCGAGCATCACCAGCAGCTTCGGGTTGACGCGGGCGATCTGGCGACAGAGCTCGGAGCCGATCGACCCGCCCGCGCCGGTGACGAGGACGATCTTGTCGTGCAGGTAGGCGCCGACGCGGTCCAGCTCGACCACGATCGGCTCGCGCCCGAGCACGTCCTCGACCTGCACGTCGCGCAGCTGCCTGCTCAGCTGCACGCCGCCGCGCAGCAGCTCGAAGACGGTCGGCAGCGTGCGCACCCGGATGCGGCGCTCGCGGCAGGCGGCGACGACCTTGGCCCGCAGCGTGCCCGGCGCCGAGGGGATCGCGATGATCACCTCGTCGGGGTCGGTCTCGTCGAGGATCGGGGCGATCTCGTCGGTCGAGCCGAGCACCTTGATGCCGCCGATCATCCGCATCCCGCGCTTGCGCGGGTCGTCGTCGACGAAGCCGATCGCGGTCGCCCCGAGCGCCGGGTTCAGCCGCAGCTCCCGCACCACCATCTGGCCGCCGGAGCCGGCGCCGACCACCAGCACCTCGTGCTTCGGCACCCGAGCGCCCTTCGAGGGGCGCTCGACCACGAGCCGCACCAACAGGCGCGCCCCGGCCACCAGGATCAAGGTGAAGAGGAAGTCGATCACCTCGACCGAGCGCGGCAAGCGGTGGTCGAAGGGGTTGACGATCGCGAAGGCGATCACCAGCAGGGCGCTCGAGATCGCCACCGCGCGGGCGATCAGGAGGAAGTCGCGACCGCTGACGTAGCGCCACCACTTCTGGTACATCCCGCAGACCGCGAAGACGATCAGCTTGCCGGCGATGACGAAACCGACCGACTGGGCGAAGAGGAGCTCGTAGCGGTGGGGCCAGCCGTGCGGGTCGTCGAGGAACCGCAGCTGGAAGGCGAGGAAGTAGGCCAGCGCGACCAGTGCCGCGTCAGCCAGTATCTGTCCCAGTCTGTTCCGGTAGACGGGATGGTTCAACCGGCGCATGAAGAGCCGAGTTTACGGCTCGTCCCTAAGGAACGGGGCTGTAGTCTCCCGCTGCATGCTTCTCCCCGAGGCCAGCCTCACCGGACCGATCGTCGATTTCTGCGTCAACGTGATCAACGACACCGGGCTCGTCGGCGTCTTCCTGCTGATGGGCGCCGGCTCCGCCTGCATCCCGATCCCGAGCGAGGCGGTGATGCTGTTCGCGGGCTTCACCGTCTCCGAAGGCCACCACACGCTGCTGGAGATCTGCGTCGCCGGCTTCCTCGGCAACATGGTCGGCTCCTGGCTGACCTACGGGATCGGCTACTACGGCCGCGTCGACCTGATGGAAAAGAACAAGATCATCCACGTCAGCCCGGCCCGGCTGGCGACCGTCGACGGCTGGTTCAAACGCCACGGCGACATCACCGTGTTCGTCTGCCGGATGATCCCCCTGGTCCGCGCCTTCATCTCGCTCCCCGCCGGGATCGCCGAGATGCCGTTCTGGCGGTTCACCTGGCTGACCGCGCTCGGCTCGATCCCCTGGGTGGTCGGCTTCGGCCTGCTCGGGCGGGCGGTCGGCGAGGAATGGGAAAAGTGGCGTGAACACCTTTCGATCCTCGATTACCTCGTCGTCGCCGCGCTGATCGCGCTGTTCGCCTACTGGCTCTACAAGCGGAGCAAACGGGAGCCGGCCTCGACCTCGAGCAGTTGAGCGACGGCGGCCTGCCCTCCCGCCGGGCAATCGCCTTGGGGCTGATCCAAGGCCCCGCCGAGCTCCTGCCGGTCTCCAGCTCCGCCCACATCGTCCTCGTCCCTTGGCTGGCGGGCTGGGACTGGGAGGCGATCGACCCGGAGGTGCGCAAGAGCTTCGAGGTTGCCCTCCACACCGGCGCCGCGGCGGCGCTCCTGATCGGCCAGCGGCGGCTGATCGCGGAGGAGCTGCGCAGCTTCGACCTCCGCCGCGCCCTGCTGCTGCTGCTCTCCTTCGCTCCCGCGGCGGCAGTCGGCTACGGCTTCGAGCGCCAGATCGAGGAGCGCCTCGGCGGACCGCGGGCGACCGCCTACGGGCTGCTCGCGGGCGCGGCGCTGATGCTGGTCGCCGACCGCCGCGAGCAGCTGCGCGGGCGCGGCGAAGCGACGCCGTTGGACGGCCTGGCGCTCGGCGTCGCCCAGGCCGCGGCCCTCGCCCCCGGCGTGTCCCGCAACGGCGTCACCCTGGCGGCGGCCCGCTGGCGACGCTTCTCGCGGACCCAGGCGAACCTCCTCTCGCGCACGATCGCGCTGCCGATCATCGTCGGGGCGACCGGCCTGAAGGGCGCCCGCCTGGCGAAGCGCGGCACCACGCCCGCCCTGCGCCGCACCCTGGCGGTCGGCATCGGCGCCTCCTTCGCCTCCACCCTGGCCTCGCAGCGGCTGATCGGCCTGGTCGAGCGCGACCGCGCGCTCTGGCCCTACGCGGCCTACCGCGCGGGTCTGGCCGGGGCAGTGCTCTGGAAGCTGCGCCGTAGCTAATTCCAAATCTTGGAGATATTTGGAATTAGCTTGGGGTAGGCTACAATTCCAAATTCTGGACAAACCTGGAATTGATTTGGAGTTCCCGGCGTGTACGTCGATCCCGCACCGACCATCGAGCAGCTCACCGAGCAGATCGGCTTCGACAAGCTGGTGGCGATCATCGACCGTCCGGCCGAGCCGGATGAGCGGAACCCCTATCCACACTGGGACAAGCTGCGGCGGTTGGCGCCCCCGGCCGGGCTGAGCAGCGAGCAGTGGTGGCTGCAACTGAAGATGGCGCGGCGGGGAGTCGCCCGGGCACTGCCCCTGACCGACGAGGAGGGCAACGCCTTTGGCTACACGCTGCCCGACCTCGTCCTCCGTCACCTGCACCACGTCGACCAGCGGATGGCGGGCGAGGTGGCGATGGACGAGGTCGTCACCTCCGAGCGCGAGGCGGGCAGGCGGTTCTTGGTCAACTCGTTGATGGAGGAGGCGATCCGCTCCAGCCAGCTCGAGGGCGCGACCACCTCGCGGGTGGCGGCCAAGGAGCTGCTCCGCAGTCGCCGCGAGCCCCGTGACCACAGCGAGCGGATGATCGTCAACAACTTTCAGGCGATTCAATTCAGCAAGCAGATGGGGAGCGAACTCACCCCGGACCTGGTCCTCGAGCTCCATCGGATCGTCACCGCCGGGACGCTCGCCGATCCCGACGCCGCCGGGCGCCTGCAGAGGCCCGGCGAAGAGCGCATCGCCGTCTTCTACCGCGATGACGAACGGTTGCCGGTCCATGTGCCGCCGCCGGCCGAGCAGCTGCCGGAACGGCTCGAGGCGCTCTGCCGGTTCGCCAACGAAGACGGCGACAAGGGACCCTTCGTGCATCCGGTGATCCGGGCGATCCTGCTGCACTTCTGGCTCGCCTACGATCACCCCTTCGAGGACGGCAACGGGCGCACGGCGCGCTTGCTCTTCTTCTGGGCGATGCGCGCGCGTGGCTACTGGCTGGCGGAGTACCTGCCGATCTCGAGGCTGATCAACGAGGCCCGGGGCCGATACGAGCGGGCCTTTCTGGAGACCGAGACGGACGGTGGCGACACCACCTACTTCTTGATCCACCAGCTGGAGCTGATCAGCCGGGCGATTGCCGACCTGCACGTCTACTTGGAGCGGAAGATCGCCGAACAGCACGATGCGGAGGACCGGCTGGCCGGATTCGACGGACTGAACGGACGGCAGGTCGCGCTGCTCGGGCACGCGCTCAAGCACCCCGATCATGTCTACACCTATGGCGGCCACGCGGCCGATCACCGCGTCACCCATGAGACCGCGCGGTCTGACCTCGCCGACCTCGCCGCGCGCGAGCTCCTGGTCCGGCGTCCCGGCGGCAGAGCCCACCGCTACGAGCCGGCGGACGACCTTCCTGAGCGGCTGAAAGAATCGGGCGCGCATGAGTAGCGACGACGCCTACGCCAGGTCCGGGGTCGACCAGGGCGCCGCCGACTCGGCGGTGGCCGGGCTGGTGCGCGCGCTCGGCAAGATCGAGTTGGGGCGCCCCTCCGCCCAGGTGCCGCTGCCGGGTCACTACGCGAGCGTGATCGAGGTGGCGCCGAACCTCGGCATCGCCCTCTCCACCGACGGGGTCGGGACGAAGCTGGTGCTGGCCGAACAGCTGGGCAAGCTCGACACAGTCGGGATCGACTGCGTGGCGATGAACGTGAACGACGTGATCTGCGTCGGGGCCGAGCCGCTGGCGATGCTCGACTACATCGCGATCGACCGGGCGAACCCGGAGGTCTGTGAGGCGATCGGGGTCGGCCTGGCGCGCGGGGCGACGCTGGCCGGGATCGAGATCCCCGGCGGCGAGCTCGCGCAGCTCGGCGAGATGGTCCACGGCGTCGACGTCTCCGGGGCCTGCTTCGGCACCGTGGCCCTGGACGCGATCGTCGACGGCCGGCGGGCGGCGCCCGGCGACTCGATCATCGGCATCCCCTCCTCCGGCCTGCACTCGAACGGCTACACGCTGGCGCGCGCCTCGCTCGAGGGCCTCGACCTGGGTGAGGACCCGGACGGGCGCCTCGGCCGGCCGCTCGGCGAGGCGCTGCTCGAGCCGACCGTGATCTACGTCAAGCCGATCGTCGAGCTGCTGCGCTCCGAGGTCGACGTCCACGGGCTCGCCCACATCACCTCGGGAGGCGTGAACAACCTCCTCCGCCTGGCGGCGCCGGTCGGCTACGAGATCGACTCGCCGCTGCCGATCCCGCCCCTCTTCGACCTGATCGCCGAGCGCGGCAACGTCGGCGACGAGGAAATGCACGAGATCTTCAACATGGGCTGTGGCTTCACCGTCGTCGTCCCCGAGAACGACGAGGCGCGCACGCTCGAGATGCTCCGCGCCCACCACCCCGGCGCCGCTCGGATCGGCCGCGTCACCGACGCCGCCGGCGTCGTCACCCGCTGACCCCCCCCCGGTGCGTTCGCAGAAATAGCCGGATAGCGGCCGGAAGTGCGAACTCACCTCGTGGGGAGCTGCCAGAGGGTCCCGGTGAGGGCGGGGATCGGTTCCAGCTTCCCCTCGGCCGCGAGGCGCCAGAGCTGAGCCTGGGTCTCGGTCGCGTCGATTTCGGCGAGGAGCTCGGCCTCGGGGAGGGCGAGACGGCCGAACCTTCGCGCTGCGTCGAGGAGCGGCAGTGGGCCGTCGTTGACCTGGGTCGCGCCGGCGGCCAAGGCCGCCTCGCGGTAGGCCTCGACCGGTTGGGATCCCCAGACGCCGTGGCGGCCGCCCGGGCCGTCGAAGATCGCGGAGGGGAAGCTGAGCCGTTCGTGGCCCTCGGTGACGCTCGTCTTGCCCGCGTCGCGTGCCTCCTGGGGCACTTCGCGCGCCTCCTGCACGTGCGCGGCGAACGCCGCCTTTGGGCGATCGGAGTCCAAAGCCGCCTCGAACGCTGCCGCGTCAAGCCCCGCCGGGGCCGCCTCGGCGACCAGAGCGGCCCGCTGGTCCAGCTTGCGGCGCCAGCAGAGGATTCCTTCGCGCAGGCGCCGCAGATAGCGGTAGGCGGGCTCCCAGCCCTGCTCAGCGGCGGCCTCGACAGCGGTGCAGGCGGGGAAGGTGCCCGCGAGCGGCGCCTCGGTCCAAAGTCGAGGGTCGCACGGCATCCCCGTCCGACCGGCTACGTTGAGCCAATGCGACATCAGGTCCGCAAAGCAGTCGGGGCCCGTCCCGATCGCCGCTTCGCTGTCGCGGTAGGCCGAGCCGAAGTGGCGGGCGAGTCCGCCCATCGCCCAGACGAAATCGACCTCGCCGTCGAACTCGAAGATGATCCTGCGCAGCGCCGGTTCGGCAGCCCACGACCACGTGCAGGCGGGGTCGGAGAAGTAGCGAACCTCTACGGACACGTGCCTCCCACAGCAAGCAAGAGCCTGCCTCAGCACTGATGACGGACCGCGCCAAAACCAGCTCGCGGATGATCGGCACCGTGCTCTCCGGCCGTTACCGGCTGGAGGCGAAACTCGGCTCGGGCGGGATGTCGACCGTCTACCTCGCCCGCGACACCACCCTCGACCGCCCGGTCGCGGTGAAGGTGATGCACCGCGAGATGTCCGAGCAGGCCGACCAGCTGGAGCGCTTCCGCCAGGAGGCGCGCGCGGTCGCCAAGCTCTCGCACCCGAACGTCGTCTCGGTGATCGACGCGGGCGAGGACGGCGGCTACCCCTACATCGTCTTCGAGTACGTCGAAGGGGAGACGCTGAAGGCGCGGATCAACCGGGTCGGGGCGCTCGACGTGCAGGAAGCGCTGGCCTACGCGATCGAGATCGCCCGCGGCCTGACGATGGCCCACGCGCGCAAGATGGTCCACCGCGACATCAAGCCGCAGAACGTCCTGATCGATGCCGAGGGTCGGGCGAAACTGACCGACTTCGGCATCTCCCGCCAGCTCGAGCAGGACGGGATGACCGCCACCGGCCGCGTCCTCGGGACCACCGACTACGTCGCCCCCGAGCAGGCGATGGGCCGCGGCGCCGACCAGCGCTCCGACATCTACTCGCTCGGCGTCGTCCTCTACGAGATGTTCACCGGCGAGGTCCCCTTCGCCGCCGACAGCCAGGTCGGGGTGGCGATGAAACACGTGAACGAGGAGCTGCCCGACGTGCAGGCGATCCGGCCGGAACTGTCGGCCGCCTCGGCGCTGGTGGTCGAGCGAGCGACCAGCAAGGACCCGGAGAAGCGCTACGCCGACATCGGCGAGATGATCGACGACCTCTCGACCGCGCTCGAGGTCGAGGCGGCGCGGGCGGGCTCGACCACCGGCGAGGCGACCAGCGTCCTCGAGGCGGTGCCGCCGGCGAAACGCAAGCTTTCCAGCCGGGCGCGCTGGTCGTGGGCGGCGATCGCCGCGATCGTGCTCATCGGCGCCGCGGCACTGGCCGCGACCCAGCTGATCTCAAGCGGCGACACGCCGATCGTCGGCAAGAACCAGGGTGGCGGTGGCGGCGGCGGCTCCAAGTCGACGGGCGCCCCGGTGGCACTGGAAGCGGCGACGGCTTATGACCCGGAGGGCGACGAACACGAGGAAGACGGTTCCGAGGGATACGCAATCGACGGCAATCCGACCGAAACTTCCTGGACCACCGAGCACTACGACAGCGACACCTTCGCCGGGACCAAGGAAGGCCCCGACCCCGGCGTCGGCATCTACGTCACCTCGAAGGCGGCCGCCTCGCCGAAGACGATGAAGATCCTCTCCCCCACCCCGGGCTGGGACGCGCAGATCTTCGCCGCCGCGGCGGGCCCGCCGGAAGAGATCGAAGAATGGGGCGAACAGGTCGGCGAAGTGAAGAACGCCTCGAAGGAAGAGGAAGTCGACCTGCACCTCGGCGGCGCCGCCAAGTACTTCCTGATCTGGTTCACGAAGGCCTCGCCGGCGTCAGACCAGGAAGGCCGCTTCCAGGTCGAAATCAGCGACATCAAGTTGTTCGAATAGGGCGCTCGCAGAAATGGCCGGATAGCGGCCAGAAGTGCGAACTCACCCCGAGGGGCGGCCTAGAACTCGAAGGAGCGGGCGCGCCGGTGGCACTCGATCGCGAGGCCGACGAGGCGGTCGCAGAGGTCCGGGTAGGAGAGCCCGCCGGCCTCCAGCAGCTTCGCGTAGACGCTGGTCTCGGTGAAGCCGGGCATCGTGTTGATCTCGTTGACCAGCACCGTGCCGTCCGGCTCGACGAAGAAGTCGCAGCGGGCGAGGCCGGAGCAGCCGGCCAAGGTGAAGACCTCGGCGGCAAGCTCGCGCACCCGCTGGGTCTCGATCTCCGAGATCGGCGCCGGGACCGCCAGGTCCATGCCGCCCTCGCCGTACTTCGCCTCGTAGTCGTACCACTCGGCGTGGGCCATGATCTCGCCCGGCATCGACGTCTCCGGGTCCTCGTTGCCGAGCACCGAGCACTCGATCTCCCGCCCGTGGGCGGAGGCCTCGACGATCACCCGCGGGTCGTGCCGCAGCGCCGTCTCCACCGCAGAATCGAGCGCGGTGAGGTCCTCGATCCGGGTGATGCCGACGCTCGAACCCATCCGCGAGGGCTTCACCCAGAGCGGCGTCCCCAGCTCGGCGCAGCGCTCGCGCCAGCCCGCTTCGCCGACCGCGACGAAGTCCACCTGCGGGATCCCCTGTCCGGCCAGCAGGCGCTTCAGCGTCAGCTTGTCCATGCAGGTCGCCGAGGAGAGGACGTCGGAGCCGACGTAGGGCAGGTCGAGCATCTCCAGCAGCCCCTGCAGGCTGCCGTCCTCGCCGAAGGCGCCGTGGAGCACCGGGAAGACGACCTCGGCACCGAGCAGGCCGGCGCCCGGCACGAGGTCGACCGGCGCGCCCGCGGCGAGCCAGCGGCCGTCGCGACCGATCCGCACCTCGACCACCTCGTGGCCGGCTTCTTCCAGGCCCTTGATCACCGAGGCGCCCGAGTTCACCGAGACTTCGTGCTCGGAGGAGCGCCCGCCGGAGAGGACCGCGACCCTCATGGCGTCGTCCCTTCTTCTTCTTCGGGTTCCGATTCTTCCGGCACGACCTTGGCCCGCTTGCCGACCACGAGGATCACTTCCTGGCCTTCGGCGACCGCTTCGCCGCCGCGCGGGGACTGGGCGATCACCAGGCCGATCTTCAGTTCGTTGGCGGTTTCTTCTTCCTCGACGACCGGCGAGAGGCCGCGGGCGCTCACTTCTTCCACCGCCGGCACCTTGATCTTGTGCTTCGCCTTGGCGACCACGATCACCACCGTCTGCCCCGGTTCGACTTCCTGCCCGGCGCTCGGTTCCTGCCTGATCACCTCGCCCGGGGCCGCCGATCCGGTTTCCTCTTCGCCGACTTCCGGCACCAGCCCGCGGGCGCGGATTTCCTGCACGGCGAGGCGCCGCTGCTTGTTCACCAGCACCGGCACCTTGACCAGCTTCGGCCCGGCGGAGATGAAGATCGTCACCGTCGAACCGTGGGTGGCGGTCTTGCCCGCGCGCGGTTCGGAGTAGACGACCAGGCCTTCTTCGACCGAGCTCGAGTTCACGTTCTCGGTCGCCACTTCGAACGTTTCGGCTTCCAGTTTCTTCGTCGCTTCTTCGCGGTCGAGGCCGGTCACGTGGGGCACCACGCCTTCGCCCGGCCCGATGCTGACGGTCAGCGTCACCGCCGGCTTCGAGCAGAAGAGGGTGAGGAAGGAGCAGCTTTCTTCCGCCTTGGCGCCGGGGGGCGCCGGGGTCGGATCCTGCTCGAGCACCGTCCCCGCCTCGATCGGCCGTTCCACCTTGATCGGCGGCTGGTGGACCGAGAAGCCGTGCTGTTCGAGGATTTCTTCCGCCCGCTGGAGGCTGCGCCCTTCGACGCTCGGCACCTCGGTGGTGGTGTCGCGGCTGAGCAGGATCCCGATCAGCGCGCCGATCAGGATCGCTACCAGGGCGGCGATGATCCACCAGTTGCGCCGGCGCCTACGCGCCGCCTCGTGGTCCTCCTCCTCGACCGGGGGCGCGACGACCGGCGGCAGGGCCGCGAACGAGGTGGTCCCCCGCCCGACCCCACCGGGTTCGCGCAGCGCCTGGTCGAGCGCGGCGATGAAGGCGTCGGCGCTCTGGAAGCGCCGGCCCGGGTCCTTCTCCAGCGCCCGCATCACCACCGCGTCCAGCGCCGGGCTGACCCGCGGCTGGATCGAGCTCGGCCGCTGCGGCATCTGCGAGACCTGTTTCATCGCCACCGCCACCGCCGATTCGCCCTCGAACGGGACCCGCCCGGTGAGCGCCTCGTAGAGCATCACGCCGACCGAGTAGAGGTCGGAGACGGCGGTCACCTCGAAGCCCTGCGCCTGCTCCGGCGAGAGGTAGTGCGGCGTCCCCATCACCGAGCCGGTCTGGGTGATCTCGGAGACCCCGGCGCGGGCGATGCCGAAGTCGGTGACCACGGCTTTGCCCTCCGGGTCGACGATCACGTTCTGCGGCTTCAGGTCGCGGTGGACGATCCCCTGCCGGTGCGCGTACCCCGCCGCCTGCAACACCTGGCGGATCACCGCGACGCCCTGCTCGACCGTGATCCCGGAGTCGATCAGCTGCTTCAGCGTCGGCCCCTCGATGTACTGCATGGCGATGTAGTAGGTGCCCTGCCAATCGCCGCGGTCGAAGACCGAGACGATGTTCGGGTGCTGCAGCCCGGCGGCCGCCTCGGCCTCGCGCTGGAAGCGCATCACGAACTCGCGGTCCTGGGCGAAGCGCCCGTGCAGGACCTTCAGCGCGATCCGCCGCTGCAGATGTGAATCCTCGGCGAGCCAGACGTCGGCCATCCCGCCGCCGCCGACTTTCGCCAGCACCCTGTAGCGCCCGTCGACGACCGAGCCGACCTCGACCTCAGCCACGCAACTCTCCCCTCATCGTCATCGCTGTCTCGTCCTCATTCGCCGTTCAAGATCGCTTCCGCGACGTCGCGGAAGATCGGTGCTGCAACGTCGTTGCCGAACTGTTCCGTGCACTCGACCGAAGCCGCGATCGCGATCTTCGGGTCATTTGCGGGCGCAAAGCCCATGAACCAGGCCTGGTTCTCTTCTTCGCCGCCGCCGCAGGCTTCGTTGCCGGGGGTTTCCGCGGTGCCGGTCTTGCCCGCCACCGGGACGCCGGAGATCGCCGCGTTGGTCCCGGTCCCTTCGTCGACCACGCCTTCCATCGCCGTGGTCAGCTCTGCCGCCGTCTTCTTCGAGATCGGTTCGCTGTAGACCGAGGGGTCCATCCGCTTGGTCACGCTGCCGTCGGCGTCGACCACCCGGTTCCAGATCTGCGGCTTCATCAGCTTGCCGCCGTTGGCGACCCCGGCGGCGACCATCGCGATCTGCAGCGGCGTCGCCAGCAGGCGCTCCTGGCCGATCGCCACGCGGGCGAGGTCGACCGGGTCCTTGCGGTGGAGGATTTCCCCGTGTTCGCCGACCACGCCGCTCGGCAGCATCTCTTCTTCGGGCAGGTCGAGCGGCGGGATCGAGCCGAAGCCGAACGCTTCCATCATCGAGAAGAGGTTCTTGTTGCCGACTTTCTGGCCGAGCTGGCCGAACCAGGTGTTGACCGAGTTGGTCAACGCGAAGTCGAGCGTTATCGGGCCGAAGTCTTCGTGGTAGTCGTTGGCCAGTTCGTGGCCTTCGTCGATGATCGAGCCGGGCGCGTTGATCGCCGTTTCCGGGGTGATCACGCCGGATTCGAGCCCGGCGGCGGCGGTCACGACCTTGAAGGTCGAGCCCGGCGGATAGCGGGCGAAGCTGGCGCGGTTGACGAGCGGCGCGTTCACTTTTTCCGTGTAGCTCAAACGCTTGAAGGTCTTTTCGTTCGGGATCGAGTTCGGGTTGTAACCCGGGTTCGAGGCCATCACCTTGACCGCGCCGGTGCTCGGTTCGATCGCCACCACGGCGCCGTGCCCGGCCGCTTCCAGGTCCCCCATCGCCACTTCCTGCGCGTGCAGATCGAGGTTGGTGACGATCTGTTCGCCTTCCTGCTTCGTGCCGGTGAGCTGGTCGAAGATCGAGCCGAATTCCGATTCTTCGCCGGTCAGTTCGGAGTTGTGGGACTTCTCGAATTCCGACTGGCCGTACTGGACGAAGCTGTAGCCGATCGGGTGGCCGAAGAGCGCCCCCAGCGGGTAGTGGCGGATGTAGCGCTTGCCCGAGCCGTGGCCATTGGGGAACGACTTGGCGATCACCGTGCCGTCGGACGCGAGGATCCGCCCGCGGGGGATCTGCTGCTGCTCCAGCAGCGGCCGTTGGTTCACGTTTTTTTCCTTCAGCGCCTTCGCGTCGAAGACCGACCAGTAGGACGTGAAGCCGACCAGCACGGCGAAGAGGACGATGATGAAGGCGAAGAGCTTGATGATCTGGCGGTTCACGCCGTCGCCCCCAACGGTTCGTCGCCGCGCGAGTGCGTCGCGCCCTGTTCGGCTTCCCGCCGCGCCCGGTTGGAGATCAGCAGCAGCAGGGCGAGCAGGACGAAGTTGGCGACGATCGAGCTGCCCCCGTAGGAGACGAACGGCAGGGTGACGCCGGTCAGCGGGATCACCCTGGTGACGCCGCCGATGATCACGAAGGCCTGGATCGCGAAGACCGCGGTCAGCCCGGTCGCCAGCAGCTTCGAGAAACCGTCGTTGGCGAGCAGCGCGACCTTGAAGCCACGCGCCGTGATCAGCAGGTAGGTGGCGATCAGCCCGCAGCCGCCGAACAGCCCGAGCTCGTTCACGATCAGCGAGTAGATCGTGTCGGTCTGCGCCGCGGGCAGCATCGTGTCCTTCGTCCCCGGCACCGTGATCAGCGCCTGGCCGAACCCTTTGCCGAACAGCCCGCCGTCGGCCTGGGCGAAGATCGATTGGAGGATCTGGTAGCCGCTGCCGCGCGGTTCGGTGTACGGGTGCAGCCAGATCTCCACCCGCTCGTGCACGTGCGGCACGGTGGCGACGATGAACCAGGCGCCGAGCAGGAACAGGATCATCCCGATGACGACGAAGCTGAACCGCCCGGTCGCCACGTAGAGCAGGGCGAGGAAGGCGGCGAAGAACATCAGCGAGGTGCCGAGGTCGCGGATGAAGACGAGCAGCAGCATCGAGGCGCCCCAGACGACCAGCATCGGGCCGAAATGTTTGATCGGCGGCAGGGTGACGCCGAGGACCCGCCGCGCCCCGACGATCAGCACCTCGCGGTTCTCCCGCAGGTAGGAGGCGAGGAAGATGACGATCGCGATCTTCGCGAACTCGGAGGGCTGGAAGGAGATCGGGCCGACCTTCACCCCGAGGTAGGCGCCGTTCACCTGTTCGCCGATCCCCGGGAGGCGCGGCGCCAGCAGCAGCAGGATGCCGGCGGTGGCGATGATGTACCGGTAGCGCTCCAGCACCTCGTAGTCGCGCAGGAACTGGATCGTCAGCGCGAAGAGCACCAGCCCGAAGAGGAACCAGTTGGCCTGGTCGCGGGCGAGGCTTTCGTCGATCCGGTAGATCATCACCAGCCCGAAGGCGGTCAGGATCGCCATCAGCGGGAAGAGGTAGGGATCGGCGTGCGGCAGCCGGATCCGCAGGTAGACGTGGGTGACCAGGCAGACGGCGAAGAAGTAGGCGCCGTAGGTGAGGCTGAGGTTGTCGAGTTTCGAGTGGTCCTGGGCGAAGACCGCGGCGAACCCGGCGGTCAACAGCAGCACGACCGGGATCAGCGCCAGCAGCTCGCGGTTGCGGGCGCGCGTCATTCGGTGATTCCCTGACCGCGTTCGATTTCTTCCAGCAGCTTGACCGCGTCGGCGTGGGAGCGGACCGAGTGCCCGGTCACCGCGTCCTGGCGCCGTTCCGGCAGGGCCTGGGTCTGCACCGGGGCGGAATAGCGTTCGCTGTAGAGCTTGATCCCGAAGGGCAGTTCGTAGGGGACGCCGCGGTAGAGGGCGACGCGGCCGGCGTTGTCGGTGCCGAGGAACCAGGCGTGGCGGAGGCCGTAGGCGGCGCCGAAGACGAGCGCCCCGATCACCACCAGCAGGGCGATCAGGCCGGCCGCCCGGCGAACCCGCTTGCGGCGCCTGCCGGGCTTCGCCGCGGCCTGGTCCTCGCGCCGCTTGCGGGCCGCGTCGGCGGCGGCGCGGCGGCGCACCTCGGTCGAGGTCAAGCCCGCCTCCTCGGCGCTCGCGCCGATCAGGGTCGCCCCCTCGGAGGCCGAGTCGAGCGCCGGTTCGGCGGCGTCGACCAGCTTGAAGGCGATCACGCTGATGTTGTCGCGGCCACCCGCCCGGTTGGCTTCGTCGACCAGGGCGCGGACCGCGCTCGGCATCGAGGTGGCGCGCATCAGCAGGCGCTCGATGTGCTCGTCGTCGAGCATCGTGGTGAGGCCGTCGGAGCAGATCAGGAAGATGTCCCCCGCCTGCGCCGGGACCGTCTGCAGGTCGACTTCCACCTCCGGTTCGGGGCCGAGGGCGCGGGTGATGATCGAGCGCTGCGGGTGGTCCTCGGCCTGCGCCTCGGTCAGCTGCCCTTTGCGCCGCATCTCCTCGACCAGCGAGTGGTCGCGGGTGAGCCGTTCGAGCTTGCCCCGCCGCAGTCGGTAGGCGCGGCTGTCGCCGACGTGGCCGATCGCCACCTCCTCGGCCTTCTCGTCGAGGATCGCGGCGGTGGTCGTCGTCCCCATCCCGGCCAGGTTCGGATCCTGGCGGGCGAGCCGGTGGATCGTCCGGTTGGCGCCTTCGATCGTCTGCCGCAGGATCTTCTCCGGCGGGCCCTCGGGCAGGGCGCGGTCGAACGACTCGACCGAGGTCTTCGAGGCGACCTCGCCCGCCTGGGCGCCTCCCATCCCGTCGGCGATGACGAAGAGCGGGGCGCGGACGAAGACCGAGTCCTCGTTGGCGCTGCGCTGCCGACCGGTGTCGGTGGCGTAGGCCTGGTCGGTGATCCGCAGCGTCATCTAGTTCCCCAACCCGCCCGGCCTCACGAAGCCTCGAAGCGGAAGACGGTGTCGCCGATCTGGATCGTGTCGCCGTCGACCAGCTCGGCCTCGCCGTCGAGCTCGGCCCCGTTCAGGATCGTCCCGTTGGTCGATCGCATGTCCTCGACGAAGTGGTGCCCTTCGCGCGAGAAGAGGCGGATGTGGATCCCGGAGGCGTAGCGATCCTCGATCTGCACGTCGGCGTCCTTGGAGCGGCCGATCGAGAGGCCGCCGATCAGGTCGAAGCGCGCGTCCCGCTCGAGGCCGCCGCCGCGCTCGGCGACCAGCCAGGCGTCGACGCCGTGCTGCACCTCGGCGTAGCCCTGCGCCTGGTGGAACCCGGTCGCGTCGGGCGCGGGCGAGGCCGTCCGCCGCAGGTCGCGGAAGGCGCTCCTCGCGATCACCAGGAGGAACAGGAAGAGGATGGCCAAGAAGCCAAATTTCAGTGCGGTCGATAGGGGGTCGTAGGCCACTCGGTCGTCACCTTACGGTCCAGGCCCGAGGCCAGGGACGTTGTTGATGGTCAGCTACTGCTCGACGTCGAACAGGAAGGTGGTGGTGCCGACGGTCACCTGGTCTCCGGCCGAGAGCCGGGTGGAGGTGACGCGGCGGCCGTTCACCTTGATCCCGTTGGTCGAGCCGAGGTCGACGATCTGCCAGTCGCCCGAGTCGGCGCGGCGCAGCTCGGCGTGGCGACGGGACACGTTGGGGTCGGCGAGCACGCACTCGGCCGACTTCGAGCGGCCGATCGTGGCGCGGGGGCCGTCGAAGACGTAGCGGCGGTCGTCCATCGAGATCACGGCGCGGGTGGAGACCAGCGCGCGGACGTCCTGCTCGGGTTCTTTGGGGCGCTGGCGGTCGCGCTCGCGGACCGCCGAGTAGACCATCGTGTGGCCCTCTTCGCCCTGCCGCGGCGCCTCGCCCTCGTGGACCGGCGCCTTCACCATCCGCGGCTGGATCCCGAACTCGCCGAGGCGGAGCCGCTCGTCGGTCTGGAATTCGACCGCCGGGCGGGTCAGCAGGTCGTAGCCGCGCCGGCGGGCGTGCTCGAGCAGATAGCCGGAGAGCTCCTGCTCCAGCGAGCGCTCGTAGCCTTCGAGCTTCGAGCGGTCCTGCTTGGAGAGGAAGACCGTGTACTCGTTGGGGACGTAGACGCGCTGCACCGATGCCGTCTTGTGGGCGTCCATTTCCTTCGCCAGTTTGCGCGCCAGTTCGACCGGCTGCACCTCGGAGCTGAAGGCGCGCGAGAACACCCCCTCGACGAGGCCTTCGATCCCGGACTCAAGTCGGCGGAGAAGGGCGATCGGAGCTGCTCCTTTGGGTCACTCGGTCGTGGGCAGGGCCAAGCATCCGCGTCTGCGGACAAGTTGGCGAATTCTAGGGCAGGACCAGTCCATGGCCGAACAAGAGGAGGGTGCCGACGGCGGCGGCGAGCCCGAGCACCCCGAGCCTGAGCCCGATGTGAGAGGGGCCTGAGTGGTGGTCGTCGGCGAGCTCGTCGAGCGAGTCCTCGATCGCCGTCCCCAGTTCCTCCAGCGTCGGCCGGTGCTGGGGGCGGGAATCGAGGCAGGCGTCGATCTCCTCGGTCAGCTCGCGGGGCAGGTCGGGGCGCAGGCGCCGCAGCGGGCGGGTGCGGCCGCCGATCGAGCGGGCGGTGGCCACCGCGTTGCCGCGTCGGTGCGGGTTCTCGCCGCTCCAGCACTCGTACAGGGTGAGGGCCAGCGAGTAGACGTCGGCTTCCGGGCCCGCCTCACGACCCTCGGCCTGCTCCGGGGACATGTAGGCGAGCGTGCCGACGACGTCGCCGGTCGCGGTCAGGCCCGCCGCGTCGGCGACCAGAGCGATGCCGAAGTCCATCAGCTTCGCCCGCGGCTGGCCGTCCACCACCTGGACGTTCTGCGGCTTGATGTCGCGGTGGATGACGCCGCGTGAGTGAGCGTGGTCGAGGGCCTCGCAGAGATCGGCGCCGATCTCACCGATCTCCCGGTCCGAGAGGGCTTCCTCGGCGGCACAGGTGGCCAGGGTGTTGCCCTCGACCAGCTCGGAGACGAGCAGCGCGTTGCCGCCCTCCTCCCCCATCTCGTAGAGCGTCACGATGCCCGGGTGGTTGAGGCGCGCCGCCGCCTGGGCCTCGCGCATCACCCGCCGTCCCGCCTCGCCGCGCTGCTCGATCGCCTTCACCGCCACCGGCCGCTCGAGCCTGCCGTCCCAGGCCTCGTAGACGACGCCGAACCCGCCGCTGCCGATGCGGCGCTCGATCAGGAAGCGGTCCAGTACCAGTGAGCCGACCAAAGCACGTTTGTCTTCGCCGGGAGGCTCCTCCCTCCTGCCGTGGGCGGCCACGTGCGGGCTGTCACATTTGCCCCCGCCGGCCCGGCTATGGTTGGGAAAAAGGCACCGTACGCGGCAGGACCGACGGCGAAGGCAACCGCAGTCGCCATACTCCGCCGCCAGCCAATCCAGCCCTTGGGAGAGCCGTTTCTTGGAGTACTCGACTTCAGGCGGCGCGAGTCGGAGGTCCCGCCGGCCCGCCCGTCGCCCCGAACGCCAGCAGATCATGCTGCGGCGTCTGGCCGCGCTCGGCGGAGCCCTGGTGGTGCTGATCCTGATCGTGCTCGGGGTGAAGGGGTGCCTGGACGCCCGCGCCCGCAGCGCCCTCTCGGACTACGCACGGAACGTCGAACAGATCGTCAACGAGACGAAACAGACGAACAAAGACTTCTTCAACAAGCTGGAAGACCCGGGCAACCTCTCGGTCACCGAATTCACCAGCGAGATCAACGCGGACCGCAGCGCGATGGTCAACTACGCCTCGCGGGTCGAGGGGCTCGGCGCTCCCGGCGAAATGTCGAGAGCGCAGAAGTCGCTCGAACTCGTCTACGAGTTGCGGGCCGCGGCGATGGAAACGATCGCCGACAAGATGCCGACCGCGCTGGGCGAAGCGGGAGCGCCGAAGGCGACCGCTGCGATCGCCCGGCAGATGCAGAAGCTGCTCGCCGCCGACACGATCTACGAAACGGTGACGCGGCCGGAAATCAACGGCAAGCTCGCCGACAACGGCCTGGAAAGCGACGACGTGCCGAAGAGCACCCTGCTCCCCGACGGGATCAAGTGGCTCGACGAAGACGAAGTGAAGACCGCGCTGGGGAAAGTGAACGGCTCGAGCGCCGGCACCACCACCGGCGGCGTCCACGGCCTCGGCCTGCTGGGCGTGCGGATCGGCGAAACGGAACTGACCTCGGAAGCGCCGAACACGGTGGTCACCGAAGGCACGCCGGAAGTCGAAGTCGAAGTCCAGAACCAGGGCGAATCGACCGAGAACGGGATCACCGTCGTCGTCACCGCGAACGGGAAAGAAACGACGCAGGAAATCCCGACCCTCGAAGCGGGGGCCTCGGGGACGGCCGTGGTGCCGCTGACCCCGGCGCCGGAAGGCGAAACGACCCTGGAAGTCGAAGCCGAACCGGTGCCCGGCGAGCAGGTCACCGAAAACAACGAAGCGACCTACACGGTCAACTTTGAATAGTTTGAGCGAATGCGGATCGCTTACCTGGGACCGGCCGGGACCTTCACCGAAGACGCGCTCACCGAAGCCTTAGGTGGCGACGACTTCGAGCCGCTGCGCACCGACACCGTCTTCGACGCGATAGTCGCGGTGATCGAGGGGCGCGCCGACCGGGCGCTGGCCCCCTACGAGAACTCGATCGAGGGCTCGGTCCGCGGGACCCTCGACATCCTCGCCTTCGAAGCTCCCGACGTCGCGATCATCGGCGAGCACGACTACCCGGTGCGCCAGCACCTGATCGTGAAACCGGGGGTCGGGTTGGGCCAGATCGAGGCGGTCCTCTCCCACCAGCAGGGCCTGGCGCAGACGGCGCGGTTCCTGCGCGAGAACCTGCCCGGGGTCGAACTGCGCAGCGTCAGCTCGACCGCGGCGGCGGTGCGGATGGTCTCCGAGTCCCCGCGGGCCTGGGCGGCGATCGGCTCGCGGGCGGCGGCCAACCTCTACGGCTGCGAGATCCTGCGCGAGGGGATCCAGGACGAGGAGAACAACGTGACCCGCTTCGTCTGGGTGGCGCCGGAGGGCACGGCGCCGGGCGTCGCGGCCGAGGACGCGAGCTGGAAGACCTCGCTGATCTTCTCCGAGCTGGGCGAGGACCACCCCGGCGCGCTGGTTGCGGCGCTGAACGAGTTCTCCTCGCGGGGGATCAACCTCTCGCGGATCGAGTCGCGCCCGCTGCGCTCCCAATTGGGCCGTTACATGTTCTTCGTCGCCTGCGACGGCAAGCTCGATACGGAGCCCGTGGCGACCGCGATCGAGGCTCTGCGGGGCAAAGCGGAATCGGTCCGCATCCTCGGCTCCTATCCGGTCGTCTGAGTCGCCGCTTCCCCGCCCGCATACAATCTCCGCACCATGGCCAGGGTGCTGGTGCTCAATGCGACGTATGAGCCGATTAACGTCTGCACTTTGCGACGTGCCGCCGTCCTGCTCCTGAAGGAAAAGGCGGAGCTCCTCGAGCAGCGCGAGGGCGACGCCCTCCACTCCGAGCACATGACCCTGGAGCGACCCGACGTGATCCGCCTCGTCAACTACGTCCGCATCCCCCGCGCGGCCCACCGCCGTAAGATCACCCGCCGCGCCGTCCTCGCCCGGGACTCCTGGACCTGCCAGTACTGCGGCTCGACCAAGTCCGGCCTCACCGTCGACCACGTCATCCCCCGCTCCCGCGGCGGCGCCTCCACCTGGGACAACATCGTCGCGGCCTGCGCGACGTGCAACCGCAAGAAGGGGAACCGGTTGCCGAGGGAGATCCACATGCACCCGAAAAACGCGCCGAAGGCCCCGGCCCCGACGGTGTTCATCCAGGTGGCGAGTCCGAAGATCCCTGCCAACTGGCAGCAGTATCTGCCGCAGGCGGCTTAGCTTCGTTCTTCTTTGGGTTTGCGAGGGAGGTGGTCCTGACCCTCTCCTCTCTCAAACTCGGGCCGGAGAGCCGGCGGCCGTCCGAGGAGGAGTCCCGCTGCCCTCGTTACAAGCCGTTCGGAGAGGGTCAGGACCACCTCCTTGTGGGCGCCAGAGTGGCTGCGCGGCCTGCTCTCGAAAAAGATGGCAAGGGACGGAGCCCTCGCGGGGCTTTCGCAGCTTTCTCGGAGCAGTCACCCGTGCGGACCTCTCCGGGCCCTCGGGCCGTTTCGCCGGCCCCGCGCCCGGTGCGCCCAGCCCTGACAAAGCTGGCGAAGCACCCCAAGGCCGGTGAGAGGGGGATGGGACACCCTCCGAACGGCTTGTAACTCGGGCGGCTGGACGAAACCTCGGACGGCCGGCGACTCCCCAGCCCGAGTTTGAGAGAGGAGGGTGTCCCATCCCCCTCCCCTCAAGCCAAAGCCCTACTCCTCCCCAGCCTCGCCACCACCCTCGTCCAACTCCACCTGACTCCCATCACCGTCGACCGAAGCGGCATCGTCGTCGGACTCGGCCGCCAGGGCGACGGCGGAGACTCGATCGTCGTCCTTGATGTTCATGACTTTCACGCCCTGGGTCGAGCGGCCCATCTGGGAGATGCCCTCGACGCCGGTGCGCTGGACCATGCCGTTCTGGGAGATGAAGAGGAGGTCCTGATGGGGATTGACGATCAGGGCGCCGGCGAGGCCGCCCTTCTTCTCGGTCAGCTTCGCCGTGAGGACGCCTTTCGTGCCGCGTCCCTTCACCGGGTAGTCGGAGACCGGGGTGCGCTTGCCGTAGCCGTTCTCGGTGACGACGAACAGTTCGGTGTCGTTGCGGGCGATGTCCATGGCGAGGACGCGGTTGTCTTTGCCGCTCACGTTCATGCCTTTGATCCCGCTGGTGTCGCGACCCATCGGCCGCAGCAGCGACTCGGAGAAGCGGGCGGCGTGGCCCGAGTGGGAGACCATCAGGATGTCGTCTTCGCCCGAGGTGAGGCGGACCTGCACCAGTTCGTCGCCCGGGCGCACCTTGATCGCGATGATCCCGTCGGCGCGCAGCGGCGTGTTGTAGGAGAGGAATTCGGTCTTCTTGACCAGGCCGTCGGCGGTGGCGAAGACGAGGTAACGGTTCTCTTTGAAGTCCCGCGTCGGGATCACCGCCATCACCCGCTCGTCCTCGACCAGCGGCAGGACGTTGCGCAGGCTCGAGCCTTTCGACGTCCGCGAGCCCTCCGGCAGTTCGTACACTTTCGTCCTGTACACCTTGCCGCGGTTGGTGAAGAACAGCAGGTAGTCGTGGGTCGAGCTGATGTGGAGATGAGCGATGTAATCGTCATCTTTCATGTTCATCCCCATCACGCCGACGCCGCCGCGATTCTGCTGGCGGTAGGTCGCCAGGGGCAGCCGCTTCACGTAACCGGAGGCGGTCAGCGAGATCACCATCTGCTGGTCGGCGATCATGTCCTCGATCCCGACCTCGCCCTCGAAGGCGGCCAGCTCGGTGCGCCGTTCGTCGCCGTAGGCCTCGACGATTTCGGTGAGCTCGTCTTTGACCAGGCCCATCACGCGGGACTCGTCGCCGAGGATCTCGCGCAGCTCGCCGATCCGCTCCATCAGGTCGGCGTGCTCGGCGCGGACTTTGTCGGCCTCGAGCGCGGTGAGGCGCTGGAGGCGCATGTCGAGGATCGCCTGCGACTGCTCGCGGGAGAGCTCGAACTGGTCCATCAGCCCTTGGCGCGCGGCGTCGGGGTCGGTCGACGAGCGGATCAGTTTGATCACCGCGTCGAGGTTGTCGAGCGCGACCAGCAGCCCCTCCAGGATGTGGGCGCGGGCCTCGGCGCGACGCAGTTCGTACTGGGTCCGGCGGGTGACTACCTCGCGCTGGTGGGCGACGTAGTACTCGATCAGCTCGCGGAGTTTCAGCGTCCGCGGAACGCCGTCGACCAGCGCCACCATGTTGGCACCGAAGGTCGACTGCATCGCGGTTTTTTTGTAGAGGTTGTTGAGGACGACTTTGGCCGGCGGCCCGCCGCGTTTCAGCTCGATCACGAGGCGCATGCCGCGTTCGTCGGTCTCGTCGCGGATGTCGGAGATGCCATCGAGTTTTTTGTTGCGGACGAGGTCGGCGATCTTCGCGACCAGGCCGTTTTCGCCGAGCTTCTTCACCGTGAACGGCAGCTCGGTGACGACGATCGCCTCCTTGCCCCCTTTCAGCGGCTCGACGTGGGCGCGGGCGCGGACTTTGATGCTGCCGCGGCCGGTTTCGTAAGCGGTGCGGATCCCCTCGCGGCTCATCAGCCCGCCGCCCGGGAAGTCAGGGCCCTTGATGTGGGTCATCAGCCCGTCGAGATCGATCTCCGGGTCGTCGATGTAGGCCATCACCGCGGCGCTGATCTCGCGCAGGTTGTGCGGCGGGATGTTGGTCGCCATGCCGACCGCGATCCCTGAGGTCCCGTTGACCAAGAGGTTCGGGAAGCGCGACGGCAGGACCAGCGGCTCCTGCGTCGATTCGTCGTAGTTGGGGCCGAAGTCGACGGTGTCGGCGTCGATGTCGCGGAGCATCTCGGTGGCGAGGCGCGCCATCCTCGCCTCCGTGTACCGCATCGCCGCAGCCGGGTCTTCGTCGATCGAGCCGAAGTTGCCCTGGCCGTCGACCAGCGGGTAGCGCAGCGAGAAGTCCTGCGCCATGCGGACCAGGGTGTCGTAGATCGCCGAGTCGCCGTGCGGGTGGTATTTGCCCATCACCTCGCCGACGATGAAGGCGCACTTGCGGTACGAGCGGGTCGGCTGCAGCCCGAGGTCGTGCATCGAGTAGAGCACCCGCCGGTGCACCGGCTTCAGGCCGTCGCGGACGTCGGGCAGGGCCCGGCCGACGATCACGCTCATCGCGTAATCGAGGTACGACGACCGCATCTCCTGCTCGAGACCGCGGTCTTCGATGTGACCCGTAAGAGCCTCCAGCGCCATCAAGAACCCTCTCTTTTCACACTGTTCACTTTCATTTGATCACCAGAGGCGCCAGAGCCCTTCGCCCATGAACCCCACGCACGGGCGCGAAAACCAAGCAGGTCGGGGGACGCAGGGAGCGAGGTGAGGGGAGCGCACTCCAGTGCGTGACCCGAGCCGAGCGACCGAGGACCCCGAGATGCGCCGGTTTGCAGCGTCCGCGCCTATACATCCAAAAACTTGACCTCTTTGGCGTGGGTCTCGATGAAGTCACGTCGGGGACCGACCTGGTCTCCCATCAGCATCGAGAAGATGCGGTCGGCGGCGGTCGCGTCTTCCAGCGTCACCCGGGCCAGCGTCCTCGTCGCCGGGTCCATCGTCGTCTCGCGCAGCTGTTTCGGGTTCATCTCGCCGAGTCCCTTGAAGCGGGTCAGCGTGACGCCCTGCCGGGCAAGCTCCATCACCGCCGGACGCAGCGTCTGGAAGGAGAGCGCGACGGTCTGTTTCTCACCGCGTTTCACCGTGAACGCCGGGCGGCCCACCTGTTTCAGCAGCGCCGCGTGGACCTCGGCGAATTTGCGGTACTCGTTGTCCTCGAACAGCTCCCGCGGCAGCCGGTGGGTGCGGGCCAGACCGCTGCTGCGGGCGATCGCCTTGACCACGACGAGGTCATCGGTGGCGCTCACCACCTCGGTGTCGAAGGGCTCCCCCTCCGGCGCGTCGCGTTCGAGCAGGTCCTTGGCCGCGGGGAGCGAGGCGACCCCTTCGTCGAGCAACGTCGACTCCTCCAGGAACCGCACCACCTCGTGCCCGTAGTCGGCCTGCAGCGACGAGCCCCAGCCCTCGTACTCTTTCGAGCGCCGGATGTAGGCCTGCCAGCGGCTCGGGGTCAGTTTGCGGGCCTCCCCCGTCGCGTCGGTGACCTCGAACTGCTCCAGTTTGTCGCGCAGCAACAGCTCTTCGAGTTCGGACTCGCGCTCCAAATAGGTCTCCTGGTTGCCCTGTTTCACGCGGTACAGCGGCGGTTTGGCGATGTAGACGTAGCCGCTCTCGATCAGCTCTGGCATCTGCCGATAGAGGAACGTGAGCACCAGGGTGCGGATGTGGGCGCCGTCGACGTCGGCGTCGGTCGCCATCACGATCTTGTGGTACCGGGCTTCCTCGATGTTGAACTCGTCGTGGACGCCGGTGCCGATCGCGGTGATCAGCGCCTGCACCTCGTTGTTGGCGAGGACCTTGTCGATCCGGCTCTTCTCGACGTTGATGATCTTGCCGCGCAGCGGCAGCACCGCCTGGGTGCTGCGGTCGCGGGCCTGCTTCGCCGAGCCGCCGGCGGAGTCACCCTCGACCACGAAGATCTCGGCCAGGCTCGGATCCTTCACCGTGCAGTCGGCGAGCTTCCCCGGCAGGGTCGAGTTCTCGAGCGCCGACTTACGCGTCAGGTCGCGCGCTTTGCGCGCCGCCGAGCGGGCCCGGGCGGCGTCGATCGCCTTCATGATGATGCGTTTCGCCTCGGGCGGGTTCTCGTCGAACCACTCGGCCAGTTTGCGGTTGACCGTCTCCTCGACCAGGCTTTTGATCGGCGGGTTGCCGAGTTTGGTCTTCGTCTGGCCCTCGAACTGCGGGTCGTGCAGCTTCACCGAGATGACCGCGGTCAGCCCCTCGCGCACGTCCTCGCCGGCGAGATTGTCGTCTTTCTCTTTCAGCAGGCCTTTGGCCCGGGCGTAGGCGTTCAGCGTCCTGGTCAGCGCGCCGCGAAAGCCGGAGAGGTGAGTGCCGCCCTCGTGGGTGTTGATGTTGTTGGCGAAGCTGAAGATCGACTCCTGGTAGGAGTTGTTCCACTGCATCGCCACCTCGACTTCGCCGTCCTCTTTCTCACCCTCGAAGTAGATCGGCTTCTTCTGCAGCGGCTCTTTGTTCTCGTTCAGGTGGAGGACGAAGTCCTCGATCCCGCCGTCGTACTGGAACTCGACCTTCTGCCCCTCCCCGCGCTCGTCGGTGAGGGCGATCTTCAGGCCGCGGGTGAGGAACGCGGTCTCGCGCATCCGCTCGGCCAGCGTCTGGAAGTCGTACTCGATCTCTTCGAAGATCTCGAGGTCCGGCAGGAAGGTGATCTCGGTGCCATGCTCTTTGGTCGCCGCGCCCTTCTCCAGTTTCGTCTGCGGTTTGCCGCGCTCGTAGTCCTGCTCCCAGACCGCGCCGTCGGTCTGGATCTTCAGGTGGAGGCGCTCGGAGAGCGCGTTGACGACGGAGGAGCCGACTCCGTGCAGGCCGCCGGAGACCTTGTAGCCGCCGCCGTCCCCGAACTTGCCGCCCGCGTGGAGGACGGTGAGCACGACTTCGGCCGCCGGCCGGTTCTCTTTCTCCATGATCCCGACCGGGATGCCGCGGCCGTTGTCGCCGACGGTGACGCCGTTGTCCGGGTGGATCGTGACCGTGACCGTGTCGCAGTAGCCCGCGAGCGCCTCGTCGACCGAGTTGTCGACGATCTCGTAGACCAGGTGATGCAGACCGCGGGGCCCGGTCGAGCCGATGTACATACCCGGGCGTTTGCGGACGGCTTCCAGTCCCTCGAGGACGGTGATGTCCGCGGCGCCGTAGGAGGCGTCGGCTTTGGCTTTTTTCTCAGGCACAGAGGTCCTTCCGATTGACACAAAAAGCCCCGACGCCGGGAGACGTGCTCCCCACCTGTCGGGGCCTGAGGCGAGTTGCCATAAGAATACCAGTTCGGCGCCCCGGATCAAAGCGCTCCGAGCGCCAAATTACCTGCAAATCGTGGAAAAACGGTGCCCGGTTAGGCACCCCTTCCGACCCGAAATTTCAGCGCTTGCGGAGCCCTCTCCCCCAGCTCCTCCCGCAGCCGTCCCAAAAGCTGCTCCTGCATCAGGTCGAGCTCCTGCGCCCAGACGCCGTCCACGCACTCGACCGTGAGCGTCCCGGCGCGCTCGGAAACCGGCTTCGCGACGGCGGCGAGCCGCTCGCCCAGGGCCTCGCTCCAGGCGGCTTGCACGGCGGCGAGCCCGGTCTTCGGCGCGACCCGGTCGCGCGCCACGCGAAACGCCTCGGCGGCGGGGCGGGGGGCGCGGCGGCGGGTCACGCGGCCTCCGCGTCCGCGTCGCCGCCGGCGGCGTCGATCACGCCCGGGCGCGGCATCCGCACCATCGACCCGCGTGCCGCCGCCGGCAGCGACTCTTCGTCGGCGGCAGTGATCAGCGTCTGCCCACCGGCTGTGAGGCGGGCGACGAGCAGTTCGCGCCGGCCCGGGTCGAGCTCGCTCATCACGTCGTCGAGCAGCAGCAACGGGATGACCCGACGCGCCTGCAGCAGCGCCTCGCGCTCGGCGAACAGCAGTGCCAGGAGCGCGGCGCGCTGCTGGCCTTGCGAGCCGTATTTGCGCAGCGCGCGGCCCGCGGTGTTCAGCTTCAGCTCGTCGAGGTGGGGGCCCCAGGAGGTGCGGCCGAGCTTGAGGTCGGCGTCGCGGCGCTCGCGCAGGCCGGCGCGGATCGTCTCGGCATCGCCTTCGGCGCGCGGCGCGTAGACGAGCTCGCCATCCTCGAGCCCGAGCTCGGCCAGCGCCGTCGCGAACGCGGGCGCCAGCTCCGCCACCGCCTCGGCCCGCGCCGCGACCAGCGGTGCGGCCGCGTCGGCGACCCCGGCGTCCCAGACGTCGAGCGCGTCCGAGGACCCGTATCCCGCCGCGATCCGCGAGACCATCGCGTTGCGCTGCGCGAGCGCCTGGCCGAAGCGCTTGCGCAGCTCGCCTCGGGCCGGCCAGCGGGCGGCGAGGAAGCCGTCGAGGTGGGCGCGGCGCTCGGCCGGCGGTCCCTTCACCAGGCTCAGCCGGTCGGGGGCGAAGACCGCCACCGGCGGTCGCGAGCGGGCGATCGTCGCCGGATCCACGGCTTCTCCCTCGAGCAGGTGCCGGCGCCCCTCCGTCCGGCTCACCGAGGCCAGCAGCCGGCGCTCGATCCCGTCGTCGTCGCGGACCGTCGCCTCGGCCCGCGCCAGGCTCGCGCCGAAGGGGATCAGCTCACGCCGGTCCGAGGTCCGGAACGAGCGGCCGGTGAGGGCGAAGTAGAGCGCCTCGACGAGGTTCGTCTTGCCGACCCCGTTGGGGCCGACGATGCTGGTGATCCCCGGCCCGAGCGGCACGCGGACGCGCTCGAGGCTGCGGAGCGGGCGGGCCTCGATCGCGGTGACCAGCACCGTCGCCCTCCGGCCCTCAGACGTTCAGGCGGATCGGCATCACGAGGTAGCGGAAGTCCTCGTTGTCGACCGGCTGCATCAGGCCCGGCCGCAGCGGCGAGATCAGCCGCAGCAGCACCTCGTCGCCGCCGACGCTTTCGATCCCCTCGCGCAGGTACTCGGGGTTGAAGCCGATCTCCATCGGCTCGCCCTCGAAGGCGGCGGGCATAGTCTCGCGCGCGTCGCCGACGTCGGGCGTCTCCGCCGACACGGTCAGCTCACCCGGCTCGAAGGAGAACCGCAGCGGCGCGTTGCGCTGGGCCAGCTGGCTGATCCGCCTGGCCACGTCGAGGAATTCGCCGCGCGGCAGCCGCACGTCATGCTCGTAGGACTCGGGGAGGAGCTGGCGGAAGTTCGGAAACTGGCCCTCGATCAGCCGCGTGGTCAAGGTGATCGAGCCGGCCTCGAAGATCGCCTGGTTCTGCTGCAGGGTGATCGCCGCGTCCTCGACTCCCTCGCCGCTGAGGATCCGCGCCAGCTCGCGCAGCGCCCGCGCCGGGATGTTCGCCTCGATCTCCCCGCTGAGCGCCGCCTCGAGCTCGGTCCGTTTGACCGCCAGCCGGTAGGAGTCGGTGGCGACCATCGTCATCTCGTTCCCCGAGGCGGTGACGAAGACCCCGGTCAGCACCGGGCGCATGTCGTCGCGCGATGCCGCGCGGGCGACCAGGTCGATGCTTGCGGCGAGGGCCGCGGCCGGGATCCGGATCGGCTCGCCGTCGGCGCTCGGCAGCGTCGGGAAGTCCTCGGCCGGCAGCACCCGCAGGTGGAAGCTGGAGCTGCCGCTGCGGATCTCGACATCGCGCTCGGCCTCGCGCGTCTCGATTTCCACGGTCGCGTCGGCGAGCGAGCGAGCGACTTCGGCGAGCAGTTTGCCGGGGAGGAGGACCGAGCCGCCGCCCTCGATGGTCGCGTCGACGGTGGTGCGCAGGCCGAGGTCGAGGTCGGTGGCGGAAAGGGTCACGGATCCCTCGCCGGCCTCGAGCAGGACCCCGGAGAGGGCCTGGGTCGCGGCGCGGGTGGAGACCGCACGCGAGACGGTGGAGAGCTTGGCGACGAGTTCTTCGCGTTTGGTCGTGATCTTCAAGGTTGCCTCAGATTGCCTTGTGGAGTTGGTTTAGATCCTGTGGAAAGAAGACGGGACGAAGACTATTCCGCAACGCAAGGCCGAATG
>ERZ778021.653-NODE-653-length-55447-cov-8.151231_pt1 | contig 55447 bp, 43 predicted proteins | sample MGYA00375751_ERZ778021 | MGnify/ENA primary metagenome ERZ778021 (study PRJEB29350, sample SAMN05389814) | bioreactor metagenome | isolation source: Thiocyanate stock bioreactor | place: South Africa: University of Cape Town | collected 2013-08-29 ... | reverse complement strand
CCGCCATATTGATAGTCATATCCAATATATCGGCTATGGATTTCCCCCTGAAACGCACCTCCAGTGTTTCGCGGTTGTAGCGTTTGCCGTGGCACTCCTCGCAGGGAACGAGCACATCCGGCAGGAAGTTCATCTCGATGGTCTTGTAACCGTTTCCTTTACAGGTCTCGCACCGGCCTCCCGATACGTTGAAGGAGAAGCGGCCGGGTTTGTATCCCCTTATCTTGGCTTCGGGCAGATCTACGAACAAACTGCGGATGTCTGAAAAGACACCCGTATAGGTTGCCGGATTGCTTCGGGGTGATCTGCCGATGGGTGACTGGTCTACGTTTACCACTTTATCTACATGCTCGATACCGTCGATGGAATCGTAGGGCAACGGATCTTCCAGCGAACGATAGAAATGCTGACTAAGTATGGGTTGCAGTGTGCGGTTTATCAGCGACGATTTACCGCTGCCGGATACGCCGGTCACGCAGATCATGGTACCCAGCGGGAAGGTTGCATCCACCTTTTTCAGGTTATTTCCGCGGGCTCCGTGTATGGTGATAAACTTACCGTTACCTTTGCGCCGCTCAACCGGAACGGCTATCTCCTGCAGTCCGTTAAGGTATGCCGCAGTTAGGGTGTTGGCTTGCAGCATCTCAGCAGGAGTTCCTGCAAATACTACCTCGCCACCCAGGCGTCCGGCCTTGGGCCCCATATCGATAACATAGTCGGCTTCCAGCATCATGTCTTTATCGTGCTCTACCACGACTACCGAGTTGCCCGTATCCCGCAGTTGCTTGAGCGAGTTGATCAGGCGCACGTTATCGCGCTGATGTAGTCCGATACTGGGCTCGTCGAGGATATAAAGTACGTTTACAAGCTGACTTCCGATCTGGGTTGCCAGACGGATACGCTGACTCTCGCCTCCCGACAGAGAAGCGGATGCCCGGTTCATGGACAGATAATCCAATCCCACATCCAGCATGAAGTTGAGGCGTGAACGGATCTCTTTCAAAATCTCGGTAGCAATCTGTTGTTGCTTGGAAGAGAGCTTGTCGTGCAGAGAATCCACCCACTCGCTTAATTCGGATATATCCAGTCCGGATATATCGGCTATGTTTTTACCTGCTATCTTATAATGCAGGGCTTCTTTGTTTAACCGCTGACCGTTACACTCGGGACAGGCAGACATCTTGATGAATTGTCCGGCCCACTTCTGTGCGGAAGCAGAGGCTTCGGACTCTTGCTGCATCAAGATATATTTGGAGACGCCTTCGTAGGTAAGGAAATAGTTGGAGTTGCCCAGCGACTCGTTTTTGATCTGCAGCCGTTCGTCGGTTCCGTTCAGTATTTCGTCCATCGCCTCTTCCGGAATGTCGCGGATCGGCGTCTTTACATTCACTCCGTATTTGTCGCAAATGGCTTCGATCTGCCAGAATATCAACGCATTCTTGTATTTACCCAAGGGAGCGATACCGCCCTGGTAAATATTCTGACTGCTGTCCGGAACAATCTTTTCCATATCCAGCAGGTTTACCTCGCCCAACCCTTTGCACTTGTGACAAGCACCGTGGGGCGAGTTAAAAGAAAAATTATGGGGTGCGGGTTCGCCGTAAGATAATCCTGTAACAGGACACATTAGTCTTTTACTGAAATGGCGAGCCTCGTTGGTTTCAGCATCCAGCACCACCACCAATCCGTCGCCCTGTTTCATGGCTATACGGAGACTTTCCTTCAGTCGCCGCTCGTCGGTTGCCGAAACGACCAGCTTATCAATCACCACTTCGATGTTATGGTTCTTGTAGCGGTCCAGTTTCATTCCGTGAAATATCTCCCTCAGCTCGCCGTCCACACGCACATTGAGGTAGCCCTTCTTGCGTATTTGCTCGAAAAGTTCCTTGTAGTGCCCTTTACGGCTGCGTACAACCGGTGCAAGCAGGTAGGTTTTCTTTCCGGCGTAACGGGTCAGGATCAGATCCAGAATCTGCTCTTCGGTGTACTTGACCATCTTCTCGCCCGATAAGTAGGAATAGGCTTCGCCCGCACGGGCATAAAGCAGACGGAAAAAGTCGTATATCTCGGTAGTGGTACCCACCGTAGAGCGCGGATTCTTGTTGGTTGTTTTCTGCTCGATGGAGATAACCGGACTCAATCCGGAAATCTTATCCACATCCGGACGTTCCATGTTGCCCAGAAAGTTTCGGGCATAGGCCGAAAAGGTCTCCACATACCGGCGTTGGCCTTCTGCAAAGATGGTATCGAACGCCAGGGATGATTTCCCGCTACCGCTCATACCGGTTATTACCGTCAGTTTGTTGCGCGGAATATCAACATCTATATTCTTTAAGTTGTGCACCCGGGCTCCTAAAACGGATATCAGGCCAGTCTCTACATGTTTCTTGTCACTCATTTTCTGTCAATTCAATGCTTGTAAATCCAGCTAAGCCAATACAATCAGGTTTGTACGCTGCTTTAATCAATCACCCAACGGGAGTCGTGCACCTTGGTATTGGGTTTCTTGTAATACAGTTCGCTCTCTTTAGGAATCAGAATCTTGTATGTCTTTCCTGCGGTAGTAAGTTTACGGTCTCTCAACCATAAGTTGAACTGTTTCAAATCGGCATAGGTTACATTATGCTCTGCAGCAAAGGCTGCCAGATCTTCGATGTTTGACGAAACCTCCACCTCTTTGCATTCGATGGGTTTGTACAGGTTTTCGGCCTTCAACACAAATCCGTACTTGTATGGATTCTCTAATATCTGCTTGATAGCCATTATCCGGTAAACATAGCGCGATGTCTCCTCCACCAACCACAGGTCGAAGGTTGACTCGGCATTCTGCTTAGACAATTCGCCGGATATACGTCCCATGCCCCCATTATAGGAAGCCGCCACCGCAGCCCAGCTACCATACTTCTTGTAAGCCGACTTTATATACTTACAGGCCACCTCCGTAGCCTTTTCAATATGATAACGTTCGTCCACCTCCTTCTCTACCGTTAACCCGTATTGCTTGGCCGTGCCCGGCAAAAGCTGCCAGAAGCCTGCGGCATTAACTCCCGAAAGAGCTCTAATATCCAGGTTACTCTCTATAACTGCCAGATACTTAAAGTCGTCCGGCACTCCATTTGCCTTTAAAATGGGCTCGATAACCGGAAAATAGCGGTTGGCTCTTTTAAAATGCAACATGGTTGTAGAGTGAAAGTAGATGAAACTGGTCAGCTCCCTGTCAAATCCCTCATGCATATTATATCGGGTAAGATCAATCTTTTCACCACAAAACATTACTTCGTCGGGAATCTCGGGCGACGAAGTCATCGACGTCACCAAGGGTTTCTCTTTTTTTGCCTTTTCCGAATCAGACGAACCTAACGATAAACAAGCTGTAAGACATATAATTCCGCTCACAACCAAACCAACAATCTTTTGTAATCTATTCATTCTGCACATTTTTTGAACGAAGGATATTGATGTCGCCTTTCCGTTTGTATGACACACCATCAGATCCTTCGGCCTCTATAATATAAAAGTAAACTCCGGGAGGGACATATTTTCCTCCCTTTTTGCCGTCCCATCCCTGCGATGGATCGGTCCATGTAAATAATTCCACCCCCCAACGGTTGAAAATCGTTCCTTTAAAGCGGACAAGCGATTTGTACGCCACCCTGAACTCGTCGTTTACACCCGGAGATGTACCGGGAGAAAAGGCATTGGGTATCTCCAGCGACGACTCAACTATTTTTATATCCCGCGAGAAAGACTGATCTGTACAGGATAAGCTTCGGTTACTTACCTCCAATTCGGCAACGTATTCGCCAAATTTATCGAAGGTGTAAACCAGTTCTTCACCGGTAAATCGGACCAGCAGCTTTTCCGGACCATCCTCTTTCCTGTATATTTTCCATATATATTGAGCTGCCACCGGGTCGTTGGCAACGGCTTTAAATCTGATATCCACCGGAGCAGAGCCACCTAAGTCGGCCGCTTCATAACTAACAACGTTCGGGGCGTCACTGTTCAATTTATCGGCGAAGCCGTGAACTTCTATTGCCACTGCCTGATAAAGGGACGAAGCAATACTTTTTTCCATCCCGAAATGGCGGGCAAACAAGTCCCCCTCAATGCGGACTTCGGTATCGCACAAGGGTGCATCCAGCGTTTGTCCCGAAGGATTGCCATCAACCACCTTTTTAATCTCTTTTTGAGAGAATAATGCCGCAGATTCGGTCCATTCCAGGGTCTTATAGGTTACCTCAAACTGCCGTTTCAATTCGGTCAGTATTCCATTGGGGGTATGATACATCAACTTCTCCATGGCCATATCGCCCGAGAGTTTCAGGTAGGCACAGGGATCGGGTTGTTCTGATAAATCAAGACTCCGCAGTTCCACCGGATACCGGCTGTAATCTATTACCCATACATACCGGGCTAACTCCCCGGCTACTTCTGCAAAGTAACCGTATCCCTCTTCCGGGTTGGAAACGACTGATACATTCCCTTGCTGTGTGGCTGACACAGGCTCGGCATTCAATGCGCTGTTCTTATATCTGTACCATTTGTGGGGAAGCGAAGAGGCGGAGGTATAACGGATTTCCGACTGCCCCATCCCATTGAGCAGATACACCTGAAGTCTGTTATAGGTATCATCCTTGGCCAACAGCGGAACACCGCGACCGCCAGACACACTATATTGTGCCTGCAAACTAAATCCCAGTAACAGCAAACAGCAAATAAAATGAACTTTTATGCACATTCTCTGAATCATACTCCTCCTAATTAGCATCCAAAATTAGTATTTTATACCGACATACGCTACCATTGCACCGAATAATCCGAAAAATTGTATGGCGCCGACTTTGTATCAGAAGCCTGCCCGAAAGGGATAAATCTGATATTCTTATCCCATAATATCCCGGTGGATTCGGCCTTAGATAAACTATTCTTAACATAGAAACGGAATTTGATCCAATTTCTGATTCCAAAACATCAAATATTGTATATATAATACATTGATTTTGTAATTATGAAACGTTTATTAATCAAATTGAAGCTATTTTTGCTTTACATATTCGTACGCAGAAGTTGAAGTTATCCTGCTAAAAGAAACAACCATACGTACCTGTATTTGCAACATGGGAAATGAATTAACGACACGATAGGATGGCAATGATTTTTCATTAATTTAATATCTGTATATACGATGAGAAAATTTAATTTTATGCTTATGATGCTTGCATCGGTCTTTACCATGGGATCGTGCTCGTCAAACAACGATGATCCCATTTCAACAAACCCCTTCGACAACATCAGTGAGAGTAGCAACAAAGAACGGGATAAGATTGTTATTATCAGCGACTTGCACCTGGGTAACGATTTAGCTTATTCCGAAAACGTAAAACACCTGAAACGGTTAGAGGAATTTCTGGGTGAGGTACGATCGTCCGGCACAGTCAAAGAGCTTGTAATTGGTGGTGATATGTTTGACGAATGGTACATCCCCACTCGATCTGAAACTTACCCCGGTGGTTCGCAGGCCGACTTTATTAAAAAATCTGTCAAGGCTAATCAGGGGGTCTTCGACCTGCTGAATGGAATTATCAAGGATGGAAAGATAAAGCTGACGTATGTTCCGGGGAATCACGACATGGGCTTTACTCCCGAAAATGTTAACCTGGCATTACCCGGAGTGAATCAGGCGCGCGACCCAAAAGATAAGTTTGGTATTGGCACATATCGTCCCGACGACTATCCGCAAATCGCCATCGAACATGGACACCGGTACGATTTCTTCAACGCGATAGCTCCCAATGCCAATGAAGCGGAAGCACCAGGTGCCACTTTGCCTCCCGGCTACTTCTTCGCCCGTATTGCAGCCAACTCCTTTACCGACCCAACTACCAAGGAAGCTGCAACTAAAGTGCCGGAGGTAAAACTTCAAGACCCAAGCAATCCGGAACAGTATAGCAAAAATGTTTACTATTCATTATGGAAGCATGTTTTGGAAGAGGTTATCTTCGTAAAAGATAATTTCAGTGAACCAATCATTAAAACCAATGTGGGTAATTTCACAAAAACCTATTCGATTAATGATATTATGCCAACAAACAATCCGTCAGATGGCAGTATCCAAATGAAACTGTACAATAATTTATTCACTCAAGCCAATTGGGATGCGCGTACTAAGTATAACAACGTCCCTTTTCCTACAAATATCAATAAGGCGATAGCTGGTAGTTTACATACTGAATTTCTTGATGACCAATCAGATGTTCAGTACTTCAAAAACCCAACATCCAATACCCGTATCGTGGTTTTCGGTCACACGCATTTGCCCATGATTAAAACTTTCACGAACGTGTTGGGGCAAGATTGTATCTATGCCAATTCCGGAACTTGGGAAGATCAGAAAACACGCGACAAGAATGCAGCCATAGATCAGGATAACCTGAAGATGGACTTTGTTATAATTTCACCAGTTAATTCGGACCGCAAGAAACTTCGGGTGTCATTATTTAATTACCATGGAGGGAAACATGTACCGGTAGATAGCAAATCAGTAGATCTGTAACTTCAACTGTCGGTATACGACTATCCGATTCTAACACAAGACTATCCACCCCGAAGCCTCCTGCTTATTGTATAAGTGTGAGCTTCGGGAGGGATAGTCTTTATTATTTAACACCGGACCTCCATCTATTATACCGGAACGAACATCTGGCATAATTTCTTAAGCCTTACCGGCAGTGATTTCTTTATATGAATGCAATCCTATCATAGAAGCCCTTTCTTTTCTGCCTGATGGTATCTCATCCTCAATTACAGAAACTTCATCTATCTCCAATCAATAGTTTGAATCAATATAACCAATGGCAGGAATATGGGTTCAGGGCAATTAATTTGTGATTGCACAAATTGGTTAATAGCAACTATGGCTCTCCATTATTCCGCTCCTTCCATTTTTCTTTTTATCTTTGCATCAAATAATCCAATCAGTATATGAATAAGATTAGCACATATATCATCGCTTTAATCCTGGCAATCGGCTGCTCAGCTGTTCAGGCTCAAAACAACAAAACAACAGCTATCATAACCCACGAAAGAGACAGCAACCTATTTTACCATACTATCCAGCGGGGGGAAACGGTTTACTCCATTGCTACAATGTATGGTGTAAAGGTAAACGACATCTATAAACTGAATCCGGAGAGTAAGGAAGGAATTAAGGTGGGATTCAAATTAATGATTCCGCAACTTACACCTGAAGCTACGGGTAAATCCAACGGCGCAGCCAATTACTTGTTTCATACGATAAAAGCGAAAGAGACCCTTTATTCGGTATCAAGGTTATACACGGTTCCTGCCGATCAGATTGCAGATGCCAACCCTGGCTTATCTGCCGAGACCTTCTCAATCGGTAAAACCATACGTATTCCACGCAATCCACATGAAGAACCTTCGGTGGAGCAGGTGCAGACCGTTACAAAGGATGTACCTTACACTATCCAGAAAAAGGAGACTTTGTTTAGAATAAGTAAAAAGTTCGATGTCTCCACTACCGAACTTATCAAACGTAACCCATCGCTGAAAGATGGAGTAAAGGCAGGGGCTGTAATCTATATTCCGGTAAAGGAGGAGCAAAAGGTGCTTGTGTCGACCGAAATTACGGACGAAAAGGAGGTAAATGCATTGCTATCTCGTAAAAAAGATTCTAAGAAACTTCCGGTGGTGAATGTATCCCTGTTGTTGCCGTTTATGACAGAAGAGGCCTACCCTTCGTCAAACACATCGCGGTTTATAGAATATTATGAAGGATTCCTGCTGGCGGTTGACAGTATGCGTAACCAAGGCTGCTCTATCAACCTGTCGGTTTTCGATACAGGAAACGGTACGGAGAAGATTAATGATATATTAAAGAATCCGGCGGTGAAGGAGGCCGACCTTCTGATCGGTGCTGTTCAGAACGAACAAATACATCCTGTGGCTAAGTTTGCGGAAAAGAACAAAATAAGATATGTCATTCCATTCACCTCCAAAAACGACGATGTACTTTCCAATCCCTATGTGTTTCAGGTAAACACCCCTCAATCCTATCTGTATTCGAAAGCTGCACAGGCTGGATGCGAGCTGTTTAAGAATTACAATATCATTATTCTGAAGGTTAATGATCCGCAGGACGATAAGAAAGAGTTTATACAGGAGTTAAAAACCGAACTGAAACAGAAGAAGGTTAGCTACAAGGAATACACATACAATGCGGAGACATTTGCGACAGAGATTGAATTGCAGTTTGTGACGGACAAACCCAATGTGATTATTCCTTCATCGGGAACACTCAACGCATTGAATAAGATTAAGACTCCCTTGGTTACCATTTCCTCCAACAGGCCCGATTACCAGCTCACCTTGTTCGGATATCCGGAATGGCAGACCTACACACGCGATTGTCTGGAAGAGTTTTATGCATTGAATACCTATATATACAGCAACTTCTATGCAGACAATCTAAGCGACGGGGTAAAGAACTTTTATCAGAAATATAAAACATGGTTCAGCAAGAACCCGATCAATACATTCCCAAAATACGGTATGCTTGGATTTGATACCGGAATGTATTTCTTCAAAGGGGTGTGGACCTATGGCTCGAATATGGAGAATAACCTGAAGAGAACGGGACATAACAGCATTCAAACCGGATTCAACTTTGAGAGGGTAAATAACTGGGGTGGATTTATCAATACCAACCTGTTTATTGTCCGTTATAACAAAGACTTTACCATCTCGCGCATACAATTAAACGAATTATAAACGTCCCTATACAACGTATATACAGGTAATGAATACGATAAGCTTGAAAAGAAGATTTTACGGATCCCTGGCGGGGATACTGCTGACTGCCACATTGTTTTCGCAGGAAACATTCAAACCGGAGCTGGCTGTAGGCGCTTCGTTCGGTACAACATTCTCGTCCGTCAGCTTTACCCCTAAGGTTCAACAAGGGATGCTTATGGGATACACTGCCGGAGTTACGGCACGATACAATACAGAAAAGAATGTGGGACTACAGGCAGAACTAAACTACGTGCAACAAGGGTGGCAGGAACAGTTTGATCTGAATCCGGAGTTTACCTACAGCCGTACAATCAACTATATCGAGTTACCAGTGTTCACCCATATCTATTTCGGGGGGAAGAATGCCAAATTCTATATTAATCTTGGTCCGAAGATAGGCTACGCCCTTAACGAAAAGACCGAAAGCAATTTGGGTGACGCAACTCCGAATACGACAAACGACCAACATGATATGCCCATCGATAAGAAATTTGACTGGGGACTTTGTGGAGGTCCGGGACTGGAAATACGGACGGGTGTAGGTTATTTTCTGTTGGAAGGCAGGTATTATTATGCTTTAGGAGACATGTACAACAGCAAGAAGGCAGATATTTTTCCTAAATCGTCGGCACAGGTGCTTTCAGTAAAACTTACTTACCTGCTTCCTTTATTCAAATAAGCATCAATATACAAACCATAAAATAGAAAGGGACCGATTCTGAATAAATCGGTCCCTTTCTATTTTATGATAGCGCTCGCTATTATCTTAATCTTTCCAATGATCTTACTAAAGCCTCGTCGGCACCGATGTTACGGATAGCCAGATAAGTAAGAATCAGATTAACCAATGGAAATGCAAGGGCAATCTCAATTCCGAAATGGGTTGCCGAATACTTGCCATAGGTAATCCATACAAAAAAGCCAAATAACAGATAAAAACAGATCAATAGAATAGCATTGAATATGCAAAAACGGATCTGCAACATTCTTTTCTTGTACAAGAAAATGGTAATAAAAGGTAACAACGTACTGATTCCGGTAAGTACAGCCAGGCTCCAGGTACGGTATACTTGCTCACTTTGAGCATTTACTCCGGCATTTAACCCGAATATGTCGAATGTGAACAAGTCGGCTCCGGCTTGCATATTGGCCAACGGCAGAAAGAACAAAGCAAGACCAAGCGCTGTAACAATAAATAAATAAACGGTTTGAATTCTTTGTAACATAATCGTATTATTTTAAACACAAAGGCCGATCCGCAAAGAATCAGCCTTTATGTTGAACGTTTCGTATTTCTTAGAAATTACTTTTTTCTTTGAGCGGATTTTTGTGATAAACTTTCCCGTCTTCATATTCCTGAGCTGCAATCAACGTAGGTTTAGGCAGCTTTTCATAGTAACGCGAAATTTCAATTTGCTCTCTGTTTTCAAAAACCTCTTCAAGATTATCGTTGTAAGAAGCAAATTCCTGAAGTTTCTTCTCCAAATCCTGCTTCATTTCAACACTAATCTGATTGGCTCTCTTACCAATTACCATCACAGTTTCGTATACATTACCTGTATCCTCCGACAATCTCATCATGTCGCGGGTGATCGTGTTTGTTGGAGCGTTAGACTTTCTGTAATCCATCTTTCTATTTATTGATTATAATCGTTAATACGCATCATTAATTCTCTTGCTGGCATAGTCGTAAAACTTCTTAACCTGTTTTACGTACTTACCTTCGGGATATTCATTCATGTAGTTATAATACTCGTCCACCACATCGCGGTAACGGCCCTGCAGCTTTTCTTCCACACTAACCATTGCCAGTTCGTATTTAGACTGTATCACATAATACATAAACTCTTCTCTGTATTTGGAGTATGGATAATTCTTCAACGCATTCTGAGCGGTAATTACCGACGATTGAAAATTATTACCCATATAAGTTCCTAAGTTATAATACAAACGGGTGGCAAGTAATTCCTTAAATGCCAGCTTTTCCTGCAACTCGAACATAATGTTCTGTGCCTCCTTAGCCCGTTCACTTTGCGGATAGTACTCCAGATAAAGCTGTAACTCGGCAATTGCCTTGTAAGTCTGGGTCTGATCCAGTCTGGGGTCCGGCGAATCCAGGTAAAGACCATAACCCGAATAATAACGGGCCAACTCCGTGTACTCACCCTTTGGATACGTTGTATAATACGTATTGAAATACTGCGATGCCGTTAAATAATCCTTCTGACCGTAATAACTTTGCGCCAGCAGATAAAGCGACTCTTCCGCAGAAGCTGTTCCCTTGTAAATGGGTACCAGTTCTTCCAACAGGGTTGCCGACTTGGTAAATTCCTTCATATTGAAGTATTTCTTAGCATACGAATACTTAAGCTCGTAATCAGTACTCTTCAATATCTTGTTATACTCCCCGCAGGAAGAAAACAAGACTGCAATCATCATTATAAATAGAACCTTTTTCATTCACATACTTTTAGCGCGCAAAGTTAACTCAAAAGAGTTAATTTACGAAACACAAAACGTTAATAATTACAACTTATATAAATCACTTGCCGCTAAAAGCTCCAATTTGTTCGCTTTCAGCACTTCAGCACACTTTTCTACGTTATCCGGACGAATAATCACATTGGCTGCCTCACCTTGCGAAAAGGCATACATGTACTCGATAAAGATACCTTCTGAGGTGATTATATCCATAGCTTTAGCCAACGCTCCGGGCTGATTGGGGCAATGAAGGCACACCACATTGGCTACACTTACCGCATAGAGTTTATCACGAAGTACTTTAATCGCTTTGTCCGTATCCGAAACAATCAGACGAAGAATACCAAAATCCGAATTTTCAGCCACAGTAAAGGCAGACATGTTAACACCAGCTTCGCCAAGCAACTTGGCTACTTCGGTAAAACGGCCTTTTTTATTTTCCAAAAAAATAGACAACTGCTTAATTAACATAGTTCTTTATCATTTAGATTATAGCAACTTCCGGTTGTCGATAACACGTTTTGCTTTTCCCTGGCTGCGTTCAATACTACGGGGCTCAACAATACGTACATCGGGAGTCAACCCGAGTACACTCTGCAAACGATGTGTTATCTTTTTCTTTAAAGCAAGCATTTTATTCATCTCGTCCGAATAAAACTCCTGCCTAACCTCCACCTGAACCTGCAACGAATCGGTATTGTTAACCCGATCCACCACCAACAGGTAATGAGGTTCAAATTCTTCAAGCTCCAATATAACAGATTCGACCTGAGAAGGAAATACATTCACACCTCTGATGATCAGCATATCGTCGCTTCTGCCCAGAATCCGGCTCATACGAACCGCGGTACGTCCACATTCGCAAACTTCATAATTCAATGAAGTAAGGTCTCTGGTACGGTAACGCAACATAGGCATCCCCTCTTTGGTAAGCGTAGTGAATACCAGTTCGCCCGGCTGCCCCGGCTCTACGGGTTCAAGCGTTACGGGATCCACAATCTCGGGAAAGAAATGATCTTCCCATAAGTGGGTTCCGTTCTGGCTTTGACATTCGCATCCCACACCCGGACCGATAATTTCGGTAAGCCCATAAATATCGTAGGCCTTAATGCCTAGCTTCTCTTCGAGCTCCTTCCGCATATTCTCTGTCCACGGCTCAGCTCCAAAGATACCTGTTTTTAATTGAAATTCCTCTCTTTTGATACCAGAATCTTTAATTGCCTCTGCTAAAAAAAGCGCATACGAGGGAGTACAAGCCAAAGCCTTTGCTCCGAAGTCGTGCATCAGCTGAATTTGCTTCTGTGTATTTCCACTACTGATGGGGATAACGGTACCACCCAGTGTTTCTACTCCGTAGTGTAATCCGAGTCCCCCTGTAAACAGTCCGTAGCCGTAGGAAACCTGCACCGAGTCGTTGCGCGTTAAACCGTAAGCACTCAGACAGCGGGCCACCACTTCGCCCCACACCGAAAGATCCTTGCGGGTATATCCTACCACGATAGGTTTACCGGTTGTTCCGGACGAGGCATGCAGACGGACAATTTCCGACATGGGCACAGCCATTAATCCAAAGGGGTAATTATCGCGTAAATCCTGTTTTACGGTAAAGGGTAGCTTAACGATATCATCGATAGAGTTGATATCTCCGGGAGTAATTCCTATTTCCTGCATCTTCTTGCGATAGAAGGGAGTGTTATGGTAAGCATGTTCAACGACACGCTTTAAACGTATGCCCTGAAGTTTACGCATGTCTTCCCTACCCATGCATTCGATTGTCTCATTCCAAATCATGATCGTATAGTGTTTTTGATAATTAGAAACAAATTAGCAACGCAAAGTAACAACTTTTTTTATTTTAATCCCATTCTGTTACTGATTAATTCCCTTTACCTTGCAAAAATTCGTATATTTGTATTCAAATTAAACAATAAAACAAACGCTTCTCTGCCAATGTCTTTCCGGAAGAACATAAGCCTGCTTTATCTCATAAAAATCTCCAAATGGTTCACCCTTGTAATGCCCGTCATCGTTCTTTTTTACGAATCGAACGGTCTGGGACTGAAGGATGTTTTTATTCTGAAAAGCGTCTATTCCATGGCTGCGGTTATTCTGGAAATTCCATCGGGTTATCTGGCCGACGTATGGGGACGGCGTAAATGTCTGATTCTGGGTTGTATTCTCTACTTTGGCGGATACCTGAGCTACTCTTTTACTGACACATTTACTGCGTTCTTATTTGCAGAGATCTTGCTCGGAGTGGGACAAACACTGGTTAACGGGGCAGACTCGGCCCTATTATACGATACAACGGTAGAGCATAACAAGGAACCTCTCTACCTCCGGTACGAAGGACGCATCACGATGATTGGCAATTTTGCCGAAGCCTTTGCCGGTATTTTAGGCGGACTGCTGGCTGTGTATTCCCTTCGTTTACCATTTTTCTTTCAGACCGCCATCGCCTTCATCGGTATTCCCGCAGCCATTGCCCTGAAGGAAGCAAAACAAAGAAACATGATTAAGAGCCCTCTTCAAGAAATAGTCAAAATAATAAGATACTCGCTGTTCACCAACAAGCAGCTTTGCTACAACATTATGTACTCCGGTATCATCGGGGCGGCTACACTCACCATGGCCTGGTTTGTACAACCATTGCTTATACACCTGAAGATTCCCACTTCGCTGTATGGAATAATCTGGACTGTCTTAAACCTCACCGTGGGCATTGCGGCACTGTATTCCGATAAAGTTGACCGGTTCTTCGGCGTGCGCAAAATGGGAATCATTATTCTATTCTTTATTGCCGGAGGCTACATTGCGCTGGCATTCAATCTTTCTTACGTCGGACTTTTTGTCCTTTTTATCTTTTATATCTTCCGTGGATTCGCCACCCCGATCCTGAAAGGCTATATCAATCAGATGACACTTTCGGAAATGCGCGCCACGGTTCTTTCCATCCGCAACTTCGTAATCCGACTTATGTTTGCGGCTATCGCCCCATTTATAGGATGGATGAATGATGTGTACTCGCTTCAAATAGCCTTGCTTACATCGGCGGCCATTATCTTTATACCCGGATTGCTGTTCCTCGTGCTTCAATTTAAGGCAAATCCACCTGTTCAATCACCCTCCGAATAAAGCCGTTCAACTACCTTTTTTGTTTTCTCTTCGCTGAGGATTTTGCAATCTCCATAGATACTTCCCATGAATTAATCCACTTAATTTTATCAGATACTGACAAGTACAAATTAATGCTTATGAATTACAGATAGGTATCCCACAAACTACATCTTTGCCCGTATACTCTAACAATTTTCAATACGAGAAACTAATCGTTGGACCATGGTCTACTTATTGTTGGACCTAGGTCAACATATCGTTGGACCATGGTTAAGATATCGTTGGACCCAGGTCCAACGATTAGTTCTTCGTTATGAAAAAAATAGATTACCGTACTCTTATCTGTTAGACTCCGTTTGAAAGGTTCTAATGAATCGTTGGAGGATTTTACAAAGAGGTCCGGCTGGTGTAAACGTTTACAGAGTAGGTCGTGCCGCACACGAAGCAACAGCAAAAAGCACAAAGGAGAAATACTTATATAAACAAATGATAATAAGGAAAATACATAGTAAAGGCGCATTACATGGAAGGGGGCCAGCGTGAACCCTGAAATGTAGCAGAAACGGATATACAAGTTTTTTGAACTAAAAAGCGAGATAGGAAATCTTAATACATAGAGAGGGCCTCTTCGCAAAGGCCCTCTCTATAGGTTTTTAATAGGTATTAGTCTTTAAGGCAAAAAGATTGTTTAGGTTATCTGGACACAAAGATGAAGCATAATTAGAGACTAAACAAATAAAAAAGGATATTATAAAACATATTTTTAAGAAAATCTTAATTTATTTACAGCTCCTGTATTATTTTAACACTTCATCCTTTTTGTTTAACTAAATCAGGTCCAAATTAACGATATTAATAAAAAATTACAAAACTATATTATGGAATGTTTTTTTGTAAATTCTATTATTTCGTCTATATAACCGAATGCCAGTCCCGTTACAGTATCCGCACAGCCATAATATACGGCAATACGTTTGGATTCGGGATCGTGCAGAGCAGCACAAGGGAATACAACGTTAGGAACATCACCCATACATTCGTAATCCTTCTGCGGAGACAACAGGTAAGGTCCGGAACGGAATTTCACTTTCCAGGGCTGATCAAGATCCAACAATGCAGAACCGAAACTATAAACAAAGCCGTTACATGAATGCAACACTCCGTGATAGATAAGCAACCACCCTTCGGAGGTCTCGATGGGTATTGGTCCCGCACCAATCTTGGTACATTGCCAGGCACTGTCTTCAAATGGAGCAGGAGACATTACATGACGGTGTTTACCCCAGAAGCACATATCCGGCGATTCACTGTAAAATATATCGCCGAAAGGTGTATGACCGTTATCGCTGGGTCTGCTAAGCATGGCATAATTTCCGTTTATCTTGCGGGGAAACATTACACCGTTGCGGTTAAAAGGCAGGTATGCGTTTTCAAGCTGGTGAAAGGTTTCGAAATCGAAGGTATAAGCCACCCCAATCGTGGGACCATGATATCCGTTACACCAGGTAACATAATAGCGGTCTTCGATAAAACACACACGTGGATCGTAGGCATATACAAAATTACCGATCTCCTGGTCGTCGCATACAAATTCAAGTTTGGTCTCTTTGATATCCCAATGAATGGCATCTTTACTGAAACCTACATGCAGACGCATACGGCGGTTGGTGTCGTCGCAACGAAACACGCCGGCATATCCATCTTTAAAAGGAACAACGGCGCTATTGAAAACGCTGTTGGAGGTAGGTATGATATTGCGGGGGATCACCGGGTTTTTAGAAAAACGCCACATCACCTCCTTGCATCCCTGGGGACGATCCTCCCAGGGCATTCCGGGCAACGAATCTCCTTTGATGATTAAATCTGACTTGCTCATACTTCTTTTTGCTTTTTATTTAACTAATTCAGAGTCCTCTTTATCTAAGTCCAACGTGCTCATAAGCGCATTGTATTCTTTTTCTTCACGATCCATCTTATCATACCAATTCTTTTTCAGAATCAGGGTGGTGATAACAAGTATCACAATAGATGTAAACAAGGGGAATCCCTCTTTTATAACAATATACATCGGTATAATGGTAAGACAACTTTGCCAGATAATACCAACGGCCACATTAAACATATCCCGTTTGAAGTTCCGGTTTCTGGTAACCTGCGGGTATTTTTCCATAGCCTTACGGGCAACCGGTCCCCAAAATCCCCACGGACGTACGCGGATATAGAAATTTATCAGCGTCTTCTCGTCGGTTGGAGCCGACAATAACGTACCTATTATACACCCTACAAAGGAAATAACCATCAGTACCGGGAAATAATACAAGGGTAACGTATTGGGAAAAAACAAGGGAACAACCATCGCTGCCAGAATACCGGCAAGCATACCCCAGAAGTAACCTGTACCGTTAAAGCGCCACCAATGCCATTTCAGGAAATTGGCTGCGATATATCCACCATACAATGCCGAAACAATCCACTGAAGTACCGAATTTATATTCAGCACAAAGAAACCGATAACGGTGCTGATTACAACAACCAGAGCCGAAATGAGGTAACTTGCGCGTATCTGCGTCTGGGCTGATGCCTTGGGATTGATATATTTAAGGTATACATCATTAACCAGATAAGCCGGAGCCGCATTAACCGTAGAGGCGAAAGTAGACATGAATGCAGCCAACAAGCCAGCCAACAACAGTCCGGCCAAGCCTACCGGAACAAATTGTCCGATTGCACGTGGAAGAATCGTCTCGAAATCGACTGCCGATCCCATAGCCCTGAAGTCTTCGCTAAAGAATACAATGGCAAGCACGGCAAAACCCATAATCATCAAGTACCGTGGAATCAACAGAATTACCGGTACAGAACCGCTCATAAGAGCCGCCTCTTTCGGAGACTTACAAGCCAGAATCTTTTGCATGTCGTAATTGGGTGCAGGACCAGCCATACTTAGGAAGACGCCTTTGAAAAGCATCATCATCACAAATATTGTAAACAAGCTGTATTGATCAGCAGCAATTTTATCCATTGCTACAGGCAGCAGGTTGCTCCAGTCCAGATCCAGCGTCCAGCCAAAGAAAGGAGAATCCCATCCAGCCGGAACATGGGCGGCAAGCATCTCGGGCGTAACGTTCGTCATTGCGATAACAGCAATCACCACACCGGCAACCGTCATTATACCAAATTGCACCACGTCTGTCCATACAATACTCAACATCCCCCCCAACATTACATAAAGTGTAGCAATGGTAGTGAAGAAGATACCGTAAACGTGGGGCACATACTGCGGAGCCACGTCGAAAGGCACATACTGCGACACCACTTCCCACGGGAAGAATATCTCCATAAACTTACCTATCCCGATAAACCCGTAACTTAAAAAGCCCAGTACACCTATTACAGCATAAAGAACTACAATGGTATGCGAGAGATTGGCGCCCCTTCCATAACCAAAGCGCGTACGGATCCACTCGGCTCCGGTGAGCACATTGGAACGGCGAAGCCAAACCGACAGGTAGATCATTAAAAATATCTGATTAAACACCGGCCAGAGCCAGGGAATCCAAAGGCTCTTAAGACCATACACAAAGGCCAGATACACCATCCACATGGTTCCGGAGATGTCAAACATACCGGAAGCATTGGAGAGACCTAACATATAAAACGGAAGAGTCTTACCTCCCAGAAAGTAAGAATCGAGATTTTTGGAAGCTTTCTTCTTCAGCAGAAGTCCGATGACAATCATAATCACCAGATAAGCTGCGATGATAAGCACGTCCACTAACTGTAATTTCATGGTATACTCAATTTGTTAACGTAAAAACGTTCAAAGATAGAAAAAATATCAATTAAAAGGATAGATAGCAGAGATCATCCCAGTCTCCTGATAACCGGTAAGCGACCAGATCATCTTTCCATTCTTATCCACCTCAATCAATTTGGGAGTACCTTCTGCCTGCTCGCGGTTATGTCCCTGCCAGTTACAGATAAATAGTCCGCCTCCATCAACCGGGAAGAGTTCGGCTACAAACGAAAGCGGTGCACCTTCAATCTGTTTCTCCTCAACCACACGCACAATCGTTTCTTTTTCGTAATCAAGTTCGATGTACTGATGCGCATCACCACAGGCAACCAATAAATTTCCGTTACGAAGAGTAACCGTCGAGAAAGGGTTTCCGGGCACCTTGACTGTTTTAATCAGTTTACCCTGAGGTGATACCTCACGGACGTCGGATGTAGCAAATACCGGAATCAGGTAATTCCCTTTTTTATTTTTGCTTACCTGACGGAACTGGGCATGCACCTGTTCCACACCTGTTTCATATTCGGTCTTCCGTATTGTCTTCCCTTTCTTGTCCACCTCAAGAATCGTAGCCGGTCGGCCGCACCATGCCAACAGGAAATTACCGTTGGGCAACACTTTGGCAGTCTGCATCTCGGCCCCCTCGGGAGCTGTTACATTCCAGATTTCTTTCTTATCGCGGGTAATAAGCTTGGCTCCTTTACTGTAGGAAAACAGCACATCGCCTTGCTTTGTTACGGCGACGGAATTACATTCCCAGCCCTTTTCCAAAGGATACTCCCACTCTATTTTTTTAGTTTCTTTGTCTAGTATGGCGATTTTGTTCCAACCCGATCCACCGATCAGCAACTTGGGACTCTTATTTTTGAACGAAAAAAACAATACTGATAAGGCTGCCAGGACGGTCAGCATATAAATTCGGTTCATCATTTTAAATGGTATTAATATGGTATAGAATACTAAGTAAGCAAGTGGCATAAAATAAGAAGGGTGCCAACATACGGTGGCACCCTCCAAAGTTAATTAGTCGGCAAGATCATTAAACATTTCAAAAGCTTGTTCGGTAGTAAGTCCTTCATGAACCACGCCTCGTACCGCGCGAATCATGGCTACCGGCTTTTCGCTTTGGAAAACATTCCTACCCATATCTACTCCGGCAGCACCTTCATTGATAGCCCGGTAACATAAATCCAAGGCCTCTTTTTCGGGTAACTTCTTTCCTCCGGCTATCACGATGGGAACCGGACAGGCATTAATAACCTTCGCAAAGTCCTGCTCGGTATAGTAAGTCTTTACAAAAGTCGCCCCGTTTTCGGCACAGATACGCGCTGCAGTCGCAAAATAGCGGGCATCGCGGGTCATCTGCTTACCAACAGCCGTAACCCCCATGGTAGGGATACCGTATGTATAACCGTAGTCGGCCGTACGAACTAGGTTTTCGATGGTTTTAGCCTCGTAGGTATCGCCAATGGAAACCATAACTGCCAGTGCCGAAGCATTCAGGCGGATTGCATCCTTAATATCGAGTATACATTCATTGTTTAATTCGGTAAGCACGGAAGTGCCTGCAGAATAGCGCAAACAAACCGGTTTGTTGCATACAGGAGGTACAACCGACCGCAATGCACCTCTGGTACACATCAGTGAATCGGCATATTCGATAAGCGGAACGATCGACAAATCAAGTCTTTCGAGTCCTGATGTAGGGCCCATGATGTATCCGTGATCAAAAGCCAACATCACCGTGCGGCCCGTTTCGGGATTAAATATCCGGCTCATTCTGTCTTTAATTCCCCAGTCACAATGATCCAATCCTTTTAAAAAGAAGGATTGCTTTTGCACAGGAATTCCAATTCCATAATCTTTGTCTTTGTTGGCAATGATGCCATCTAAATCTGCCATTTTCTTTTCTTTATAATAATAGTTGAACTCACACTGCCTCTGCAAACGAAGCAAACATACAAGACCACGAAGTTGCGCCCGAATCGGCATACCCGATGGATTGTTCGCCGTAATTGCGTGCTCTGCCAAAGTTTGCCTTCATCTGAACTGTAGATTGGGCTCCTTGCAAAGCCGCCTTAGCTGCTGCAACAAGCAATTCTTTTATATCCTGAGATGTTGATGCCTGCATGGCTTCGACCGCCGGGATCAATGCATCCATCATCGTCTTGTCACCCTTCTGTGCTTTCGTCTGCTTCCGTACATTTTCCAGTCCTCCGGCAAACATAGCTTTCATAGCGTCGGCATCCAGAGAAGTTCCGGCAGAATAATCGCTCATTCCCAGAAAGAAAGCGCCAAGCAGGGTGCTGGTTGAACCGCTTGTCTGTAACATCACAGCAAAGCCCATATCGTTCAGCATCGATTTAAATTCGGTTCCCTTTTCAAGCGGTTCCATCACACAAGAGAGAGCTGTAACAATTGCGGTACCATGATCGCCATCGCCAATAACCGCATCGAGCTTTGAAAACTCATCTTCCCTGAGCTTTACATGCATTAGCGCATTGCGCATCATTGCTTTAAAAATATCTATTGATAATACGTCCATGGTTTATTTGCCTATTGTTACCCAGTAAGGTGCATCTGCACGTTTGTTTTTTAAGTAGTCGATATGATCTGCATCCAGTCTGGCGATGATCATCTGGAAACCTGCCTGTTCCTGTACCGTAAGGATTTCCTGTATACGACCTTCGCATACTTCAAAGCCCTTTTCTTCAAGAACCATACAAGCTTTGCGGTAAACGATGCTTAATTCCATGTGGGTGGTAGCACCTACACCGTTTATAATAAGCAGCATCTTATCTCCTGCTGCAGGTTTCAACTGTTGCAGTAAAAGATCTACCATCTGTGCTGCAGTTTCATCTGCCGAAACCAAAGGCTGACGTCCGCCACCGCCTTCGCCATGCTGACCCATACCGATTTCCATGATACCTTCGGGCAGGTCGGTAATAATTCCATTGTTTTGAGGGTGCGTACACGAGCGCATAGCAACTGCAAGGGTAGCTACATTCTGAGAGAAACGCTCACCTATCTCAAGCAATTCATCCAATGATTTGCCTTCTTCGGCAGCAGCACCTATAATCTTAAACAAAGGAACGCAACCAGCCAGACCGCGACGATCTTCATCTGGAGCACCGATACCGGCACTTATATCATCGTGCGTAAGCAGTTTCTTAACTTTGATACCCATCCGTTCGGCCAGCTGGCAAGCCATGTTGGCACTCATCACATCGCCGGAGTGGTTCAACACTACCAACAATATTCCGGCCTCTCTTTTAAACAGCTGCAATGCCTGAAAAAGTCGCTGTGCACCCGGAGCGGCAAAGATATCACCTACTACAGAGCAATCTAACATACCTTCGCCTACGAATCCGCTTAAAGCCGGTTCGTGTCCGGAACCTCCCAAAGTAACAATCGCCACCTTATCTTCGCTTTTAGGTGTTGCGCGTACTACAATGTTCTCGCCGGCTAAAGCTACTTTATCTTTATAAGCCATTACATATCCTTCCAACAGTTCCGAGGTAATCTGTTCCGGATTATTTATGAATTTTATTTTAGTTGCTGACATTTTATTATTCTCCTTTTTGTTTCTTGTTTATTTAATTTCCATTAATTCGATAGCAACACCCTCTTCTTCAATAAAAGCAATGGTAAGGTGTTCGTCGCATACGGCCGGACCAAATATTACTTTTTGTCCTTCCAGTGCTGTAGTCAGGCAAGGTACCGTATAGGCAATATGAGCCGTTGTCTGTACCAGTTCGGGAAGGCACGAACCTTCTTCGAATTTCAGGAACTCAATCTTGTTCTCACTGTTGCTGATATCGGTCAGCCACACCTTCAGTCCTTCGTTTAATGTTGCGTCTTCTCTGATGTAATTTACAGGAACGCCAAAATGATGCAATGTTCTCATGATAATAAGGTTTAAATAAGTATTATGATAATTAGAATTTATATTCGACAGGATACAATATGGACTTTTGTAGTGCTTATTTCCGGATTAAAATCTATACTTTCTGAAGCATATATAGGACCGTATTCCAAGCAGAACAACTACAGCCAAAATAATATACAGGTAGATGAAAATACCATGAATATTATCATTCTGACCATAAGAATGCATACCGCTAAGCAGGTAATTCACCCCGAAAAAGGTCATCATCACAGATGCAAAGGCTATAACGGAACCCATGTTAAGCGCCCATGCATTCTTACATGCCTTTATCATCCGCATGTGCAAGACGATCGCATAGATCACCACTGTAATTAATGCCCAGGTTTCTTTAGGATCCCATCCCCAATAACGGCCCCACGATTCGTTCGCCCACACAGCTCCCAGGAATGTACCTATAGTCATTAAGGTCAAACCAATCCAAAGAGACATTTCATTAACAAGGGATAATTCCCCCACTCTTGCCTTGATCACTTTGGCAGGTTTGCCTTTTCCAAAGTTCATAAGTACCAGATTAGTCAGCCCGATAAGAAAACTGATACCGAAGAATCCGTATGCTGCCACAATAACAGCCACATGAATCATAAGCCAGGGTGATTTGAGTACAGGAACAAGCGGATTAATCTCCGGATCCATCCAGTTAAGGCTGGACACAAATAATATTATTCCACCGAAAAGAGTAGCCAATGCAAAGGTGAGTGAACTTCGTCTGCCGAACAGAATTCCCGCCAGCACCGTAGCCCAGGCTACATACACCATGGTTTCGTAGGAGTTTGACCACGGCGCATATCCTCCGATATACCATCTGAGCCCCATTCCGTACATATGGTAGACAAAAGCAGCAAGCACCAGAAGCATCAAACCTTTCAGTGTGTATTGCAGCCATTTACGCTGTTTAAACAGTGTTACGAAAGAAAAGACAAGGAGTAATCCACCTAAAATAAGGTAGAATATTTTTGTAAAGCGAAAAACCTGTTGCTTGTTATATTTAATTTCGGATGCCAGCTTTTCATGATCAATAATCAGGGTTCCCGATTTTGCATCCTGATAAGTTGCAATCATACCTAATACTTCGTTGGCTTTGGTCCAGTCGGCCGACTTAAGGGCGGTTTGTACTTCGCTTATATACCAGTCCATCACACGCGACACAAACATGGAATCCTTACCGGCAAAAACCGACAGATCGTCTCCCGATGCATACCATGTATGGTTGGGGTCATCTTCCTTAGGAAACAGATTCAACATTTGCCCGTTAATCAGTTGGTGCATGATGTTGACCTGTTCATCCAGTTTTAGTAAGTCTTTATCAAAGCGGGATCGTTCGTTGGGCATTTTATTGTAAGCTCCTTCTACACCTTCCTGTAGTTTGTAATTTCCATTGGAATCAAACATTTCAATATAGGCACTCTGACCTTCTGTCAGATTATAGAACCCTGCTAATTCACTATTAGATATAGCTATCAGGGGAACCCGCATCCACATATCGGGCATGGCTAACAAACTAAGCAGAAACTGATCGGAATTAAGAGAGCCTATCTTATCCGACTTGTGTAATTTGCGTAATATCTCTGAAGAGAAGGTATTGACAGGAATCATTCTTCCATTGGATGATTGAACAGGTAAAGCTCCGAACTTGTCTGCATGCTCCGTACTAACTGCAAACTTCTGAACGGCTTCAATCATGGGATTCTCTTTACTTTGGGCGTTTGTGGTAAGGGAGAAGCATAGTAAAACTAAAAGCGTGAGTTCTTTTTTATTGGAATCAATCAATTCTCTTAAACGGCGGTTTAATTTCATAAAACGGGAATTCCTGGTAACCAGACTTAAAACAAGGCCTATCAACAAAAAGATGTAACCGGTATAGGTTATATTTCGTCCGGCAACATCACGGTTTACCGATAGAACGGTACCCTGTTCATCGGCATCAAAAGAGGCCTGAAAGAAGCGATAGCCCTTCAGGTCCAACACATTATTCATATAAATCCGTTCGTGACGGGTCTTACCATCCACATGCACAAGCAACTCGCTCTCGTAAGACGAGGGGCTGGATGAACCGGGATAGCGGTGTAAGTTAAACTTCACTAGTTCAAGCGTAAAGGGAAGGGTATGAAATGAGGTAGATTGCGAAGTACGGACAGCCATTACGTTGGTGCTTTCGCCCTCCCGAATGTGGACAATGCCCTCTTCGCCAAACAAATGTGAAACAAGTGCACCAAACAGGATGACAATAAATGCCAGATGGGTGATCAGTCCGGCCCATTTCTTCTTTTTATACAACCCTTTCTTTATTGCCAGCGCTATAAAATTTACGACAAGTAAAAATTGCAATAAAAAGAACAATGGAGAATAATATATCATGGCTTTGGCTGCCAATGTTCCATGATACTTTTCAATAAATGTGGCTAAAGCCAACCCTCCGGCATATATCACCATTAAGACAATCGTTGTGACTGCAGAATTGAAAAACCCACTGAATGATACTTTCATTTGTTATGCGAATATAAAACCGGGTGGCAGCAGTTATACCGCCACCCGGCTGTTTATTTAATCTTCAATAATTACTCTGAAACCTACGTTATGAACGCGTTGCCACGGATAATAGGCTTTACGTTCGTAAGAAGTTGAGAATTTTGGACGATCGATGTATGAACCTCCTCTTACTACTTTGTATTCGGAAGAAACTTTTGATTTATCCTTGTAAGGATAGGGAACATAGGATGATCTGGTCCATTCCGCAATATTACCATGCATACTGAACAATCCAAAAGGATTGGCTTCGTAATTTTTGGAATCTGTCTGAATCATGTTTCCATCATCCACACTTTCCTCCTTAGGCAAGAAGCTATAGTACTTATACCAGGGATTCTCCTTGCTCATAGGCTGCGGATCAACTCCACTCACGGCCATTTTATTAAGCTGTGCATCGGCCATATTTTCTTTTTTACTGAAATCTGAATTCAGATTACCAAACCAGAAATCGCTTTCGCTTCCGGCACGACATGCCCATTCCCATTGAGCCTCTGTCGGCAGGGTGATGGCAAGACCGGTCTTTTCACTCAATTGCTTGCAATAAGACATCGCATCCTCGTAGCTTACCCTGATTACAGGTTGATATGGCAAGTTTGCGTCATATCCGGGACGAGTATGGTCTTTCCAGAACTGATCCACATAGCGGCTATCATGTTCCGGGAAAATTACGTTGTATTGCGCATTGGTAACTTCAACCTCAGCCATCCAGAACGATTTTCCGATATTCACTTTAGAAGCCGGGCGATGGTCTGCCGTGCCTTTATTGCCTCCTATTACAAACTGACCGGCCGGAATACGGACAAAAGTCATTTTAATTCCCGGAGCCAATACCACCTCTTTCTTCAGTTGCTTTTCGTTGGCAAGCATCGTTTTGATCTGATCCATACCGAATGGCCAGCCTTTAACCTTAACCTCCTTTGTTTTAGCCGGAGCAACCTTCTCTGGCATTACAGGTTTGATTTCACCTTTACCTTTCAGGTATTCAGCATAAGAGGCGATTTCTGACTTCCAGTCTACACCGGCGTTATTGTATTTGTCGGCCAACTCAATTCTACGGGCAATCTGGTCGAATCCATTCTGACGGGTAGCGTCAAACGAACCTTTATCCGGAGCATTGTAATCGATCCAGTTATACAGTGATTTCCATTCCGCATCCGTAAGTTTAACGTTATAATGTCCTTTTTTCAGGATACGGATCAATTCGCTGGTATTGGCATGATATTCGTAAGGCTGTAAAACAATCATATCCGCCTCTGGACCCTGACGGTGAACGTAGGGATGTAAATTCAGATACGATGTACCGTAACCACGCTTATCTTTTTTACCACCGCGTAAATCGAATGCCTTTTTCTCACCGTTATGACAGGCGATACAAGCTCTGTCTAACACAGGTTGTACTTCCAGATCAAATGTGAACGAACGTACTCCGCCTTCGGGCAACTTCAGCTTAGCCGGAGCTTTTGAAGAGGCCATCACCTTTTTAGGCATCGGGATTTTATTCTGATCTTCGTGACATCCTACACACGAAACAACTTCACCGGGCATTCCGGTAAACCAGCTGCGCATCCATTGAACGGCACGCCCTTCGGCATCCAGGGGTTGAATTGAAACAGGTGTATTTGCCGGAATTTTAAACATTACTGATCCATCTTCTTCTACTGGAACCGTACCCAACAAACGCTTTATATCCCATCCACTCTGGATTCCCTGAGCTACGTGGTCTGATTGTGTTTGCAGGTAAGCATATTCGTATCCGTGAAGTCGCAAGGATTTAACGGTACCTCTGGGAACACCGCGCAGACCTTCGCCTTCATAGATATCCTGAATAAATACGGTAGATTCCTTTTCGTTCAGTTTCACTCTATCTGGAATAGCCGGAGGCGTCACGGTTTCACGTACCAACATCGGACTAATAAAACCTTCACCTTCAAATTGTGCCAAACAGGTTACATTATCGAAAATGTCGACCAGGTAAATCCCCCATAAAGCATTGGGATCCAACTTTGCAGCCACTAAATAATAAGAATCGTCCAAAGGCATCGGCTTAACAAACTGAGGCCATACGCCATTTACCAGTTCGTCTTTAATTTCAGGTATAATCTGACGGTTCCGGTAAGGTATCTCTTGCAGCATACCTTCTACGCCTTTTCTTGCTTTCGAAGGATCAAACAAAATGATCCTGCCCGAGCGGGCTACACCATGGTGACCGGAAATAATTCCTACAAAAGCGGATGAATGTCCGGGCAGGGGTTGAATATCGAATGTACTGTTCGGGAACATTGCTCCACTGCCAAACAAAGCCTTGTTTTCGGTACCATCCGGATTCATATGCATGATGATACGCGAGAAGTAGTGCGTAAGATCCGTATATTCCCATCGGGTATACATTACACGTCCGTTGTGCATGATTACTGGATTCCAGTTCGCATCCTGATCGAAGGTAAGTCTGCGCAATCCTTTATCCTTAGGTGTGTACAAAACCATATTACCTACCGGATCGGCACCGCTTACACATGGAACTCCCTGATAACCGATATTTGAATTAGCAATAATCCTACCGTCGGGAAGATATGTTCCGTCGTAAAATTCCAAATCAGGTTCAACAGTCTCAACCAAAGGCTTACAACCGGTTCCATCCAGCTTTACTTCGAAAACATTCCATCTTTTATCGGGCATGATTGAAGTGAACATCACTCTTTTTCCATCCCAGTGTAATTTTAGGTCGGCGATGGAAGCCGTAGTATTAGGCTTATATACAGTTCTGAACTTCAGATCTCCTCTTAAGTTACTAATTTCGACAATTTCGGCATCAAAGCCCATTCTTCTGGTAGACTGCTGGTTACTCCAGTTATTAGCCTGCGTACCTAAGTCGGGAGCCATGGCTTTACGTGCACCTAATCCCAATTTGAAGCGCGTAGCAATTACTTTATCGGCATCCAGCAACGGATTGCCAAGCAGAATAGCTCTTTTTAGAGAAATTGCTTTTTCTGCTTCGTTTACGGCCATCTCATTGCCCATGTAAATTCCTCCGAATCCTTTTTTAGTCAAGGATTCAAGTTCATTCATCATTGGCTGATATTTAGCTGTATCGAAACCTTTTCTTTTCTTCATGTCATTGAAAGCCAGACGAACCGCTTCCATATTCAGCCAGGATAACTCCGCCTGAATTTTAAGAATCTTATGCATTTGTTCATACAAAAGGAGATATTCCTTAATCTGAACATCCACGCTCTTACCTGATTCTATTTGCTTTGCCTTTTGCAGAAAATAAGCACTATTCTTCAGCTCGCCGGCCAATTTCAATACTACATCTTTCTCGAAAGAGGCATCGGTTGCCGAAAGCCAGTTTTCGGTTCCGTCCACGTAGGACGCAAAAGGTTGAAGATCGTTGGGAAAGCGAGACATCAATTGTCTGGCTTCTTCTTTTGGAAATACGTTGAGTACTCTAAAATAGACACTACCTACCGCAGATTGGTCGTCGATACCAACTTCGGCTTCAAAACGTACAAATTCTTTATTTAGGTCGAACACCATCACACCATTGGCATGACACAAAACCCCGTGTTCGTACTTTTCTCCTCCTATTGAAAGAGGAGCATTATAAAGGTTCTTGTTCTTAACAACCGGACCAGATCCTGATACGGCATACGAAGGATCCAGTTCGTCCAGCCACACCCGCGAACCGTCTTTCTTTACAAGACTAGCATTCGCCCATACTCCCCAATCCCAGTCGTTTCCGTCGGGACCGGCAGTGGTTACCAGAACCAGCTTGTCCTGACCGGCAAGAGAAGCCGTAATTGGTGCGGACTTCATATCTGCTTTCATCCAAACCGACTGAACAGGCATTTTTGCTCTGTTCAGTTGCGATCGGATGGCTGCTTTTTGTTTTACTGCGGCGTCTATCCAGTTATCGGACTCCGTTTTTTTAGGAGCAGCCGATACTATAAATGATGCTGACAGAAAAAGTGTTATTAATTTATTAAAGTTAGCCATGCGTTTATTAATATGGTATTAGAATATCCGAATTATAATGAAGCCTTCGTGTTAGTAAAACGTAATCCGGCATTGTCGTGGTAAGAAGCCCATTCTGAAACTACAGCTCCGCCAGGTCCGGCAATAAGGAAATGGAACGTTTCAATTTTCTTCAGGTGAACAACTTCACCAGCTTGTTGAACTACGAAATTCTTGCTGGTAATAAATCCTTTCTGGCTTTCTGGCAAAGCAGGAGGATTGGGAGTTTCTTCTCCAACAGCAGAGAAGTTATAGCACATACCCTTCTGTACCATCCATGACTCAAATTTAGCAGGGAATTTGGTTTTCATGTGTGCATGTTCCGGAATCATCTGACTTGGAAGCAGGTAAATCTCGTGAGCAAAATAGCCATGTTCCTGATCATTCACCCAGAATATACCTCCCATACCCACATTCTCGAAATCGCCCAAACCAAAGTCGGTCACCCACATATCTTTCTCCATCAGCGGGGTGAATGGAACTCCATAAAACTCGAACATGTCTTTAAATGCCTTCATGGCAACTTCCTGATCAAACTTGCCGTCTTTATAGAAATCGGCGTTGGTGTACTTTTTTGTGTAAGTCATTTCTTTATTCTTATTACAAACTGAATCTTTACTACAACATGTAGTATCTCCGGCACAAGACGTGTTGTCTTCCGATGTTTTTCCTGTACAAGCAACCATGGAGCTGACTAAAAGTCCCATGGCAAGTGTTTTTAATTTAAATTCTGTTCTCATTTTCTTATAAATGTATTTGTAAATAATAAAATCAACACTTGGCAATTCCTTCTATTTCAATCAATAGCTCGTCGCGGCACACATCGGCCCACATATACGATACAGGAACTGATAACTTGTACGCATCCATCAACTGTTCTGCTTCTTGTACAAAAGATTTATCTTTTAGGTAAACACGCAACATAGACACGATCCCTTTATTTCCAATTAATTCGGCTATATTTTCCATGGTGATTTCCAGTTGCCGGGATAATCCGACCTCCTTCAGGCTCTCCTCTCCACGGATCGCTGCCGTGCCAGATATATAAATCAACCCTTTATCTTCAATCGAGAGCAGTTTCGCCCTTTCAAATTTCGGCGTTGCCTTTTGTTTGTGGCTTACTGCAAGCACCCGCTCCGAATATGCATGGGCGGCTACCTGCAATTTATTGTCTATCGGCAAGACCGAACAATTTTTATTTTTTAAGATTACAGCATCCAGGTCTACGACAATTCCACCACAATGAGCCCCTATCCCTGTTGCTGCAGGATAGCCCTCTGGCCAGGTTGTCTTTTCGTAAAAAGCAGCTCTGGCATCGTTAAATGCCTGGTAGTTCTGATAATCGTCTTTACTTTCAGTTATTCTTTCAATGTAATTCCACTGACGTACAATACTGTTTATCGGAAAACCTTCCTTTATAAGTAAACGATCTATCTGGTGGAATACAGCTTCAGATTGAGCTTCAATACTCTTGTTTAAAAAATCATCCTGAAAACCACCTCCAAAAAGAAAACGTCCCTCCTCATTATCTACAATTACATAAGGCATCCCATCAACTGACCTATAATAAACAGCATCTTTAGCGTCGCTTTTATAACTATGAATCTCAAGCAGCAGCGCCCCACGCAAAGGAGGTTGAGCCACATAACTTAAAGACGGACAATGCTCGCCGAAGTATGCTTTAACTTTTTCACAAATAATCTTTCTTCTCAGATCGTATATTTCGTTGGATTGTGGCATACCAATAAACACCAGCCGGAGTATCTTCTCATCAGCAGGAAGTCCGGATAACAGGGTATCTACCATCTCTTCAAATCCGGCACATTCGGCAGAAAGTATTCTATATTGTATTTTATCGCAATAATTCATCATAACAGATTATAAGGAGTTTACATACTCCGTTAATGCTTCAATTTCCTTTTTTGATATTTTTTTATCAATACCATGTTTGTGAACCTCAAATACTTCTTGCATTGTTGCGGCTCTTCCATCAAACAAATAGGGGGCGGTACGCCATACTTCAATAAGTGTAGGGGTATCCCATCCTTTTTCAAATTCTACATTTTCGCCAATGCGATGCATTTTCTGGTCTGTGAAGTATGGACCGCTATGACATTCTCCGCACTGAAGTTTCTCAAAGACTTTAAGTCCTTCTTTGGCTTTCTCACTTAATCCTCCATTGACAAGCAGGGGACTCGGAACCGGTCGGAGCGACTTCAGGTACGCATCCACACATTGTGCATTTTCTTCCTGAACATCGTAAAACTGAATAAACTTGAAACCAGCCCTTACAGCCCATTCGGCTGTTTCCCGAATACCTGAAATCATGCTTGGAGCCGTTACATGCGAATACAGCATACTTTTGCAATTCTTAGCATTCCCTACTCCATCATTCATAAGATCCCAATTCATCCCATCGGTTCTTGCATCTCCCGGATGACATCCATTACAAGATTGCCAACCCTGGAAACATTGGGTAGCATCGTTAAAAAAACGTTCTCCCGCATTCTCTTTTGACTCCATTCTGCCGGGATTCATATTTACGGAAGTCACCGACAAGGTATTAATATCAACTTTATTTAGAACATCGGCAAAATAGGTCGGAACAAGCAATTCATTTCCTCTTATATAAAGAAGTCGGGGACCGTTTCCTTCCAGCTGCACACGTTTACGTATGCCATATAAAAAATGCAGGTCGTAACTCAGGTTTTCTTTTTGCGGATAACTTTCAAGCTTCTTTCGCAAAGCCGGATGGTCAATCACACTCACCTCATGTGTCCCTGAATGAATCACAAATAAGTTTTTTTCTGTACATGCAAGATTCCAGATACCTCCGGCTCCTTTTTCGGGCTCGTCTACAACAACAGAACCTACATAAGAAAGTGCGGCTACATCGATTACACTGAAAGCACTCGTATTCATCCATCCCTGCTGAAGCTGCGATGTCGGAACAGTAAACCGGCCCAGGTTATGCGATACATACACATACTTTCCATCGGGAGTTATACATATGGAATGCAGGGCATTGCTTCCGCTTGCCAATTTTATATCTTTAATCTTAGTGAATTTCTTCATATCGATTACAGACACGCAAGCAGCTACTATATCTACGTCGGCACGTTGTTGGGGAAGGAAATTAGCAACGAACATATAACGGCCGTCCTTGCTGATTACGGCCGATTTAGGTTCTCGCAACACACTTACTGTGCGGACAACTTTTCTTGTAAGTAAGTCAATTTCAGAAACGGTGTTAGAGAATTGATTGCATACATACAACTTCTTTTTATCAGCACTAAGTAAAGGATAACATGCACCTGAGCCTACAGGAACCGTTGCTTCGACTTTAGCTGATTCCAATGAAACAATCTGAAGCTTACCGGCCTTTTTAAATGTAGTTACATACGCTTTAGCATCATCAACAGTCAGCCCGGTCGGCTCATCATCTAAACTGATTGAACGTAATAAGCTGGAACCGTCCCGGGAAAACACATCCAATCTTTTAAGAATCTTCTGCGTAAAAAGCAATTCACCTTTATCCGTTTGAGCAATACCGGTTGAAAATAATGGAGGATTACCAGCCGCTGCCATCATTGAAACAAAGCAGACCAATGTCAATCCTATAATCCTCTTGTATGTGTGTGTGTATTTCATGTTTATCTGTTTTCTGTTAACAATCGGCTATAGCCAAGTTCGGACGAAATAAGTTGAGCAATTCTTTTTATATGGCCGGAAGAGGAACGTATAACGTCTTTCGTCAGTCTGTCTTTGGGGCCAGATATCCAGATGGCTCCGCAAGGATATCCGGTGTAGTTAAATATAGGAGCTCCAATACAAATTACGCCGGTCATTTCCTCTTCATTATCCATAGCAATACCTGTTTTGCGTACTGTATCAAGCTCTGCCAGGTATTCATCTTTCGATATTATAGTTCTGTTATTATAACGTTCAAAAGCCATGTAAGTCAAATAACGGTCGCGCACTGTGTTAGGCAAATAAGCCATAATGGCTTTGCCCGGGGCAGAACAATGCAATTCGAACGGTTTACCAGGCGATAACATAAATCTGAATGTATGATGTCCCTGAGCCTGTTCGATAAAAATTCCCTTTTCGTTGCCTAATACACCGAAACAAGCTGTTTCACTTACTAAATCACGCAAATCCCTTAAGCGGGGCAAAACCGTTTCGAGCAGATTATGCTCGTTCAACGCTCTAAAACCAAGTGTAAGCAATTTACGCGATAACTTATAGCGCTTCGTATCCTCGTTGTAGGTAAGATAATCCAGCCGCACAAGCGTATTTAATATACGATAAGCGGTAGTCTGAGAAATATCAAGTGTATCCTTAATAGCCTGCAGGGTATCTCCCTGAGAGCGAAGCGAAAGATACTCCATAACCGCAATCCCCTTTTCGAGATTCGGCACCTTGTAATTTTCTTCTGCTTTTTCCATATTTGGATTGACACTTTCCATATTTGAAATAATGTTTCAGATTTGAATCAAATATAAACGTGTCTTTTAATAATTATATACGTTAATTGTAAAATTTCGTTAAGTATGTTATGTAACATAAAATTAATAAGATAGAATCAAGTCAGACGCCCATTCATAAACTGTTGTAGAATAATCTGCGTATGCAAAGATATTAATTCAGGACGGAAAGAAAACACGCCGCAGCAATAAATAGTATGTTAATCACGAATCCGATTATTTTATGTAATTTTGCCCTACCTAAGCAGGTTCCCGAAACTTTACAAAATCAATATCAGTTGTTTTGTTTCGGCAAAAAAAATTAAGCATAATATAACTAGTATACAAGGTGATATATCCTCAAAATTTTGAGCAGAAAACAGGCTTCGACAAAGTTCGTCAGCTTATTAGTGACAAGTGTCTGAGCCCTCTTGGACAGGAAAGGGTTATTGATATGGGATTTGAATCCGAAATGGACACCGTAAGTAACCGTCTTGCCCAAACCGAAGAATTTGTGAGAATCTTACATGGTGATAAAGAATTTCCATCCAGTTATTTCTTTGATGTACGTTATTCACTCAAACGGATCCGACCGGAAGGAACCTATCTGGACGAAAAAGAGTTATACGACTTAAAGCGATCATTACAGACCATCAATGATATTGTCCGTTTTTTCCATCCTGGAAACAACGAATCCGACGAGATCCTTTACCCCGCACTCACCCGGCTGGCTGGCGATGTGCTGGTGTTTCCTCAGTTAGTAGGAAAAATTGATAGTATCCTTGATAAATATGGCCGGGTGAAAGACAATGCATCTCCTGTTCTCATGCAGATCCGGAGAGAGATAACCGTCACAATGAGCGGTATTTCAAAAAGTCTGCAGTCCATTCTCCGCGCCGCACAATCAGAAGGGGTTGTTGATAAAGACGTAACTCCTACCATGCGAGACGGCCGATTGGTTATTCCCGTCGCTCCTGCCTTTAAAAGAAAGATCAGAGGTATTGTGCATGATGAGTCCGCAAGTGGCCGAACCGTATTTATTGAACCGGCCGAAGTGGTGGAAGCCAACAACCGCATCCGCGAACTAGAAGGTGACGAACGTCGTGAAATCATCCGTATACTGACTGAATTTACCAATCTGGTTAGACCCATGGTTCCGGATATTCTGTATTCGTACGAATTTATGGCGGAAATCGATTTTATACGAGCCAAAGCCCTTTTTGCAGATCAGATAAAAGGTATCAGGCCTATCGTTGAAGACAAACAACAAGTGGATTGGGCACGTGCCATTCACCCATTGTTATATCTGTCTTTACAAAAACAACACAAAGAGGTAATCCCTCTGGACATCGAATTAAATCCAGATAAAAGAATACTCATCATATCCGGACCCAATGCCGGAGGGAAATCTGTCTGTCTGAAGACTGTGGGACTTCTTCAATATATGTTGCAATGTGGATTACTTATTCCGATTCACGAGAGTTCGCGTACCGGAATATTTAAAAGTATATTCATCGATATCGGCGACGAGCAATCCATCGAGAACGATCTTAGTACCTACAGCTCGCACCTGACCAATATGAAACACTTCGTACGGAATTGCGATGAAAAGACTATCATTCTGATTGATGAATTCGGAAGTGGAACCGAACCTCAGATCGGTGGAGCTATTGCAGAAGCATTGCTGGATCGTTTTAACCGCAACGGTAGTTACGGAGTTATCACCACCCATTATCAAAATTTGAAGCACTTTGCAGAAGATACACCGGGAATCGTTAATGGAGCCATGCTGTACGACCGACACCTGATGCAGCCACTTTTCAAACTTTCCATTGGCAATCCGGGAAGCTCCTTTGCCATTGAAATAGCCCGAAAGATAGGATTACCGGAAGATGTGATTGCCGAAGCCTCGTCCAAAGTTGGTTCGGAATACATTGATATGGACAAATATCTGCAGGATATTGTGCGAGACAAACGTTATTGGGAAGGAAAACGGCAGAATATCCGTCAGCAGGAAAAAAAACTGGAAGAAATTACAGCCCGTTACCAGCAGGATCTTGAAGAGGTAAATAAGCAGCGTAAAGAGATTATGCGGACAGCCAAAGCAGAGGCACAACGTATAATGGCCGAGGCTAATGCCAAAATTGAGAACACCATTCGGGAAATTAAAGAGGCACAGGCCGAAAAAGAACGTACCCGGATGGCACGTAAGGCCCTTGATGAGTTTAAAGAGTCCGTTTTATCGCAAGAAGATGCCAACGATAGCATAGCCATCAAAATGGCCAAGCTGAAAGAGCGTCAGGAAAAGAAAAAACAGAAGCAAACTGGTCAGCCGCTTGCCAAACCGCAATTTAACAGGGAAGTGATCGAAACCGGCGACAGTGTACGACTGAAAGGCCAGACTACACATGGAACAGTACTGGAGATTAACGGCAAACAGGCCTCTGTAGCCTTTGGAATGATTAAAAGCACGGTAAAGCTTGAGCTACTTGAGAAGGTAAGCAAGAACCAGATAAAAAAAGAGATACAGAAAAGCACCTTCATAAGTACGCAGACTGCCGATGACATGCATGAGAAGAAATTGAATTTCAGACAAGAGATTGATGTCAGAGGTATGCGCGGAGACGAGGCATTACAAAGCGTAATCTATTTTATAGACGACGCCATTCAGGTAGGTGCCGGCAGAGTAAGGATCTTACACGGAACCGGAACCGGAGCCTTGCGACAAATTATCAGGGACTATCTTAAAACGGTTCCCGGTGTTCATCATTTTCAGGACGAGCATGTTCAGTTTGGAGGAGCGGGAATCACCGTAGTTGAATTGGATTAAATCAATCAAAGTATGAAAAACCGAGGCAGAGTACATAGCAAAAAGAAGGGAAGCAACCGCCGGTTGTCTGACAGTTATACGTATACAGGTGAGTTGGAGACAAAAACAGGAATCAGACTTGTTCAATACAATTCTGAAATGCTTGAAGTTAAGGATATCACCAACCTTACCCTGTTTGCTCCTTTGGTAAATAGCAAATGCGTGAGCTGGATTCACGTTTCTGGTTTAACAGAGGCTTCACTTATCACCTCGATGGTAAAGGAATTTGGATTGCATAATCTCGATGCCAAAGATATTCTTACACCCGAACATATTGTAAAGGTTGAGGTGTTTGACAATCATATGCTAATTATATTGAATGATTGCTTTTACGATATAAACGGTGAGTTCCACAAAGAACATTTAAGCCTGATACTTACAAAGAACGCCGTAATCTCATTTACAGAAAGTAACAGTCCGCTTTTTGACGCTACATTAAGCGCACTTCAAAACAACTTGTTAGGCATATGCGACAGAAAAGCTGATACCTTGCTTGCCTTCCTGCTCAATCATGTAACGGTAAGTCTGGTTGATTCAGCTTCGCGTATCGAAGATATGCTGGAAGATCTTGAAGAACAATTACTGGACATCAAAAAGAACCAGTTAAACTTTGGAGAGATCATTCAGGGAAAAAGGCGGGAATATATGACAATAAAGAAGAGTGTCTTGCCCCTGAAAGAACAATTCGGGAAATTATTGATTATAAACAATCCGCTTATCAACAAAGACACGTTGCCATTATTCAGGGATGCAAACGATCAACTGCAATATGTTACACAAAGTATGGAGGGTTGCAGGGAAATCATATCCTCACTGGTCGATCTTTACATTTCCAACAACGACCTGCGTATGAATGCAATCATGAAGCGGCTCACCGTTGTTTCCACTATATTCATTCCCCTCACCTTTCTGGCAGGAATTTGGGGAATGAATTTTAAATGGATGCCAGAGCTGAACTGGCAATACGGTTATTTAATTGCCTGGGGGCTTATGCTTCTTTCGGGGATTCTGACCTGGCTGTACATGAAACGGAAGTATTGGTATTGAAATTCTTTGTACAATCTACAATATATTCCGGACGCGCCTTTATTTCGTCAAATAATATGCCGATGTATTGGCCCAGCACTCCAACTGTAAGTAGTTGAACCCCTCCAAAAAACACCACGGCAGTCATTATGGATGTCCAACCCGTTTCTGCATTGCTATATCCAATAATTTTACCTACGGTTACCCATACGGCAAGAATAATACCAATTAAAACAGCGGTAAAGCCTAATCCGGTAGCCATTTTCAAAGGCTTCTTGGAAAAATAAAGCAGCGCATTGGAGGCAAATTTCAACATCTTGCTGAGGGGATATTTTGTTTCTCCGGCAATCCGGGCCTCCCGTTCATAAAAGAAAGGAATCTGTTTAAATCCAACCCAACTGATTAACCCTCGAATGTATTTACCATGTTCCCTCATCCGGTTGAATTCATTCATCACCTTACGGTCTATTAACCGGAAGTCGCCTGTATCCACAGGAAATGCAACCTCACTCATATGATTCATAAAACGGTAGAAAAGGCGGGAGGTGATTAATTTAAAATTACTTTCCCCTTCACGACTTTTACGAACACAAAAAACCACATTGGCCTCTTCCTTTTCCTGTAAGGCCAAGATATCCGGAATAAGCTCGGGAGGATCCTGCATATCTGCATCCAGAATAACAGCCAGATCAGCATCACAATGATGTATACCCGCAGTAACTGCAGGTTGGTGACCAAAATTACGTGAGAAGTGAATCACTTTCACAGTCGGATCAGACACAGAAATAGCATCGAGAATGGATCGGGTGGCATCCCTGCTTCCATCATTCACATAAATGATTTCAGTGGGACATGTAAGTTGCTTAAGCACCTCTTTGGTGCGCCTGTAAGATTCAGCCAGAACAGCCTCTTCATTGTAACAAGGAACAATAATCGAGAGTTTCTTCATTCGTGCTATGCTTTGAATGTATAGTATTTATTCATGATAAAATTTATCACCGTATAAAACGCCATCGCCAGCAACTGGTTATAATAGGAATCGATGGTAAGATGCTTATTCAGATAAAGCAACAAACCCAGCTGCATAAGGTAGCATACACCAAATACAACGCCAAACTTAATTGCACCCTGAGTCCAACCCACCGAACTTTTAAAAGTCCACCGTTTATTCCATACAAAACTATTCAAAACACCGGCAGTGTACCCGATGATGTTGGATACTACATCCGAACAACCTGCCATTTTCATCATTACCCATATTACTACGGCAGTAATCAGGGTATTACTCAACCCCACAACTCCATATCTAATGGCTTGCTTTAACGTTTCCATTCCTATCTATAATAGCGATTATCTCTTCTTCAGACAGCTCCTTTACGTTTGTCACCGTATACACTTCAGATAAAAAATTACCAAACTGGTTGCATTCTGCAATAGTTGCATCCAACAAAGCTTTAATATCCGTTCGGATGGGTAACAGAAACAGTAAAATTCCGTATCTATCCTTTATATCCAGCTGTTCTATCTCGCAATCCGCCTTTTCAAGATAAAAGGCAAACTCCCGCTCAATAACCTGGCGCTGGTAAGCTTCAAAAGGTTTTTTATCTGCTGCCTGCAAGAGTACAAAGAAACGAAGTTTTTCGTTTTTTCCGCCCAAACCGGTCGAAATATATATCTGCTTTTCTTCAGAAAGTTCAGATTCGAGGGTAATTCGACTCTCCATCAATGCCAGATGGGCCCAATCTTTAAGTTTCGAGTCGGGCGACTGAACATATTTCTCCAAAGCACGGTAAGCTTTAATGTTATGGGAGATGGCCAGTCTGGTAAGAGCAAACTTTCTATTCTCGTCTGTAACGTCGGGCTCAGTAAGCCATCCGTCAAGTAACTCAAATTCATCTTCTTCTATCGGGCGGGCATTCTGTTTCATTCTGTCTGAATACTTAAAGTATTCTACCTGGCGTTCAACCGGTACACGCTCCTCTAAAATATGAAAGTGACCTTGCATCCCCTTAAAAGAATCGTGAAACTTTTTAAACATATCATCCTTCTCATTCATACGCCTGTCTATTTAGTATTCATTTAGAAAACAAACCAAACTTATGCAAAGTTATATTTTATTTGCACAAAAACAAGTCGCAGACGCCCTTTGCAGAACGAATTGAGTGATATTACCGGTTAAAATACCTACTAATCGGTATTGATAGGAACTATATTTACATTTACCTTTGCGAAAGATATAACAGACATGAGACTATCAGAACTACGTACAGGCGAAAAAGGGGTTATTGTAAAAGTGATGGGGCGCGGAGCATTCCGTAAACGCATCATAGAAATGGGATTCATCCGCGGCAAAATGGTGGATGTAATACAAAATGCCCCACTTAAAGATCCGATTCACTATAAGGTGATGGGATACGACGTATCACTCAGACGAAGCGATGCCGCCCTGATTGAAGTGGTTAGTGAAACAGAATTCGCACATTTAACAAATACAGCACAACAATATACGGAAAGTCTGGATGCCGACTCCGGCTTTTATCAGGATAACGAACTTGAAGCTCTTGCGTTGAACAAAGGCAAAATAATCAATGTCGCCCTGATTGGAAATCCGAACTGCGGAAAAACATCCCTCTTTAATTTTGCCTCGGGTGCACATGAACACGTAGGGAATTACAGCGGCGTGACTGTAGATGCCAAAGAAGGGGTTTTCACTCAAAACGGATATACCTTCCGGATTGTAGACCTTCCGGGAACCTACTCTTTATCGGCCTATACGCCCGAAGAACTCTATGTACGCAGACATCTTGTACAGGAACAACCCGATGTAGTGATTAATGTGGTTGATGCTTCCAATCTGGAACGAAACCTTTACCTCACCACCCAGTTGATTGACATGGATGTACGGATGGTGATTGCACTGAATATGTACGACGACCTGGAGAAAAGCGGCAACAAGTTTGATCACGAATCGTTGGCGGGTATGATTGGCGTGCCTATTATTCCAACCATCAGTAAAACGGGTTTTGGTATCGAAGCTCTGTTTAACCGGGTTATTTCTGTTTACGAAGAGACGGATCCGATTTTAAGGCATGTACATGTAAATTACGGTGACACCCTCGAAAAGTATATCAATGCCCTGCGTAAAATGTTAAAGCGGAATGGTACGGTCGACAAAACCTATTCCAAACGTTACCTTGCCATCAAATTACTTGAAAACGACAAGGAGGTAAAACAATACGTACAATCATTACCCGAAACGAAACCCATTCTGGAAACCTGCAACCAATACTCCCAGCAGCTGGAAGAGATGTTAAAGGAAGATACGGAGACGGCTCTTACCAATGCCCGATACGGTTTTATTTCAGGTGCACTACGCGAAACATTCGTAGCGAACAAAATAAAAGAGGTAAGCAGTACACAAATTATCGACCTTTTTGTAACCCATAAAGTACTAGGGTTCCCCATATTTATCTTTTTCATGTGGTTCATGTTTGAAGCTACATTCAAGCTTGGCGAATACCCCATGCAATGGATTGAATGGGGAGTGGAGCAAATCGGAAACTTTGTTCGCAATTTCATGCCCGAAGGTCCATTGAAAGACCTTCTGGTAGATGGAATAATCGGAGGTGTAGGTGGCGTGATTGTATTCCTGCCCAACATCCTCATCCTGTATCTGTTTATATCCTTCATGGAAGATTCGGGCTATATGGCACGAGCCGCCTTTATCATGGATAAGATTATGCACAAGATGGGCCTCCACGGAAAGTCTTTTATCCCCCTTGTTATGGGATTCGGGTGCAATGTGCCCGCAATTATGGCAACCCGCACCATCGAAAGCAGAAACAGCCGGATGATAACCATGTTGATTAACCCACTGATGAGCTGCAGTGCCCGCCTACCAGTTTATGTACTACTTACCGGAGCATTCTTTGCAGAAAATGCCAGTACTGTATTGCTTCTGATGTATTCGTCGGGTATCCTTTTGGCGGTTATTGTGGCTAAGTTATTCAAGCGATTCCTGTTCAGCAAGGAGGATGTTCCTTTTGTAATGGAACTCCCCCCCTATCGAATGCCCACCAGTAAGTCAATTTTGATACACATGTGGGAAAAGGCCAAACAATATCTTCACAAGATGGGAGGAATTATTCTGATCGCCTCGATTTTAATCTGGTTTCTGGGATATTTCCCACGCGAAACAGAACAAGGTAAGATCTATGAATCCCAGATTGAGCATGTAAACAGCAGCAATACGCTTTCTGAAAAAGAAAAGACGGAGACTGTTACCGAGCTGAATCGTCTCAAAAATATGGAACACCAGCAAAACTCCTATATCGGACGTATCGGACAAGCTATACAACCCGCTCTTGCCCCTTTGGGCTTCGACTGGAAAATAAGCGTGAGTCTGCTTTCCGGCATGGCAGCTAAAGAGGTGGTGGTTAGCACATTAAGTGTTTTATATACAGGTGATTCGGAAGACAGTCAGACTCTTCCCGAGAGACTTCAGGCGGATAAAGACAAAGAGGGAAATCCAGTCTTCACCCCTCTTGTAGCACTCAGCATGATGTTGTTTGTTCTCATTTACTTCCCCTGCGTTGCAACGGTAATTGCCATTGTAAACGAATCCAAATCATGGAAATGGGGCGCATTTGTAATTGCCTATACATGTACGTTAGCTTGGGTAGTATCCTTTACAGTATATCAACTTGGCTCAATCCTATTGAACCTGATTAATTAAATAAAGATGGAAAATAAACGTATACATTGGGGAATTATCGGATGTGGCGATGTTACCGAAAAGAAAAGCGGTCCGGCTTTTTACACATTACCTAACACAGCACTTACCGCCGTGATGAGACGAGACGGAGTCAAGGCAGCCGATTATGCAAAGAGACACCATGTTCAGAAATGGTACGATAACGCATCCAGTCTGATTAATGATCCGGAAGTGGAAGCTGTTTACATTGCAACCCCGCCCGACAGTCATGCTCAACTCACCATCGAAGCCCTCAAGAAGGGTAAGCCCGTATACGTTGAAAAACCGATGGCGCTAAATTACGGCCAGTGTATAAAAATGATAGAAGCTTCTGCCCTATACAAAACACCGTTATATGTAGCCTATTACAGAAGGGAGCAACCCTACTTCCTCAAGGTGAAAGAGTTATTGCAAAACCAGGCAATCGGACAGGTAAAGCATGTATCACTCAGTCTGATCAGAACCCCTCTTCCTGATGATTACAACAAGGAAAAGCCCTGGAGATTAGATGTAAACAAAGCCGGAGGAGGCTACTTTGCCGATATGGGATCGCACCAGCTGGACATGCTGCTGTTTCTATTCGGTCCGATAAGCAGTCACCGATCCTTAGTTCTTAATAAAGGAGGATTGTATGATCCGGAAGATTACGTAAATGCCATATTTCAATTTGAATCGGGTGTAACGGCTCAAGCCATCTGGTACTTTGCCGCCCCTTCGCCGGCATCGGAAGATTGCATTGAAATTATCGGCACAAAAGGTACGCTGAAGTTTTCCATTTTTGACATGACCCCCATCGTGGTGAAAACAGAAACAGAAGAGCAAGTCTACGACATTGGAAAACCAGCCATTGTGGAAGCTCCGATGATTGAAAAAGTTAGTGAAGAGCTTGTTAAAGGGCAGTATACTGCCGAAGCTTTACACGATGCCGCAGAGGTAACACGGCTGATAGAAGAAATTCTATCTCCCTATTATAACAAAGCGACATTGTAAAAAGAGCAAGATTGTTAAAACAGACAACATTGAGAATTTATAAGATGTTATATTAAAAATTAAACGATATGTGGCAAGAAATCGGCATATTAATCATAGGAATCCTTACTGTGGCATATGTAGGATGGAAATTATATAAAACAATAACTACGCCCCGGGATCCTGAAAATCCCTGTTCAGGATGTAGCGGATGCGCCCTGAAGAATCAGATAAAGACAAAAAGCCAGTGCAGTTCAGCCTTATAATAAAAAAGGTTTATAATTACATGACTGTATTATAAACCTTTTTTTATTTCAATATACCGTACTATTTATCTGCCGATACAATAATATATAAATCCATTTTCGGCAAGTTCGGTCTTGTCGTAGATATTTCGTCCGTCAATAACGAGAGGAACAGACATTAACTTCCTGATGGCATTCCATGAAGGCATTCTGAACTCTTTCCATTCAGTGACCAATACAAGCGCATCGGCATCAACAACAGAATCATAAATATCCTTAGCATAATCCACCTTATCGCCAATTCTGCGCTTTGCCTCAGTCATCGCTATCGGGTCATAAGCAGTAACCTGGCATCCTGCATCTACCATCTTATCTATCAGCACCAACGAAGGCGCCTCTCTCATATCATCGGTTTCGGGTTTAAATGCAAGTCCCCACAAAGCTATTTTCTTTCCTTTCAAATCTCCGTTATAGTGCTTATTCAATTTATCGAATAAAATTGTTTTCTGCGACTCATTTACATCTTCAACCGCCTGCAGAATTCGCATTGGGTATCCGTTTACCAACCCGGTTTTCACCAAAGCTTTAACATCTTTAGGAAAACAAGACCCTCCATATCCACATCCGGGATATAAGAATCGGCTGCCGATACGTGCATCCGTACCGATGCCTTTACGAACCATATTCACATCCGCGCCAATGATTTCGCAAAGGTTTGCAATATCATTCATAAAACTGATACGAGTTGCAAGCATGGCATTGGCAGCATACTTTGTCATCTCGGCAGAGGGCACATCCATATATATAACACGGAAATTATTCAGAAGAAAAGGTCTGTACAATTTGGTCATCAGTGCTTCCGCCCTTTCTGTCTCAACTCCAACAACCACGCGATCAGGACTCATAAAGTCGCTGATAGCAGTTCCTTCCTTTAAGAACTCTGGATTAGAGGCAATGTCAAACGGAATATCCATTTCACGAAGATCAAGCTCATGCTGAATGGTTTGCTTTATGATCTGTGCTGTTCCCACAGGCACCGTACTTTTCGTAACCACCAGTAAGTATTTGGTCATGTAGCGTCCGATGGTACGGGCTACATCCAACACATATTTAAGATCCGCGCTTCCATCTTCATCCGGAGGAGTACCTACTGCACTAAACAAGACTTCCACTTCATTCAAACAATCTTTAAGTTCGGTTGTAAAATGAAGTCGGTCGGCCTGATAGTTGCGTTTAACCATCTCCTCCAGACCGGGTTCATAGATGGGAATGATACCTTTTTTCAGATTCTCAATCTTTTGAGTATCCACATCAACACAATAAACATCCGTTCCCATTTCGGCAAAACATGTTCCAGTAACAAGGCCTACATATCCGGTACCAACAATCGCAATCTTCATAGGTTTATTCAAATTAAATAAGTCAATGCGAAAGTAATATAAATTAATTACTCAACCGTATTTTCAGAAAAAGAATCATGCGTAAAAATTACATCTTTATTGTATTTTATTGCATACAGGAATTCTATTCTTTTTAAAATAAAATGATTCTGTAAATAAGCCTAGTTTATTACAGATAGTCTTTATCATTTCTTTGCGACCAAATTTAATAGGATCCAAATTCCTTGTACTTACTAGTATCCTGGGGTATGGAGAATTTGAAAATACATGCGGTCTGTATTTATACATTTTATTTGCATATTCCCATGGTCTATCTCCGTATTGAGACGGATCTCTATATGGATTTATACCTTTTTTATGACAAAGAACAGATAAAATGGATTGATCTTCTCTGTGAGAAATAAAATCTGGGAACTCCTCTACATCAGGTAAAAATTTATTGAATGATATAATACGTTCGTCGCATGCAAAAGACAACCATTCATTTACAAAATCAACCGAATAAGCACTTTTTCTAAAAACCAAATAGCTTGCCAGAATCTGATTTAAGTTATAATTATGCTGATCCATCAATACAAAAGTCTCTTTTTTAGTAAATTGTCTCTCTAAAAGAGGAAGTTCAAAAACCATCACATCATTATTGTCAGCCTGCATAACATCCGTAAGCCAACTAATGTTATTGACAAAATATGTTCCTGCATCCGAATAAACCACAAAATCTCCTTCAGATACAAGTTGAAGTGTTTTTTGAATTATGTACGGCTTCCAAAGCCATAAACCAACCCCTCTCTTATAAGATAGAATTGATTTATTTTTTTCTTTAAATAAGTCATCAATATCTTTAAGAGAATATTCGATAACTTTATCCGCCTTCCCCTTTTCATATGCAGTTTTTGTATTAAAAGATCTTGAATCTTGAAATTTCGCATCAGCATAATTTATACAAACAATCATAATCTACTTAATTTAAACTATTCAGTAACCCGATTTGACTCTAGTCCATTCAAAAACAAATTTTCGTAACTCTCCACAATATGATTCCATGAATAATCCTGATACACAGTGCGAAGATTTTGTTGAATCATTTTTTTCCTCTCCCTACCATCACCATCTCTGTTGGCTAATATTAAAGTAGAAACATCTTCTTTTGATGTAAAGTAATATGCATTTTCTCCGCAGACTGATCCGTTGAATTCGTTATCATGTGCAATAATAAATGCCTGGCTGGCCATAGCCTCCAACAATGAAGGATTTGTTCCACCAACAGAATGACCATGAAAATAGATCGATGCATAATACCTTAATGAATCTAATGCATGTTTATCATAAATACTCCCAACAAATCGAATTGACGTGTCTGTATATTTCATTTTCAGATAGTTACCGTATTTATTTTCAATATTTCCAATAACAATAAATGGAATATCTGTTTGTTTAGAAATTAAATAGCCATCTAAAATTGTTTCGATATTGTTTTCAGGCTCCAAGCGGGCAATAAGCAAATAATAGGCTTGTTCTTCCAAAGAAAAAGGCTGAAGATGAGATTTATCGAAGTTTAATACAGGTTCCGCACCATAGGGTATAAAAGCCGATTCCTTGTTAAAAATATTCTTGTAATAATTTTGGATTCCTTGGTTGTCGGAAACAAGAAGGTGCGATTTATTGACGGCTAATTTTTCCAATTGCCTGATCAACCACCTGGTAGGGCGGTTCCATTTACTGCGCATCCACTCCAGACCATCCATATTGGTTACCAGCAACGGCTTTATTCTTCCTCTCATTAAATAATAAGATGGTGCATTACTATGATATCCACACTCAAGAATAACATCGAAACCTTCTTTCAAAGCATCCTTAAGACAAAGAAAATCATAGATAAAATGTGCTGAAGCACCCATCCACAATTCGGGATTATATATATATCTGACAGCTACACCATGAAACATATCTTCAGGACACCGATGAAAATGAGGATTATACACAGTAACTTCGTGTCCTTTTTCAACCAATCCAACCGATAAATATTCGGCAAATTGCTCAAATCCTCCATAGTTATTCGGGATACCCCTGGTTCCTAAAATGGCTATCTTCATATGTCAGCTTAGTTTTTTTAATTGTTCTTCTATTAAAGTAATCATCGCCTCCTCATTAAAACATTCCGATTTTCTCTTGGCATTATTAGAAAACCTATTGTAATCATTCGAGTTAGTTATATAACGTATTTTATTACTCATTTCGTCTAAGTTGCGTGAATCTATTTGAAATCCATTCTGTCCGTTGTCAACTAATTCCAACGGTCCGCCAACCGGAGGACAAATTACAGGAATTCCATATGCCATAGCCTCCAGGATTGTTAATCCAAAGGTTTCAATACACAACGATGGAATAGTAAGATTAAGTAACACGTCGGCTTCACTCAGATAATGATGAACATTCTTCTGTGCCGGCAAAATGATGAGGTTGCCGGGAATAGTCTCAAAAAAAGATTCAATAGATCGGCTGTCGCTATTAACTATAAGGCGAAACCTGTATTCAGGCATCATTTCGGCCAATTTAACCAGCTGTTTTAATCCTTTGTACTCCTTTAAAGACGAGATCATAAGTATATTCCTTTTCTCAGTCGCCTCTTTTTTAGGAATCATTTTATCCAAAAAATCTTTAGATAAGGCATTGTAAATCACTTTAGCTTGTAAAGATTCTCTGTCATACTGATTTTGAACATATTTCGACACAAAAAATGTATAGGAAGAAAGTCGTTTCCACATCCAAAAATAGATTTTATGCAATAGGTTCGGTTTAACATACACTTCGTGAACATGATAAACAATCGGTATATTTTTAATACGACCGACTAAAGCAGGAGCAAACGGACAAATTGTGTTAATATAAAAAACAACCTCGTCGCGGTTATAACGGCAGGCGGCAATAAACATATAAAGTTGAGCATATATGAGACGTAAAAAAGTCAGGAAGCGGTTAGTCGTCCATTTATAAGAAAATGTATGGTATTTTACACCTTTAATACCAGACAGAAACCCATCCGTATGGGAAGTATATAACTCAACATCAAACCCCTTTGATTTAATTCCCCGAATTACAGAGGATAGAACCTGGGGACTTCCACTGATATCGTTATAGAGGTGAAAAAAGATTATTTTTTTCATAATCCAGCATATAAATTAAAATGCAATAGCTTACGAAGCTTCATTTTTAAGATAAAAAAATAAAATTCGGTATGTTTACGCATAAACAGATAGCCTCTCTTCAAGAAGCTATTCTCGTTGTGATAATTACAGATACGGCAGGTTTCTTTTATTGCAGCAGTGCTAAAGCTAACCCCGCCCGACTCCATACTTGCAACAATCTCACTGAAAAAAGTTACAGCCAACTTATCTCTCTTTCGCATTAACAACTCGTAATCGGCGCATATTCTATAGCTAGTATCAAATAATCCCACCTGATTGAATAAAGAACGATTATGCAATGAGGCAACATGAGCCACAGTCATTTTGTCCTTAAACTCATTCCACTTCCAAGCCTTGCCGATCACCTTAATCAATCGCCCGTCGGCATTGCAATAATTAATACGCGCAGAGATATAATCGCATATCTTTCCCTCCATACTACAAATAAATTGCAGATACTTGCCCAATGCACCCGGCATTAACTGGTCGTCGGCTCCCAAAAACATAATCCACTCTCCTTTTGCCTGCCTGATACCTTTATTCCAAGCATCATAGATTCCGTTATCTTTCTCTGTTAAAACGAAATCAATACAGCCTTTATAGGAATCTATCAATTTGAGAGTTCCATCCACCGAACCACCATCTATAATCAGCAGTTCTATCTCCTCCGTTTTTTGAGAAATGATACTATCAAGGCACCTGCTTAATCTCAATTCCGCATTGAACGTTGCTATTATTATGCTTATTTTCATCAGATTCAGTATTATTGAACAGGAATTCGTATAAATATCCTATAAAAAGGAGCAGGAAAAATGATTCACCGGAGAAAAACCCATTAACGACCAAGGTTGTAAAGTAAACAGCGATGATAGTGGCCAATAATAAGATGAAGGCCGTTTTATGATCACTCCCCAAGCGAATTCTTCTACTTGCCTTTAATAACAAATTAATAGCAAAAACTAAAAAGAGCAAAATGCCGATTCCGCCTGTCTTAACCATTACATATGCAAATCCATTATGCAGGTTAGGGATATAGTCCAATTCAATTCCGGGTAATAATAACTCCATTTCAAGGTGAATAAGTTTTCCAAACCCAAACCCTATTATTTTATGAAGAGCAGATCCTTGCATCATTGTGTTAAATGCCTCAAATAATTCATAGGCACGCCAATTATTTATCACCGAATCATATCCATCAAATTCCTGAATAAACATTTCGTCCAATGAATTCCGCATCTTTTCGGCCACAAAACCTTCTCCTGTTATCATTTGATAAACCATAAAAAGCAATATAACAAAGACTCCGGAGAAAAGAATAAGTCCGATTTTCTTGTACTTTGCAACAAAAGCATAAAACAGATACAGTAAAATGAATATTAAAAATGAAAAATAATAAACCCTCGAAGCAAAATAATACATTACAATTGCATTAAACAGGATAATACCCATAAGCAGATAATGATTTCGAAACACAGTATTTATATCCTTGTAAAAAAAGATAGTGAAGAAAAGAGCCATCATTGGCAGAGGGGTTCCCGTACCAATGGAATAACGGGTATCGTAAGTGTCCGAAATGAATATACTTCCAAACTGAAGCGTTGATTGTAATAAGTAATAAAGAGAATAAAATGTACCGAAAGCAACAAAAAGAATCATGAGCTTTTGCAACGAAATTCGTTTATACAGAATCACTCCCAATAAGAAAGATAATATTGGCGACGAAAAATAGATATAATCTCTCACAATATCAACAAGCCGGAATCCGGTACCTATCCTCGTCCCTAGTATCAATAATAAAATCAATGGAATCAATACCCCATACCGACTTAACTGCAATTCGCCTTTTAACATAAAGTATCCAACTACGATTGCCGACAGAACATAAGACATAAATTGAACCTCATATCCCAAAATCGCAATTGAGAACAGAATTAACATTAATATCGCTTTCTCTATATCTAAGATCTTTATCATATATTGGCTGTTACAACATTAATTAGACTTCATTCTCTTCAACACCTTATAAGAAAGATAAGGAGCAAACAGAACGCCGTAAGAATTTGCAAAAAACATCGTAAATACAACACCTAACACACCATAAGTAGGCAACAGATAGGCACTTAACGGATATAGCAGAGCCGCAAAAGCCAGAACAATCGCCAACTGAAAATTCAAATAACTGCTTGTTCCGTTTAAAAAATAGATAAACACAGATCCCAAGTTGCTGAAAATAGAAAACAATAGCAGCGAAACAGGTAAATAGGCCGGAATATCCAGTTCCTGATTTAACCATATCTTAAAACTAAAGGGCAATGCAATCCACATCACAACCCCAACCATACTGATTGCCAGCCATGAAATAAGCAGTTGTTTGAATCCTTGTTTAAGCTGGTTATAATTATTTTTTGCATACGAATCGGTAAAGAAACTCCAATAGGGAGTAAGAACAAGGGTAAATATTGTTACAATGACATTAAAATACTTGTAAACAAGACTGAAGACTGAAACCTCTTCAGCCCCGATAAATTTTAAAATGATTATATTGCTTCCCTGCAATATAATCAATGCAGATAGCTGAATCAGAAAAAACCGAAGTCCCAGATTTATTAATTTATTGCTGATCTTTAAATTGAAACACTTCAATGAAGGCTTTAACTTTCTATAATTCTTATTAAAGGCAAAAAGCGTCACAATAAAAGAGATGATGAATGTTGGAAGTGTAATAATCAGTGCCAGGTTAAATAAACTCCCAACCAGCCTGTCTTTTAAAATAAATAAAAGCAGAAGCGAGCAAACAACTCCCGAACAATCGATAAGTGACGAGAGCGCCGGTTTCTGATCGGCAAGAAAAATTGAATTTATCAATTTAGTAATTAACTGCAAGGACGTTACAACTACTAATAAAGACAAAACACATCTTAAATCAGGAATCGCGATATCACTTATATTAAAAAATCGGGCAATATCTGCATAGTATACAAACGGCAATCCCACTATCAGCAAAATAAGGGCTATACCCAGAACGATAATATAGGAAGTACTTACAAGCTGTTTGTTTTTTTCCTGATTACCTATGGCTCTGTTTACGGCAAAAAGATTTCGCATGCCGTTACCCAAACCTAAATCAAAAAAACTAAGCCAGGAAATTGTAGTATATAATGTTATCCATACTCCGTAGATTTTTGTTGAAAGCAAATCCAGTGTAATCGAAATTACGACAAAATTAGCCAACAAAAGTGTTCCTTTTGCGCCAAATAACCAAAGTATGTCTGTTTGTATCTTTTGCATCAGGATAATTTATTTATTTCATTCCGGATAAACAACCATCTGTTCAACCAAGTATGATCTCTCTTTAATATGGTATAATTATGTTCTATAAACGACTCGTAATCAGTTATATTGTCAAGTATCTTCTTTACATGCCCCAACGGATCTTTCAAATCAAGTTCTACTACCGGATTATAACCGAATATCTGTATCAACTCCTGTGGAGCCTTACCAATAACCAGACATTTAGATGCCATAGATTGGAAATATCGGTTTGTAACAGTTTCTACTCCTCCGGATTCGACAGGATGGGTCATCGTTTTAGGAAAACAAAGCGATAGCTTCGAATCGGCAAATCCTTGCTTCAATAAATCCTGCGAGGCGAAAGTAAGTGATCCTGATTCTTTTTGATACAAATAATTAAGGCCCGAATCTGTTATCAAAGCTTTATGCACAGGTTCGTAACGCCTACCCAACTGCAACAGGTCAATTTTTCTATCAATAAGCGGCTTGCATTTATACTCCTCAACTTTACATGCCTCCGGACAAAACAATACTTTGGTGCGGGGCAGACGTACTTGTAACATGGAAGCCGATTGCGACGAACTTACCAACAGCAAATCGATCTTCAAATGCTTAACTATCTTTTCGATACGTGTATGTTTGTCCGGCCAGGCATCAAACAAATACAAAATACGGAGATTCGATTGCAATAGGGTATTCACTCCCGGGATGGAATCAATCCCCATTGCAATAGAAAAACATGCCGAACCGTTCTTGTTCCATGAGGGCATCGAACCATATTGCAGATATTTGAGCAACAGCTTGTCCAATACCCTATGGGTAGAGCAGATTTCACCAACCTGTAATGCGTCTATAGTACTGATAAACTCGTCGCACACATACAGTGAAACATGATAAAAATTACTTATCTTTGGTATAATAAGCCTCATATCTTAATTTTTCACCAACACTTTATAGGCAATAACTATTACCGGAATAAAGAAGGCGATGATCAGGGCAATTGAAAACACAAACAGAGGATTGGGCTTTACCGGGTCAAGCAGACTGTAAGCTGCATCAATAATCTGAGCCCGCGGCATAGACCGTGCCATTGTCATCGCGTTTTCTTCTTTTTGTTGCAGTAAGAACAGGTAAAGTTCCGATTTAATTACCTGCTGACGTTTAATGTCCAGATACAAACGTTCCTGAGTTGGCATATCGCCAATACGAGAGATAAATTCCCTTTCCTGTTTTTTAAGGTCGTTTCTAGCCACATCGAAACCCGCTTTGATGCTTTTAAATGTTTCAAGCACATTCTCGCGCAACAAATCTATTTGCTTGTTCAGCATCAACACAGCCGGGTTGTCTCCCTTGGTTGTCTGAAGCAACTTTTCTCTTTCAAGCAAGAAGTTATTATACTGTTGAAGTCCTTCGGCAGCTGTCTTCTCCGTAATACCAAGGTTCAGCGGAGCCATGGCATATCTGTTTTCCGGAGCTTTAAGGAAGTCTTCTATCAGCTGAACTGTAGCATATTGAATCTCTGAATCTATTAACTTCTCCTTAAAATCACCATTCTTTTCTATCAGGATTTTAGCCTCAACCTCAATATCAGTGATATTGTTTTCTTTTTTAAACTTTTCAATATAATGTTCCACATCCGACAGTTCTTTCGAATTCAAAGCAATACGTTCCTCAAGAAATGAGGCGGTGCGCTGAGCCGATATATTCTTCTGATCGATACCTCTGTCATTATACAATGCGATTATTTTATTCAGAAAATCCTTACCTCGTTGCACATTGGTTTCCTGAATAGCCAGGTAGATGCCGTTGGATTTTTTCTCTGCAATTTTAATAACCAGGCTTTGTAGAAAAGATTCGGTAGTCCAGTCGTATCCACTAAAGTTGATCCGCAGGTTCTTAAACGTATTGAACGAGAAATGAGGGGTTGTTTCGAACCGGAAAGTTCCCTCGTCCAGCTTCAGTTCATATGGAAATTGAGATACGGTAACTTCGCGAAGCTTAGTCCATCCCTGTTTGGCAATAATTTTAATCTTACCTGTACCTGCAGACGTCAGTTTAAAGGAAATTTTGTTTTTAAGAAAAGAAGATGCCAGGCTATCAGAAAAAACAAGCTGGATAGGGGTCTTTCCATAGTAATCTGTCTTCTTAACAAAATCGGTCGAAGTATAAGATACATTCAACTGCAACTCTTTTACCACATCTTTTACCAGGGAATATGAATTCATCAGCAACAACTCATCATCCACACTACCGCCACCTGCACTCAGAAATCCGCCAAACGAAAAACCTTTAAGCATGGACGACATACCCGCACTACTTTTCTCGGCTTCATCTTTAATAAGCACATTGGCCTGTATCTGGTATACCGGAGTTGTAATCATTATATAAACTACAGACAAGGCAAAAATTATAACCAGCAGTAAAAAGAAGCCATACTTGTACATTCTCACATCCTTCTTCGTAAGTGAAGCGAAGAGCTGTTCTATCTTGGCAGAGGAAAAATTTCCCATCTTTTATATATTTTAAATTTGATATCTTTTATTTATTAACAGCGATAATGGAGACAATCACACTGGCTATCACAGAGATAGAAGAGGTTATTGCCGTTATAACGGAAAGATCCACCTGGTCTGTCTGACTATATCGTGCCTGTGATTTTCGCTTATTATTAGGCTCTACATATACGATGTCATTCTGTTGCAGATAAAAATATGGTGACGAAAAGAAATCAGATTTTGTTAGATCGAAAGTAACTACCTCTTGCTTTCCATTATTATCGCGTATAACCTTTACATTGGTGCGACTACCGTGAATCGTAAGGTCGCTTGCTAATCCTAGGGCATCAAGCACTGTTACCCGATCCGAATTAACCGGATAGGTTCCAGGCTTTAAAACTTCACCCAACACGGTCACTTTAAAGTTGATAATTTGAATATTAACAATAGGCTCCTTTACCAGTTCGGAGATTTTATTTTCCAACAAAGCCACAGCCTCCTGTTTAGTTTTATCGGCCAACTTCAATTTTCCTACTACGGGGAAATTAATATTCCCTTCAGAATCTACCGTATAGGTTTGCATGGCCTGCGACGTACCTATCTCCTTGGTTCCGTTAAACATCTGTTCGGTCTGCTTTGGATAGGATACTACCGGCAGGTTGAAGGGTGCTACAGCAGCCGGATCGAGGGCCGAAACGGTTATAGTAAGCAAATCTCCAACGCAAATGCGGGGTACAAACTGATTGTTTTGTTGCGTGATGGATTGTTTATCCGGATTATTTAAATCCTGAAAATAGGTAATGTTTTTCGGTGTCGAACACGCACAAAGCAGATAAAGGCACAAAGCGAACGGTGCTAATTTCAAATTCATATCAGTTCATTTAATTAAGTCGGATATATTGATTTCTATAAACGGTTTTTAAACATCGTTAACCGTTTTACAACCTATATAACGATGCAATTTTTGATATATTGCCGCAGTTAAAACTAATTTTAGCACTAATCCAGAGGAGGAATCGTGAATTAATACGTACATTTGTACAAAAGAATTCGTATATGGTTGAAATAGGCAAATATAACACACTGAAAATAGTAAAAGACCTCGATTTTGGAGTTTATCTGGATGGCGGAGACGATTTGGAAATTCTGCTTCCGGCTCGTTACGTTCCGCGAAATGTAAAGCCGGGCGACGAGGTAGAGGTTTTTATTTATCACGATAACGAGGGCCGGATTATTGCCACAACGGCAAAGCCGCTTGCTATTGTTGGTGAGTTCCAGTGGATGGAATGTAAATCGGTAAATGATATGGGGGCTTTTTTGGAATGGGGACTTATGAAGGATCTGCTGGTTCCTTTCCGCGAACAAAAAATGCCCATGCGTGAAGGGAAATGGTATTTGGTGTATGTACATCTGGATCATGTTACCAAGCGTATCGTTGCTTCTGCCCGTGTGGATAAATTTCTGGATAATGTACCTCCCGTTTATGAATTTAATCAGGAGGTGGATCTGTTGGTGGCCGACGAGACTGAGATTGGATACAAGGTAATTATCAATAATCTGCACTGGGGACTCGTATATCATAACGAAATCTACCGCCGTCTGGAAAGAGGCGAACATCTTAAAGGATATATAAAAGAGGTACGCGAAGACGAGAAGATCGATGTGAGTCTTACCCGTCTTGGATACGAAAAGGTGGAAGGTATTGCCGGTATTATTCTGGATGCACTTAAAGTTCAGAACGGTTTTCTGCCGGTTCACGACAAATCACCTGCTGAAGAAATATACAGTCTGTTTGGATGCAGCAAAAAGAGCTTCAAACAAGCTATCGGTGCATTGTACAAAAAGAAGCTTATCTCCATCGAGCCTGCAGGCATACGACTTATTGAGACGGAAGATACTTCGACAAAATAACAATTGGTTGAAACTATGCTTCAAGCTGAACGGCAATAATTATTAACACAATAACTATTGCCGTTCAATTATATTATGACAAAACAGAGATATTACCAATTTATAGTTAACGCATACATATACAAAAAGCCATCACACGA
>ERZ778021.649-NODE-649-length-55632-cov-5.767926_pt1 | contig 55632 bp, 38 predicted proteins | sample MGYA00375751_ERZ778021 | MGnify/ENA primary metagenome ERZ778021 (study PRJEB29350, sample SAMN05389814) | bioreactor metagenome | isolation source: Thiocyanate stock bioreactor | place: South Africa: University of Cape Town | collected 2013-08-29 ... | reverse complement strand
AAGGTGGCGGTCGCGATCCGCCCCGCCGAGAAGGCGGCGGCCGAGGGGGACGTGATCGCGGCCCCCGACGACGCCAAACGCTGCCGCGAGCGGGTCTCGCTGGCCGTCTGGAGCGACGACCGCGAGCCGGAGCCCGCCGCGAAGCCCGCCGATGCCCTCGCCCCGATCAGCCTGGCCCCGGGCGCGTCGGGGCTGGTCCGCCTGCGCTTCGCCCACCAGCACGTCGTCCACGGCGAATACGACCCGCTCCTGGGCGTGCGGACGGTGTCGTTCCGGATCGGCGAGGAGACGTTCCGCGACGAGGTTCCGCTCGACGCCGAGGCCCGCGTCGCCCACCCGAAGGCGACCTGGCCCGAGCCCCCGGACGAGCGCCGGGACTCGCGCTACTTCGTCTCCGGGCCGGACAGCCTGCACCTGGAGGCCCACGTCCCCGGCCGGCAGTATTACCGCTTCCCCGACCGCCCCGTCCGCCACGGCGCGCGGATGCGGCTGACCTTCTGGTACCTCGTCGCCCGCGGGACGGTCGGCGAAACCCGCGTGCGCCTGGCCCAGTACAAGGACACGCCGACCTCCTGCCGCGTCATCCCGGGCGGCGGGCTCGACCAGGAGCTGACGGTCGTCGGCCGCTGGACCCGCGTCGAGAAGGTCGTCCGCATCGAGCCCGAGGCCACCACCGCCGCCCTGGACTTCCGCATCTCCAGCGAGGCCAACCTCGGCGAGATGTGGATCGACGACGTCAGCTTCGAGCCCGTCGACGCCGAGGCGTTGGCGAAGGGTCCGTGACCGCGGCTCGGAGATGCAGGAGCCTTTCGTAGGCTGGGTCGAGACCCAGCCCGGATCGGGCGTCGCGTAATCCGGGCTGGGTCTCGACCCAGCCTACGGGAGGAGATCCGCGAGGCGGGTCCGCCGTCAGGCCCCGCGCATGAGGCGGGCGGCGTCGGCCTCCAGGCGGTCGCTGTAGGCGACGGGGTAGGTCGCGTCGGAGCGGAGCCTCTTCAGTTCGGCCGGCAGGGCGTCGAGCTGGGCGCGGCAGCGGGCGCGGGACTCGGCCAGGGTGGGGCGGCGGGCGACGGGCTCGCCGCCGCGGAGGACGGGGACGAGGAGCGGCTCCATCCCGGCCGGGGCCGGCTCGTCCGCCCTCGCGACGAGGTCGCCCGCGAAGGCCCCGGCCTCGTCGCGGCGGCGGTAGACCTGCTTGGCCATCGGGTAGGTCTTCTTGCCGGGCGCGAGCTTGAACCGGCCGGAGCCGTCCAGCTCGACGAGCTTGTAGACCATCGAGAGCGCGGGGGCGTCGCGCGACGTGACCAGCTCGGTACCGATGCCGTAGCCGTCGATCGGCGCGCCGGCGGCGGTCAGCTTCTCCAGGGCGTATTCGTCCAGGTCGCCCGAGGCGACGATCCGGACGTCCCCCCTGCCCGCCTCGTCCAGGATCGCGCGGGCCTGCGGGGCCAGGGCGGCGAGGTCGCCGCTGTCGATCCGGATCGCGGACGATGGCGGCGCGATCGCCGCGGCGCGGCGGACGCCCTCCAGGGTGTCGTAGGTGTCGACGAGGAGCGTCGTCGACTCGGGGAAGACGCGGGCGTAGGCCGCGAACGCCTCGGCCTCGCTCGGGAACGACTGGACCCACGAGTGCGCCATCGTGCCGACGCACGGGACGTTCAGCCGCCGAGCGGCCTCGACGTGGCTGGTCGCCTCGAACCCGGCGAGGTACGCGGCGCGGGCCGCGAGGAGCCCCGCCTGCGGGCCGTGCGCCCGCCTCGCGCCGAACTCGAACAGGGGCTTCCCGCCGGCCGCCAGGACCATCCGCGCGGCCTTGGAGGCGACGAGCGTCGGGTATCCCAGCGAGGCCAGCAGGAACGTCTCCACCCACTGCGCCTGCGGCAGCGGGGCCGTGACCCGGACCAGCGTCTCCCCCGGGAAGGCCACGGTCCCCTCGGGGACGGCGAAGACGTCGCCCTGGAACCGGAAGCGGCGCAGCTCCTCAAAGAACGTCGGGGGCATCCCCTTGAACGCCGGCCAGCGCCGGAGGGCCTCCACCTGCTCGTTCGAGAACGCCAGGCGGGCGAGGTCGTGCGCCGCCTGTTCGAGCCCGGCGAAGACCAGGAACGAACGGTCGGGGGGGAGCCGCCGGACGAAGACCTCGAAGGTGGCCGACTTCGACCCCATCCCCTCGGCGAGATAGCCCGCCATCATCGTCAGCTCGTACAGGTCGGTGACGGTCCCCAGGGCGTCGGGGTCCAGCCAGAGCGAGGGCGAGGGCTCGGGCGTCATCGGGGGGCTCCGCGGAGGGGTCGCAACAGCCAGAGTGGCGCGTCGGCCTCGCCCGGTCGCGAGACGACCGCAGCGTCGGGGTCGACGTCGAGCAACGTGGGCGGGTTCAGGGTCGTCGGATACTCCGCGACCTTCTCCCAGCGTTCGAGCAGCCTCGCGCCGAGATCGGAAACCTCCCCAGATTGCCGCAGTTGCGCCACGTCCACAAGGGCCCAGGCGTCCCCCCCGCCTCGGAGCAGCCCTTCCGCGTCCGGCTCCACGCGCGACGGTCCTCCCAGGTAGAAGCGCACGGGGGGGCGGGCCAGGACGCGAATGGGAGACGGCGCATCCAGGATACCCATCGATCGGGCCTTCGCGACGGCGGATCGCAGCGAATCGCTCGGCCCCAGCGGACCCGGCAGCGAGGCCGACGGCCACGCGAGCGACTGGACGATCGCCCCGACGCAACAAGCCGCGAGTGTTACGAAGCGCCGCCGTGAAAGGCCCGCGACCGGGCGGCCCCCCTCCCCGACCACGCCCGCCGCGGCGACCCAGCCGAGCGCCTGGAGCGGCAGCCAGAGCCGGGCGTAGGGGTGATAGAACGGCGTCAGGAGCGACATCCCGGCCCACGCCGCGCCCAGCAGTCGCACCGCCGGCGCGGCCCCGCGAGCCGGGGACGCCAGCGTCGCCAGGCCGAGCCACCAGAGCGCCGAAGGGGCGATCGTCGCCGCGACCCCCACCGCGAGGACGGCCGCCGCGCGTCGTCCCCTCCCCTCCCCTCCGACGATCGCGACGCCGAGCGCGGCCAGACCCCAGGCCGTCGCGTTCCACGGGAAACCGCCCGAGAGGGCCGTCGCCTGCCGGAGCTGCTGGAGCCCGTGCGACGGCCACGTCGCGAGCGTCCCCATGTAGCCGCGATGGTGCGCCAGGAGCGCCCCGTAGCCCCCGTGGCGCTGGACGAAGGCGAACCACGGCGCGTACACGATCGCCGCGATCAGCGCCGCCGCGATCCCCCACGCGAGGTACGCCCGCGCCTGGGCCTTCGTCCGACGATCCGGGTCGAGCGCGACGACCGCGACGGCCCCCAGGGCCGCGGCGGCGCCGACGGTCCAGCCGCTGTACTTCACGAGCTGCGCCAGGCCGGTCGCCAGGCCGAGCACGACCGCCGAGGCGGGGCCGGGCCGCTCCAGGAAGCGTTGGGCCGCGATCAGCCCGACCAGCCAGGCGAGCGTCGCCGTGGCGTCGGTCAGGGCCATGCGGGAGAAGGCGACGTGGAAGGCCGAGAGCGCCGCGAGCGCCGCGGCGACCGCGCCCGCGCCGGGCCCGAACGTCCGGCGCGACAGCCAGGCCGAGGCCGGCACGGCGAGAGTCCCCGTCGCGATCGAGACCAGGATCGCCGCCGCGTCGCTCGGCCCGAAGACGAGGTACGCCAGGCCGACCAGCCCCGGATACCCGGCGGGAGCGTAGGGGATCACCAGGGGGTCGATCCCCCCCGGCCCCAGCGACCAGAGGCCGGCGATCGCGTAGATCCCCTCGTCGAAGTGGACGAGCCCCAGGCGGCCCAGGCCCCAGATCCGGACCGCCAGGCCCACGGCGGTCATGGCGGCCACGAAGGACCATTCGCGGCGGGCGGTCGGCCCCGGCGGCGGTTCGGCTGGCTTCATGGGGGACGATTCTATCCCGCTTCGGCCGGAGTCCGGAACCGAGATGCGGCCCCCGCCCCGCCTTCGTTATAGAATGGATCCTAGGATACCCGTGAGAGTCGAGCGCGGAGGCGGCCATGCCCGAGATGAGTTCCGATGCCTTCCTGGAGGGTCGGGGGATCCCCGTCCCGCTGGCGAAGATCGACGCGACTTTGGAAGACCTGTGGGGGCCCGCCGCGGAGCGGGCCGGCGGCCCCGAGCTGGAGAACCCCACCGTCACCCGCGTCGTCCTGGCGAACCTCGTGGTCGAGCGCCTGACGCCCGAGGCTGAGGCGCTGCGGGCGGTGGTCGAGGCGGTCGTCTCCCGCTTCCCCTGCCGGGCGATCGTGATCCGCGGGTCGGACGATCCGGGGCGGAAGGTCTCGGCCGAGGTCTCCGCCGTCTGCGCCCTCCCCGAGCCCGGCGCGCCGCAGGTCTGCTCCGAGCGCATCGTCCTCCGCGCCGGCCCGCAGGCGCTGGACCTCCTCCCCGGGGCGGTCCGCCCGCTGCTGGAGGGGGGCCTGCCGATGATCCTGTGGTGGACGACCGACCCCACGGAGCACGAAGGGCTGTACCGCGACCTGGCGGCCGAGAGCAGCCGCATCATGCTCGACCTGCCCGACCCGGGAACGTCGGCCGCGGCGCTGAGGCTGGGGCTCGACCCGTCCGTCGGCTCGTGCCGCCGCGACGCCGTCTGGTACGGCCTGATCCACTGGCGCGAGCTGGTGGCGCAGCTCTTCGACTGCCCGATCCACCGCCGGACCCTCGAACGGATCGACGCCGTCACGATCGAGGCGCTCTCCCCCGACCCCTCCGCCCCGCCCCGCCTGGCGCTGTGGCTGGGGGCCTGGCTCGCCGCCCAACTCGGCTGGGAGCGGGACGGGACGCCGGAGGTCGCCGCCGACGGCTCGGGCTCGACCTTCCGCGCCGGCTTCCGCGGGCCCGCCGGTTCGATCGCGATGGAGGTCCGGACCGCCCCGATGGAGGCCGGCCTGCCCGAGACGCCCCGGCTCGTCGCCGTCTCCCTCGCCGCGAAGGGCGAGCAAGGCCCCGAGACGTTCCGGCTCCGTCGCCCCTCCCCCGGGTCTCCCGACGTCAAGATCCACGCCGAGGCCGAGGACTACTGCCGCATCCCCAACACCGTCCACGCCGACGCGCTCGACCCGGCGCAGCGCGTGGCGGCGGCCCTGGAGCTGTCCCGCTTCGACCCGCCGTTCGAGAAGGCCGTCCCGTTCCTGCTCTGGCTCCTGGAGCACGCGCAGGCCCCACGCCCCTGACTTCCCCCCCGCCCCGCGAGGACCGACCGCATGGCCGCCAGCCCCCCGGAATTCGAGCTGCTCAGCCTGAGCATGGTGGACGACGTGGCCGTCGTGCAGGTCACGGCCCACGAGCTGAGGTTCCCCAACCAGGCCGAGGCCCTCTCGTACGAGCTGGGGCTGGTCATCGGCCAGGAGTGGGCGGCGAAGACGCTCGTCGACCTGGGCCGGGTCGGCTACGTCGGCAGCACGGCCTACGCCGTGCTGGTCGGCGTCGTGAAGAAGGCCGCCGAGCTGGGCCGCGCCGTCCGGTTCTGCGGCCTCAACCCCGACGTCCGCATCGGCGCCGACATCATCGGCCTCGACCGCCTCGCCCCCATCCACGACACCGAGGCCGAGGCTCTCGCCGCCTTCGCCGCGCCGTCGACGGGGACGACGTTCGCGTCGTGAGCAAGCGGCCCGGGCCGTTGGATTTCGGGAGGGGCGAAGGGAGACCGAAGGGTGGTCCGGGCGGCCCGCCCGGACGTCCCCATCCCGAAAGCTTACGACGTCCGGGCGGGCCGCCCGGACCACCCTTCGGTTCACCCCCGGCTCTTCCGCGCCCGTCGCGCGTCCCCGACGGTCAGCGCGCCGGGACGCTCGTGCAGGGGGTCTTGCGGTCGATGCGCTTCAGCAGGCCGGTGAGGACGCGGCCGGGGCCGATCTCGTAGAAGGTGTCGAAGCCGTCGGCGATCATCCGGCGCATCGACTCGTCCCAGCGGACGCCCTTGAGGACCTGGGTGACGAGGATCTGGCGGATCGCCTCCGGGTCGTCGTGCGGCGAGGCGTCGACGTTGGAGTAGACCGGGATCCGCGGGGCCCTGACCTCCACCCGCGTCAGCACCTCGGCGAGCTGCTCGTCGGCCGGCTTCATGAGCGGCGTGTGGAAGGCGCCGGCGACGGCCAGGCGGACGACCTTCATCGCGCCCAGCTCGTTGGCGGCGGGCTCCACCTGCTCCATCGCCGAGGCGTCGCCCGAGACGACGATGTTCCCCGGGCCGAGCATGTTGGCCTTCCAGATCCGGCCGTGGGGCTCGACCTTCGCGCACAGCTCGTCGACCTTGGCCTCGTCGAGGCCCAGGACGCTGACCATGCCCGAGGGGGACGCCTTCGACGCCGCCTGCATCGCCCGGCCGCGGCGGCGGACCACCTCCAGGCCCGCTTCGAAGTCGAGCGCGCCGGCGAAGGTCAGGGCGGTGTACTCGCCCAGGCTCAGCCCGGCGGCGCCCTCGCACGCGGCGACGGCGTCCGGGTTGGTCGCCTTCAGGCTCTCCAGGGCCGCGAGGCTGGCGACGAAGATGGCCGGCTGCGAGACGTCGGTCGCCTCCAGCGCCTCGGCTGGGCCCTCCAGGCAGAGCTTGCGGAGGTCGAAGCCCAGGACCTCCGCGGCGCGGTCGAACAGGGAGCGGACGGCGGGCAACTCGGCGTCCAGCTCGCGGCACATGCCGACGGCCTGGGCGCCCTGCCCGGGGAAGAGGAATGCGATCTTGGCCATGATTCCCTCGCAGCGGTCAGTCCTGGGGGGCGGCGTCGGCCTCGGCGACGGGGCCGGATCCGCCCGCGAGCTGCTCGACGATCTTCTCGTTGATGCGGTCGGCCGCCATCAGGTTGGCGACCCGCAGCGCGTTCTTGATGGCGCGGGCCTTGGAGGAGCCGTGGCAGATGATGCAGGCCCCCTTGATCCCCAGCAGCGGCGCGCCGCCGAACTCCTCGTATTCGAACCGCGACTTGAGGTTCTTCAGGCTGTGGGAGACCTTCATCCCGACCTCGACGGGGAACTCGGGCAGCAGCCGGGCCAGCTCCTCGCGTAGGGTGGAGAACAGGAACTCGACGGCCCCCTCCCCCGCCTTCAGCAGCACGTTGCCGACGAAGCCGTCGCAGATGACCACGCGGACGTGGCCCTCGTAGATGTCCCGGCCCTCGACGTTGCCGACGAACCGGCTGGCCCAGGGGCCCTCGTCGAACAGCTTCCGCGTGCCGCGGGTGAGGTCGGTCCCCTTCTCTTCCTCGGAGCCGACGTTGAGGATGCCGATCCGGGGCGCGGTGACCCCCAGGATCGTCTCGGCGTAGATGGACCCCATGAGCCCGTACTGGTACAGGTCCTCGGGCTTGGGGGCCATGTTGGCGCCGACGTCGATGATGACGATGGGGCCCTGGTGCGACGGGAAGATGGCGGCGATGCCGGGCCGGCGGACGCCGGGGAGGAACATCTTGGCGCGCTCGCCGGCGAACAGGGCCGAGGCCACCATCGCGCCGGTGTTCCCGGCCGAGACGATCGCCTGGACCTCGCCGGTGGCCATCAGGCCCCAGCTCCTGGAGATGGAGTTGTCGCGCTTCTTGCGGAGGGCCTCGACGGGCTTCTCGTCCATGCCGATGGACTCGGCGGCGTGGACGATCGGCAGCCGGTCGAGCGGGGCCCCGGGGGCCTTCGCCAGCTCGGCCTCGATCTTCTCCTTGTCGCCGACCAGGACCGTGACCAGGTCGTCCTGATCGAGCACCGCCTCCACCGCGCCCGCGACGATCGGTCCGGGGGCGAAGTCCCCACCCATCGCGTCCAGGGCTATCCGCATCGTCGATCTCCCGATATTCCAGCGTCATCGGCCGCCGCGGAAACGACGACGGGATGCGGGAGCTGGGAGCCTCGCCCAGTCCGCATCCCGATCGAAGGCGACCCGAGGCCGTCGGCCGACGCCCCGCGCGGGTCGTCCTCGACCCGCGTCCGGTTGCATCAGCGTCGGCGAATACGGACCCCATGGTACGGGGGCCGAACGGGGGCTGTCAAGCGGCCTCAGCGCCGCGTGTGCCTTCGGAATTCGGCGGAAGGTCGCGGGTTCATGGACGTCTTCCCCCCTCGCGGGGGAAGACAGACCCCGCAGGGGTCAGATGAGGGGGACGCGAAGCACGGGCGACGTCGGGATTCGAAGGCCCGCCCGTCCGGGCCGGCGCGAGATCCGGCGGCCCCCGCGCTCGTCCTCCCCCTCATCCGGCCCTTCGGGCCACCTTCCCCCGCCAGGGGGGAAGGCCGTTCATGATGCCCCCTCGACCTCCGACGCGATCCGCCGAATTCCGAAGGCACACCCTCAGCGGCGCCGGCCCGGGGCGCGGGCCCGATCGGCGACGGGGCCGAGTTCCACGCGAAACAATCCGCCCGGGTCCAGCCGGCGGCGGGCGGCGTCGCGGACCTGCGCCGGGGTCACGGCCGTCACGCGGGCGGGCCAGGTCCGGGGGTCGTCCAGCGGCAGGCCCAGGCGCTCCAGGTCGACGAGCCGCTCGGCCCGCTGCTCCACCGTCTGGAGGTCGAACAGCGACGACCCCGCCAGGTAGCGCTTCACGCGCTCCACTTCCTCGTCGGAGAAGTGGCCGGCGTGCATGGCGCGGACCTGCTCGGCGACGGCCGCAACGACGCGGTCGGCCTCCTCGGGCATGGTGCCGGCGTAGATACGGAACAGGCCCGGCAGCACGTCGGCCGAGTCGGTCGCCCCGCCGCCGATGCTGTAGACCAGCCCCATCTCGTCGCGGACGATCCGCCCCAGCCGGTCGGAGAAGCCGGGGCCGCTGCCGAGGACGTGGTCCAGGATCAGGAGCGCGTCGAAGTCGGGGTCGTGCCGGGCGATGCCGCGGTGGCCCATGACGATGTGGACCTGCTCGCCGGCGCAGGCGATCCGCCGCGATCGGGGCCGGCCGCACGCCGGCAGCGACGGCCAGGCGGGGGCCGCCTCGCCGGACGGGGCCCAGTCGCCGAACCGGGCCGTGACCATCTTTCGGAGCCGCGCCGGGTCGAACTCGCCGACCACGACGAGGAAGGCGTTCTCGGGGGCGAAGTGGCGGCGGTGGTGCGCGACGACGTCCTCGCGCGTCAGCCGGCGGAGGTCGCGGACGCCGCCGCGGTAGTCGCGGGCGAGCGGGTGGTCGCCGTAGACCAGGCGGCGGAACTCCTGGTCGGCGCGGAAGGCGGGATCCTCGCGGTCGGCCTTCAGCTCGGCGACCAGGCGCTGCTTGGTCCACTCCAGGGCGTCGGCCGGGAAGGCCGGGCGGCGGACGACGTCGGCGAGGATCTCCAGGCCCAGCGCCAGGTCCTCCGACCGCGTCCGCAGGGCGCTCCAGGCCGAGCTCAGTTCCAGCGAGCCGCCGACGTCCTCGATCGCCGCGGCCACGTCCTGGGCCGATCGCGAGGCGGTCCCCTCCTCCAGCATCCGGCTGGTGAGCGCCGCGGCGCCGGGGGCGGCCTCGCGGACCCAGCCCCCCTCGACGTAGAAGTCGACGGCCGCGACCCCCACGCCGGGCCGGGGCTCGTGGATCACGCGCAGGCCGTTCGGGAGCGTGAACCGGCGGGGGGGGGAGTCGACGAGCTTCGGCCGGGCGGGGGCCGGCGCGAGGGGGATCTCGGCGATCGTGGGGGCGTGGGCCGTCGGCCGGGCCGCCGAGGCCCCGCGTCGGCCGGTCGCCTTCGGCCGGTCGCCCGCCGGGGCCTCCTCGGAGCGGAGCAGCCAGCCGACGGTGAGCCTGGAATCCGCGAGGTACTTCGCGGCGACCCGGCGCACGGCGTCGGCGTCGACGGCGAGGGCGGCGGCGTGCTCGGCCTGCCAGTCCCGCCAGTCGCCCCAGAGGGCGGCCTCGCCGACGCCGCAGGCCAGGGCCAGCAGGTCTTCCTGGTCCCAGCGCCAGCCGGCTTCGAAGCGGTTGCGGACGCGGGCCATCTCCTCGGCGGTCGGGCCCCGCTCGATCAGGTCGTCGACGAGGTGCAGCACGGCGTCCTCGACCTCGTCCGGGTCGATGCGGTCGTCGGCGGCCTCGATCTGGACGAGGAACTGCCCCCCCTGCCTCCCCGCCCCGTGCGACGCCTCGACCCAGCCGGCCAGCCGCTCGTCCTCCACGAGCGCCCGCCAGAGCCGCGAGCGCCGGCCGGCGGAGAGGACGTCGGCCAGGACGTCGAGCGCCGGGGCGTCCGGGTGCCGGTCCGGGACGGTGTGCCAGCCCAGGATGGCGCGCGGCAGCGCGTCGGGCTCGTTGAGCGTGAAGTCGCGACGGCCGACCTGGGGCGGCTCGTCCCCCTCGACGCGGGGCCGCGGGAGCCCCGGGGGGATCGCGCCGAATCGCTCCTCCACGCGGGCGATGACGCGGTCGGGGTCGACGTCGCCGGCGAAGACGAGCACCGCGCCGTCGGGGCGGTAGTGGCGGCGGTAGAACGCCTCCAGGTCCTCGACGGTGATCGAGGCCAGGTCTTGCGGCCAGCCCAGGACCGGGTTGCGGTACGGGTGGCGGAGGTACGACAGCGCCTGGTGGTTCTGGTCGAGCCGGGCCAGGGGCGACTCGACGTCGCGGGCCCGCTCCTCGCCCACGACCTGGCGCTCGGCCTCGACCTCGCGGGGGTCGAAGCGGGCGTCGGTCATGCGGTCGGCCTCGATCTCCAGGGCGAGTTCCCAGCGGTCGGCCGGCAGCGAGAACCAGTAGTGGGTCCGGTCCTCGCCCGTGTCGGCGTTGGCCTGGCCGCCGGCGACGAACGCGAGCTGGTCGATGCTCCCCTTGGGGAACCGCTCGGTCCCCTTAAACAGCATGTGCTCCAGGAAGTGGGCGATGCCCGTCTTGCCGGGGGGCTCGTCGAACGAGCCGACCGGGTAGAAGAGGTCGCAGACCACGATCCGCACCCCCTTCCGGGGCAGGACCAGGACCTTCAGCCCGTTCCCCAGGACCCGTTCGAAAACGGGCTGGGAGCCGACCCGGGCGGGGGCGGAGTGCGACTTCAGCCGTCGAGCCATCTCGGTGCGACCCTTTCCATCCTTCGTGCGGAGGATCGGCCGGGCGCGACGCGGGGCCGAGGCCCGGCGACGTCCCCGGAAGGGGCGGCCTCGCGTGGGGATGCTCCCCCGCTCTGGCCCGCGGATGCACGCCATTGTACCACCCCGTCCCCTCCCACGCGCCCCCGGACCGGCGCGGATCGGGCGCCCCGCCCCTCGGCGTGTTCATCCGGCTCCTTCCACGCGGGCGGCCCTCGCGTCATGATGAAGCGTAGGTCGGCGCAGTTCGTGCGAGGCTCGGTCGATCCGTCGGGATCGGCGGGGGCCCGACACGGGCCGGAGGCGAGGCGGTCTCGCCGTCCGCCCGCCTGGGTGAGAGACCGAAAGGGCGAGTCGGCCCGGAGTCCGTCGGATGCCTGGCCCCGAGCGACGCGGCCTGTCGCTGATCGAGCTGCTGGTCGCCGTCATGATCCTGGCGGTGGTCGTCGCCCTCGTGCTGACCGCCCTGACGCGGACACGCGAGGCCGCCAGGCGGGCGCAGTGCGCCTCGAACCTGCACAACCTGGCGGTGGCGCTGAACCACCATCAGACGGCCCGCGGGACGTTCCCGGCGGGCGCGGGCGAGCGGTCGTACCTCTGGAAGTTGCTGCCGTTCCTGGGCGAGGATGAGCTGTCCCGGTCGGCCATCGACGACCGGACGGCCGCCGTGCCGATCCCCGGCGCGTTCCTCTGCCCGTCCGACGCGACGCGCCCGGCGCCGATGGCGAAGTTCGCGACCAACTACGCGGCGAACGCCGGGTCGTTCGGCCGCGAGCCGGTCTCGGGGTGGGACGGGGCCTTCACCGGCGACGCCCTGAAGCCCGACGAGGTCACCGACGGCCTGAGCGTCACCGCCGCGGTCGCCGAGTGGGTCGTCGGCGACGGCGACGCCGGCAGGCCCTCGCGGCTGGGCTCGGTCACCATCCTCGACGGCGACTTCCCCGGCACGCCGGCCGGCCTCGGCGCGTTCGCCCTGGCCTGCGAGGCCGTCGAGCCCGGCCGCACGGGCCAGGCGGGCTCGCCCTTCAAGGGGTCTTACTGGTTCCGGGGCCGGCTCGGGCATTCGCTCTACACGCACGCCCTGCCCCCGGGCCGCCCCTCCTGCCGCTCCGCGCCCGACCTCAACGCGATCACCGCGGGGAGCCTGCACGGCGGCGGCGCCCACGTCCTGATGCTCGACGGCGGCGTGCGGTTCGTGCGCGACTCGGTCGCCCCCGCGGTCTGGCGGGCGCTGGGCACCCGCGCGGGCGCCGAGGCCGTGAGCGACGGCGACTACTGAGCCGGCCCCCGTTTCACGGGAAACGCAGGATCCGCGTGTCGCCCCGCCGCAGCTCCAGCGTGGGCGACGCCAGCGGCTTGCCGTCCAGGGCGTCCACGACCTGCGACTTCCCCGCCGGGAGGCGCAGCGTCACCGGCCCGTCCTGGCTGGCGTGGAGGACGACGAACGGGCCGTTGGCGTAGACGTTGCAATCGACGTCCGCATAGAGATGGGCACCGGCCTTGCGCGCCGCCAGCCGGACCAGCTCCGAGGTCAGCCCCGGCGCGCCGGCGAACAGCGAGAAGCCCGGCCCGCCCCCGTCGCGCAGGGCGACGGCCGCGGAGCCGTCGGGGTACCGCGCGAGGATCTCGCCCGCGCGGGCGTCGGTCGCGGCGAACGTCGGCACGACCTGGCGGTCGACGCCGAAGGCCCGCGTCAGGCCCAGGGCGCGGCCGGCGGCGGTCGGCGCGGCCAGGGCCTTCGCGGCGAGGCTGGGGGTCAGGTCGAAGCCGGTCAGCTCGCGCATCGAGGGCGTCGAGGGCTCGTCGCCGTCGAACCAGCCGGGGGCGTAGCACCAGACCGCCCCCTTGCCCCGCGTCGCCCGCCGCAGGCCGGACCGCTGGTCGGCCGTGAGGCTCCAGGCGTCGAGCACGACGTACAGCTTCGCGTCGACCTTGCCCGCGATCACGTCGTCGATGAGGTACTGGCCGTAGGGGGCTCCGGACCGCGCGAGCGCGGCGCGGGCGTCGTAGACGGCGGGCTTGCTGACGACCTGGCCGCCGGCGGCGATGCGCGTCAGGCTGGCCTCGTCGATCACCGCGGCGACCTCCGGACGGTAGGCGACGGGGCGTTCGAGCAGCGGCAGGTCGATCGCCTCCAGCCGCCGCATCTCGGCCCAGATGCGAGGGTCGTTGAACCAGCCGGTCGCGCCCAGGTCCATCCACCACGTCGCGAAGTTGCGCGTCGCCTCCTGGCCGACGTTCCGCAGCAGCATGCGGTTCGTGTCTTCGAGCGAATCCGCGCCGGCCTCGGCGCCGGGGAACGTGCTGGTCGGGGCCAGGTACGTCCGCGTGTCGTCCTCGTTCAGCCACATCTTGCCCGCGAGGGCGACGCTCTCGGCGGCGGTCATCGACGGGGCCGACTGGCCCAGGCCGCGGTCGAAGTACGAGATCGGCGAGCAGAGGACGTCGACGTCGGGCGAGTCCAGCACCTTCCGCAGCGCGTAGTGGCCGGAGATCGCCGGGCCCTCGGGGACGGAGCCGAACTCGAAGAGGTAGCCGTAGAAGAACACCACGAGCTTCCGCCCGGCCGACGCCTCGCGGGCGGCCTTCGCGAAGGTCAGCACGGCGTCGGCCATCGCGTCCTGCTGGAAGGTCGACCAGTCGAGGATGGGCTTCTCGGCCTTCGGGTCGCGGAAGACGCCGGCCGGGGCGGCGTGGCGGGATGCGGGCGAGGGGACCTCAACCGCGGCGAGGCTGGCCTTCGGGTCGTTCCACGCCTTGCGGAGCGTGGCGTCCGTCGCGTATTTCGCCCGCAGCCAGGCGCGCCAGGCGGCGAGATCGGCCGGGGCGTAGCCGTTGAGGGGCTTCTCCCAGGTGTCCATGTAGAACCATTCGCCCGTGTTCTGGCCGCACGGATGATACCCGGCGATGCGGTCGCCGAACTTCGCCTCCAGGTGCTCGATCAGGGCGCGGAGCCGTTCGGACCCGTCGCGGAGGTATCGCGGCGAGGCGGGGACGGCGAACTTGCGCTCGCCGTCTTCCCACTTCATGACGTCGTCGGGGTATCGATCGGTCCACCACGAGGGGGGATAGAGGCCCATCCGGGGCAGGAGCAGGGCCCGCGGGTTGACGCGCAGGACCTGCTCGCAGGCCGAGTCCACGGCCGACCAGTCGGCCGGCTTGTCGGGCTCGGGCCAGGGGGTGTCGATGGGGAAGCTGACGAAGTCGACGCCGACGTCGGCCGCCAGCTGGATCTCGGTCTCATACGGCCCCGGTGGGCCGCCGAGGTAGACGAAGCTCGAACCGGGCCGGTAGAAGCCGAGCGTCAATTCGCGGGGCGTATCCGACCGGGCCCAGAGCGACACGGCGTAGCGACGGCCCTCCTGGATCTTCAGGTTCGTCTGGTGGTAGACGTGGAAGTCGGGCCGGGTTGTCCCGGCGGGCGGCTCCTTCTGGGTGATGCGGAGCCCGGCCGAGCCCCCCTTCCCCACGCCCGCGGCGACGGCCGGCTCGCCGACCGTGTTCTGCTCGCCGACGGGCCAGAACGTCCAGCGCTTCGAGAACGACTCGGGCCCGCCTTCGAAGTCCTGGAGCGGGATCACCTCGCGGCCGTCGGCCAGGTCGACCACGCGCACGTCGTCGACGTCGATCGCGCCGGGCTTCTCGCCGCAACGGATGTGGAGCGTGCCGTTCTCGGCGTCGCCGGCCGCGGTGAACTCGAATCGGATCTCCTTCGCCTCCGGGCCGATCGCGATCGGGGCCGAGCCGGGGATGCCGAAGAACATCCTCGATCGCACCGGCTTCCCGTCCACGACGATCCGCGGCACGCCGTCGCGGACCTCCACGCGGACCGTCAGACCGAACGCCGGCGGGGCCAGGATCCCGGCCAGGAGGACGAACGGGGCGAGGCGTCGGGCGCGTCGCGGCATCGCGGTTGGCTCCGGGTGTGTCGTCGTGGGGAGGATTCGGAGGGCATCGGCCCGGAGGTCAGCCCGTCAGGGCTTCGAGCATGCTGTCGGGCGCGGCGGCGTATTCGAGCGGCTCCATGGAGTAGCTGGCGCGGCCCTGGGACAGGCTGCGGACGGCCGTGGAGTAGCCGAACATCTCCTTCAGGGGGGCGCGGGCGTCGATGACCATCAGCTTGCCGCGGGTGGACGTCCGCTCGATCAGGGCGCGGCGGCTGGCGAGATCGGCGGTGATGTTGCCCAGATAGTCGTCCGGCGTGACGACCTCCAGTCGCATGATCGGCTCCAGGAGGACCGGCCCGGCCTCCTCGATGGCGTTGCGGAGGGCGTCGGACGCGGCGAAGCGGAACGCCAGGTCGGACGAGTCGACGTCGTGATAGTCGCCGTCGACGAGCGTCACCTTCAGGTCGACCAGCGGGTAGCCCGTCTTGCCGCCCGACTTCGCTTCCTCGCGGAGCCCCGCCTCGATGGCCGGGATGAACTCCGAGGGGATCACACCCCCCTTCAGCTTGTTCACGAAGTGGAGCACCGGGGCCCCCTTGGCCTGGACCTCGGGCTCGACGTCGATCTTGATCTTCGCGAACAGGCCCGTGCCGCCGGTCTGCCGGACGCAGGCGCCTTCGATCCGCTTCACGGCCTTCTTGACGGTCTCGCGGTAGCTCACGCGCGGGCGGCCGACGTGGACCTTCAGCTTGAAGTCGCGCGTCATGCGGTTCTTCAGGATCTCCAGGTGCAGCTCGCCCATGCCGGAGATGAGCGTCTGGCCGGTCTCCTCGTTGACCTTGAAGGTGAACGTGGGGTCCTCCCGGGCCAGCGCGTTGAGCGTGTCGGAGAGCTTCCCCTTGTCGGCCGAGCTGACGGGCTCGATCGACATGCTGATGACGGTCTCGGGGAACTCGATGCGTTCGAGCAGGATGGGATGGGCGGCGTCGCAGAGGGTGTCGCCGGTGACGGCCTTCTTCAGGCCGACGACGCCGACGATGTCGCCGGTCATGGCCTCGGCGATCTGCTCTCGGTCGTCGGCCCGGATGTGGTAGAGCCGCGAGCAGTTCTCCTTCTCCTCGCGCCCGGGGTTGTACGGCCGGCTCCCCGCCTTGAGGATCCCGGAGTAGACGCGGACGAACGAGAGGTCGCCGTGGGCGTCGTTGGTGATCTTGAAGACCAGGCCGCTGAACGGTTCGGACGGCTCGGGCTTGCGGGACAGCTCGTTCCCCTTCTTGGGGTGGATCCCCTCGATGGGCGGCTTGTCCAGCGGGCTCGGCAGGTAGTACGAGACCGCGTCCAGTAGCTGCTGCACGCCGACGTACTTGAAGCTGGAGCCGCACAACACCGGCTGGGCCCCGCCGGTCAGCGTGGCGCGGCGGAGGGCCTGGTGGATCATGTCGGCGGTCAGCTCGGCCCCGTCGAGGTGGGCCATGTACTGCTCGGCGAAGGTCTCGTCGTACTCGGAGAGCGAGTTGAGCATCGTCTCGCGCCAGGCCTCGGCGTCGAGCTTCAGGTCCTCGGGGATCTCCTGGACGGTGAAGGTGGAGCCCAGGTCCTCGGTCTTGAAGAACAGGGCCTTCATGCCGATCAGGTCGATCAGCCCCTGGAACGCCCCCATCGAGCCCTCGGGCCCGGCGCCGATCGGGATCTGGAGCGGGATCGGGTGGCTGTCCAGCCGCTCCTGGATCTCCTTGAAGACCCGCTCGAACTCGGCGCCGATGCGGTCCATCTTGTTGACGAAGCAGATGCGCGGGACGCGGTACTTGCCGGCCTGGCGCCAGACGGTCTCGCTCTGGGCCTCCACGCCCTCCACGCCCGAGAAGATCACGACGGCACCGTCGAGCACGCGGAGCGAGCGCTCGACCTCGGCCGTGAAGTCGACGTGGCCGGGGGTGTCGATGATGTTGATGGTGATCGGGGTCCCGTCGGCGTCCTTCCAGCGGCAGGTGATCGCGGCGGCGACGATGGTGATGCCGCGCTCGCGCTCCTCCTCCAGGTAGTCGGTCGTCGTGTTCCCCTTGTCGACGTCCCCCATCCGGTGGATCTCGCCGGTGTAGTACAGGATCCGCTCGGTGGTCGTCGTCTTGCCGGCGTCGATGTGGGCGATGATCCCGATGTTCCGGATCCGACGGAGTTGGTTGCTGACGTCGTCGCTGGCCATGATCGTCTCGTTCCGCGCTCGGCGCTCGGGGTGGGGGCGCGGTCGGTCCGACCGCGGCGTGGCCTTCCAGCTTACCGAGCGACGGCGGCCAAATCAGCGCGAATGGTCGGCGGGGCCGCCCGCGGGCCGGGTCTGGTAGGTCCGCAGGTAGTCGGCATAGGCCGGGTCGATCGGCCGGCTCGCCTTCGGGTCGGCGAAGGGGTAGGCGGGCATGCCGCGCCAGGGCAAGGGGCCGACGTCGTCGCTGCCGGCGGTGAACGGGTCGGCGTCCTTGCAGTAGCCGGTCGTCCGCAGGACGTAGCTGCGGCTCCAGCCTTCCGGGAGCGGCGGGAGCGCATCGGCGGCGAACTCGACGCGGGCCTCGTCGCCGGGGCCGACGACGCACAGCCTGTCGTCGTCGCCGCGGAGCAGGTCGGCCACGTCGCCGAAGCGGGTCAGCGTCCCGGACATCCGCGCGAGCGGCGCGGGGTCGACGTAGTCGTAGTCGTACACCAGCGGCGGGCGGCCGTCGGGCGAGACCTCGCGGGTGTAGCCGCGCGGGCCGAGGACGGCGCGGGCGACGGGGAGGCTCGTCGTGCGGAGCGACGGCTCGGCCTCGGCGTCGCGGACGGCGACGAAGGCCCGGTCGTAGTAGCACTCCATGTTCGTCCGGATCCGGAGCACGCAGCGCGGGCCCGTCAGCTTGCCGGTCAGGTCGAGCGTCGTCATCCGCGGGAGGCCCGCGGGATAGCCGGCGTGGGGCTCGATCGTCTCCCACGAGCCGTCGTCGCGGAGCCGCTCGATCGCCGGCGGCGCGAGCGCGACGCCGGCCGTCGCGGCGGCGTAGTTGGTCTGCGAGTACGGGTACTCGACCCATCCCGCGAGCGCCAGCAGCAGGCGGTCGTCGGACCCGTGGCCGGACAGGCGGTCGCCGAAGTCGAGGACGATCCCGTGCTCCTCCGCGTAGCCGGTCCACGCGGCCCGCTTCGCGAAGCCGTCGACCGTCCTGCGGTCCCACGCCTTCAGGGCGTCGGCGACGTCGGCGCCCTTCAGGTCGGTCGCGCGGACGGGCTCGATCGCCGTCCGCCAGGCGCGGAGTTCGCCGGTGGGCCGGGTCCCTTCGGGGGCGAACCGTTCGTCCAACGCCACGGCGACGCCGGGCGGGCGGTCGACGACGTCCAGCGTCAGGTGGTCGAGGTACGCGACCTCGTCCATCGGCTCGGTGATCGAGATCCGGAAGACGCCCGCCTCGGGCCGCAACTGGTCGTCGGCGATGGCGACGGCCTCGTCGCGGTCGGGCTGGCCGTAGACGCCCGGGGCGACGAGGTAGCCCAGGCCGCCGCCGCCGAGGAAGTCGCCGAGGCAGACGAACCGCTCGCCGTTCCACGTGAAAAGCACCGGGCACGAGCCGGTCTTGCGGTTCCGCTCGGCCAGCGGCACGCGCTGGCCGGCGGCCACGTTCAGCTCGGCCTGCATGACGCCGTCGGGCCAGAGGACGTGGACGACGTCGGCCGCGGGGCGGTCCTTCAGGCCGAACACGACCGGGCCGGGCGACGAGCCGGTCGCCGAGTCGGACGCCCCGTGGAAGTGGACCGCGTCGATCCCGCGCGCCTGGACGGTCGCCCGCGCCCCGACGCCGTGGGGGTTGGTCCGCATCAGCTCGGGCTTGACCCGCCAGCGGCCGGAGGGGTCGAGCGCGAGCCAGCGATGGCCACTCCCCAGGTTCGCCGCGAGGGTCGGGGCCTCGCCGGGGAGGACGACGAGCAGGTCGGGCAGGGGGTCGCCGATCAGGTCGACGACGGCCAGGCCGTCGGGCGGCTCGGCGAGGATCGGCGGATCGGCCAGGGCCAGCCGAGTTGCCTCGTTGCGGGCCCACATGACCGGCGGCGTGGGCTGCCCCCCCTCGGGGGCGCGGGCGAGCAGGCCGACGAGGTCGAAGCGGCCGTCGAGGTCCAGGTCGGCGACGGCCGCCGAACGCCAGCCGTGGGCGTTGCAGGCGAAGGGCTCGAACGCCGGGACGAGGTCCGCCGCGACCGCGCGCGGGGTCGCGTTCCGCCAGGCCGTTAGCAAGCCGGACGCCGACGGCGCGACCAGGTCCGGCCGGCCGTCGGAGTCGAGGTCCACCACGGCCAGGCCCGTCGCCACGGCGGGCATCCCCCCGACCGGGACGGACCGGAACCGGCCCAGGCGATCGTTCAGCACGGCGAGCGGCGGGGCGTCGTCCGAGGTCAGGATCAGGTCGAGGTCGCGGTCGCCGTCGAAGTCGGCCAGGGCGACGCCGGTGTGGCGACGGGCCTCGCCGCCGAGCACCGGCTCGCCGGTCCAGGGGATGAGGGCGATCGAGAGGCCGGCGGCGGGCGTGACGTTGTCGGCCGTGGCCAGCGGCGTCCAGGCCGGCTGGGGCTTGCCCGGCAGCGCCGGCGGCGCGCCGTCGTTCCGGTAGGCCGCGTTCGCCACGCCCGGCGGCGGGTCGACGCCCTCGCCCAGGGCGTCGGCCGCGCGATCGGCTGCGGTGTGATTGACGACGTAGAGGTCCAGGTCGCCGTCCTGGTCGAGGTCCAGCCAGCGGGCCGTCAGCGAGAGGGCGGGCGGGCCTTCGGCCTTGAGGGTGGGCGTCAGGTCTTCGAAGCGCTTGCCGTCGACGTTGCGGAACAGGCGGTCGCCCAGGCCGGTCAGGTAGAGGTCGACGCGGCGGTCGGCGTCGAAGTCGCCGGCGGCGACGCCCGTGCTCGCGCGGTCGTCCGGCAGGCCGAAGGCGGCGGAGGCGTCCTCGAAGCCCGCCTCGCCCTTGTTGAGGAGCAGGGCGTCCCGAGGGCCCTCGGGGCCGACGATGGCGGCGGTCAAATAGATGTCGAGGCGGCCGTCGCCGTCGGCGTCGAACGTCGCGATCCCCGCGCCGAACCGGGCGCGGACGCGGTCGATCGCCGCGAGGTCCCCGGCGAAGTCGGCGGGGGCCGACCAGCGGCAGCCGTCGGGGAGCTTGACCGCGAGCGGCGTCGGGGAGTCGAAGCGGGGAGAAGGGGGCTGCTTCTCCTTGATGGCGTCGGGGTCGCGGTCGGGGTCGAGGGGCGGGGGGGGAGCCTCGGCGGTCGGGGACGGCGAGGCGATCACGCCGTATCGGCCCATCTCGCCGTACGAGGTCTCGACCACGTCGCCCACGCCGGGGGCGAGGCCGGGGCGGTCGTGGTCGAGCTGCTGCCACTTCTTCAGGATGTCGCGCTGCTTCTCCGGCTGGCCGGCCATGCGGTAGGCGAAGGCCAGGGGATAGAGGGCCGAGGCCAGGTTCGGGTTGACGTCCAGGGCGCGGGTCAGGAGGGCCACCTTGCGCTCGGCCTCGGCGGGGCCGGCGGGGAGTGCGGGGTCCTGGGCGTTGACCACGGTGTTCGCCGCCCAGAGCCACGAGGCGGCGTCGAGCGGGTCGACCTCCGTGACCTTCAGGAACAGCGGGTGGGCCTCGGCCGGCTTGCCCTGCTGGGCCAGGATGATCCCCTTGTTGAAGAGGGCCCGGGGATCGTCCGGCGAGCGGGCGAGCACGCCGTCGAGGAGCCCCAGGGCCTCGTCGAAGTTCGACGCCGGCCGGCCCTCGCCGCCGGCCTTCTTCGCCGCCTCGACCTGGACGCCGCCATCGTTCAGCAGGGCGATCGCCAGGTTCACCGCGCCGGCCTGCCAATCGGGCGCCAGCTCGCGGACCTCGCGGAACGCCTCCGCGGCCTTGCGATATTCGTACTGCTCCATCAGCCCGAGCCCGCGCAGGTGCGCCGCGACGACCGCATCGAGCTGGTCGGGCGGGATCTCGTCCGCCGGCGGCTCAGGCGCGGCGATCGTCGTCGGCGCGACCTCCGGCGGCGCCTCCGTCCGGCCGCAGCCGATCAGCAGGAGCGCGGGGGCGAGGAGCCAGGTACGCAAGGGTGCGGGGCGCATGGGGGACGACTCTTCAACGCGAGGGATTGATTGCGGTCCAGGCGGTCATCCTGACGTCCCCTCTCCCGCCGGGAGAGGGCGGCCCGAAGGGCCGGGTGAGGGTCGTCGGACTGTAGAGACGGCTTCGGTTCACGATCCGCTCGCCCGTCATGCCCTCCGCGCTCCGGCGACCCTCACCCGCCGCTGCGCGGCCGCCCTCTCCCGGCGGGAGAGGGGATGAGAAGCCGCGTCGTCCGGAATCCCTACCGCGGCAGCCCCTGGCCCTTCGGCGGCGACTTCGGGACCTCGGACGGCTCCTCGCCGCCGCCCCCGCAGCCGGTGGAGATCAACGACAGGACGACGAACGCGAGCGACAACCAGCGGAGCATTTCGACCTCATCCCCCGCCCGGGGCCCGATCGCCGGGCCGGGCGTAGAGGCCACTATAAGCGCCCGTCCGGAGGTGCGAAAGCATGTGATGGCCCCGGCGTCGCGAGCGCTCGGCGCGGAGGGCGGCCAGGTCGACCGGGCCGACGACGATCTTCGCGCCGGGGCCCGGGTCGGCCTGGGCGAGGATCCGGCCGTCGAAATCGACGACCATGCTCCCGCCCGGCCACGAGAACGGCGGGTAGTTCGCCAGCGACGCCCCCTGGTTCGCCGCCACGACGTACGCCAGGTTCTCGACCGCCCGCGCCCGGTTGAACAGCGTCCACCAGTCCATCGGCGGCGTGGTGCCCCAGGGGTCCATGTAGGCGGACACCCGGATCAGCACTTCCGCCCCCGCCAGCGCGAGGGCGCGGATCGCCTCGGGGAACAGCCAGTCGTAGCAGATCGCCGCGCCCAGGCGGCCGATCTCCGTCTCCGCCACGGGGAACAGCGGCTCGTCGTAGCCGGGGAGGTCGGCGGGGCTGGCGTGGACCTCCCACGGAAGCCACGGGTTCACCTTGCGGTAGCGGCTCAGGATCCCGTCCGGGCCGATCAGGCAGGTCGTGTTGAAGACCGCGCCCGGCCACCTCGGGTCGACTTCCAGGAACGTCCCCGTCTGGATGAAGACGTTCCGCTGGCGGGCTTTGGCGGCGTAGCGGTCGGTGTGCTCGTTGGGGATCGGGACGGACAGTTTGTCGCGAAGCTCGTCGGCCGTCTCGTAGACGGGGGCGGCGTGCGCGAACTCGGGGAAGACGACCAGGCGGACGTCGAAGAAGGGCGAGTAGCCGACGACCGCGTGGTCGACCATCTCCAGGAGCTTGCCCACCCGCGCCGGGATCTCGTCGCGGGAGCGAGGGCAGGGGAGGTCGGTCTGGCACGCGGCGGCGTAGTAGCGATCGGTCACGGTCGGGGGGCGTCCTCGGCGGCGGGGGGCTGGAACGGGTCGCGGGCGGCCCCTTCCGGGGGCGCCTTGGGCTCGGGCTCGCGGAGCCGGGCGGCGTCCAGGAACGCGGCGAGGGCGACGTCGGGCTTCCGCCGGGGGTCGTCCAGCCGCCGGAAGACGTCGGCGGCGCGGGCCTCGCGACGGGAGAGATACCACTGGGCGCCGAGCACCAGCCAGGCGTCGCGGTCCAGGGGATCCTTGTGGAGATGCGCCTCCAGCTTGGCGACGTGGCGCGCGAAGTCGGCGGGTTCGGCGTAGAGCGATTGCACGTCCTTCGCCGCGGCGATCCAGCCGGGCTCGGCGGTCTCGGCCTCGCGGAGGAGGTCCGCGGCGAGCGCGTACCGCTCGCGGACCAGGGCGAGCTGCGCCAGCCGCATCCGGGGCGCGGCGGAGAAGGGGTTGAGCTTCGCCGCCTGCTCGTAGCGATCTTCGGCCCGGCCGTGGTTGCCGATGCGGAACATGCGGTCGCCGAAGGTCGTCAGCAGTTCGGCCCGGTCGCGATCGGCCTTCTTGACGACCCTCCGCCGCTCCACGGAGACCGGCCGGATCATCGCGGGGGGCGGGGCGGGGGCCGTCGGCAGGCTCGCCGCGCCGGGGGCGAGGACGGGGACCATCGCCCCGAACGGGACGTGCAGCGTCGAGACCGCGCCGCCGTCCGGGGTCCCCCGCACGACGACGTAAGGGCGGGGGGTGTACCAGGCCCACCCCGGCGACGCCGCAGCCGGGACCTTGGTCGGATCGCCGCCGGAATCCTGGCCCGACCCGGCCCCGGAGCCGGTCGACCCGGAAGACTGGCCCCTCGCGATCGCGGCGGGGGCGACGACCAGCCCCGCGGAGATCAGCGCGCCGAGAAGCTCGATCCTGGCCATGGCGTCTTCCTCCCTGGTGCGGGCGCGACCGTCGGAGAATGCGATGTGGATATTATCGCAGGCTCACGCCGCGGAGGAAACAGCGATCCCGGCCGGCGGAACGGCCCGCGACGCGATCGCGCGTCAGCGGCGGCGGCCCTGGCGGCCCAGGATGTCGAAGACGGCCGGGTCGGCCCCGACGTCCAGGCGGGGCCGGACGGCGAGGTGGTTGGCGTCGAGCTGGAGGTCCAGGGGCTCGACGCGGCCGGGACGGGGCCTGCCGAGGAGCCGGACGCTGGGCGCGGCGGAGCCGGTGCGGGGGCCGGTCACCTCGCGGATGTGGTCCGCGCCCCAGAGGTCGACCCACTGGGCCGCGACGTCGCGGTTCCGATTCGGCAGCGGGGCGTCGCCGCCGGCCGCGAAGGCTTGCAGCTCGATCGCGTCGCGGTCCTGCCGCCAGAAGACCTGGCCCTGGGCGAACGCCTCGGCGTCGGCCCGGCACAGGACGCTCTCGCGAGGAGTGCGCTCGGAGAGGTCGACGTAGGCCGTGTCGGAGCTGGAGACGAGCCACGGCCGGTCCGGCCCCGGCGCCTCGCCCGGCCAGGCGTCGACCCGGACGGCCGCCCCGGCCGTCGCGATCGTGCAGCGGTCGAGCCGCAGGTCGGCGAAGAACCGCGAGCGGGCCACCCGCGCCGGCGTGAGCGCGAAGACGTCCCCCCGGGCCCCGACCGCGCACCGCGACAGCGAGACGACGCCCATGCCGACCTCGGCGTGGAGGGCGTCCCCGACCGTGGCCAGGAGGCAGTCTTCCAGCACGCAGGCCGGTCGGTCCATGGGGCCGACCAGCGGCGGGTCGGGGGGAGGGGAGGGCCTCGGGCGCGTCGTCGCGGCGACGAAGGTCACGAGGACGGGCGGAGGGCCCGGCGACTGGGGGATCGACAGCTCGCAGCGGTTGAGGGCCAGCGAGCCGTCCTCCACGCGGATCAGCGACTCCAGGGAGGACGGCCCTTCCGCGCGGAGCCGGAGGCCGGAGATCGACAGGCTGCCGCCGTCCAGGGCGAGGAGGGCGGAGCCGGCGGCGCCCGCCGCGGGCGCGAAGGTCAGGGGGGGCCTCCCGACCTCGCCCGGCTTGTCGGCCGGGGGCGGGGGCTGCTCGACGCGGATCTCGACGCTCGCCCCGCGCCCCAGGCGGACCGGCGAGATCGGCCGGGTCCCGGAGCCGATCACGCGGACCCACACCCGCCCGCCCGGATCCGAGGCGTTGTCCCGCAGGAAGGCCCCGAGGTCCCCGTTCCACGGGCCGACCGCGTCGACGTCGAAGGTCAATTCGCCGACGCCGCGCGGCCCGCCCCCGGCGTGGGCGATCGTCGGCGCGACGGGGGCGGGGAAGCCGAAGAGGGTCCGCGCCTTGAGGTGCGGCCGGGGGCGGGCGACGCCGTCGACGAGGCCCTCCCAGCCCGGCAGGAAGGGCCGGAGCGCCGGCGGGGCGAGGTCGGCGATCCAGGAGGTCGCCGGCCATTCCGTGGCGATCTCCCGCGAGCCCGTCGCCTCCTCGTTCCACGTGGAACGGAACGCGGCCAGCGTGCGGGAGCGGATCTCGTGCTCCGGCCCGGCCGAGTAGTAGCCGAGCCAGCCGACGAACAGGTTCTCCGCCCCGGACCAGTCGAGCTGGTGGCCCAGGACGGCCGCCGCGGTGTCGCTGTGGACCAGGCTGGCGACCCCCGGCCCGCCGATCCGGCCGAAGGCCGAGTCGTACGCCCGGACCGTCAGCCGCCGCGCCCCGGCGTCGGCCTTCGGCCCGCCCGTCAGGTCGACCAGCGGGCCTCGGCAGGCCAGGACCGAGCCCAGCGCGTGCAGGGAATGCCTCGGCTGGGGCGAGGCGTCGGGCGTGCGGACGATCGGCCCGTCGGACGCCAGGAACGACCGGAACGCGACCGCCTCCGCCGCCCCCGGACCCATCTCGAACAGGGGCGAGACGTCGCCGCGGATCAGGCTGTCCTCGATGCGGATCCGCGAGAGGGGCCGGATCGCCCCGGCCTCGGTGCGGACGAATGCGAACGGCGACCGCATCGGGTTGTAGATGGTGACGGTGCAATTCCGCAGCGTCAGTTCCCCCCCCGCGACGTGGAACAGGGCCTTCTGGTTCAGGCCCAGGTCCCGGACGTTGACCACCAGGTCCAGCGAGTCCAGGACGAGAGACCGGCCGTCGAGGTTGAAGACGCCGGGCAGGGAGCGGGCCGCCTCCACCCGGCCCCCCTCGATCCGCACCACGGCACGATACCCGGGCCGGGATCGGATGATCCGGGCCTCGCCCGGGATCCGCAGGTCGCCGATCGGGAACGGCCCGACGTCCGCGATTTCGACCACGCCGCGGGGCACGTCGAGGGCCTGCCTGAGCGACGAGACCGCGCCGGCGTCGCGGGCGTCGGGCGCCCGGCGGACGACCGTCCTGGGGCCGTCCGCCTCCAGCGGCACCGGGGCGGTCGCCCAGGGGGGCAGGTAGGCGGAGAGGACCCCCGGCGGGTACGACTTCGCCGGGGCGACCGCCGCGGGCGCGTCGGCCGGCTCCACCCACGCGGGGGCGCCGCCCGAGGGCGACGCCGCGCGGGCCGGGGGCGGGGGGCGTCGGACGGGCTCCCGCTCGATCGCGGCCGGGGCCGTCGCCTCGACCGGCCGCGGCGGCTGCGCGGCCCGGCTCGGCTCCCCGACGGAGAGGGGCGCGTTGTTGTTCGGGAAGGGGCGGAGGATCAGGTCCAGGCCGATGACCCCCACGATCACGACGGCGCCGATGATGACGCAGCGCCAGATCCAGGCGTCCTCGGAGACGCCGTCGGGCTGGCGGAGCGAGACCGGATGCGGGAGGGGCACCGGGGTCGCGACGCCGGCCGGCCCCGGGCCGCCCAGGCCGGCGGCGCGGGGAGGGCCGACGGGCTCGTCCTCGTCCAGGAGGTCGTCGGCCAGCGCGGCGAGCGAGATCTCCGGGAGCGACGAATTCCTGGACTCCGGCCCGGCGGCCACCGCGACGGCCGCCGCCAGCGAGGCCCGATCGCGCGCGGGCCGGCCGCCGCCGACCTCCTCATCGATGGGGACCAGCGCCACGCTCGACTCGTCGCCGACGATCGCGCCCAGCTCCGAGAGCAGCTCGCGATAGCTGGCCTGGCGATCCTCCGGCTTCTTCGCCATCATCCGGCGGAGGACCGCCCCGAGCGCCGGCGGCAGGTCCGGGCGGGCGGCCAGGACGTCGGGCGGCGGGTTGCGCGCGTGGCGGGTCAGCTTCTCCGTGATGTCGCCGCCGGGGTAGGGGGGGAGCCCGGTGAGCAGGTAGTGGAGCGTGCAGCCGAGCGAGTAGATGTCGCTCTGGAAGCTGGTGGCCCGGCTGTCGCGGGCCTGCTCGGGGGCCATGTAGTCGACGGTGCCGACGGTCGTCCCCTCGCGGGTGACGCGCTCGTCCTCGGCCTCGGGGCGCAGGGCCAGGCCCAGGTCGATGATCTTGGCCTCGCCCTCGGGCGTCCGGAGGACGTTGGAGGGCTTGACGTCGCGGTGGATCACGCCGCGCGAGGCCGCATACTCCAGCCCCCGGGCCACCTGGATGATCAGGCCGACCGCCTCCTCCGCGTCGAGCGGGCCGCGGTGCTGCACGTACTCGTGCAGGTCGCCCCCCGGGACGTATTCCAGGACCAGGTAGAAGCGCCCGTCGTCGCTCCCGCGGTCGTAGATCTGCACGATGTTGGGGTGCTGGAGGTCCGCGGCGCTGCGGACCTCGGCGACGAACCTCTTGAGGATCGTCGTGTTGCGCGCCATGGCCGTCGGCAGGACCTTCAGCGCGACCTCGTGGCCGGTCTCGACGTGGACGGCGCGGAACACCGAACTCATCCCGCCCGACCCCAGGGGGTGGAGGATGCCGTAGCTGCCGATCCGGAACCGATAGGGCTCCTGGCTGGTCGATCCCGCTTCGGCCATGTGACCCCTCGGCCCACCTCGCTCGCGCCCGCAATCCGCCGGACGAGACCCATTCAGCTAAAGATACGGGCGCCCGGCCGCTTCGGCACGACCCGACCCGCCGGAATTCGGGCGCGTGATTGCGCGCGAGGGCCCACCTCGCCCCGAACCTCGACCGCCCCCGGAGCGTCCCGGATGAGGGCCGAGGTCGCGCGAGGGCCGCCGGCCACCATCAGATACGCGACGCCGCGACGGATGTTTCACGACGGCCGGCCCGGTCGCGGACGCCGTCCGGTTGACAGAGGAGGGGCGGGAGACGAGAATCGGTCCCGCGGACATCCGCGCCCGTAGCTCAGGTGGATAGAGCGGCGGTTTCCTAAACCGCAGGCCGCAGGTTCGAATCCTGCCGGGCGCATCCCTTTCCAAAGCAGTCGTTTACGGTCGCCTTCCCTCGGACGACGGCCGGGCTGGTCGGTCTACGCGCCCGTAGCTCAGGTGGATAGAGCAACGGTTTTCTAAACCGTCGGTCGCAGGTTCGAGTCCTGCCGGGCGTATTCGTTCGTAGATTCGTCGCCCCCGCGGGCGAGCACCTCTCTCGCCGCAGGGCGACCACGGGCCCCTCCCCGACGTGTCGTAGACTATTCTAGGAGGCGCGGCCCGTCGCCTCGGATTGAGTTCGACGTCCTCCACGCCCCTGGGACGCCTGCGATGCATACGCCGGAAGAACGCCTGACCGAGATCCCGACCAACTGGACCACCATCACCAGCGCCCACGGCGCGGGCCCGCGCAGCCAGCAGGCCATGGGCGAGCTGGTGGGCCGCTATCACGACGCGCTCACCCGCTACATCCACCTGAAGGTCCGCGACCGCCACCTGGCCGACGAGGTCCTCCAGGAGTTCTGGACCAAGCTCCTCACCGGCAAGCTCGCCGGGGCCGACAAGTCGAAGGGCCGGTTCCGCGACTACCTGCGCACCGTCCTGCATCGGCTCATCATCGACCACTTCCGCGCCCGCAAGCTCCAGGCCCTCCCCCCCGGCGACCTCCTCGACGCCTCCGTCCCCGACGAGGACTTCGACCGCGTCTGGCGCGAGGCCGTCCTCAGCCGGGTCTGGTCGCGGCTGGAGACCTACCAGGCGACCACCCCCAAGAACCGCTACGCCACCGTCTTGCAGCTCCGCCGCGACAACCCCAAGGCCCCCATCGAGGAGATCGCGGAGAAGCTCGCCGCCGTCGTCGGGGCCCCCATCACCCCGGAGGCTTTCCGCAAGAACCTCCAGCGGGCCCGCGCCAAATTCATCGAACTACTCGTGGTGGAGCTGAAGGAGACCATCCACCCCACCGACAGCGCCGACGTCGAGGCCGAGATCAACGACCTCGGCCTCGGCCGGCTCTACCGCCGCTACACCTCCAACGCCGACCGTTGAAGGCGTTGGCCTTCAACAATTTAGCGGCACGACCCCCTTAGGTGGCGTTCGCTTCGCGGGTCGGCGCGGCTTTACCTTTTGTGGGGAAAATTCCCGACCACCCTTGACCGCCCATTTTCTGCATGTACAGTTGTTACGAGGGAGGATCATGCTCGGCGTCCACGCCTCGCGGGCCTCTTCCTCACGGCGTTCTGGTCCTGACATCGGATGGTTCGCGCACCGCGCGATGGGCACCAGAGAGGAACCGCGATGCTGGTTCTCTCCCGCAAGAAGAACGAGACGATCGTCATCAACGACAGCATCACCGTGACGGTGATCGAGATCCGCGGCGACAAGGTGAGGCTCGGGATCGAGGCCCCCAAGGACGTCACCGTCCATCGTCGGGAAGTCTACGAGGCGATCCAGAATCAGGCCCGGTCGGAAGATCAGGGCACCCGGACGTTGAAACCCTGAATCCCGCCTCGGGCCGGGCGATCAGGCCGTCCGAGACCGGACGAGCGTCACGAACTCGCGCATCCACGGCGCGTTGTCGTCCCATGCGCGGGCCGTCACGAGGTTGTCGCTGACGACCACCTCCCGATCGACGAACTCCCCCTGCGCCGCCCGCACGTCCGGGGCGCACTGGGGATAGCAGGTGAGCACGCGCCCCCGCAGCGTCCCCGCCGCTGCGAGGATCAGCGCCCCGTGGCACGTCGCGGCCAGGGGCTTCCCCCTTTCCAGGAAATGCCGGGCGATCTCCAGCACGCGGGGGATGTTCCGCAGGTACTCCGGCGCGCGCCCGCCGGGGATGACGAGGCCGTCGTATCCCTCGGGCTCCACGTCGGCGATCGCCAGGTCGGCGTCGATCCGGTAGCCGAGCTTCTCGGTGTAGGTGTCGAACCCGGGCTCGAAGTCGTGGACCACCGTCTGGATCTTGCGGCGCTCGGGCGCGGCGAGGTCCACGGTCCACCCTTCTTCCTCCAGGCGATATTTCGGGTAGAGGACTTCCAGGGCCTCAGCGGCGTCCCCGGCGAGCATCAGGATCCTGGGCATCGGACCTCCCCCGGACGAGCGAACCGGCGTCCCCGCCGGATTCCGAGCCAGGGTAATGAGGAGGAGCCCCGGTTTCAATGGTTCGTCGGAAGCCGCCGCGGCTCGACGTTCTTCGGGTTGACCTGGGCGGGAGGCGGTCGCTAAAGTGGTCCCTGTCCGAAACGACGGCCCCGTCGTCTAGTGGTTAGGACACATGCCTTTCACGCATGCAGCACGGGTTCGACTCCCGTCGGGGTCATTCTTCACGCCTCTCGTCCCTCAGCCCTCCTGAGGCGTCGCCTCCAGGGCCTTCAGGTGCGTCTCGACGCAGCCTGCCAGCAGCGAAGGATTGTAGCCCCCTTCCAGGACGCTGACGATCCGCCCGCGCGCGTGGACGTCGGCGACCTCGACCACGTCGCGGGTCAGGCGGTCGAAGTCCTCGAAATCGAGCCCCAGGCCGCCGACGGGGTCCTCGGCCATCGCGTCGAACCCCGCGCTGATGATGATCAGCTCGGGCCGCTGCTTGTCGGCTAGGTCGTGCAGGCCGGAGCGGAACGCGGCGCGGAACTCGGCGGGGGGCGTGCCGAAGGGGAGGGGGATGTTTCTCGTGAAACCGAGGCCCGGTCCCGTCCCGGTCTCGTCCTTCAGCCCCGTCCCGGGATAGAACGGGTGGCGGTGGACCGACAGGAAGGCGACCTCCGGCGAATCGTAGAACACGTCCTGCGTGCCGTTGCCGTGGTGGACGTCGAAGTCGACGACGAGGATCCGATCGACCGCGTGACGGGCGAGGGCCTCGCGGGCGGCGACGGCGACGTTGGAGTAGATGCAGAACCCCATGGCGCCGCCGGGGACCGCGTGGTGCCCCGGCGGCCGGACGAGCGCCATCGCGCGCGAGGGTTTTTCGGCCAGCACGCCCGCCACGGCCTCGATCGCCGCGCCGGCGGCGAGGCGGGCGGCGACGAGCGAGCCGGGGGACATCCAGGTGTCGGCTTCGAGCGGCCCGCCGCCGCGGCGGTCGACGTCGACGAGCGAGGCGAGGTAGGCCGGCGCGTGGACGCGCCTCAGCTCGTCGTCGGTCGCCTCGCGGACGACGCCGGCGGGGCAGGCGTCGAGCAGGCCGGTGCGCTTGAGGTGGCGGAGGATGGCCTCCAGCCGCTCGGGCTTCTCGGGGTGGCGATCCGGGGGGCGATGCTCGGCCATCCGGCGGTCGTAATGCAGGGCGACGGGCATGATGGTCCCTCCCGCGGGCGACGGCGACGGCGACGCCGGGCGATCAGAGCCGCCGCCAGCGGGCCCCGTCGCGTCGGATCAGTTCGTCGGCGGCCTGGGGCCCCCAGGAGCCGGCCGGATACTCGACCGGGGGCGGGGCGTCGGGGAGTTCCCAGGCGTCGAGGATGGACGTGATGAACCGCCAGGCGTTCTCGACCTCGTCGGTGCGGGTGAAGAGGGTCGGGTCGCCGAGCATGACGTCCAGCAGCAGGCGTTCGTAGGCTTCCGGGGGAGGGGCGGCGAAGGCGGTGCCGTAGCGGAAGTCCATGCGGACCTCCTGGAGCCGCCGCCGCGAGCCGGGGATCTTGGCCTCGAAGGTCAGGCTGGCCCCCTCGTTGGGCTGGATCCGCAGGACGAGCTGGTTGCCGGCCGAGGGACCGTCGTGCTCGACGTCGAACAGTTGCGTCGGCGGCTGCTTGAACTGGATGGCGATCTCCGTGGCCCGCCTGGGGAGCCGCTTCCCGGTGCGCAGGAAGATCGGCACGCCGGCCCAGCGCCAGTTGTTCAGGGTCAGGCGGATGGCGACGTAGGGGGCCGTCGTCGAGTCGGGCGCGACCCCCTTCTCCTGGAGGTAGCCCGGGACGTCCTCGCCCTCGATCGACCCGGCCGAGTAGCGGGCCCGGACGACGTTCTCGTAGACCTCGGCGGGCTTCCAGCGGGGGAGGGCCTGGAGGACCTTGACCTTCTCGCTGCGGACGGCGTCGGCCGAGAGGTCGACGGGGGCCTCCATCGCCACCAGGCAGAGGAGCTGGAGCATGTGGTTCTGCACCATGTCCCGGATCGCGCCGGCGGAGTCGTAGTAGGCCCCGCGGTTGCCCGGCATGCCGACCTCCTCGGCCACCGTGATCTGGATCGAGGCGACGTGGCGGCGGTTCCACAGCGGTTCGAAGATGCTGTTGCCGAACCGCAGGGCCAGGATGTTCTGGACCGTCTCCTTGCCGAGGTAGTGGTCGATGCGATAGACCTGGTCCTCGTCCAGCACGCGCGAGACGTCGCGGCTGAGGTCCCGGGCCGACTCCAGGTCGTGGCCGAACGGCTTCTCGATGACGGCCCGGCTCCAGGGGCTCTCCTGCCGCCAGTCGTAGACCAGGCCCGCCTTGCCGAGCTGATCGATGATCGGCCGGAAGAACTCGGGGGCGACGGCCAGGTAGAAGACCCGGTTGCCGCGGGTGCCGTGGGTCCGGTCCAGCTCCTCCAGCCTGGCCTTGAGGCCCTCGAAGGACTCGGGATCGTCGAAGGTCCCGGGGGCGAAGACCAGGCGCGAGGCGAACTGGGGCCAGACCTGCTTGAAGTCGCCCCCCTTCTCGGCGTCGGGGAAGGACTTCTCGTACTCGCGGCGGAGGTCGTCGTCGGTCCAGTCGCGGCGGCCGAAGCAGACGATCGCGCACTCGGTCGGGAGGTTCCCGCGGTGGTACAGGCGGTAGAGCGCCGGCACGAGCTTGCGATGGGCCAGGTCCCCGGTGGCGCCGAAGAGGACGATCGCGCACGGCTGGGGCGCCTGGGCCCGGGGGAGCGCCTGGCGGAGGGGATTGGAATCGGCGTGGGAGGGCTCGGCCATCATGGATCCTCGGGGGAGGCCCCGGCGGGGGGTCGCGTCCGCCGGGACGCCTCGGGCCGTCCGATTCTAGGGGCCCTCCCGGGCGCCATCAAGGCGTGGACCCCGGCCCCCGGCCGCGCCGCGGGCCGGCGGCCCCTCCCTCAACGGGAGTTGCTCTGCGTCGGCGACGGGTTAGTCAGGGTCATCGTCACCTTCGGGTTCGGCTGGCGGAAGACCAGCGCGACGAAGAACACGGCCAGGATGAGGCCCAGCCAGCCGAAGACGTAGAAATAAGCGGTCTCGCGGTCCTCGTTCATGGGCGGACGGACTCCTCGGGTCGGGCGCGACGCGGTCTCTACATCTCAGCATGGCACAGGGCGGCCCGGGGCGGCCAGCCCCCGGCTCGTTGCGGCCGCCCGGGCCCTCTGGCAAGATAGGCCCGGAATCCACCCCGCCCCCCGCCGAAAGCGAGACGCCGATGTCCCTGCTCCGCTCGGGCTCCCATCGCAAGGCCCCGTTCCTGATGCTCCTGGTCGGCCTGGCCCTGATCGGGGCCCAGGCGTACATGGAGGCCGGGCCGGACGCCGCCCAGTTCGCGGTGAAGGGCTCGTTGCAGAAGCTGCTCATCCAGATCCCCGCCGGGATCGTGGCGCTCCTCGTCGCCTCCAAGCTCATCGACTGCGACTTCGGCCCCCTCGGCGTCGTCGCCCTGAAGCTGGCCGGGATCATGGTCCTGGCCGAGGGGGTCGGCTGCTGGTTCCCGCCCACGCTCGTCTTCTTCAGCTTCATGGCCGAGCTGGCCGTGATGGTCGTCGGCTTCTTCTGGATGTTCGAGCTGGGGAAGTGGGAGACCTACCTCGTCGTCCTCCTGAACATCGGCGCGATCATCGGGGCGCGGTACCTGGTCGACCAGTACATGAACCCCTCCCACCCCTACTGGATCGGCAACGACCGCCCCCGCGGCGCGCGTCGTCGTTGAGAGGGCGCGAACGCCGATGCGACCGCTGATCGACGGCCACCTGGACCTCGCCTGGAACGCGCTGGGCTGGAACCGCGACGTCTCGCGCGAGCTGGACGACCTCAACCGCTCCGAGTCCGGCCTGTCCGACCACCCGGGGCGGGGCCGGGCCACCACGACCCTGCCGGAGATGCGCCGGGGGGGCGTCGCGCTCTGCCAGGCGACGCTCCTCGCCCGCGCCAAGCCCGTGAGCCTGTGGGACCATTTCGCCCAGGGGCCGCCGCGCGCGAACCTCGACTGGTGGAGCCGCGAGATCGCCGCCGCCGCCGCGCAGGGCCAGCTCGCCTACTATCGCGAGCTGGAACGTCGCGGCCTGCTGCGCCCGATCCGCACACGCGGCGAGCTGGACGACCACTGGTCGCGATCCCGGGCCGAGCCGGGCGCGACGCCTATCGGCTACATCCTGGCGATGGAGGGCTCCGACCCGATCGTCGCCCCCGGCCGCGCGGGGGAGTGGTGGGACCTCGGCCTCCGCTCGGCCAACCTGGCCCACTACGGCGAGAGCCCCTACGCCGCCGGCACCGGGGCCGAGGGGCCGGTCACGGCCGAGGGCTTCGAGCTGCTCCGCGAGTTCGAGCGGCTGGGGATGATCCTGGACGTCACCCACCTGGCCGACGAGGCGTTCTTCCAGGCCCTCGACGCCTTCTCCGGCCCGGTGCTGGCCAGCCACAACAACTGCCGCGCCCTCGTCCCGGCCCAGCGCCAGTTCTCGGACGAGCAGATCCGGCTGCTGATCGGCCGCGACGCCGTCATCGGCGTGGCGCTGGACGCCTGGATGCTCCACCCCGGCTGGGTCCGTCGCCAGACCTCGCGCGAGGTCGTCGGCCTGGAGGCGCTGGTCGACCACATCGACCACATCTGCCAGCTCGCCGGGGACGACCGCCACGTCGCGATCGGCAGCGACCTCGACGGCGGGTTCGGCACGGAGCAGACGCCGACGGGGCTCGACCGCATCTCCGACCTCCAGAAGCTCGACGGCCTGCTCGCCGCGCGGGGCTACGCCGACGCCGCGATCGACGCCGTCTTCCACGGCAACTGGCTGCGATTCTTCCGCGAGCGCCTGCCGGCCTGACGGACGTCTTCGGTCCCCTGGTATGATGGGCCGGCGGTGGACGCGGGAAGGAGCGACCGGCGGTGGCCGAGGTGACGTGGAACGAGCGCGCGTGGTGCGACCTGGCCCGCGCCCTGTCGCGGCGGCTCGACGGCGAGGCCGAGCCTGGCGACCCCCCGCGCGCCGCGCGACTCGCCCGGCTGCTGGCCCACGTCGAGGCCGGCCGGAAGCTGCGCGCGACGCTCGACGTCCAGCCGCCCGACCCCGAGGTCGAGCGGCTCCGGCGCTCGGTGGCGCGCGGCCTGGCCGCGCTGCGGCGGGCCGTGGAGGGCCTCCTGGCCGGGGCGGAGCCCGGGGGCGAGGCCGAGCGGCTGGTCGCGGCCCGGATCCGCGAGTGGATCGCCCGCGAGCGCGCGACGTTCCAGGCCCTGGCCGCCAACGCCCGGCTCGACCCGTTCCGCCGGCTCCTGGGGATGGACGCGCTGCGGTCCGACCTGGAGTGGTTCGGCCTGATGCTCGACCGCCTGGAAGGGGAGCCCGGCCCCGGGCCGGCCGCGTGGATCGAGGTCGAGCTGGCGAAGGTCCGGCGTCTCCTGGAGGACGAGCCCCGCCGCCCCAAGGCGCGGGCCCGCCGCGCCTCGCTGCGGGCCCGCTGCGAGCGGATGCGGGGCGTGCTGCTGGAGCGCCGGGTCCGCAAGGAGCTGGAGGCGGCCTTCGAGGACGCGACGCCGGAGCGCCTGGCCTCGGTGCGCAACAAGCTGTCGCGGCTCCAGGCGCGGGTGGGGGCGATGGAGCCGATGGGGGAGGCCCCCGACGACCCCCCGGCCGCCGAGGGCGTCGAGACCGATTACGAGATGCGGGGCGACGACCCGGAGGCGTGGACCGCCGCGCTGGCGGCCCGCCGCGGCGAGGTCGCCGATCGCATCGACGAGCGGCTCGCGGCGATGCCCCCGGACGAGGCGGCGGGGTCCTGCGCCCGGATCGTCCAGGGGGCCCGGGACGAACTGGCCGAGATGATCGCGTTCCTCCAGGACGCCCCCCTGCGCCGGGCCGTGCTCCGCCTGGAGACGGCCGAGGAGGACGTCGACCGCCTGGGCGACTCGATCCAGGCCCTCCGCCGCGCCGGCCGCCGCGCCCCGGAGGACCGCCGGCCCTCGGCCGAGGATGCCCGCCGGCTGGACGACGCCCTGGCCGACGCCCGCCGGCTCCGGGGCGTGATCCGCGGCGAGTGGCAGGAGCGGCTGCTGACGCTCCGGCTCCACAACCTGCTCGGCCGCCGCGGCGCGGCCTGGCTGGACAACCTGGCCCTCTTCCTGATCGTCGCCCTCACCTTCCTGATCCTGGGGGAGACCTTCCTGGAGCGGGCGGGGATGCTGACCGAGCCCGGCCGCGCCGCCTTCGCCTGGCTCGACCTGGCCGTCTGCGCCGGGCTGATGTCGGAGTTCCTCCTGAAGTGGATGCTCGCCCCGGCGCGGGGGGCGTACTTCCTGCACCACTTCGTGATCGACTTCCTCGCCTCGCTGCCGTTCGGCTTCCTGGCCTATCTCGTGGCGACGGAACGGCCGACCTCGCCGATCGGCGAGGAGACGTTCTGGCTGCTGCGCTACCTGCGGTTCGTCCGGATCTTCGAGATCCTGTCGCAACTCCGGCTGGCGATGCCCGTGGTCCGGCTGGCGCGGCTCGCCCTGTTCGCGCTGCGGCTGAGCGACCGCCTGGTGCGCAAGAACGCCGGGCTGCTGAACCGGAACATCATCCTGTTCGAGCCCCACCACGCCCGCCGCGCCGAGTCGAGCGACCGCCACCGCCTGGGGATGCTCCGCGGCGACGTCCAGGTCGCGGAGGCCGCGCTGGGGCGCCGGCTCCATCGCGACCAGCAGGACGCCCTGGCGGCGCGGCGGCTCTCCGACCTGGCCGTCCGCCTGGGGGCGCTGCCGGAGCGCTGGTCCGAGCCGATCGTCGAGCACCGCGAGGCCCGCGAGATCCCCGTCGAGGCGCTGGTGGACCGGCTCATCCAGCTCACGCCCGAGACCCTGCTGGACCGGATGGGCCAGGGGTTCGTGGCGTCGGTCGACTCGTACATCCGGCTGCTGGACGTGCCGATCGTCCGCCGCCTGCCGCTGATCCGCAACCTGGTGGCGCACCGCGAGAAGTCGCCGGCCGAGGCGGTGTCGCTGGCGGCGAACTACGTCGGCTTCGCGGTCCAGCGCGGGCTGGACCTGATCTACTTCCTGGCCGACCTCCAGGCGACGCTCTCGCCGGCCATCTTCCTCGACCGCCTGGGCCTGACGCTGGTGAACGCCACGCGGACGCCGGCCAAGCGGCTGCTCTGGCTGGGCTCGGCGTTCCTGGTCCTGTTCCTGGTCGTCAACGTCGTGGGCTTCCTGAGCGTCTTCCGGCCCTCGGTCGACGCGGTCCAGCGCCGGCTGGGCTGGCCGGTGATCGTCCTGGGCGGGGTCTGCCTGGGGTTCTGGTCGCTGGGGTCGTGGCTGCGGAAGATCGCCAACCAGTCGGCCGACTTCTGCGAGCGGATCGTGGAGGCCCAGTTCGCCTCGCAGACCAAGACGTTCAAGGCCCGCCGCGGCGAGCAGGACGCCCGCTTCCTGGCCGAGCGCGTGGTCGACCCGGAGATCGCCCTCCGCGCCGCCGACGACCGCGACCCGGGCCTCTACCGCGAGTCGTCCTCGGCGGCCGACGTGGAGGCGCTGTTCGCCGGCCCGCAGACCCGATTCGCCAACCGCGAGCTGGCCTTCCTGCGGAACATCCGGCTGCTGTACCAGGACTACCTGGACGGCTCGCCGTTCCACCGCAACGACGTGAAGACCTCGGTGCAGCTCCTGGGGAACCTGGCCCTGGCCAACCTGCGGCGCAGCCGGATCGACCATGTCCTGGGCGAGAGCCGGGCGCTGGGGAAGCTGGACCTCAGCCGGGCGGGGGGGCTGCTGGGGGGGCCCTACCTCTGGTTCAACTACATCACCCGGATCATCGTCCAGGAGACGGCCGTCCTCCTGCTGGACTACAACGCCCACGCCGTCCCGCTGGACCGCCTGGCCTGCTCGCCCCCCGACCGCCGCCGGGTTTTCCAGGAGTGGCTGGGCGGGCGTCTGCGGATCGACCCCGACGACGTCCGGCTGCCGGCCCCCAACGTCCCCCAGCCGCTGGAAGTCCGAGAGCCCCCCCCGCTCCCGAACCGCGCCCCCCGGCGCTACCAGGCCGCCGCCTTCCTGGAGACGGTCGAGTTCACGGCGATCGACTTCCTCGCCGACGACCCGGCCCGGGAGGCCGAGATCCTGGAGCGGTTCGGCCCCCAGGTGGCGCAGCTCGTCCGCAAGGACCGCCAGCAGAACGTCCGCCGGGCCTTCCGCAGCTTCCCGCTGGAGGAGCTTCCGCCGGCCCAGCGAACCATCAACCCCTACGCCTTCTACGAGGCCCGCCTCTCCGGCGGCCGGATCGCCTTCTTCCCGCTGGTGGTCGCCGCCGCGTTCCTGAAGAGCGCCTGGGTGGCCGTGCGCGGGGTCTACGCGGGCGTCCACCAGATCCTCAACCCCCGCGTGGACCGCGACCGCGACGTCCCGGCCGACTCCTACGCCGCGGCGCACCGCAAGATCCACCGGATGCGCAAGCCCGTGTTCATGGGATCGCTCTGGCTGCGGGCCCGGCTGGACGTGGAATACCTGGGCCTCCAGCTCCCGACCGCCCCGCCGGTCCTGGGGTTCGACTCGACCCTGGAGGCCGACCTGGACTTCATCGGGGCCTCGCGCCGGGACCGGATCGCCGCCGAGCAGATCCGCCGCGACCACCAGCGCCGGCTGGCCTGGACGACGCGCTGGCTGCACCGCTTCGGCTGGACGTCCGACGGCCTCCCCGCGTTCCTCGCCGCCGAGGTCCCGTACCTGGCCAACCGCGGGAGCGAGGCGCTGCGGGCGGTGGTCGCCGCCTGCGTCCTGGACCACGACGACGTCGCGACGCTCGGCCAGGCGACCGAGGCGATGACGATCCTGGCGGCGTACGCGGCCTCGCCGACGTCCGACCTCAAGCGGCTGCCGCCCGGCCTGCCCGACCCGGTCGTCAACCCGCGCCGGCTCTGGCGGCCGGTCCCGCGCCGGGGGCCGTCGTGGCGGCGGCTGTTCGACCTCCCCGGGTTCTCCGCCTACGACGCGACGGCGCGGCGGCGGATCGTCGCCCTGCTGCGCCGGCACCGCCGGACGACGCGGGGGTGGTTCCGGGTCGTGATGGGGCAGGGGGCCGGCGACCCCTGGGGCGAGGTCCGCGCCCGGCTCCACGACGTGATCCTCAAGACGGACCTGTGGAGCGACCAGATCCTCGTCCTCCGCGCCGTGCAGACGCTGACGATGCTGGACGTCCACCACAACTGCGAGCTGGTCTGGTCGCTGGGAGGTTACACCGACCCCGAGCCCGGCGAGCCACCCGGCGTCTCCCGCGACCGACCCGACGCCGGCTCCCCGGCCCCCTCCTGGTGGCCCGAGCCCGGCGGCGTCGCGGCGGGGGCGTGAGCGCGGGCCGTCGGGTCAGTTGAACAGGAAGTGGCAGATGTCGCCGTCCTGCATGACGTAGGACTTGCCCTCGACGCGGAGCTTGCCGGCGGCGCGGATGTCCTTCTCGGACTTGTAGGTCTCCAGGTCGTCCAGGGTGTAGACCTCGGCCCGGATGAAGCCCTTCTCGAAGTCGGTGTGGATCACGCCGGCCGCCTGGGGGGCGGTGGCGCCGATGGGGACGGTCCAGGCGCGGACCTCCTTCTCGCCGGCGGTGAAGTAGCTCTGGAGGCCCAGGATGCGGTACGCCTCGCGCGCCAGGACCGCCAGCGCGGGCTCGTCCAGGCCGGAGGATTGCAGCATCTCCAGGCGGTCGGCCTCGTCCAGCTCGGCGATCTCGGATTCGAGCTTGGCGCAGACCGCGACCACCCCCGCGCCGATCTCCTTCGCCCGGGCGCGGACCTTGGTCGCCAGCGGGCCCTCGCCGTGCAGGTCGTTCTCGTCGACGTTGGCGACGTAGAGGATCGGCTTGGCGGTCATGAGGCCGAAGCTGGCGATGGCGGCCTGCTCGGGGGCCTCCAGGGTCGTCAGGGTGCGGAGCGGCTGGTCCTTCCCCAGGTGCTCCAGGCACTTCTTGATCGCGTCGACGCGGGCCTTGGCGTCCTTGTCGCCGCCCTTGGCCGTGCGCTCGGCCTTGGGGAGGGCGTTCTCCAGCGTCTGGAGGTCCGCCAGCATCAGCTCGATCTCGACGGTCTCGATGTCCGAGAGCGGGTCGACCGCCCCGGCGACGTGGACGACGTCGGGGTCCTCGAAGCAGCGGACGACCTGGAGGACGGCGTCGACCTCGCGGATGTGGCTGAGGAACTTGTTCCCCAGACCTTCGCCCTCGCTGGCGCCCTTCACGATGCCGGCGATGTCCACCAGCCGGAGCGCCGCCGGGACCAGCTTCTTGGGGACGATGTACCGGCTGATCCGCTCCAGCCGCCCGTCCGGGACGCTCACGACGCCCTCGTTGGGCTCGATCGTGCAGAACGGATAGTTCGCGCTCTGGGCCGCCTTGGAGCTGGTCAGCGCGTTGAACAGCGTGCTCTTCCCGACGTTCGGCAGACCGACGATGCCAGCCCTCATAGCGACGCGACGCCCTTATCCCTTGTGTGGTCCGAACCCGCGACCGCGGCCCGTCGGCCGGTCGAGCGGACCATCGTACCCGCCGGGGGCCCTCGCCGTCTTCCCCGTTTCCCGCCGCGACGGGGGGATGAATCCCGTCCTACAGTTCTTGAGAAGCCGGATCGGCCCGGCCCCGAATCACGCCCACGGACCATCGCCATGCGCCCCATCGCCCTGGTGCTCGCCTGCCTGACCCCCGCGGCGTGGGCCGGAGAAGACCTCGGCGAGGTCCCGGCGCAGGTCGCGGGCCTGGACCGGGTCTCCCGGGCGATCGGCGTGCCGATCCTGGTGCGCACGGCCGACCTGCGCGTCGACACGCCGTTCGGCCCGATCACCGCCCGGCCCGCCGGCGAGGGGCTGGAGGCGTTCGGCACCGTGCTCGCGGAGGAGTTGTCGATCTACCCGAAGGCCGTCATGGAGCGCTCCCGCCTCAGGCGGATCGTACTGGCCTCGGAGTTGGCGTTCGACGGCCAGCTCCGGGGGGCGATCCCCGACTACGGAGGCGACGCCCTGTATTACGACGTCGCGCGGGGGTCGCACAGCCGATCCTACCAGCGGGCGGCGATCCACCACGAGTTCTTCCACGTCGTCGACTACCGCGACGACGGGCAGGTCTACCGCGACGACGCCTGGTCGGCCCTCAACCCGAAGGGCTTCCGCTACGGCCCCGGCGGGCGGAACGTCCAGGAGGACGCCCTGGGCTCGCTCTTCGCCGACGACGTCCCCGGCTTCCTCACCCGATACGCCGCCTCGGGCGTCGAGGAGGACAAGGCCGAGGTCTTCTCGCGCCTGATCGTCGCCCCCCGCGAGGTCGCCCGCCGCGCCGCCGCCGACCCGATCCTGGCGCGGAAGGTCGCCCGGATGAAATCGCTCATGAAGAGCTTCGAGCCCGCCGTCGACGACGCGTTCTGGAAGCGCGTCGAGGGCCGCGACCAGCCCCCCCCGGCACGCCCCTAGAACGGCTAACGGTCGGGCCCGCGACGGGCCGTCGCGCGGGCGACCTTCTCCCTTGAAGGATGCTCCGTCGAAAACATTTGGAAGAGGGTGATGACAAGCATCCTTCTACCCTCGTGGGAGAAGGGGGGATTCCTGCTTCCACTCCCCATGTTTTCGAGGGAAGGGCGTCCTCGCCAGCCTTCAGGTTCGATCCGACCGTCCGCCGATCCGGTCGCCGCCCGAGTCCGTGGCCCAAATCTCCGGGGCCGGGGAGCGAATCACCCCCGTCGCAACGACCTACCTCCATCTCGGGGGCCCCATGAAAAAGAAGCCGACCTGCCCGCTCTGCTCCGGCCGCATGGAGCGGCACAAGGGAGTCGTCGTCTCCTACGGGACCGACGGCATGACCTACGACTTCGCCTGGGTCTGCACCGAATGCGCGGCCGCCTATCCGATCGCGGTTAACGTCAGTGGCTTCTTCGGCAAGACCGAGCCGATGTACAGGCCGATCGAGGGGGAGTGAGGGGAGGCTCGGCCCCGGGCCGGTCGCGGCCGAGCCCCGGGAGTTCGTCAAAGTTCCCGGATGTAGTCGGCGGCGTAGGAGCGGACGTGCTTGCCGTTGAGGACGTGGAACGTCCGCAGCCGTTCGAGCATCTGGCCGCCGAACCGCTTGAGCGGCAGATGGACGATCTTCCGGCCGTAGGCGCGGGCGAGGCGTCGCCAGGCGGCGGACGGCGGCGCGGGGCTGACCACGGCGACGTGGCGGTCGCGGCTGTGGAGGAAGGCCGCCGCGAGCAGCCGCGCCTCCAGGGTGTCGCAGCGGTCGAGGCGCGGGTCCGACCAGACGTCGGGGATCGCCCGCGCGGGGTAGAGGAACAAGGCCCCGCCGTACTGCGCCTGCGCCACGCCCGGCCCCACCAGGTTCTGGAACGGGTCGGTGGCGAAGAACGCCAGGGTCGATTCCTCGGAATGCTCGGCGTACCACGTCGCGCGGTTGACGTAGACCTTGGGGTCGGCGGGGACGTCGAACAGGAAGACGACGACCTCGATCGACCCGCGGCCGGGCGGGACGACCTTCACGTAGACGTCGCCGGTGTGCCAGTTGCGGAGGGTCTCGCGGATGTCCAGGCCGTCGCGAACGCTGGTGGTGAACTTCTCGGTGCGCGCGAGGTCCGCCCCCAGGACGGCCCGCGCCTGCTCCTTGACGTGGCGGTGGAAGCTCTCGATCCGGTCGTCCTCCGGCGGCCACGAGCACATGCCGTAGGGATCCCAGCGCTGGCGCCAGCGGCGGCGCTCGGGCTCCTTCGGCCGGGGCCGGAGTTCGCACGAGCGCCAGGTCATCGCCTGGCCGGGGAGCCGGCTGACCGCCGGGGCGACGCCCCAGCCGGGGACGTCGGCGCGGCCCACGCCCATGCGGAGCCCGTCCGGGTCGTCCTCGTCGGGCTCGCCGGCGTAGGCGTACTCGCGGGCCGACTCGGCGACGGCCAGCGCCAGGTCGTCGCCGGCCGTCTGCCGCGCGGCCGTGACCAGCGTGAACAGGTCGGGCGTCAGGCGACGCTCGATCAGCGACAGGTTGCGGGCGTAGCGGAAGAGGGTCGCCAGGAGCGCGGGCGTGGCCCGCTGCGCCAGCTTCGGGCGTTCGGCGCGGAGCCGTTCGCGGGCGTGGAGGACCAGCTCCTTCACGCCGTCGACGGACAGGTCGTCGTCCGGCGTCAGCTCGCGCCGGCCGCGCTCGTACAGGGCGGTGATGAAGGGGAGTTCGCCCAGGAAGAACGGCAGGGTCTCGGGGGCGACGCGGAACGCCCGCGTCGGGGCGAAGACGGGCTCGGGCTCGGGGGGCTCGACCTGGGCGTGGAAAGCCTCGCGAATCCAGGGCCATTCCAGGATGGAGCAGACCAGGAGCGTGAGCTTCCGCCGCCGCTGCAACTCGCGGAGCCGGGCCGCCATGTGGGCGATGCGGGCGGCGGGGAAGCCCTCGGCCGGGCGCGGGATCGCCGGCAGCAGCGCGGCGGCGAACCGCCCCGGGGAGACGCGCTTCAGGGCGTAGGGGTCGGGATAGACCGCGGCGGCGGCCTCGAACCGCGGGGCGTCCAGGTCGATGAACGCGCGGGGGATGCGCTCGCCGATCGCCGTGCGGATCGCGGCGATCACGCCCTGGCAGGGGTCGATGGGGACGTAGCTGAAGCCCTCGCCGTCCTCGCCCGCGTCGCGACGCACCACGGCGGAGATCGCCGGCAGTCGCTCGACGGCCGCCTCGACGTCCTCCTGGAAGGCGTCGGGGAGCGGCACGGCCAGGCAGTCGTAGGGGCGGGAGAGGAGTTCCTCGCGCGCCCGGATCGCGAAGTCCCCGGAGCCGTGGACGATCGGCAGGGCTCGGATCCCCGGGGCGATGGCCAGGAAGTCGTCGGCGGTGGGCATGCGGGCCTCGGATCGGTCGGTCTCGCGGGTCCGCGTCGATTGTATCGCGAGGCCGGCTCGCGGGCGTGATCGGAACAAAATCGGAACCGGCCGGGACGAGCGCCGGGGGATTGTCGCCTAGGAAGGGTGTGAGCCGCGGACGGTCGCCTGCGGGCGATCTTCCCGGCCCCCGCGTCCCGCCCGTTGAGGGGGACGGCCCCGGCATCCGACCGGGACGTCCCGCCCCCGACAATCCCGGCGCAGAGACTTCACGGGCCCGCCGTCCGCGCCCGTGCGATCGTTCGTATCGTGATCCGATCCGTCCCAGTCCGGCCGCCCGGCGCGGACCGTCGGCGCTCTTGCGCCCGGCGGCGCGACCGCGCGTCCCCGTCATCGACGTCCGCCCCCGGGGAGTGTCCAGGCGATGGCTCAAGGCGAACTCACCCTGGCGACCGGCGACTCCGCGAGGCGCAAGCCCAGGAGCGTGCGGCTGACCGTCGGCGACGGGCCCGCGGCCGACCGCCGGCTGGAAGACTGGATCACCGTCAACCTCGACCCCGACGCCGACCGCCCGGCGACGAGCCTCTGGTCGCAGATCGTCGGCGCCCTCCCCGCGGCCCGCAGGCCGAAGGCGTCCGCCGGCCGCGACCGGGGCTTCCGGTCGCGCGGGGGGTGGGAGCGGTTCGCGGTCCTGTACAAGCGGGGGGCGACCGTCGTCCGGATCACCGACCGCTCGCTCGTGCAGCGGTCGGACATCGACGAATGGGCCGAGGACCTCCGCGACCTGATCGAGGTCGGCAACCATCGCATCGTCCTGAACTTCTCCAGGGTCGAGCGGTTGGGGAGCTGGATCGTCGCGGCGGTGGTCGAGGCCCATCGCCTGTGCGAGGCCCACCCCGGCGGCCGGCTGAAGGTCTGCGGCCTGGAGCCCCAGCTCCGCGAGGTCTTCCGGATCATCGGCATGGGCCGGCGGATCTGCATGGCCGAGGACGAGGCCCAGGCCGTCGAAGGCCCCTGGCCCGACTCCTCCCCGCGCACGCTGCCGGTCGACATCCTCGCGGCCCTCGTGGACGCCTCGGCCCTCCCGCCGATCGGCGGCGGGGCCCCGGCCGAACCGGCCGACAGCGGCGTCCTGGAGATGGAGCCCGCGCCCGCCCCGCGCCGGAGCAAGCTGGGGGACCTCGACGGCAAGGTCTGGCTCCGCGTGGAGGTCGACGGCTCCGAGGGCCGGATGCTGGCGATCGCCAAGCGTCGGCTCCTCATCGGCCGGGAGCGCGGCAGTCACCTGCGGCTGGGCTCGCCCCAGGTCAGCAAGCGGCACGCGACGATCGAGGTCCGCGACGGCCGCGTCTTCCTCCGCGACCTGGGGAGCACCAACGGCACCCAGCTCAACGGCGAGCCCCTGAAGGACGCCGAGGCCGAACTGCAGAACCAGGACCGCTTCGTCCTCGGCCCGGCGCGCTGCCGCGTCTGGATCGGCGTCTCCCGCGAGGAGATGGAGCACCTCAGCGCGATCGAGCCCGCCTGGACGGCCGTCGACGCCTCGCCCGAGGACGACGCCGACGAGGCCGAGTCCCCCGCCACCGCCGAGCTGTCCGCCTACGACCCCGACGCCGAGGACCCCGCCGCGCGGATCAAGCACGAGGTCGTCCAGGGCGTCCTGGTGGTCACCCCCGTCCTCTCCGACCTGGACGACGAGGCCGCCAACGAGGCCCTGCGCCAACGCCTCTTCGACCTGGCCGAGCAGCCCCTGCCGCGTCGCGTGGTGGTCGACCTGGAGTTCGTCGGCCGGCTGTCGCGGCGGACCATCGGCGTGATCCTGGCCCACCACCTCCGCCTCGACCGCGCCGGCGGCTCGGTGCGGATCAGCGGGGCCCACCCCCGCGTCATGGCCCTCCTCGACCAGGTCCGGTTCACCATGCTCGTCGACTGCTTCCCGACGCTCGACGAGGCCGTCCTCGCCGCGTGGGGCCCCCCCGGACGCCCGGCCGCCGCGGACTGAGGAAGAGGCGGAGACCGTTCGGTGCTCAGGTTGCAAACCAAGGCAGAGAAGCCGCATCCGACGTCCCCTCTCCCGCCGGGGGAGGGTGGCCCGAAGGGCCGGGTGAGGGTCGCCGGAGTTCGAGGCGACCTCGGCGATCGAACCATTCTCCCTCAAGGTTGCTCCGTCGAAGACATCGGAGTGGGAACATGAATCCCCCTTCTCCCACGAGGGGAGAAGGATGCTTGGCATCACCCGTTCTCAGTTCCCGTAGGCTGGGTCGAGACCCAGCCCGAGCGAGCCGCGGCCTTCTCAGGGCTGGGTCTCGACCCAGCCTACAAAGGCGACCCGAAACTTAGGCCGTGACGAAGCACTCCTCTCTCTCCCGTCTCTCCCGGTGGGAGAGGGGGACGTTTTCAGGCCGCTCAAACCTTGTGCCGAACAGCCGTGGCTTGGGGGCTTGGGAGTTGTGAGCGGGAAGCGTCAAAAATCCCGGAAACCTGAAATCCAGCCGGCCGCCTCGCGGATCTTACGGAGCGAGACGTTCCATCGCTCCTTGACAAACCGCGAGGATTGACCGAAGGCCGAATCGCCCGAGGCCGCAGCATCACCGCGCCGGAGATCCGCGCAGCCGCACGACCGTCCGACCGATAGGGCCGAAGCCGGACGCACGGAATTCCATTCGAACTTCGACGAACGGCGCCAAATCCAGGCTCCAGAACTTCATCGCAAAGCCTTGTGTCAAAGCACTTTGCGGTAATAGGCCAATTCGTCGTCGTCGGACGTTCGGAGCCAAACGAACCGGGCCGAGTTCCGGGCGTTCAGCGAGAGCGTCGGGGCGTCAGAACGGCCGGCCTTCGTCGATGGGCGATTCGATGTTGGCCTTGTTGTCGAACAGGGTAAGGTTCTTGAGGAACACCAGCTTGGCGGTGTCGGTCCGCCCGGCGCGGTTCTTGGCGACGATGACCTCGGCGACGCCCGGCTGATCGTTGGGGTCGTAATAGTCGGGGCGGTGCAGCAGCAGCACCATGTCGGCGTCCTGCTCGATGGCACCCGACTCGCGAAGATCGGCCATGCGGGGGCGGCGGTCCTCGCGGTTCTCGACAGCCCGGTTGAGCTGCGACAGGGCGATGACCGGGACGTGGAGTTCGCGGGCCATCATCTTCAGGCGGCGGCTGATCTTGGCGATCTGCTCCTGGCGACTGTCGCGCGAGTCGTCCGAGTCGATGAGCTGGATGTAGTCGATCATGATCATCCCCAGCCCGTGGCGCATCTTCAGCCGGCGGGCCGAGGCCAGGATCTGGAGCATGTTCCGCGACGGCGTGTCGTCGATGTGGATCGGGGCCGAGGCGATCTCACCATACGCCTTGCCCAGCTTGTTCAGCTCGCGATAGTCCATGCCTCGGCCGGTGCGGAGCTTGTTGGAATCGACCTTCGCCTGGGCGCTGAGGAGCCGCTCGCCGAGTTCCAGCCGGCCCATTTCGAGGCTCACGACCAGCGTGGGGACCTGGTTGTTGATGGCGGCGTGGGCGCAGATGTTGAGGGCGAAGGCCGTCTTGCCCATGGCGGGGCGGGGCGCCACGATGATGAGCTGCTCGGGCTGGGAGCCGGTGGTGATGTCGTCGACGTCGTAGAAGCCGGTTCCGACGCCGGTGACGACGTGGGTCTCCTCGGTCCGCTTGGTGATGCGGTCCATCGCCTCGGAGAGGACGCCCTTCAGCTCGTAGACCTGCCCCTTGATCTGGTCTTCCGCGATGGCGAAGACCTTGCGTTCGGCCGCCTCCAGGAGCTGCTGCGAGGTGAACAAGTTGGAGTAGCCGTCGCGGATGATCTCGGTCGCGCTCTGGATGAGCTGCCGGCTCACCGACTTCTGGCGGACGATCTCGGCGTGGAAGCGGGCGTTGGCCGCGTGCGGGACGCTGTTGGCGATCTCCGACAGCCCGTCGTCGCCGCCCACCTGTTCGAGCTGGCCCTTGCGGTCCAGCTCGTCGGCGAGGGTGACGGCGTCGATCGCCTTCCCCTCGTCGTACATCTCGCGGATCGCACGATAGATGATCTGGTGGGCGTCGCGGTAGAAGTCGTCCGGGGTCAGGAAGGAGACGATGTCGTGGAGGATGTCGTTGTCCAGCAGGATGCCGCCCAGGACGCTGCGCTCGGCGTCGAGGTTCTGAGGCGGCAGGCGGTCGGCAAGGTGGGCGGAGTCGGCCCGGCCATGCGAGCCGTGTCCGTTGCCGCCTTCCCTGCCCACGCCGTTGCTGTACCCGGGGACGGTTGCCATGACCCGATCCACTCCTTGGAAGCCCGACCCCGCGAGCCGAGGGCGCGCGGGACGCGGGGAATCAATCGTCTGTACGATTGTATCGGCCGAGATCGCGGGCCGCATCGTGGAAAACCGGAAACCGGCGCGAGCGCCGGTGGGGTCGTGCGGGGGCGGCGAGGTCGGTCGGCGCGGGGGCGGAGGGCCGGGAAATGCACGAGGCCGGGCCGCCTGACGGCGACTCCGGCCCGGGTGCGGGGCGTCGGGGCCGCGGAGGGGCCCCGACGTCGGATCGGACGGACGCGGAAGCTCAGGAAGCGGCTTCCTCGGTGTGGGTGGGGACGACCCAGAGCTTGACCTCGGTGTCGACGTCCTGGCCCAGATGGAGCTTGATCGTGTAGAGGCCCAGCTCCTTGAGGGGGCCTTCGATCCGGACGTTCTCGGTCGCGATCGGGAAGCCCTCGGTCTTGAGGGCCCCGGCGATCTGGTCGGCGTTGACCGAGCCGTACAGGTGGCCTTCCTCGTTGGCGTTGGCCTCGATCGTCAGCGAGCGCTGGGCGATCTGGGCGGCCAGGGCCATGAGGTCGGCGCGACGGGCGGCCTCCAGGGCGCGGAGGCGCTCGCGGTGCTTCTCGACGACCCGCAGGTTGTGGGGGGTCGCGAAGGTGGCCAGGCCCTGCGGCAGGAGGTAGTTGCGGGCGAAGCCGGGCCGGACCTTGACGAGGTCGCCGGGGGCGCCGAGGTGGGGCACCGTGTTGGTCAGCAGGACGCTGAGGTGCCCGTTCTTGGCGCGGAGCGGGTGGTTCTTGCGACGCTCCACGCCGGGCTGACGGGGCGGTCCGGCGGGGGCGGCCTTCTTCGCACCGTCCCCCTTCGCCTTGGGCTTGTTCTTGGTTTGGGTCGTCTTCGCCATTTCGATAATCGCTTTCGATCCTGGGGCGAGCGCCGGGGCGTAGGGGGCGTCGGCCGTCCTCCCCCATCCTCTCATTCGCAGAGCCGCGCCGAGTCGTTACGGACTGTGAGGGAACCGATGGCGGGCCGCGTCGTAGGGGCGGGGGAGACCCGAGGCACCTCATCGATCGCGACGCGCAAGCGGACGATTAGAACCGATCGGGCCGGAAACTCCAAGCGGAACGTTCGTGCAGCCTCGGGGCCGGGTCAGAACGGGATGTCGTCGTCCTGGTCGGGGGCGACGGCGGCCCGGCCGCCGGAGTTCGAGGGTGAGTAGCCGCCGCCGCGGGACGGGCCGTTGTCGAAGCCGCGGTCGGGGGCGGACTCTTGCCGAGGCCGGCGGGACTCGCGGGGGGGAGCGGAGCCGTACTCGTCCTCGCCTCCGCCGTATCCACCCCCGCCGCCGGCGTCGCGCCGGGAGTCGAGGAACTGGACGCGGTCGGCCTGGACGCGGACTTTCGAACGCTTCTCGCCGGTCGTCTTGTCGTCCCACTGATCCATCTTCAGGGAGCCTTCCACGAAGATGAGGCTCCCCTTGCGGAGGATCTGGCAGCAGGTCTCCGCCTGGCGGTCCCAGACGGTGACGTCGATGTACAGGACTTCCTCGCGGCGGTCGCCGTCGCGCCCCTGCCAGGAGCGGTTGACGGCCATCCGCAGCTCGCTGACGGCGGTCCCGTTGGGGATGCGGCGCAGCTCGGGGTCGAACGTGAGGCGACCCATCAGCTGCACGCGGTTCAAGTCCGGCATGGCCCCGCTCCTTTCCGATCCAGTCACCCGAAGCGCGAAAAGCCCCCGGGAATCAGGGTAGACGGTTGTCCCCTAGATTGCAAGTCGTTTCGCGCGTCGATGGATGGGGTCGAGCCGGTCGTCCCGATGGGGCGGCCGGCGCGGGCGTCAGTCGTCGCGGCGGCGGCGGCGGGGCCGGTCGTCGAGGTCGTCGTCCGACGCATTCTCGGCGTCGACGTTCGGGTTGGAGTTCATCGCCTGGTTGACGAGCTGCTCCTCCAGCTTGGGGGGGACCTTGAGGATCAGCTCGCGGAGGATGACGTCGGACAGGTGGCAGTCCGAGACGATCTCCTTGAGCTTCGACCCGTCGGTCCGGAAGTAGGTGAGGAGGTACGTCCCCTTCTTGTGGCCGTTGATCGGGTAGGCGAGCCGGCGCTCGTCCCACTGGCGGCTGGCGACGATCTCGGAGTCGTACTTGGTGAGGATGTCGTGGACCTGCTTGACGGTGTCGTCCCAGGCCGCGGCGGCCTTGGTGCTGTCGAGAAGGAACATCCCTTCGTAGGTGTTGACGGGCAAGAGTCGGGTCCTCCGTCGGGCCCACCGGGGCCGCGACCGTGTCGTTTCGCGTTACTGGGAAGGTCCGTTGAATCGATTCATGGCGGCCTGGACGCCCTGGGAGGCCCAGACGGCCACGGCCTGCGAGGCGAGGATCAGGGCGTCGTCGATCTTGGCCCGCTCGGCGCCCTTGAAGCGGCCCAGGACGTAGTCGACGGCCTGGCCTTCGCCGGCCTCGCCGATGCCGATCCGGAGCCGGGGGAACTCGTGCGTGCCGAGGTGGTGGGCGACGTCGCGGAGGCCCTTCTGGCCGCCGTCGGAGCCCCCCTTGCGGAGCCGGAGCTTCCCCACGGGGAGGTTCAGGTCGTCGCAGACCACCAGGACGTCGGGGAGCTCGATCTTGTGGAACCGCACCGCCTGGCCCACCGACCGGCCGCTGAGGTTCATGAACGTGTCGGGCTTCAGGAGCAGGACGCGGCGGAAGTCGATCTCGGCCTCGGCGACCAGCCCCTCGAACTTGCGGGCGAAGCCGTCGACCCCCGCGCCGGCGGCGAGGCGGTCGACCAGGTCGAAGCCGACGTTGTGCCGCGTGCCGTGGTACTTCGGGCCCGGGTTCCCCAGGCCGACGACGAGCTTCAAGGATGCCAAGGGGTCGCTCCCGGCGTCGCCGCGGAGGGGGGCGGGGCCCCCCTCGCGCCGAGGTCAATCGGCGTCCTTATCCTTCCGCTCGGGCTTGATCACCTCGGGCTGCGTCTCCCCGGCGGCCCCGGCCTCGGGCTCGACCTCCTGGGTCGGCGAGACGACGTGGACGAGCAGCAGGTCGGCGTCGGCCTCGACGACCACGCCCTGCGGGAGCTTCAGCTCCTTGACGTGGAGCGCCTCGCCCAGCTTCAGCCCGGAGACGTCGACCTTGATGACGTCGGGGATCGAGCCGGCGGGGCACTTGACGGTCAGGTGCCGGACGACGGCCTCCAGCACGCCCCCCTCGCTGACGCCCACGACCTCGCCCTTGAACTCCAGCTCGACCTCGGTCTCGATCAGCTCTTCCTTGTTGACCCGGGCGAAGTCGACGTGGAGCAGCTCGCGGCCGAGGTGGTCCCACTGGACGTCGCGGATCAGGACGGTCTCGGTCTGCGAGCCCAGGTCCAGCTCGGCCAGGTGGGTGCCGGCCTCGATCATGTTCCGGGCGGCGACGGCGTCCAGGCTGATCGGAACCACGGCCTGCTTGTGGCCGTAGATCACGGCCGGGACGCGGCCGGCCTTGCGCAGCTTGCGGGACGCCCGGCTGCCCGTCCCCTTGTTCTTGGCGGGGTCGCGGGCTTCGGCCTTCAACTTGATTGCTTCGGACATCGTCGTGTCGTTCGCCTCGGCCGAGGCCGCCCCTGGCGGATCTCGGCGTGATCCTGGTGTTTCCCGGGCTGTCCGCGACGCATGACATGCGCCGGCGACCCCCCCTCCTGGAGCGGTCGTCGCGGGCCGGGGGCCCGACGCGCTTCGCCCATCGAAAAAGCGGCCCTGAGGCCGCGCATCCGATCATTATGCGGAGGAACCATCTCGCATTCAAGACGAGAGGCCCGGCGGGGCCCCGGAATTCGCGACGGCGGCTTGGCGCACGGCCTCGTAGAGCCCGACGGCGGCGGCGTTGGCGAGGTTCAGGCTCCGCGCCTCGGGCCGCATGGGGATCCGGACCGCCCGGTCGCCGGCGGCCTCGATCCGCCGTGAGGGGAGGCCGCGACTCTCGGGGCCGAAGACCAGGCCGTCGCCCGGCCGGAAGTCGGCCTCGGTGTAGGTCCGCGCGGCCTTCGTGCTGAACCACCAGAGCCGATCGGGCCCGAGGGCCTCGACGACCGCGTCGAGCGAGTCGACCACGCGGAGGTCGAGGTGCTCCCAGTAGTCCAGCCCGGCGCGGCGGACCATGCGGTCGTCCAGGAGGAACCCCAGCGGCCGGACCAGCCAGAGCGCCGCGCCGACGGCCACGCACGTCCGGCCGATCGCCCCGGCGTTGGCGGCGATCTCGGGTTCGACCAGGACGACGTGGAAGCGGGGGCCGGGGCGGCTGGGGTCGTTGGGGCTCATCCGTGAGGCTCGCGTGACGTGCCGCCGACGCCGGGCGGGCGAGGGGAGGGCCCGGCCCTCCCGGCGTCGGGTGCGATCAATACTGGTCGGCGCTGATGACCTCGCCGCCGGCGCGGGTGGTCAGCGCCTGGAAGACGCCGATCTTCTGACCCGGTTGGATCGTGTAGTTGCTGTTCGCCCAGACCACGCCCGCGGGGGCGTCGCCCGGCGGCACCGGCATCCAGGTGTCGATGCTGTCGCGGAGGAACCGCACGGAGCCGTCGAGCATGGAGACGTTCACGCCGCCGGCGTGGAGGCTGGACAGGAACATCGGCAGGTCTTCCTCATAACTGCTGTTATTGAGGATGTCCTTGGAAATGCTCTTGTGGGCGTTGATGGGCCATTGGCTGTGGAAGGTGTTGTCGGTGTAGTAGCCTGACGACCACCACTGGTAGTCCTCGCGGATGTTCTGGTTCAGCAGCGAGTGGGCGCGCTCGCCGAACGCGATGGTGTTGCTGGTGCCGTCGGTGACGCCGGCGATGGTGACGTTCGAATGGCCGTACATGACGCCCGACATCCCGGCGAGGCGGGCGGCGTAGTTGGTGTTGTTCGTCCGGATCGACAGCGACCACATCCCGGAATTGCAGGCGTAGCTGCCGAACTGCATCCGCCAATTGCCGGCCGGAGGCGTCGCGCCGAAGTTCGCGGCGGTGAGGGTCACGCCCTGGGAAACCGTCGGATCGCTGGGGCACCAGAGGCTGGAGATCCCCTGACCGATGACGGTGAGGTTCTCGAAATCGGACTGGCACAGGAGCATGTTGGCGGCGTCGTACACGCCCTTCTGCTCGATGAACGGGGCCAGCCGGAACCAGATGCTCAGGCTGTCGCGGGTCGAGCTATCTCGCCAGCGGCGGGTGGTCAGGTTGCTCGGAGGATAGCAGCCGTTCGAGCTTTCATAATTGGCGGCCCCGAGGGCCAGTTGCTTCAGGTTGTTGACGCACTGGGCGCGACGGGCGGCCTCGCGCGCGGCCTGGACCGCGGGCAGCAGCAGGGCGATCAGGACGGCGATGATGGCGATGACGACCAGCAGCTCGATCAGCGTGAAACCCCGATCGGATCGACGGGGGCGTTGCAGCGCGGGCATGGGATGGGGCTCTCCTGGAAGGTGGGGGGCGTGCGCTCCGATGAATGCAGGCCGGCGACGAAGTGCGGCGAGGGGACGCGGGTCAGCGACCGATCCCCGCGGCTTCGCGGGCGGAGACCGACTTCCCCTTGACCTTCACGGGGGGCTGCTCCTTGCCCCCCTTCACGAGCGGGGTCGACGCGTCGGCCTGCGGCCCCGCGGACTTGTCCGCGGAGCCGACGGTGCCGATCTCGCCGGACGAGCAGCCGACGAACAGGAGAGATGCGACCAGGGACAGGCCCGGTCGGGGGGAACGGGCGACGAACATGTCACGCTCCACGAGACAGGCGGACGCGCATCGCACGCCGCGGAAGCGGGGGCTTCCGCGGCCGGGATGACTTCTCGCCTGGAAGTGGGGGAACACCGAATTCGAAGCGCGATCTCGGCCTGAGAGAGGAGGAGGGCCGCGAAGCGCCGTTCAACAAGGGATCAATCGGGTGCGGATTGACTCGACGATCCTACCATGGGACGTGCTCGACATGTCAAGGGAGCCGCACGAAATGTTGCCGAACGGCAACGCCGCCGGTTATCGGGTGCGGTCGTCAGGTCGCGGCCTCGCCCGGCTCGGCCTCATGCTGGGCCTCTCCGACGGATCCGGCGGGGGGCGGTGCGACGCGACGGCGGTCGGCCAGGCGCTGGATGACGTAGAAGAAGACGGGCGTCAGGAAGATCCCGAACAGGGTGACGCCCAGCATGCCGCTGAACACGGCCACGCCCAGGGTCCGGCGCATCTCCGCGCCGGCGCCGGCGGCGAGGATCAGCGGGACGACGCCCAGGATGAAGGCGAGTGAGGTCATCACGATCGGCCGCAGCCGCAGCTCGCACGCCTCCAGCGTGGCGTCGAACGCCGAGGCCCCGGCCTCGCTCCGCATTTTCGCGAACTCGACGATGAGGATCGCGTTCTTGCACGCCAGGCCCACCAGGACGATGAACCCGACCTGCGTGAAGATGTTCACGTCCATGTTCCACAGGTTCACGCCGATCGTCGAGCAGAGCAGGCACATCGGCACGACCAGGATCACGGCCAGCGGCAGCGCCCAGCTCTCGTACTGCGCCGCGAGGACGAGGAAGACCAGCACCACGGCCAGCGTGAAGGCGAACATCGCCGTGTTCCCCGTCTGGCGCTGGAGCAGCGCCAGCTCGGTCCAGTCGGACCGCATGGCCTGGGGCAGCTCCTCGCCGACGATCCGCTGCATCTCGTCGAGCGCCTGGCCCGAGGAGACGCCGGGCGCCGGCCGGAGGTTGATCGCGGCCGAGGGGTACAGGTTGTAGCGGAGGAGGAGCACCGGCCCGCTGACGTCGCGCATCCGCGCCAGCGACCCCAGCGGGACCATCCCGCCGCGGTCGTTGCGCACGCGCAGGCCGGCGAGGTCGCGGCGCTGCTTGCGGAAGTCGGCCTGGCCCTGGACGTTGACCTGCCACGTCCGGCCGAAGCGGTTGAAGTCGTTGACGTACAGCGAGCCCAGGTAGACCTGGAGCGTGTTGAACAGCTCGGAGATGTTGACGCCCAGGAGCTTGGCCTTCTCGCGGTCGACGTCCAGGAACAGCCAGGGGGTGTCGGCCCGGAAACTGGTGAAGAGGCCCTCCAGCATGGACGACGCGGTCCCGGCGGCGACGACGCGACGGGCCACGGCCTCCAGCTCGCGCGAGCCCAGGTCGCCGCGATCCTCAAGGACGAGCTTGAAGCCGCCCGCCGTCCCCAGGCCGTCGACCGGCGGGGCGTCGAAGACGTTCACGTCGCCCTCGTGGACTTGCTCCCGGAGCGCCTCCTGGAGCCTGGCGGCGATCAGCGGCCCCGTCTGGCCCTCGGCGGCGCGGTGGTGGAAGTCGTCGAGCATGACGTACATCGCGCCGAAGTTGGGCGCGTTGGCGTTCATCAGGATCGACTGGCCGGCGATGGCCAGGCTGTGCGTCACGCCCGGGAGCTGCCGCGCCAGGGCCTCCGCCTGCTTCATCACGGCCCCGGTCCGCTCCAGCGACGACGAGTCCGGGAGCTGCACGTTGACGAGGAGGTATCCCTTGTCCTGCGACGGGATGAACCCGGTGGGCGTGCGCTGGAAGCCCCAGTAGGTGGCGCCCAGCAGGCCGGCGTACATCAGCAGGACCAGCAGGCTGACCCTCAGCAGGCCGCCGACGACCCGCGTGTAGCCCGCCGTGGCTGCGTCGAAGCCGCGGTTGAACAGGGCGAACGCCCCCCCCATCAGCCGGTTGATCGGGAAGCCCAGCAGCCACCCGCCGAGCCCCCCGAACAGCGCCCCGACGATCATCCCCAGGCGGTCGTGCGTCAGGATCGTCGAGCCGGCCAGCGACGACGGCGGCGGGACGTTGGCCGTCGCGACGGGCCCCAGCCAGGTCGCCCCGGCCCAGGCCCCCAGCAGCGCGAACGCCCACATCGGCAGCGCCTCGAACGACCCCTTCTTCCGCGGCTTCAGCAGCAGGGCGGAGAGGGCCGGGCTGAGGGTCAGCGAGTTGAACGCCGAGATCACCGTCGAGGTCGC
>ERZ778021.639-NODE-639-length-56294-cov-7.883444_pt1 | contig 56294 bp, 44 predicted proteins | sample MGYA00375751_ERZ778021 | MGnify/ENA primary metagenome ERZ778021 (study PRJEB29350, sample SAMN05389814) | bioreactor metagenome | isolation source: Thiocyanate stock bioreactor | place: South Africa: University of Cape Town | collected 2013-08-29 ... | reverse complement strand
CCTGCCGTGAAGAAAATATAAGCAAGAAAACATCCCAGCAAAAATATACTCGACATGCCTAATGATTCACCTATCAGGAAATAAATACCGATCAGGATCAACGATAAGATCATACCGGAAACACCAATATAGACGAGTTTTTTGCGGCCGATTTTATCTATGATCAAAAGGGCAAGTACCGTAGTCCCCATATTGACCAGGCCGATCAATGACTGATAGAACAGGGAATCTCCGCTCGAAAGACCGCTTGTCTCAAAGATAGACGGGCCATAATACAATACGGCGTTCACACCCATGAATTGCCCCAGTATGGCGATGGCGGAACCGATCAGTACTGCGCGGAAGATACCTGGCGTCAGAAGCAGTTTCCAATCCGATTTCACTTCCGATTGAAGCATCTGTCTGGTCTCATTGATCTGAAAAGAGACTTCGGATGCTTTGGTGTAAATTTTGGAGAATATTTCCGATGCTACTTCGTCTTTTCCTTTCACGATCAGCCAACGGGGACTTTCAGGTATGAAAAAGATGATAATGAAAAACATCATGGCGGGAATAGTCTCGGCGCCTAACATTCCGCGCCAGACCTCAGTCCCGAAAATTTTGAGAAGCAGGGAATTCTCGGATGAAAAACCGGAAGAGAAATTCAGCAGGTACCAGTTTATCAGGTAAGCACCCAGAAAACCTGTCGTGACCGCAAGTTGGTAGAGGGAGACCATTCGACCGCGATGGGATGCGGGTGATATCTCTGAAATATAGAGCGGGCAAACGATCGACACTATACCGATACCTATCCCTCCTACGATGCGCCAAATGACCAGTTGGTTGAAGCCAAAGGCGACTGCACACCCTAAAGCAGAAGTGGTAAATAATACCGCTGACAGCAGCATCGTTTTCTTACGTCCGATATAATCGCTCAATGCTCCGGCAAAAATAACTCCCGTGATTGAACCGATCAATGCACATCCGACATACCAACCACTCTGGAGCGTTGTCAATCCAAACTGACCTGTCACCTGCGACACCGTTCCCGAAATTACGGCTGTATCGTATCCGAAGAGGAAACCGCCTAATGCCGCGACAACCGAAAGAAAAATTACATAACTGTTGATATTCTCTGATTTCTGCATCCCTGATTATAAATTAAATATTCCATGTATATTACACTGTTGTTTCTCTTGAACTCGGGCAATCTCAATTTAGGTGTAACCGTCCGGGAACAATGAGTTCGGGCGATCTTCCTTTATCACAGGGTAAAGTACTCTTTATACCGGTTGTATAAGTTTCCGGCCTGAAGATATGCCGACTGTGGACTCATAAAATGGGAAAACTCGAAAGTGATCGCTTTGTCGTAACCGCATCGTTGGGCTGCTTCCAGTTTCATCCGGAGTTTATCGAACTTAATGGGTAGAAACTTGATGGGCATATCGCGGTCGAACGACTCTGCATTTGTCCAGCATTGCATGCCGTATTTGTCGGCCAGCTTTTTATTTACCGTAAAGAAAGCGTCTAACTCGTCATAATCGATATGTCCGTCCTGGAATGCTACAGCATCTACCACCTCGTGTATTCCCGCGAATATCTCATCCCACTCTTTCTCATGTTGCCGGGTCGATACCGCCTCTTCCTTGGTTAGCGCTGTTCCGCTTGCAGCTACCGCCTTTTTACCGTCGATCCATGGCGAGATAAATGTGGGCAATCCCCCGGATACATCTTTACACTGCTTGCCCATCGCATAAAAAGCACCGATTGCCCCTTTGGTGGCCCGGCTTATTTCACCGCTCACATACCATCCTCCAAAACTTTTGTATTTTTCGCCATAGTTTTTCCATACTTCGTCGATCACATACTTATTATCTTCAATTTCGTGCGACATATCACCGGTTGCCCAATAGTGACCGGAGTCGTACAGACCGAAATAGAACTTCATGCCATACTTTTCCGCGAGGCGCAGATACATATCCACCAGATCGACCGAGGGCATAAAACAGCCTTTGTTCAATAGATACTCTGAGGGGTAGGTAATAAACTTCCTGTACCCGGAACGGATCATGATTACCGTGTCGATACCGATGGCTTTCATGTATTGGAAATCCAGATCCCATTCCGCCTCTCCCCAGTTCTGATGGGGGATATCGTGGGATATCTCATCCAGGAAGGTGCCGGTTATTTGTATTCCGTTGTTTTCCGGTACAATTAATTTACTTTTCAACTTATTGTCCTTATATATGTTGGGATAAGTATCTGATGCATTATATTTTTGTATTCCCGGTTTGTCTCCCTTGGAGGATTGTTTCCCTGCGCCGTCGCAGGCCGATAACGCGGGAATTGCCACTACTGAAGCGCCGGCAAGTGCTGCTTTCCTGATAAAGTCCCTTCTGTTGTTTTGCATTATTTTTTGCTTTAAAAAATTTCTTCCACCACCTGATTGAAATAGTCGATGGATTGTTTTATCTGGGGCAGGTTATTCTCCCAGTCTGCTTCATATTCGATTGTGAAATATCCTTTGAAGTTTTGTCTTTTCAGTTCCTCCATCATTGCTTGCACGTTGAGGATGCCTTGCCCCCATACCACATCTTCGAGGTTTTGCTCTTCGCCCTGGGGAGCTATGTCTTTGAAATGTAATGCAATGATTCTCCCGTCGAGTTGCTGCATGGAAGAAATTGGATCCAGGCCCATTCTTTTATAATGTCCTACATCAACGCAAGCACCCAATAAAGCATCTCGTCCTCCGATACTGCCCAGCAACACCTCCGGATTCCAGTAGGAGTTTTCACTTGGATGATTATGGACAGCCACCTTGATATGGTGCTTTTTGGCCAGTCTTTCCACCACATCCCAATCTTCACGCGCTGGTTCAGCGCTGATAAACTCCATTTCCATATTGTTCGCAAACGGAAAGATTTGTTCCCATTCCTCTCTTTGGGCAGTCCACACGCCCGAAGAGACGATTTTTATACCCCTGGTAACTGCCTCTTCTTTCAGCTTTTTCTGTTGATCACTATTCATTTGATAACCGAATATGGCATCACCGAACCCTTCTCCTAATCGTTGTCCGGGATAGATTTCGATAAAACGGAGCCCTAATTCCTGTGTTTTATCCAACGATTCCATTACTGTAAACAGGTGGAAGGTATAGGATTGCATGGATAAATACCATCCCTGTTTTTCTGCTTTTGTTTTCGTACTGTCCTGTGTACAGCCGACATTGAATAAAATGCAGCATACTGTAATAATTCCTATTTTTATTGTTTTCATATGATTAAAATTATTTCCTTTCAAATAATATCTGTAATCCAATCAATCATACAAAGGGATTGTTTCCCTCCTATTTTGTATTTTAAGCAACGTTCTCAGTTGAGATTTATTTCATCATCGGGAACAATTCTTTGATCTCATTATAGGTGGGCTGCTTTCCGTACAAAGAGCCCGTTGTGTCCGAGCTCTGCAAACTTTATAGCCATGCCCCCTGCTTTCACATCGGTGTCGTCAGGATGTGCTCCGAAGACAATTACATTGATTTTCTTCTCCTGCCCCAAAGAAAGAGTAAGAGGAAACGCTAAAAAAACAAGAATGGATAAATACTTAACAACCATAATTACTGTAAACTTTGTAGGTTTAATTGACTTCCTATTTGTTATTCAGTACTTTATGTTTATACAATTCCTTATAGAGTATCTCAGAGTCCGGGTGGCCGGCAAAAACCTGACTGCCCGGCTTATTCAGTAAGCCGGGGTACTGGTATACTAATATTTTTTCAACAAACGGTGACACAGCCTCCAATTGACGGACAATGCGTTCGGCCGGCGCAGGTAAGAGAGCGCTTTGATATATCTCTCCTTCGAACCGGAATATTTCCACATCTGCCCACAAACGTGCACGTGAGGCTTTCTTATGAACCCGGTATAACTGTTCAAAATATCCGGCGCTCTCTTCCACTTGGGTTTTCTCTACTCCTATTTCATCCTGATAGGCGATAAAATCGACATTCAACTTTTCCAGTTGACGTGTAAACTGGTCATCGGCTTTCACATTCCTTGTGCCGTAAGGAGCGATTAAAGTTTTTGCTTTAGGGGTTAATTTCGCGGCTTCGGCGGAAGAAGCATTCACATAATCGATAAAGAAATCATCATAATAGCCTGTGATACCGGTTTCATTGGGATAGTACCAACCGTAAAAGCTTTTATGGTGCGCATACTTTTCCGCAATTTCATTCATCCCCTTTAACCGCAATTTATTGATTTCCGGGTCCGTCATCAGGAAATAAGGATTCTTATAGTCCCCGAAGTAGTCGTTGCTGATAAAAAAATCCACGCCATATTTATCTGCCGCGCTTAAAATTGTTTCCAACGGATCGTCGCACCCCATTTCGTGTTGAGGTTGCAATGAAGAAGGATAAAAGGTTTTGCCGTTGATGGCCACATCAAGCAAAACCAGGTAACGGATGCCGCAATCGGCAGTTTCTTTTACCTTCATCTCCCATTGTTTTGCCGTGAATGATTTCAAGGTCGCATCCCAATATTTTCCTTCAGCCATATTATGGTGTTGGAATTCGAACCATGATCCTTCTATCGGTTTTATTTTATCCGGATTACGCCGGATCGCAGCCTGTAGCTCATGGGAGAGGCCTCCTGCCAGCAATACTGCTCCTGCTCCGCATGATCGTAAAAAAAATCGTCGTTTCATTTAGGTCTGTTTTTTGAACGGTTCCATCTCAATACTATATCTTTTCCAGTTCTTCTTCCGAAGGCCATTCGGTTTCAATTCCACGGGAGCGGATCCTCGATTGAAAATCATTCAACACACTTTTTTCTTTCCGGATCTGATGCGGCGTATAGTTATTATCCAGTGAAAACGACAGCAATTCTCCTACTGCCTCCCCGATATTCCATTCTACGGGATGCAAGCGATAACAACCGTTTGTAATATGGGTAGTGCCTATATTCTTATTTGCCGGGATAAGATTCTTCATTCTCACCGGAAGCAACGCTCCCAATGGAATTTGAAATCTCAAAGCATCCATATCGATATAATTATCCATTGCTGTTGTCGGATGCAAGTCGATAGGGTAATATCCGATACCGATACTGTCATGAAAAAAAGCCGCTTTATCTTTATTTTCCGTAGCTACCAAAGCCCTGTTGTCACGTCCTACATGTTGTTCTGTAATAGTAAAAAGAGATTTGATGCGTCTTGCTTCCCTTACGTAAGGGTATTTTGCCAACCCGTCATCCGTTCCCAGGATATCTTTCCGCAATCGCAACCCCGGCCATCCTTTCCCTCCGTCGGGACGGGGAGCGTCTGTCTGCAACCAATACAATAACGATAAACTTAATTGTTTTCCTTCCTCAACAAACTTGTTAAAATCTCTGTCGGATGCCCCGATGAGGTTCCCCAGAAAATAGTCGTTTTGCGGCCAGTTTATCAATGAAATGTCGCCGGAATAGAAACCATCTTCGAAATTATTCGTGTCAACGATCCTCCTGTAACTCCAAAGGTTGAAAATATCTCCGCATCCTTTATTCGTAGGATCCACACAAAGTGCTTTTTTCTCCAGCGTCCGGGGATTGGAATAATGCATTGCCAGAAGTTTACCGGGCCATGGCTGTTTTAACTGAGGCGTGAAATCCCTCCAGAATGTGTAATCCGAAGGCTTCTCAATAACATGATCTTCTTCAGGTAGATAATCGATTGCAAAACATGCTGTGAAAGCCTGTATATTGTTGGGGTTGGCTTCCTCCGGGGCATGCAGCTCTCCGGTATCTTTACGCGATTCCGAACCGGTAATAAATTCCGTCCCCGTTAGCGGTAACAAATCTCCTAATTCCGTGGCATCCACAAAATAGGGAGCTTTCAATATTTTGGTGTCTACTGTCACACTGCTTTTTACGATTATGTCCTCAACGGTATCCTTGTTTACGGAACTTTTTATGGCTTTGTATTGATATAATATCGTCAGTTTTCCGGAACTTATATAGGGAGCCAATATTTCAAGAATAATAGCCAAAGCGACTTTCGGCTCATGGCATAACCGGGATACGGATGCGTTACCGGGATTCAGATAAGGGTTGTTCCTTGCACTATCTTTTAAAGGATAATTATTCCGGTAGTACTCCCTGATATGGTTCCGCATTTCCCGGTAAGTTTTCGTCGACCCAGTATGTTCTATCCAACGGTGTTCATCAGGCGGAACTCCCTGTTGTGTGAGTTGTCCACCCAGCCAATCCGTTTCCTCGGCGAGGATCACTTTTTTCCCGTTTCTGAGCGAGGAAAGTGCCGCAGCAACGCCTCCCAGTCCACCTCCGATAATTACGATGTCTGCCGTTAGTATCTCTTCTCTTTGGGTGACGGATATCCGTTGCAGAGCATGATCCTTTGGCATACTTTGTAACCCGGAGGGTGTGATCAGTAGCACACCTCCCGCCGATACCGTTTTTAAAAAATTCCTGCGTGAAAAAGTTGTCATAAATTAAAGTGTTCACAATAAAGTTTGTAGAGGTGCCCGGCTTGCAGATAGGCAGAGTTCGGACTCATGAAATGGGAAAATTCGAACGTTAGGGCTTTTGACATGCCGGCTTCCTGTGAATGAATCAATTTTTTTATCAACTTATCCCAACGAATAGGTAAAAACCGGATAGGCATATCACGATCGAATGATTCAACATTTGTCCAGCAGTCGATATCAAATTTCTGCGCCAATTCTCTGTTTGCGGTGAGATAGTCTTTTAATTCATGATAATCGACTTGTCCGTCCTGAAAGGCCATAATATCTACTGATCCTTTTATCCCGGCTAAAATTTCCGTCCAGTCTTTGATATGTTGTTCCACTGTGGTTACCTGATCGCCACTCATTACCTGATCTGTTTTAAGGCCATGTATATATGGAGATATTAAGCATGGTTTATTTTCTGAGATGGATTTTGCATGTTTTCCTATTTCTGCAAAAGACTCAATGATCCCACCTGTGCGCCGGCTAACCTCCTGTGATAAATACCATCCGTGGAACGACTTATGATGCCCATATTTTTGTTGGATTTCATCCAGAAATAATTTGTTGATCTCAACTTCTTTTTTGAAATCACCGCTAAGCCAATATCTTCCCGTATCAAATATTCCACAATAAAACTTTATATCATATTTGTCGGAAAGATCGAGGAACATTTGCAGGAAGTCAAAGGCAGGCTCATACATGTAGTTTCCCTCATGCTTCATTAAAACTTCCGATCGGAAAGTCATGTAACGTCCGAATGCTCCGCGTATCATCACCACAGTATCGATCCCCATACGCTTCATCGACTTGAAATCCGCATCCCATTTTTCATATCCCCAGTTCTGTGAAGGAATATCCCATGTAATTTCATCCAGAAATGTCCCGGTAATAGGTAGTCCCGACATTTTGGGAATTAAGCGGTATTTATCGTCAGCCGTAGAGTCAATGGGAGTATTGCGATCGCCATCATTCGGGTTTTTCCTCTCGCATGACGATAATAATGCTCCTGTCAGAGGGATTGTACCTGCGGCTAATGCCATCTGTTTAAGAAATTGTCTGCGTTCCTCGAAGCTCTTCATAAGAATCTTTTTATAAACTGAATGTATTGAATCGGATGGATAAAATAATCGTACAAAAATTACCTTAAGATAACTACAGATGTGACTTCGCGTTGGCTGCCGTCGGAAGGTTTGATCGTTTCTTTGCCGTTTACCAACATGCAACTCGACCCTCCACCATCTAAGTTAATGGCTTCGACGCAGCCTAAATCCAATAATATCTTTGCCGTTTCTTCCAATGTGAAACCGGGTGTGTCAGGAGTTTTGTTACGTCCTTCGCAAACAAATAAAATGATTCGTCCGTCGGCGGTAGATCCGATTGTAGTACGAGGATTATTAATCGTTGCTCCCACATCGGTTGTTTCCTTGAACATTTCATTCTCATACGTATTGACAATGACTCCATCCTTAATCAGGACGGGACCGGCTCCGACACCTGTTTGTGCCGTGTATGTCCTTGCTCCTTCGAATGAAGGAAATGTGGCGGGAATAGTCGGCTTTGCAACCGGGCTGGAGTAAGCGTAAGTTGAATTGCCGGAGGTAACGGCCCATTCCGCTTTGTACTCGTTGTCTTGTATATGACTGAATATGCCGCGTGCGGGTAGATAGTACTGGCCGTCGCCCGGCCATACGTCTTGTTGGGCTCCAATTAATACGGATCCCGCGCTGCAAACCAGGCTGAGTTGAAAGTAACCGCTTTGATAAGTGAAATAGCCACCGTTTATAATGACCGGATAATTCCCATCAGTATAAAACTCGGTCGGTGTTTTCGCTCCGGATAGCTTCCTGCCGTCTACAATGTCTCCTCCTAAGAGGACATCAAATGTTCTGCCTTTATTGATTTTTGCCACCGCAATATAAGCGACGGCATTTTTACCCTGTAATTGTGCCGGGGATTTGTAAACCCTGATTCCTTTCGGAAGTTCACCAAACTCGGTAGATTGAGGCCATCCTTTGTAAGGACCTGTGGGTTCTTCAATTTCTTTTACTTTTATGGTGTAGGAATATTTTTTACCCGCTACCTCTATTGTAAATTCGGGAGATGTTTTCAGGTTATAAGTTGCTTCCGCTGTAGAAGGGTTAACCATTGTTACACCGTTTTGTAGCGTCAGGCTTATCTGCACATCCGAAAGATCCTGGTCTTCTACCAGTTCTATCGAAACCTGATGAATAAAATTATCTATTGTAACTTCGCCGGCTTGCTTATTCAGGATATTGACCGATACCACATGATCCGATAAATCAATTTTCGAGTTCTGATCGTTATCACATGCTCCTGCAAAGACGACCAGAAGGGCTGTTAAGATAAAACTATATTTTTTTTTCATGTCTATGAAAGATTAAAAATTACTATTCTTTTACTGTTTTTAAATAGTTATCGATACCTGTTTTGACACGCTTCCATTTTTCCGGCATCATTTTTAAATGGATCATATCAAACAGGAAATAACCATCGCTTGCATTTATTGCAGCATCTACCGAGTTGGTTACTGCTCCGTAAATTGTTGCATCGGAAAAATCTCCTCCGCCTCCCCAGCCATAATTACCTATATCAGGTCCTCCCGCAACAAGAGCGTCTCCCCTGATCAGGTTTTTGGCTCTTGAGCAAAAGCCCTGTACTGTCCATTCACTTGTGCCATAGATTGCATTGGGGGCCGCATAAGCTCCGATAAGCATTACATCCATTAAATCGGCAAACCCATATTTCTGATAATTGCTGCCGGCCCATTGCGGGTAATCGGCAGATGTATTGTATTTTGGGCTGGCCCAATTCACTCCGACTCCATAATATTGAGAATACCATCCTCCCACATATGCCCCGAAGGAAATGTCCGGGTTTTTAGCCTTGACCCTGCTGCAGGCTTTTTCCATAAAATCGTGGATTACTTTTACCCTGAATTCAAGCCATTGTTTAAAGTAAGGAGGAAGATTGTCAGGCAGATATGCCGTTTTTATATCCGCACGCATTACATCATCCGGGAACGAAACGCTTTTGCCCAGATAGGCTTCGAATTTATTACGGCTTTCATCCGAGAAATCACTATCCAATTCATCGAACCTGCAACGGTCAAGAATGATTCCGTCCAAATCGGAATAAGCCGCCAAATCTTCAAGTAGTCCCAGTAGGAAGTCCTGTACTTCATCATTCGCGGGGTTGAAGAAACGGGTACCGTCTCTTCCCACATCCATTGCGTTGCGGATTCCGGAAGAGGTAAGCAATTGTGTCGCCCATGATTTTTTGCTTGCATCACGGAATAACATGCCGTTTCCTCCCAATGAAGTTTGATGCCCGCCTGCCATGGTATTTACCCCTGCGAAGACCTTTAATCCTAATTCATGGCCGATATCGATAAACGCCTGTAAATAGTCCCAGGTTGCGGTACGGGCGACTTTGGTAAATACTCCATTTACCCATGCCCCGAGCCATTGCGCCTGTTCCACTTTGGTGGTGGAGAACAATGCATCTCCCGTTGGCGGGCGTACATCTACGATGATATGCGTGAAACCTGCCTCTTTGGCTAATGTCAAATCTCGGCGAATGTTATCTTTATTGTTGGCAAAGTCCGGGAAATTGGCAGAAGCATCGATCCAAATGAATCTTGGTTTACTGCCATCATCTGTACCCGGATCGGGTTTCTCCGGATCTTCCCACTCCCACGGTGGAGTATTGTTTTCTTTACTACTGCAAGCTGAAAGTCCGAAGATAATAGAAATGCCTATGATTAAAGAGAAATATAATAGATGGTTTCTTTTCATGATTTGTATTGCTTTATGCGAAGATAATGCATACTTCTCTAATTGATCAGTTTAGAATAAAAATTTGAGATATAGTAAATATAACCTGAAGGCATAGATATTAATCTTGCCTTCAGGTTTTCATCTTTTATTTATTAAATATCCACACAGTCGAATTGAACGCCTACTATATATCCATTAGTAAACATAAAGTAGACATAGAGGAAGAATCCGTCGGCAGATTGTACAAACGCTACATCTCCGGTACCGTTTCCATTATGTGTAGAAGCCCCGGCAGCGGCATAATTGTATTTACTATAGCCTCCCGATAAGCCATCCATCCATACTAAAGCCCCACTGATACTATTGTTATTCCCATACGGAGATGGAGCTTCAAATTCATTTATACTTCCAGCATTGACTAAATACACTTGGTCACTTTGTCCCCAATTCCATGCATTTACATAGTTGACAAGAATATAAGGAATATTGTTAAACACTGTGTAGTCTACTGCATTTGTGAGGAAACCTCCCCATGCATCATTTGCTGTTGTTAATGAGGTGCGTACACTGTTAGTGCTTCCATTTATCCAGTTCAACAGCGAATAGGTCAGACCATCATCGCCACCAACATTTCCATGCCTTGTTATAAAATAGTCGGAATTGACATTCGTGGCTGATGAATAAATAACATCCACATTGGTGGTCCATGATAGGCCGGAAACTGTAACAATATCCGGTGACTGAGATTTTAGTACACCATCGGTCACTTGCCAACGGGCAAATTTGCTGTCGGTCCCTGTTACTAAAGGAGCAGTGATGATGGCATTACCGTCAATATCTCCCTGAACAGAAAGTTTACGTCCAATAGCCAGTGTTGTGTTTTCAGTCCAGTTGATAAATAATTCAGGTGTACCTGTCGGTGGTTTCAATCTCCAGATTTTGAATGTCCCTGCATTTTGGGCTAAATTACAGATCAATACATTGCCTCCGTCATCTGCTGTATTATACATATTGTTCAAACCTCCTCCTGTCGCTGATACATCCAATGGATTTAACAATGCACCTGTTTTAGGATGTATTACTATACTTTGATTGTCCCGAGTACTTATTACTATATAATCCTGAGTAGCAGCTATTCCACCATGGTTACCTATAGGAGCTCCCAATTCAGCGACAAGTTTTTTAGTAAATAAAATCTTTGCGCTACCCGGGCGTATTCCCGAAGATATTTTATCCGGCATAGATTTTTTTACAGTGTAAGTCGCTTTGGATGTACCATCATGTGCGGTAACTGTAAATGTTTGATCTTCGTTGTAATCCAGAGTTGTAGTACTCGGATCCGGACTTATGGTGGCGTGCGACGATAGTTTATATTCGGCCACCAGTGATGATAAGTCTTCGGCAGAAACTAATGAAATTGTTTTGGTAGTCTCATTGACTATTCCAGAAATGGATAATTCTGGCAAACTGAACTCTTCAATGGTACAAGCCGTACTTTTTACGATTTGAGCGCTTATGGTATATGTGTGCTCTCTTTTCATTTGGTCCACTACCGTAAAGGTGTGTTTTTTACCTGTACTCAGATCGAGATACAGTAACGATGGAGATATCGTCACATTGTTATCCAGATTAGCCCTGACACGCATATTAACTAACATCTCTTGGGTTACCTGGTTGTCACTGCTTTCAGGATAGTAATAAGAGACAGGGATAACTATATCATAATTCCCCTCTGTTACGGTTGCAGTAAATTTACCATGGTTTTCATCCAGGATATTGCCGTCTTCGTCTGTGAAGAAAGCCGAAATGCTATTCACCCCGTTATTTGCTGTAGAGGGAATCAGATCTTCAGGCGTTTGACATCCGAAAAGAAGCAGCATCGCTCCTACGATGGAAATATAGAGTTTATTTTTCATATCTTTTTCAATTTAAAAGTTTATTTATTTCCATTCATCGTATTGTTCAATAGCTGAATTGTTATTTAATTCAGTATTCGGTATCGGAAGCACATATGTTTTTGCAAGGAACTTCCGGTTTTGTTTATCGCAGTCCACATATTGATAGGTGTAGTCTCCTGTAGTGCCTGTGATTTTCATTCCGTGTACACGATAATTATTATATCCTTCCGGATAGGTCTTGTCTGCCAGTTTCCAGCGACGCATATCCCAATATAGATGTCCTTCGTAAGAAAGTTCTATTTTCCGTTCATGTTTTATCGCTTCAAACAGATCGTCACCGGTTAACCCTGTAACAGTTGGCAGGCTTACTCTGGCACGCACGGCTTTAAGGTCGTTCAGTGCCTCGCTTGGTTTATTCAGGCGGTACAGAGCTTCTGCCCGGTTCAGATAAACTTCTGCCAAACGAATTTCAACCCATGTTTGCGAACTTGCATATACAGTGATCTGCGTTAAACTTTCGTCCCGTAGTTTACGAAGATAATATCCTGTCGTCGTTTTTCCTTTTGGATAGGTCTCTGTTCCATACTCCATGAAAGCTCCGTTTGTGCCACCTACGGAATTTTCCATCGGTTTTCCTTGCCATACCGAACCATTGTAAATAACAGTGGCATGGAAACGCGGCTCAAGCTCTTCGTATGGAGGACGGAGAGTGGTTCCCATCTCATTTTTCCACGGTGTCCAGTCCACTTTTGTCCCATCACTTTTTTCGTAAGCCTCAACCATTTCCTGGGTCGGAGCGCCGGCTCCACCGATATCAACTGCTTCTCCATATGTGGCATATGCATTGTCAAAATTATGATTGGGACCGGTAACCAGATAATTATACTCCAAAATGGATTCTTTATTTCCACCTTTCCATGAGTCTTCATAGTTGCCTGCCAGTTCATATTTGTTTAACTTGAACACCTCATCGGCAGCATCCTTTGCCGATTGCCAACGCTCAGCGTACAACATGGCGCGCGATTTGAAAGCGTAAACGGCGCCTTTAGTTACCCTTCCATAATTAGCAGCATCCCACTCTCCGGGCAAAACCGAAGCGGCAAAATCCAAATCCTGTTCTATCAAATCCCAGGTATCTGAAGCCGATGAGCGATTTTTGTCTTTTTCGAGATTCATATCGGTGTATAGAATTACGCCACCGTGACGTTTGGCGAGTTGGAAATATAAATACGCTCTTGTGAAACGGGCTTGCCCTTCGAAGAGTTTATTGGTGCTCTCATCGAACGTGGAAAGGTTGTATAAACCCACCAGAAATTCGTTGACCCTACGAATACGCTCATAGGTTACTCCCCATACATTCAATAAGTTTTGATCAGGTCCTATCCTTTCAGGGTTGAACACCATCATATTCGAGTCTCCCGCCCGACTTCCCGACACGGTTGAACCATATTTGAAGGTTTCAGTCAACCCTTCGGTCAGGTTCCCATTGAATTGAGATGGACTGGAAAATACTCCATAGCGGTCAATATATGCCAAGAAAGTATTACAGTACAATGTTGCGGTATTGATATCTTGCCAAACCACTTTGTCGGAAATCCGGTCTGTGGGTGTCGTGTCGATAAAATCGTCACATCCGGAAGCGAAAATCATCAAGAAGATAATTATCGGGTATATATTTATCTTTTTCATACTTCAATCAGTTAAAATGTTAATTTAATTCCCCCTGAAAATATTCTCTGTTGAGGATAATATCCGTTGGATACACCGGGTTGTTCAGGATCAATGTTATATTTTGCTAATCCGGAAAAAGTGAGAAGATTCTGTCCTTCTAAATAAACACGCAGATTGCTGATATTTAATGGCTTTAATGCTTTTTGAGGTATATTGTACCCTATCTGTAAGCTTTTCAGGCGAAGATAATCTGCACTCCTGTACCAGAAATCGGATGAATAGGCATTGTTGTTTCCGGGAAGATCAATGCTCAGGCGAGGGAATTTAGCATTCGGATTATCCGGTGTCCAGGAGTTTTCTACCAGATATAAAGGCGTATTAGAGTTGTGATAGAATGTTTTTGTAAACAAGCTGTTATCCATTACCCATACTCCCTCGTAGACTCCCGTTAAGGCAACATCCCGACCTAAAGCTCCTTGCCACAAGAAAGAAAGGTCGAAACCTCTCCATTCCCCATAGAAAGAAAGACCTCCGGTGAAATCAGGATAAGCAGATTTACCTACATATCCCATGTCTTGTTCGTATGTAATTTCCCCATCTCCGTTTCTGTCAAGATACTTGATATCTCCCGGACGGGGTTTCCCGCTCGGTAACACAGCAGAATGGACAATCTCTTCCTCACTCTGATATAATCCTAAAGCCACAAAACCTTTCAAGGCATCTACTTCTTTTCCGGTTAGTTTTAAGTAGTCCGGGGTATTTACGGCATCCGGATAACTTAACCAGCGACGCTTGGTATAAGTTCCATTCAGTTCCACTTTATAAGAGAAATCGTTTATCTTATTCGCATGGCCTATACGGAATTCGAACCCTTTATGGTCTTGCTTGCCGACATTTTCATAACCATAATAGTATCCGCCAAATGAATCTGGATAAGAAGAAGTTATTTCCAGAGGCATGTCATAAATATATTTATAAAATAGATCAAATTCCAGACCTAACAATCCGTTCCACATCTCGAGGTCAAAGCCGGCATTATATTGCAATGCTTTAGCCCATGTCAGATTGATATTCGCTGGTTTAGATGTATTTAATCCGTATATGGGATTTCCTCCAATAATTGCTACCGGAATAGATTTGTTATAAGCGTCTTGTACAAAAGAGAGTGTATTTAAATAAAAATAGGATGGAAGTCCGGTAGTCAATGCGGTTTTCCCGATGCCTCCCCGTAATTTGAAATTGTTAATGGGTAGAGATAATTCTTTAAACCAGTCCTCTTCTGACATACGCCAGCCTAAAGATGCGGCAGGGGTAAGTATCCAACGCTTTCCTGAAATATTTTTACCTGCAAATTGATAAGTGCCATCGTATCGGGATGTGACTTCTATCAGGTATTTATCGTCAAAACTATAATTCAAGCGACCCAGATAACCTGCCATACGAGCCGGACCGCTTGAGCCGGATATTGTGTTTCTATCGGCCTTAGTGGCGTAATTTAATTCATCCAGCGATGGAATATCGAAACCAAAACCTGTAGCACTGAATTTGTTTTCATCAATTTTCCGTGTTTCGACCAAGGCTAACAGCGATATATCATGCAATCCAAACTTATTGTCATATTTTAGACTGGTATTGGTTGTAATGGCCGTATTTCTCGTAGATCCTTCCGTCAGGCCGGCATCTCCAGCAGCTGGGAACTGGGTTTTCGTGTATGAGATATCTCCATCAGGACTGGTAGGGAAATTGGCCTTGTTGACATAATAAGGAACTGTATATTGTTTAGCCATGGCATCCGTGTAATCGTAGGAAACCATAAAGCGGGCAGAGAGCCCTTTCAGAAATGGCACATCCCAGTTCAGCGCTATATTTGTTTGCAATATATTTGATTTATCTTTTCTATACCCTGCGTCTAAAGACGAACTTCCCAAAGGACTGACGATGGAGCTTGCCGTGGGTGTTGCCACAGGCAGGCCATCCCACTCGGTGGGCGTAAACGGTAAAGCCCGAACGGCTTGTTGGGCAATATTGCCTCCTACTGTAGGATCACTGCTCCATGTTGATCGCAGATGATTTTCGATGCGTCCGCTAACGTCAAAATTTAAAGTAAGATTGTCCACTATGGTTGCATCTATGTTGGATCGAAGGCTAATACGGTCAAAGTCGAAATTTTTCACATTCCCTTTCTGGTCGAAATAGCCCAGGGAGACGAAGTATTTGATTTTTTCCGTACCACCTGATGCATTTACATTGTAGTTGGCATTTGTTCCCGTACCAAAAGTTTCCTTATACCAATTGGTATTGCCCCAACCATCCTCGCCTGCTAACATCTTGCGGACATGCTCCTGAGAGAAAACAGGTGAATTCCCATCCATTTCAAGGGCCTTATTCCACCAGTAAGCAAATTGGGGGCCATCTAACAGTTTCAGCATTTCGGTGTTGGTGCTGAACCCATACGAAGCTGTAAAATTGATTCTCGATGGTGCAGTTGCTCCACGCTTGGTGGTGATGATAATTACCGAACTTGCGTCAAGTCCGTAAACAGCTGCAGCCGAAGCGTCTTTTAATACGGATATTGTGGCGATATCATTCGGATCTATTTGGGCAAAATCTCGTACAATACCATCCACTACATATTTAGCTTCAGCTCCACGTACCAAAATACTAGCCCCATCAGATCCCGGCTGTCCGGATTGTTGCAATGCCGAAACCCCTGATATCCTACCGGCTAATAGGTTTGTGACATTTGTTGTGGGAGCCTTCAATAATTCTTCTCCCCTGATTTGTGATACGGCTCCTGTGACGCTGATTTTCTTTTGCACGCCATATCCCACTACGACAACCTCTTCCAGTAACTCGGAGTCCTCTAAAAGAGTAACATTAAGCAGAGTTCTTCCGTTCAAAGGAATTTCCTGGGTTTTAAAACCTATATATGAGAATTCAATGACTGCGTTTGTGTTTGGAACCGTAAAATTGAACTCACCGTCTATATTGGTGACAGTTCCAAGACGAGTGTCTTTCACTATCACATTTACGCCTATAAGAGGCTCATTATTTGAGGCTTTTACTGTTCCTTTGACATTTACCTGAGCATATGCACCAGCACTATAAATCATCAAAAAACAAAAGCTCAAAACGAACAATAACATTTTCGTTTTCTTTCCTTTAGAAAGATTTTGCTTCCTTTTCATGAATTTAATTTGTTTTAGAGTTAATCATTTTTCTCATTTTGTTTATTCTCTTAGAGAGAGGTGTAGTCATGGAAGTTGTTTTGATTTGTCAGCGTTTATTGCTTCCAACACCTTCCAGCATTGATACAATCCTCTTGGCACATGGAAGCATCCTTTCCATTTGCCTCCTTTCAAATCCAGCAATACTTCCCCGCGACGATTCAAATAACCCCACCATTCAGGATATTCCGGGTCTTTGAAATGACTCCAGGTGTAATCGTGCACCTTTTTGAACCATTGGAGAGATTCCTCGGAACCGGTTAATTGATATCCTTTCAGCAGCGAAATCAGCGCTTCTACATGCACCCACCATAGTTTCTGGTCCCATTCCAATTCCTGTAGGGGAGATCCTTTTCTGTCCATAAAGTAAAAGATACCGTCGAATTCTTTGTCCCAGCCATATTCTAAAGTTTTCAGTGTGGTCTCCGTGGCTTTTTCTATCAATTTGGGACGGTTGAGCCGCACCCCCAGGTCCATAATAAACCACATGGCTTCTATCCCGTGCCCTGGATTCACCAAACGTCCATTAAAGGAATCGGACAGGGTATCATTGGGGTTTACATTTTCTACGATAATTCCTCCCAATTCCGGACGCAGGAATACTTCCATCACTTCACGGATACATTCGTCCATAGTTTGCTCCACAATTTCTTTGTCAAGTAGATGCTCGATTTCCAGCGTGAGGTTGCTGAGGATCATCGGTAGTGAGAAGCCTTTGAGTGGACGTGTCCCGGGATAGGCCTTGTTCCATTTTCCCTTTGGATTATCCCGCCTGGAAAGAATGTTGTCGAAAGTGCGTTTGGCAATATCGGCATATTCCTGATTACCGGTTGCAATACTTAATTGCCCGAATGCCATCGCGGCAAAAGTAAAAGAGAAGATGTTGTATGGTTCCACCAATGGTTTCCCTTCCCGGGTAAGTGAAAAATACCAATTGAAGTTACCATCGTGCCCATACTTCTTTAAGAATTCGGCCCCCTGTATGGCGCAATCGAGCCACTCCTGCCGTTTTTCTACCTTATTATACAGCATCGAAAACAACCATACCTGACGACCCTGAAGCCAGATGAATTTATCGGTGTCGAATACGTTCCCTTGCCGGTCGAGGCAGGTGAAGTATCCGCCGAATTCCCTGTCCTGAGAGTGTTTAAGCCAGAAAGGAAGTATATTCCCAAATAATTCCGTTTGATATTGCAATGCCAGCAAGTTAAAATTATCCATTTCGCTCATTTATCTTGTAATTTAATTATGTTTTTACTGATAATATAATAATTGTTTTATATGATGTGACAAATTAAAACTAATAAATTTAAATATGCAAGCTTTAAAATAAAATAATTTATTAAATAGGGTGTTATTGGGAAAATTTAACTAAATGATCGTTAGGACAATTAAGAATTTAAGTTAAAAGAGGAATGTTTATCAATAGGAACTGGGATTGTCAGCAAAGTTGATCCAAAAACTGTATTGCTTCTTGCAGAGAATCAGTTTTTCCTACATCAATTATTTTCAGGTTATCGGGGATATAACAGTCGATGTTTTCTTTACCACATATTGAGAGGTAAAAATCGATGATGGAGAAACGATCCGGAAGGTCGGTCATATATTGGAAAATGGAAGGTTGGAGTATTTGGATCCCGGCAAAAGCCAATTTTTTGTAGTGTTGGGGATCAAAATCGGGAAATGGTGATTTCACTTCACCGGTTTTCTCGTTGACCCACCCTTTCAGGCAGTTGTCATTGTCGAAGAGGAGATAGCGTGAGGTTTTTCGCTCACTGCAGATAAGGGTCGCTACCGGGTTGCTTTGGATAGGGAGAATTTCTGTTCGGTGTAACCGGTGTTGACCGAATTGAGGGGAGGCCCAATCTGATTGTGTGTGTTGGATCGAGATTTTGTATAATTTCCTTATGTCGATATTGGATAAGATATCCACATTATGCACCAGAAACGGTTGAGTGTCGTTGAAGAATGGGGCAGCCTTTTTGATTCCTCCGCCGGTATCGAGCAGTTCTTTCCGTTCGTCTGAAAACTCGATATGGATGTCAAAACGACGGTTTGCCTCTACAAAGTCGATGATCTGTTCCGCAAAATGATGCACGTTGATGATGATCTCATCGAATCCGGCAGCTTTCAGTTTCTCGATAGTATGTTGCAATAACGGTTTTCCTCCGACCGGCACCAGTGCCTTCGGCATTGTGTCGGTGAAGGGTTTGAGTCGTGTACCGAGCCCCGCCGCAAATATCATCGCTTTCATCTTTTCCTGAATTCCTGTTCGAGATTCTGTTCGCGGTGTACCAACGAGACTTTGATGCCGAATGTCTTCGAGATATGTTCTGCCATTTTCTGGGCTGCATAGACCGACCGGTGTTGCCCGCCGGTACAGCCAAAGGCGATCATCAGGTCGGTAAAACCGCGGTCCTTGTATCGTTTCACATGCCTGTCCACCAAAGGGTAGATATTGCCAAGAAACTCCAACATTTCGCCGTCTTCTTCAAGGAATTGGATTACCGGTTCATCCAGGCCGGTTACATTATTATACCGTTCATATTTTCCGGGGTTATTGATGGCGCGGCAATCGAACACATAGCCACCTCCATTGCCGGAGCTGTCGTCGGGAATCCCTTTTTTGTAGGCAAAACTATAGATACGCACTTTCAGTTCCCGCTTTTGGGTGTCGGCAAATTGTTTTAGTTCCGTCATCTCCATCAATATGCCACTGAGATAAGGATATTCCTCAAAATCCTCTTTCAGCAGATCCCGGAGGTTGTTCAGCGCGAAGGGTATGCTTTGGATGAAATGCGGTTTTTTCTCGAAATAGCCCCTGAATCCGTAAGCTCCAAGGACTTGTAACGTGCGGAAAAGTACGAATTGGCGCAGTTGTTTCAGAAAATCGATTTCATTAACCTGTTGATATTTTTTGAGTGATTCGATGTATGTATAAATAAGTTCATTCCGTAACTCTTCCGGAAAATTGGCTTTTGCCTGCCAGAGGAATGAGGCCACATCATAATAGACCGGACCTTTCCTGCCTCCCTGAAAATCGATAAAGTAGGGGTTCCCGTCCACCAGCATCACGTTACGCGACTGGAAATCGCGGTACATAAAAGTTTCCGATTGATCCCGCAGCAGATTCTCTGCCAGTTTTTCAAATTCATTTTCCAGCAAGTCCTCCTGAAAATCCATGCCGGTAGTTTTCAGAAAATTGTATTTGAAATAATTCAAATCCCAGTACACGGAACGGCTGTTGAATTCCGGAAGAGGATAGCAGACTTTAAAATCCAACCCTTGTGCACCTTTCACCTGAAAATCGGCAAGCATTGCGATGGTTTTGTGCAGAAGTGCTTTTTCTTCATGGCTGAAAACGCCTGTCAGCCTGCCTCCCTTTATGGCATCGAACAGGATATCATCCCCCAGGTCTTGTTGGATATAGCACATTTCATCCTTTGAAACGGCAAGCACTTCGGGTGTGTTCAGTTGCTGTTGATGGAAGTGGCGGGACAACGATATAAAGGCATGGTTCTCCTCATGCGATTCCCCATGCACGCCGATAAGCGACAGATCATCTTTTTTCAACCTGAAATATTTCCGATTTGACCCTGAGGTGGGTAAAGCCTCCAGCGTGGGATTGGTCTTGCCGGTATAGGAGGTGAAGAGGGATATTAATTGTTGCATGCAGGATAGTTTCTAATACTAAAATTATATGTTTATATTGCTCCTTGGTACAGGTCCCAAATTGGGAAACTCAATTCAAAATCATTCCATTGGATATCTCCATATTCAATAGAGAATTGACGGAATAACTTTTCGTTTTGATATTTCCTTGTCATGGGATTTTTAGCATCCATAATAAATGGTTTAAAATCAATTGTCTTTTCTGTATTATCTGAAAAAATAAATTTGATTTTGTAATCTCCACTATATTCTGCTTTTAAAATTGAAACCACCATAATCTATAATTTTTTGGTAATTCATACAATTTCGGCATTTTTCTCTATATTTTTATTCAATAATCAAACAAATCATTCCTGTTTTTTTAGTTCCTCCAACCAGATGTCAGCCGAAGCGTCGCTTGGCATGCGCCAGTCACTGCGTGGAGAGAGGTTTATGGAGCCTACCTTAGGACCGTCCGGCATACAGGAACGTTTGAACTGTTGGGCAAAGAATCGTCTGTAGAATAGTTTCAGCCATTTTACCAATTCCTCCGGAGCATATTTCCCGGCAAATGCCTGTTCTGCCATAAAGCATATGCGAGAAGGTGCATCGCCATATCGGAGCATACGATGCAGGAAGAAATCGTGCAACTCATAGGGTCCTACGAAATGTTCTGTTTCCTGAGCGATTTTTCCATCTTCACCGGCGGGGAGCAGTTCAGGGCTAAAGGGCGTATCCAGAATGTCGTGCAGGATACTGCGGGAAGTTTCCTCATCCGTCCGGCTATCGGCAACCCACCTTACGAGGGTGGCGACAAGTGTTTTCGGTACACTGGTGTTCACGCCGTACATCGACATATGGTCACCGTTATAGGTTGCCCATCCCAACGCCAGTTCCGACATATTTCCGGTGCCTACTACCAGTCCGCCTATCTTATTGGCAAAATCCATCAGTATCTGTGTGCGTTCCCGCGCCTGGCTATTTTCATAAGTCACGTCAAAATTGGTGATATCCTGTTCGATGTCCTTGAAGTGTTGGATGACAGCCTCCTTAATGGGTATTTCCTTCACGGTCACATCCAATGATTTCATCAGGGCGACGGCATTGTCGTATGTCCTTCCGGTAGTCCCGAAGCCGGGCATGGTGATGCCGTAAATATTTTTGCGGGGGAGGCCCAGCAGGTCGAATGCCTGGACGGTCACTAAAAGTGCCAGCGTAGAGTCTAATCCTCCGGAAATGCCGATGGTAACTTTCCTTATGCCGGTATGTAACAATCGTTTTGCCAGCCCGTGCGTTTGAATATTGAAAACTTCGGAGAGGCTTTCATCATTCACTTCCTTCGCGGGAATAAAAGGATGAGGATTGAATCTGCGATACATTTTTTTCGGAGTCACGAAATCGATATAGTAATCAATCTCCTTTTTGATGAGAGACGTTGCTGACGGGTAGTTGCTGTTCTTCAACCGGTCGTAACGTAATGCCTCGATATCGATATCCGCAATGATCAACTCACTTTCCGGTGAAAACCGTTCCGACTCCGCCAGTATGGAGCCGTTTTCAGCAATAAAACAGGCTCCGGAAAAGACCATATCGGTAGTGGATTCACCCCATCCGGCCGAAGCATAGATATATGCCGCATTGCATCGCCCCGATTGTTGTTGTACAAGGGATTTCCGATAATGGTTCTTCCCCACCAGTTCATTGCTTGCCGAAAGGTTGAATATCATGTCGGCTCCCAGCATCGCCAATTCGGATGAGGGTGGGACAGGCATCCAGAGATCTTCGCAGATTTCTATACCAAAGCTGCCGTAAGAAGAGTGGAAGATCATCCCTTTTGACGAGATTGGCACCTTGCTATTCTCAATATCTCCCGTGAGATCGAAGTTATCACCCTCTATATTTACAGTGAAATCGGTAAGGTTATCTCCGGAGGTGAACCACCTCTTCTCGTAATACTCGTTGTTATTGGGTATATAAGTTTTGGGGACAAAGCCCAGGATGCCATCACCCGACAATACGGCAGCCACATTGTAAAGACTGTTTTTGATACACAAGGGAAGCCCTACGATAACGATCATGGAAGGCCTCTCTTCCAAAAAAAGGATCAATTTGCACAATGATTCCAGTGCTTTTTGCTGCAATGCCTTCTGGAAAAAAAGATCACCGCAGCTATAGGCCGTCAGGCACAGTTCCGGGAAGCAAAGTATCTGCACATCTTCCCGCTGTGCCTGCTCTATAACCCGTTTTATTTCTTCGGTATTGTAATCGCAGTCCGCCACCTTCAGTTTAGGTGACGCTGCTGCCACACGCAGAAATCCATGATCATTTATGTTCATATTCAATGCATTTTGAGTCCTTCTTACAAAAGTACATGAAAAACTTCGTCTTCCCAAGGGCGTGAAATGAAAAACTTTAGAATTAATTATCGGTAGGTTAACTCCATCCGGTATCTCCATTGATCGAAGTAAAGATTCCATTGGCCGGACTCAACCTCACCCCGTTGAAAATCTATTGTTTCGCTGCGTGGGTATTTTTTTTCGGGAAAGAATTCTCCCGAAAAACCGGCGTTGATGTATAGACGGTAGGAGTCGATACCGCTCATAAAGAACTCCCGGCCTGGACCTATAGGAACCGGTCCGCCCCGTCCAAATGAAATATCCACCGGAACCCAACCTGTTCCTTCAAAATAGACTTCCGCCCAGTCGTGGAGGTTCACTTCTCCCGGATGGGTCATCCATCCGCTCTGCCAACGGGCAGGAATACCTTTGTATCGCAACATGGTGATCAACAGCAACGCTACTTGTCCGCAGTCGCCTTTGCGGTTTTCGATGACGTATTCCGGAATATTGGCGATAGTGGAATATTCCAATGCGCTTGCCCAGGGGTAATTGGCTGCGATATAGCGATAGACTGCCTGAAGGATTTCTACCGGTGTTTCCGCATTCCGGGTTACGCTGTCAGCCAGTTGCCGGACAGCTTGTGAAAACCCGATGTGAGGTTTCTGTTCCGCGGTATATGTCTGGAACAGTGTACTATTCTTATCATAAGGAGCTGCCTCTATCTCCGACAGGTCGAACCATTCTCCCCGGGATGTGAATTGGAAATCGGTCCAAAAAACAGACGGTTCACCTTCTATGGCTTTTTGTTCCATATAGAGACTTGTGTGTGCCGTTTTGTCGTCAGATAAGATGTAATCGGGTTGTGAGGTTGCGAGCAGTTCCACATTTGTTTGTCTGTCGATATCCTTTCTGGGAAACGGTAGCCATACTTTCAATATTTCACCGTCCGGAACCGCATCTGCATTCACGGTCAGTGTATAGCGTACTTTCATACTCTTTTCAGGGAGGAGGTATTTTCCTTTCGTGTCACTACTGATTTTATGATTGAAAGCATCAGTCAATAAAGCATCACGGGGGACATCCGAGCTTGGGAGAGATGCTACGCTCGACTCTCTTGCCGAGGCATCTACCCTGAATATATTGGGTGCCGCATTCCGGAAATATCGTTTCTCTCCGTCGAGAACTCTGAATTCAAGTGCTTTTGACTGTTCCCAGTTATCCAGCAGTGAATCGGAAGGGGTAAAGAGCCGATTTTCTTCGACCCAACCAACAATCTCCTCCCTCGTTCTGTTGAAATCCAGTTTTACCCTATGTAAAGAGTCTTTTGTAAAGAGAAGATCCTTTTGCCTTGTTTCATTGATCTGCCCTTCGGCTACAAGAGAATCAATCAGTTCCGTAGCTCTTGTGAAATTTCCCTCTGCTATTTCCCTGTTGATCGCCTCAACGGGATCTTGTTTTGAAGAAGAGCAGCCGGCCAGCAGCAGAAGAACCAGTAAATTCAAAGCCGTTCTCATAGGTGGTGATTTTTACGTTGAAGCTATTTCTTTACACGGTTGCGAGACCAAATTGGTCTAAATCGTAATTGTCTGTGTCAGCCGTACTATTTCCGGCATGGTCTCAAGCAGTGCTTCCATTGAGTTGAGAACTATCGAGGCACCTGCATCTGTCAAAACGGAGTCCGGTAGAGACCCTGTATTCACGGCGATGGTGAATATACCTGCGGCAATGGCAGATTCAATGCCCAACGGTGCGTTCTCTATCACAATAGCCTGATTGGGTTTCAGGGCGCCGCCTTTTTGTAATCCCATCAGATAGGGCTGAGGGTCAGGTTTTCCGTGCTCCACGTCGAATGCAGTCACCATCGTCTCAGGTGTGAATACTCCCGGGAAGTGGGTGTCCAACCGGTCCAGCAGCGAAGGTTGGCCTGATCCGGTGACCAACACAGGCTTTAGTTCCTGCGACTTTACAAACTTAATAATTTCTTTTATATCAGGGATAATTTTACCTTGATTATATTGAGCAAAAAGTTCCGATTTTCTTGCGTAAATCTTTTTAATTTCCTTTTCGGTGGCTTTGCGCCCGAATTCCCGCTCAGTGATAATGTTGATGGTAGAGGAACCTATCCTTCCTTCGTGATAATAAAACTCCAATGGTTTTGTTGAGGTATATCCAAATTCCTCCATCGTTTGTTGCCATGATTCTGCATGTGCGGGCATGGAGTCATATAATACACCATCCATGTCGAAAATGACTGCTTTGAGGTCAAAATGAGAAAAATGATTTTTTTGGAGATATTGTGTAAGAATTTCGATCATTTTTTTAGAACTGTAGTTTTAAAGGATCTTGACGGACGTCAAAAATTCGTAATATATGAATCTTATTTTTAGCCACTCTGTAATACAGAGAATTATGTTTGGTTAAGATGCATTTTCGGATTTTTTTCCTTTCGTGAATTATTGCGGACGAAAGAGGGAATATTTGAATTTGCTGAATTCTATTTTCAGTAATCTCAATAAAGTTTTCTGCAACCGATACAGGCCAGTTTTGCAGGAGGTAATCGATAATTTGCAAATAATCGGTTTCGGCTGATCTTGTCCAGTTAATGGAGTATCGCATTGTTAATTTTTGTTCGTGCTTTCTTCATTACTTCTTCGTGAGAAACTAGATAACCGGCTTCGGCTTCTTCTACTGCATCCAAAATGCCTTGCTGTTGCTGTTCCGTTAATTCATCCCAGTCGTTAGGATTGGAAGGACGATCAATAAGTCTATCCACAATATGATGTAATTTCTCTAAATTCTTTCGATCAAGAGAATCTATCTGTCGGAATATTTGTAGTTTTAATTCGGCGGTTGACATTGTGCTTGATTTTTTATTGTACGAGGCGCATCTTTTATTTTCCAAATATACACGATTTTCTTTTGATAGCCAAATTGAGGATAAAATAGCCTGTTCATCCATCAAAAGAAAAAATCGGGTAAGCACAAAGCTTGCCCGATTTTACTGGTATGCCGGATATCCCGAAATCCCACATTATTCAGGAAGAGCGTCTGAATCGGCGAACATGAAGGATTTAGGAGGCATTATACATTTCATTTTATGAAAACAGTGTGAATTTTATTGTATCCCGTACTCGCTTCCCACATCTCCTGATTGGCCAGACGAATACTGTATTCAGGTCTTTCCGACAAAGTGGAGGATGAATCGGGCAAGTTCAGATAAATAATGTATTCCTTGCCCTTCATTTGGGTTGGTAAGGCATAAGTAATATCCAATGAATGCTCTTTTCCTGCGAACCACTTTCTGGGATCGGTATCCATTTTTATTTTGTAAACTTCATTGGCATCGGTTTTTGAAACCAGGACCAATTCTACCGCTCTGGGATTAACCGGAGAAGCAAATCCGGTATTTTTTATTTTTAATTTCACATTTAGCGTTTTACCGGCTTGCGGATTTTTGCTGAATTCACCTTGTGTGAGGACAAATCGATATCCCATCCGTTTAGTGATTTCATCCAAACAGCCTTTCATCTTCCAATCCGATAAAACCCCCGGATGATAATCGGAGTTAAGATACGACCAGTGATATTTTTCCATCTGGAGAATGGCATTTTCACAGGCAGAATAACTCGATAACCCGCAAGTCTCACCTCCCATGACCGTATACTTTGTTTCGCTTTCCCAGAATGTCCTTTCCTGGGAATTATTGAATGTGCCCACATCGTTGGAACTGGCCAAAAAACAATCATTGTGAGAACCCAACCGTGAAAGAATAGACTCGTTGTATGCCTTTGCCATCGTGATCGTGTCCGAATAATTGATATTGAAACAATTGAGTTTGAACGATGGAGTTCTTACGCAGACCATTCTCTCTTTAGGCAGAGAATTTAACAATGCGTCCAATACATTTTTCCTGGGAATATAGTCTTGCGGTGCCTGGGGATTCATGACAAAGTTATCAGTATAGTACCATTCACCCCAGACTCCCACAAATCCGGCTTCCACTGTATAAATCACATCCGCATAATTAGTGAGATAGGGTTTGAGTTGCTCAATATGCTGCAGTACTAAATCGAGAGGGGCGTCCCAGGGCTTGTTCTCTTCATTATCTGAATAGGCAAATCTTAAGACACATTTTCCACCTCCCTCACGAAGCGCCTTCATATTGGTCTCTATCCTGTGTAAGAATTCGGCAGAAATAGGCTTGTCCCTGAAATCATACAAATAATAAAGATTCAACATAAGGGATCTGCCTGCGCTTCTATTGGTCTTTACCTGTGCGGCAGTCAGTATATTATTATCCTGGGTGCTAAAGGAATTATAATTATAAAACCCCCTTTCCGGATTAATAAATGCCTCGTCGGATTCTTTATACACCACCTTGACCATACCCTCTTCATCAGTACCACCATTATCCGGATCTGAGGAACTACAGGAGGATACAGAAATGAGAAAGATACAAAACAATGCAAAGATGAAATAAAATCTTTTACTCATAGCTTTATTGTATTTTTACTTTCATTAATGGAAGTGCGGGAGATCCGGAAGAAGCATTAGGCAATGAGCCGGTTTCGGCCCAGTCTTCGTTGGATGAAAATATACCGATTCCAATTTCAGAAGCCAGGGAGGTCGGCAGCATCTCTTTAATAATACTTATCTCCGTTTCGACAATATTGCCGCTGATAGTTTTAGGTTCGGACATACGGGCGATGCCGCTTCCGCTGCCAAGAACTTCTACCCATTCCCATCCATCCTGGGGTTTACCTGCCGGCCAGTTAAATACAGTGGCATCTTCCATTTTCTCTGTGGCAAAACCTTCAATTAAAAAGTCCGCCCCGCAAGGATCCCATAACCATGAATTTCCGCCTGTGGCCGTATCATCATCTGTGTTGATGAAAATATCCAAGGGAGCCACTTTACTTTGGTCATACACCAGGTATATATAGAGATAATTGTCATCGGCGCAAGCTTTTATTTCCTGAAGAGCCGTCAGGGAGGCGTTCGGTGAACTGCTTGCCGAAGAGAGCTGCTCGGAGGGAACCTCATTCCAGTCTTCAAAACTCCCGTCGATTTGGATAAGGGCAGGCTTTTGAATTTTCAGCATCTCTTTGATTGTCTTACTTCCTCCCTTTCCTTTTGCTGTGAGGGTGATGATAAAATTACCCGATTCTGCATATTCATGGAGCGGATTTTCTTCACTTGAAGTATTCCCGTCTCCAAAATCCCAAAGGTATTCATCGGCGTCTGTCGAATAATTTGTAAACTGAACGGTGATGCCATCGATTTGATAATCAAATAAGGCCATGGGTATTTCCGTATCTTCACAAGAAATAAGAAGGAACAGAATCAGGCCTGTGACTGAAAATTGAATGTAATTTTTCATTATTCTGGATATTTAATTGTTATTATTATATTTTATTTTACGGACGTTTCGTCAAAAGGAATCGGATATTGTATTTTGGGATCATCATATTTTACAATCTCCCACGGTTGTACACCGGCATAACGCCGGTCCATATCCTTTTTATTACGATACAGGTCGAATAAACGATGTCCTTCAAAGGCAAGTTCCAACCGTCTTTCATCCAGAACGACATCGAGTACGGAATCGTACCCTCTTTTACCGAAGTTGTCGGCAGTAAAGAGTGCATCGCCCGATAAACCGGCCCGCTGACGGATACTATTCACATCAGACAGCGCTTCTACTGTTTTTCCTAACTTGGCATAAGCTTCTGCTCTGTTGAGCAGGACTTCTCCCCATCTCAACATCACGGGAGAACTCAACATCGGATCACCATCCTGATAAGAAAATTTACTAATGTAATATAACGGAAAACTATTTCGATTTTGCATTTTCTTTGTCAGTCTTACGTTCTGTTTGCTTCCGTTCCAAATAATGTAATATTGAGGATAGTCATTGACTGTTTCCGTCTCTACACTTATTTGTTGCGAACCTTCGGTAAAGAAATATTTTTTACTTATCGCATTATATTCCACATCCCGCAATTCATTTGACCGGAAATCGTCGCCCCCCGCACTTTCTACCGGCCAGCTGATCATCATTTCCGATGAATCTTCGGTGTACTTTGGAATCACGAACGATGTATACCGGACATCCTGTGGATACCTTTCGTACAAATCATTCAAAGGATCGGATGAGAATACCTCTCCCCATCCCATACCGTCATTCAGATACATCGATGCGATGGATGACTGTCCCTTCGTTTCCAGCGAGGTATGTGCTATGGCCCACAGGGTTTCTTTGGATGCCAGCGCATTACTGAAATAGGATGAGAATGATGAGGCGGGTTCCAGCTTGCTTTCGGGGGATGCGCCATTCAGCATGTCATTGGTGACGAGGTCCACCACTTCCTGGTTCTTATCCATATAGAGGTATACTCTTGAAAGTAATCCCTGTGCAGCTTCCTTTGATACGTATCCGGCATTGCCCCTTCGGGAGCCCACGCTCATCAGTGTGATAGCGTTCTGCAGATCGTCCACAATCTGGTCGTATACCTCTCCAACGGTGGCAAAAGAGGAGCTGGTCGTATTGGTGCTTGTCCGCAATATAATTCCCTGATTATCCCTGCCATGAGAGTAGGGTTTTGCATAGAGTGTCACCAGATGCAGATGGGTAATTGCCCGCAGGAAGTAGTTTTCACCTTTTATATGGTCCGATTCCACGGATGCTCCGTCCTGCACATTCTCAATGACGGAATTAGTGCCTAATATAATCCTATATCCCAGCCACCATATAGTGGATACATTTTTTAATGTATTATTGGTCCGGTAAACTGCTGCTTCATAGAGTGGGTCCGTAGTACGTCCCGAAAGAGTTACGTTATCACTCGGATATTCGGTCATTTGCATATAATGCCGGATATAGGTATTTCCGCTTGAATAAAGCCCCTTGTATTCATATTCATCTTTGAACATGGAATAATTCCCATCTGTAATATATACTGCCCCACCCGGATCTTTCGACAGTTGTTCCGGTGTCAAAGCATCGGAAGGGTAATAGTCCAGATTACACGATGTAGTTACCATAAAAAGTAACGATGCTGCGTATACTATTATTTTTTTCATGATTTTCGTTTTGTTGCATTAAAAATTAATCTCTACACCTACCATCACCTGACGGCTGATAGGATAATTATCGGCATATAATCCGGCCAAAGAATACTCAGTGGTTTTAAGGCTTACCTCCGGATCCATTCCTGAGAATCGGGTGAATGTGAATAGATTGTCGCCCGATACATATACTCTGCAATTCGACATAGCTACTTTTTTCAACAAGTTTTGGGGAAGATCGTATCCCAATGTGATGTTTCTTATCCTGAAAAAGCCTCCATTTTCCAGATAACGGGAGGATATGTTGTTCGATCCTTTATTTCCATTCATGACAGCTTTTGGATGGGTGGCAATGTCGCCTTGTTCTTTCCATCTTGTCCAACCCAATTTGCTATTCTCTATCGACATTTGGTTATATCCCAGATAGGCTCCGTCTGCATCCGCGGATAAACGGTTATAATTGAATATTTTATTACCATATACAAAGTTAGTGTTGATGTTCAGACTAAACCCTTTGAATGTGAGATTGTTGATAAATCCGCCACTGAATTTAGGCGTAGCCTTTCCCACTACCTGAGGGTCAGCCTGCGTATAATCATTCGTGCTTGATCTTTCAGTGATATTTCCCTGATCATCGCGTATTATTTTTTCCCATAACGGATCTCCATTCTCAGGATCTACACCGATCCATTTTGGCATGTACCAGCTATAGATATCCTGTCCGCGTTTTACTTCCTGATAAACCATATTCCTTGTCAGTAAAAAATGCTCATCATCAGGAGTTTCCGTTACTCTGTTTTTATTGAAACCGATGTTAAACATCGTGTTCCATGTAAAATTAGGACGACGGATATTTTTGGTGTTTAATTGTATTTCTATCCCTTGGTTTCGTACACTGCCTATATTTTCCATCCCTTCAAAGAAGCCGGTAGAGGGTTTCTGGGGTACAGCCAGTAACAGATCTTTATTCTCGATATTGTAAAGATCGAAATTCAACTCAATATTTTTCCATAGGTTTATGTCTAACCCGATTCCCGCCATATAGGCGGTTTCCCAGCCGAGATAAGGATTACCCGAACGTTCCGGAGTTGCTCCGACTTGGTTTTGGTAGGAACTGTTGAGCGAGAACGTGGGAAGATAACGGAAAGAACCGATATTCGAGTTTCCCGTCACACCGTAACTGGCGCGAAGTTTCAAGAACGTAATTGCAGGATTGTCTTTCAGGAAATCTTCATTGCTCAAAAGCCATGATGCCGCTGCCGACGGAAAATAACCGGTCCTTCTCTCGGGTCCGAAAGTGGAACTGGCGTCCACCCGGTATGAGGCAGTGGCAAAATAACGGTTTATATAGCTGTATTGTGCTTGGGCAAACGCGGACCATCCGGCTCCCGGAATTTTATATCCACCAATCTCATATATTGCCGCTGCGTTCAATGCATCCATTCCGTTTGGCATGCCAATTCCTGAGGCCGAGGTAAAGTCATTGCTATATCTACTGTATTCCCAACCAACCAATCCGTTGATGGCGTGGCCTCCTATTTCTTTGTTTGCCTTTAAAATATTGGTTGTGCCGAAAGAATCGCTTAATGTGCTTGTATTCAGCAAATATCCTTTTGCGTATGAGGGGTTGTATGATCTTGGGTCTATAAACTGAGCATATTTTGATGTGCTTTGGGAAAATCGGTTGGTTGTAGTGAAGATCAACCACGGGAGAATAGACCAATTGAATTGTACATCGGCCACAATTCCATACGATTTGGATTTGCTGTAATCATACTGCTCGTTATGGAGTGAATTCCATTTATCCTGGGAATACCAGGTTTTTCCGTTATCAGGACGGACGGCGCTGGTGATTTTTACAATCTCTCCGTTGACATCGTAAGGGTTATCCCAGGGCATTTTGGTGTATGCGTCATTCAACGTAGTCCAGCTCGAAGCACTTCGATCATGGGAATTGGTATAAGCCACACGTATATCCATGTCGAGGTTTGAGAAGAGTTGAGCATTCAGGTTTAACCGGGTTGAGACTCTATCGAAGTTGGTATTGATCAATGTTCCTTCTTCATCATAATAATCCACGCTGGCGAAGTAGCCTATTTTCCCAGTACTTCCTGATATGGAGGTATAGTAATTCTGTTGCCATCCCGAAGAGAAGAAAGCATCCTGCCAGTTAAAATCCTGCCCGAGCAAATAATAAGGTCGAAGTTGTTTGAAGAGAGACGCACTCAACATATCTTTATGCAGTAAGAATAATTCTTTTGAATGCATCATTTTATAGTTCCCGAATAATGGACTCTTTTGTCCCATTCTGGTTTTGAAGTTCACTTTTGTGGGTTGATTCTTGGATGCTGATTTGGTGGTGACAACAATTACACCGCCTGCGGCTGCAGAACCATAGAGGGCGGTGGCTCCGGCATCCTTCAATACCGTAATGGTTTCAATGTCGTTCGGATTAAATGTCCCGTAAGGTATTCCGTCGACAACATAGAGAGGATCTGCATCCGCTGTGATGGAACCTGTCCCCCGGATACGTATTTCCGCATTTGCACCGGGTTGGCCAGTGGAGTTATAAACGACGACTCCGGCCACTTTTCCCTGTAGCATATTACCTACATCGGAAGTGTTGACATCTGTGAGTTGTTCTGACGACAATGTCACAAGTGAACTCGAAAGTTCAGCTTTCTTCTGGCTGGAATATCCCATTACGATTACTTCCTCCATGAGATAGGTGTCGGTCTCAAGAGTGACGTTTATTGTATTTCGCCCGTTCACCGGTTGCTCCTGGGGTTTAAAACCGACAAATGTGAAAACAAGTATATCATTGGGTTGTACCCCGATAGAATAATTCCCGTCAATATCGGTAATTGTCCCGCTTGAAGTTCCTTTCACTGCTACACTTACACCCGGAAGCGCTTCCTGGTCTTCGGCTGAAGTCACTGTCCCCCGAATCGTAATCTGTGCAAATGCACCTGACGAATATAAGAGGATAAATAAGCATGTTAACTTTAATCTACTTGGCATGATAATTAATTTATAAAATTATGTATTTATTTCTCTCTATCATATTTCTGATATTTCAATATACCTCGATCAGGTAATTAGTTTTAAAAGATGGTTTTATGACAGGATTATTGCCGTTGATAGTGTAAGAGTTTTTTTCATCGGTAGTATATTCCACTACAGTATATTCCCTGTTTTTTTTCAATCCTCTTAATTCTATTTCACCATTCCACTCATCGGCATAAAATGCATAATACATTTTACCACCTTTTTCAATGACATATGCCTCGGGTTTGAAGAAGCCTATATCGTACAATCCTCCCAAAAAATTACCCGTGGAAAGCATTTTCTCATCGTAGAGTGAAAACCACTTCTTCCATATTTTCTCTTTTTCAGGGGTTAACAGATAGTCCTCTTTTACGTTGGGGTTATTTCTGGGGTAGGTGAATTTCGTGCCCAACACGGCGCCTATTCCGAAGGAACTGGCAAAATCATCACCGTTATCGCTAAGCTCCACGTGATCACCAAAATAAGCCGTCTTGGGAATCAGGGCTTTGTAGACATACCCTTTTGTCCTTACCTGGCTACTGTTCAACGGGTCGGAAGAGACGACCTGGTTACAATAAGGCATATTGTAAAAAGACATGCAGGTCCCGCAGGGGCAATTCTGTATGACGGAGTGGGGTTTGATCTTCAACGATTCCTCATAAATCAGTTTGAAATAATTCGGAAGTTCCCTCACTGATAATTCGGGATCGTGCGGATGGTTGGCTTCACTGTAATCAGGATGTACGGCGTTCAGGTGCTGCCCGTCGAGTTTTAACCCGTCAAAATCATATTCCGATAAAAACTTATGTACCAGCCTTTTCGTTTCTTCAATGGTTTTGTCGGCTAACGGAGACATATAATAACTGTTCCACCAGGAGATATCATACGGCTCGCCTTCTTTGGAAAGCATCAACATCTCAGGATGATCTTCCAGTATCTTTGTCCCGGGATCCGCGGCCAGCGGGGCCCACCAAAGCTGGACTTTCAACCCGTCCTTTTTCATATCCCTCACTAAATCGATCATTTCCTGATCACCGCCGGGAAAACGTTTCGGATCCAGATCCCAGTCTCCTTCGGCAATCTGGTAGCCATCGTCCACGGTAGCCCATTTTATTCCCAATTCCCTCACTTTTGGCAAAGTGCCTAAAACCTCTTCAAAGGTTGCCGTACGCTCATAACCCCAAGAGCACCACATCGACTCAAATGCGGCCGGTTCCGGTTCAGGCATCACGATCCCTGCCCTTTGCATGAACGCTGAATATTGACGTAGGGGCTTGAAGCAATCTCCTTCATATAATTGCACAAAACTCAAGAGAGATGAGATGGTGTCGCCGGGCATGAGGGCTTTCACATCATCATACAGATGCTCCATCGCGATATTCGCATTTTTACTCTCTTTTTTCTTCTCCACCGGTAACGAAACCAATTCCGGCTGCAATGACAGGTGTCCAATCGCTATCCCCATGTCGGGACGCCAGAGGCAAGTCACAGGAATACCACCCCCATAATCGGAATCGTTCATGCCCATATAGTTGCGCTGGAAAAAATCACCCGCCACCGGCAATATCCAATCTGCCCTATCTGAAGTGGATTGACCCTGAAAAGACCAGAAAGAGGGAGTACTATTACCTCCGATTATTTCATAACGGTTATTTTTAATTCCTTTGACTTTAATCGATTTCCCTGTATGATTCACATAAGAGGTTTGAGTTACCAGCATATTGGGAAATTCATTGTACTTGATTACCTTCAGGATTTTTGTAATTTTTCCTCCGTCTGTTACCGTATCACCTTGAAAATAAAACATCTCTCCGGCACCGATCTGGTCGGATACCCGTCGTTTTTCCGAATGATTTAAAGTGAAGTGTTTGAATTCTTCAGTGGCGTCCGTGATGAGCAGATCGGAAAATCCGAAATCTACCGGTTGGTCGGATAAACCATCCCACTGCACCCGTATTTGCATGTTGTCATTTACCTCATATATCATATTTCCATTCTGCACCTTATTTTCCGGGATATGGCTACATGACAGAAACGCGAAAAAAGATAGACTTATCAGGATTGATTTATTTGCATAGTTCATAAACTTATTTTTTATTGTTTGTATCATAGTTTATTTAACTTACACTCACGATCTTGTATTTGTCTACGAGCAATTTGGTGACAGAATTTGTCGCTTGTGGAAATACTTTTCGTAAGTCAATTTCATCCGTGTCGAGCAGCACTTTTTGAAGGGTTCTCATGAAAATATTCTTGATTTCTGTGGCCAGGTTTACTTTTGTGATGCCATTCCGGATAGCCTCCTGTAACATGTGGTCTGGTATTCCCGAGCTACCATGGAGTACCAGTATGGTATCTACAGCCGCATGGATCTCTTTCAGTCTCCCGATATTCAAATGTGGTGCCGACTTGTAAAAACCATGGGCAGACCCAATGGCGATGGCCAATGCGTCTATCCCGGTCTGCCTGACAAATTCAGACGCTTCTTCGGCCGTTGTGTACTCGCCGTTCTGTTCTTGTCCCAGCTTGGCGATATATCCCAGTTCCGCTTCCACATTGGCATGGTATTTTTTTGCCTCCTCGACCACTCGTCTTGTAATTTTCACGTTTTCATCGAATGGTTTATTGCTGGCGTCGATCATCACGGAGTCGAACCCCACTTCCAGACATCTACTTACCAATTCATAAGAATCTCCATGATCTAAATGGAGCCATCCTTCCACTTCGAATGTTTCCATGGATTGTCGGGCAAGACATACGGCTTCTTTTAGCCCCATGTATTCTATGGAACTCCGGGTCAGTTGGAGAATAACCGGGACATGGCATTTTGAAGCAGCAATAAGTACCCCTTGCAATGTCTCCAAATTGTAGAAATTGGTGGCAAGGATCGCTTTATGCTTTTGCTGATACTCTTTTAGCTTTTCTTGTAAGGTCATGCTGTCAGATTTTTAGCGATTGATTGAATCTTTCCCTTGCGATAGTCTTCACCGCTTCTTTCGAAGTGAAAGCGCCTGTTCCTCCGGCAGCCGTCGTATTGATCGCGCCGGTCAAATTTCCGGTGATCAGTGCATTCTCAGCGGTATCCCCTTTCACAAAAGCATGGATGAAACCGGCATTAAAACTGTCCCCCGCGCCAATAGCATCTATTACATTATTGTTCAAGAAGGCTTCAAGATGTATTGGTGGCTGATTTTTCCGCAACAACAGAGATCCTTTTCTGCCGCGTTTCACCGCACAAATTTGAATGTAAGGTGTGATCTTCTCTACAGCTTCCTCCAATGTCATTGACCGGGTGATAAACTTGAGTTCGGTTTCGTTCGGAAGAAAGGCATCCACATACGGAAGGACTTTTTCATAATCCATATCCCATTTTTCATTCGGATCCCATTGCGTATCGAGTGATGTGGTTACATTATTATCCCGCGCGGTTTTCAGGATATCCATCAAATCTCTTTGAATGCCTGATTGCATAAAAATAGAAGAGAGGTGTATATGTTTTGTCTTGGTGAAAATGGTTTTGTCAATATCGTCAAGGGACATAAAATCCATGGCTCCCTGATAGGTCACATTGGCGCGGTCTTCGTGGTAATTCAGGCAAATGGTTGCACCGGAAGAATATCTGTCTGATTTAATCAGCATCGATGTATCCACTCCCTTGCTGAAGAGGCTGGACTCAATTAAATCTCCAAAAGTATCCCGGCCGATCATGCCGACAAATCCTGTTCTTGAGCCCAGGCACGCAATGTTGGCCGCAAAGATGGCTGTGGAGCTTCCCAAGGTCAGGTTCATCTCTTTTGCGAACTTCTCTTTTCCGACTTCCGGTGCCCCCTCAATGTTGTTTAAAATCAAATCCACATTGAGTTCTCCTATCGCGATCACATCGAACTTCTTCATGATAAATAATTGTTTAAGTTGACTAAATTGAAAGCATAAAAATATTTGTCCATATCACGCTCTATTCTCGAAAGTACCACCTCTTCGGCATCTATTCCGTTCCTGTTCAGGTTTTCATAAAGGCGATAACGCGCCACTAACGCTTCCGGATGTTGCCAGATATAGCGGCATCCTGTTTTTATCAACCACTCTTTTCTTCCTGTGGAGATATTTTCAAATGGAATATTCATTTCGTCCGGTTGCAGCCATTTTTTCCATCGGTTAGATACTGTGACCAAGTTCCATAACGTATGTTTCATGTTTGAAAGAATGGCAATCTGATCTTTCTCGTACAGTCCTTTTTCCATCTGTTCGAGCTCGATTAAAGCATCATATTCACTCATCGTGAATTCAGGCCCTACGTTCGCTGCCCCTATTCCACAAAGCGGATAATCTTCGGGATTTACTACTCCGTCGGTATAATGTCCCTTAATATAGCTGCCAAATTTACGTACTTTTTTAGTAAGTGAGGCCGCCACCTCTTTGTCGAAAGTAGTCGTGTGCAAATCGGTCCCCACTTTTCCTACAATAAAACAGGGCCACACATCGGAGAGACCCTCCTTTTCAAGACCATTTTTCAAAAGCGCTATAAATGTGTCGAAGGTGTCTTCATCTGCAAGGCCTCCATGCACCTCTTCGGTCCCCACTTCATAAGAAATGGCCGGATAATTGTGGCTACGCCTGAAATTCTCACTGTGTTTGATCAACTCCACCGTTCTTTGGGCAACTACCCTGATATCTATAATCTCTCCCGCCGGAACAAAAATATCCACCGTCGGATCCACATGAATTAAGTCATAACCTGCTTCGATAGCATCTTCAAACGATTTCTTGACTTCTGCCATGGCTCTTTCCAAACCCCATCTCTCCTGCGATTGTTTGTCTTTTAACCAGGGTCCGCCATGATCTATGGCAACAATGTAAGGCCCGTTGAAATTGACTGACCGCGCTTCATCCGCAAGCATTTTAGTAAACTCTTTCTGCGTGATCCCCACATACCCTTTGTCTGAGTCGATCTGATTGAGTGTCGCCGCGAATTTAATCGGTGCGTTGTTCCTTTTTGCCGCCCTGAATGACGCTTTTATCACAGACAGAGAGTTTGGACAAACCGCGAAGAGTGTCCGAGGCACACCGGTTTGTGATTTTAGTTCTTCTATTCTACCCAGTATCTTTTCTGTCTTTGCCATTTTGATTACTATTAATATATTGTTACACCTTCTACCACTCTCGCTATTTTCCCGTTGACCGAGGGATTGTCAGGATTAAGGCCAAGCTCCATTGATTTAAACATTCCAAGCATTTGCCCGACAAGTACATATAATATCACATCGTATTCGGTTTGGGCTTGAGTTTTTGGGATCATTTCCATATCGAACACAATGTTTTCTATTTTTCGTTTTTTATGTGCCACATAAATTTGTGCCATAGGTTTCTGCTGTTGGTTAATCTGGATTACCAGATCCCTTTCGTATTGGAAAACGTTGTCATCTTCCGAGAATAGGTATACAAGCAGTGTTTTCTCATTTAACGCGGCTTTGGGTCCATGACGAAAGCCTAAGAATGAATCAAACAGGCAAATGATCTTGCCGTCGGTCAGTTCCTGCAGTTTTAAGTGGCATTCCTCGGCAATACCTTTCTCTTCCCCCGATCCCAGAAAAACAGCCCTTTCAAAATTGCGGGAGGCAATTTCCGCTGTTTTGTCCTTATATTCTGCAAACATGCCTTCTGCTTTTTCGCTCAGCGCGTCAATAAGAAATTCTTTTGCCTTGACATTTGGCATATCGAAAATCAGAGCTGAGGCCAAAAGCATTGAGGTGAAACTACTTGTCATGGCCAGCCCCTTGTCATTCGTTTCAGGGGGAAGCACCAGCGAGAGGACATTTTTATGCTCAGCCTTTTTGACTAATTTCCCCTTTGCATTACACGTTATATAGATATGAGCGATATTCTCTCCACAAATTGAGTTTGCCAGATCGACGGCCGCGATGCTCTCAGGACTGTTCCCGGATCTGGCCAATGAAACCAATATATATCTCTTTTCTTTTTGGAAAATTACAGGGGCATGTGTGGTAATGTCGGTTGTAGAGACCGATTTTATATTATATAAATGATGTTTCGGTAGTATAAACGTTAAAATATTGCCGATAAATGAAGAGGTGCCTGCACCGGCAAATATTATCGTGACGTCATTATCGCAATAGATTGAAAGGAAAGACGATATTTCTTTTTCTTTTTCAGAAATACATTTATAGGTTTCCCTCCACATTGCCGGCTGTTGAAAAATTTCCCGGTGAGTATGGGTGAGTGAGGAATCAATGCTTGACATAATCTCTTATTTTTGAATTAGAACTTTTTTCACAAAAGTAGTAGAGTTCGAAACTAACGAAATTATCGAAATATATGCTGTAGAACATATCCTTCGGTGTAAATTACATAAATTACTTATATATAAAATATTATATTTTTATTTGCCTGTATTATTTTTATTTCGAAACATTTCGAAAGTGCATAATTGTAGGTTATATGTTCCGAAATGTTTCGTTATGAGACAAAAGATATTACTTTTGCAAATAAAAAAGTCATGGAGAATTATTCAACCAATGAGAGAAGAGCGGATATCATTCAGATACTTAATCAAAAGAACAGGGTAATGATTGCCGAACTTTGTGAGAGATATGGTTTGTCGGAAGTGACCCTCCGGAAAGATCTGGAAATTTTAAAGAAACGCAACCTGCTTTTCAGGATCCGGGGAGGGGCAATCCGTATTCCGTCTACTACTGACGGTAATGATGCGCGAGTAGAGGCTAAAAGGCTTTTTTATTATAAGCAAAAGAGAGCTATTGGACGTCTGGCTGCATCATTGATTAATGAGAATGAGACTATCATTATAGATTCTGGGACAACCACAATGGAGGTCGCTAAGAATCTGCATCATTTCCAAAATCTCACGATAGTGACAAATGCAATTGATATTGCGCTGGAAGTATCTAAATATGATAGATTTAATGTTATCCTACTGGGTGGTCACTTGAGAGAGTCTTCTCTGTCGACCGTCGGTCCTTTGGCAGAATCTGTACTAAAGGTATGTTATTGCGATAAACTCTTTTTGGGTGTCGACAGTTTTACGATAGAAAAGGGTATTTCTACACCCAATCTCGAAGAAGCGAACATCAATCAAACGATGATCTCTATGGCGAAAGAATGTATTGCCGTATTTGATTCTTCTAAATTTGACAAGAGGAGTTTTGCATTTATTGCTCAGGTGAAAGATATTGACGCGATTGTCACGGACGACGATATACCTCCCCAAATATTGTCGGAATTGACGCAAAGGAATATTAAAGTTCACATAGCTTCCTATCGATAATTGAATAAAAGGTAATACCCAAAGGGCTGTATAAATAGTAAAAGGAAGGTTTGCAAATCCTCCTTTTACTATTTACATAAAATTTCGAAGAGTGTCTTTATTTGTTTTCCGCCAGCCGTTTTACTTCTTCTAATCCCTTAATAAATCCTTCATTCATATCATCTTCATATTCATCCTCCACATCAACAGATACGGTCAGTGAGGTAATATCATCCGATTCACTCAGTACGTATTTTTCAAAAGAGCCCCCCTCTCCGTAGGTTTTGCTTTCAATTCCGTTCATCATCTCGCCTAAATGGTTGAAAATTACTTCATACGGTTTTTCCAGTTTCGTGATGGTCGCGAACATTCCGTTGCGATCCGGATCCAGAAACAGTGTCTTTCCTCCGATTTTCCAGTCAGACTCATAGTGAGATCCCGGCATAAAATGTTTTGTCCATTCCCGGTATGTATTGTCATTCCACAATGTTTCCCATACTTTTTCAGCCGGAGCATGTATTTTCTTTTCAAATGAAATTGTTTTCATACGATAATTATTTGACTGTTAATAACTTTGTAATTTCTTTATGGCTTCGCTTTAAACGAACCAACGGAAAATATTCTGTTGGTTTAACAGCCACTAAGTAAAAAAAGTTGCCGACAGGCAACTTTTTTTATCATATGACAAGGAAAATGAAATTATAACCTTGCTTTGATTGCTTTGGTAGCTTCTTCGTAGCCCGGTTTTTCCAGTAGGGCGAACATGTTCTTTTTGTAGGCTTCCACTCCCGGCTGATTGAACGGGTTGATACCCAGCAGATATCCACTGATGCCACAGGCTTTCTCAAAGAAATAGATCAATTGTCCGATATACTTTTCGTTCAATTTAGGTATTTCTATTGTCAGGTTGGGAACGCCACCGTCCACATGGGCGATACGGGTGCCCAGTTCCGCCATCTTGTTGACTTCATCTACCCGTTTTCCTTTCAGGTAGTTCAATCCGTCGAGGTCCCTGTCATCATGGGGAATCTGTACTTTCTCGTTGGCTTCTCCAATCGTTATCACCGTTTCGAAGATGGTGCGTTCACCTTCCTGTATCCATTGGCCCATAGAATGGAGGTCAGTAGTGAAGTCGACTGCAGCGGGGAAGATCCCTACATTCTCTTTTCCTTCACTTTCGCCGTAGAGTTGCTTCCACCATTCGGCCAGGAAATGAAGTTTGGGGTGGTAGTTCACTAATATCTCAATCTTCTTGCCCCGTTTGTACAGTTCATTGCGGATTACCGCATAGATAGCGGGGAGATTGTAATCGAAAGAAGTGGCTGGTACTGTCGCCTTTTCTATCTCCACTGCTCCACCTACCAGTTTGCGGATATCTATCCCTGCCACGGCAATAGGAAGCAAACCTACCGGAGTGAGTACGGAGTAACGTCCCCCCACATTGTCGGGGATGACGAATGTTTTGTATCCTTCGGTGTCCGCCAGAGTGCGGAGTGCGCCTTTCGACGCGTCGGTGATTGCCACGATCCGTTTCCTGGCTTCTTCTTTCCCTACTTTATCTTCCAGTTGCTCTTTCAGCAGCCGGAAGGCGATAGCAGGTTCAGTGGTCGTGCCCGATTTGGAGATATTGATGATGCCGAACTGTTTGTCATTGAGATAGCTCGTCAGTTCGCAAAGGTAATCCTCGCTGATATTATTTCCGGCATACAGGATCACCGGATTTTTGCGGTCTTTCTTGTCCTGCAACCAATCGAACGAGGAGGAGAGTGCATCGATCACCGCGCGTGCACCGAGATAACTGCCGCCAATACCGACTACCACCACAACATCACAGTGTGTGCGAAGTACCGTAGCTGCATCTTCTATTTCCCTCAATACCTGATCTGTAATGGAAGAAGGGAGGGTTACCCAACCCAGGAAGTCGTTGCCTTCACGTGAGCCGTCATGGAGCGCCTGGTTGCAGTCTGCTGCCTGTGCAGACTGTTTCAGAATGTCATCTTCCGAAATGAATCCGGAGAGATCTTTGATCTGTAGTTGAATCGTATCCATATATTAATTACCAATTATTAATTACTAATTACCAATTATCTGATTTATATTGCTAATAGCTTTTCTTCACTCCTCTATTTCCAATCTAATCACCCAGACACTTAACCACTCAGGCACTTTTCGCTTCGCACAATCTGCTTTCGTTCGGCAAACTTAAGTAAACTTACTTTGCCCTCACTTACTCGCAGATTTCCACCTTTTAAAAGAAGTCGATCAACTTCTTGATTGCTTTCTGTGGGGCGAGTTTCTCATAAAGAATTCGATAGACTGTTTCGGCAATGGGTATGTCGATATTAAAACGGCTATTCAATTCATAGATGCATTTTGCCCCATAATATCCTTCGGCAATCATTTCCATTTCGAGTTGTGCCGACTTCACAGAATAACCTTTCCCGATCATTGCCCCAAGCGTCCTGTTCCTGCTGAACTGAGAGTAACCGGTCACCAGCATATCTCCCAGATAGTGCTGTTCGGTGATATTGCGTTCTATGGGTACCACACCGTCGAGGAAGCGCGACATCTCCTTTGCGCAATTGCTCATGAGTACTGCCTGAAAGTTGTCGCCATAAAGCAATCCCTGGCAGATACCCGCTGCTATAGCGTAAATATTTTTCAGTACGGCAGCCAGCTCAATGCCTACCACATCATCCGACACGCCTGCTTTAAGCAACCTTGAATTGATCGCGTCCGAAAGCAGTTTCGCTTTTTCCTGGTCCTTACTGGCCACGGTCAGGAATGAGAGCCGCTCTAATGCCACCTCTTCAGCGTGACAAGGGCCTGAGAGCACCCCTATGTTTTCAAGGGGTATCTTGAAGTTGTCGGCAAGGAACTCGCTCATCACCATGTTGTCGTTCGGAATAATCCCTTTTAGCGCCGATATCATGAATTTACCCTTGAACGTGTTGTTCCAGATGCGGCGGAAATATTGTTTCACATAGGGAGAGGGAATGGCAATGATAATCGTGTCCGACTCCTTGATCGCTTTTTCCATGTTAGAATAGAAGGTGATCTGTGCCAGATTGAATTTCACATTGGTCAGGTAGCTGGGATTGTGTCCTAACTTATAGAATCCCTCTATCTGATCGTCCCGCCGGATGAACCAATTCATGCTTTTTTGGTTTATCAGCACGATTTTTGCCAGCGCCGTTCCCCATGTGCCGCCGCCAAGGATGCAGATTTTTCCGATAGAATCCATTATATATCAGTGTCTTGTGGTACATCGTCCTTTTTGGTCGTTTTTTCCGGACGCATCATTGGGAAAAGAAGCACTTCCTGAATGGTGGTCTGTCCCGTGAGCAGCATGGCAAGCCTGTCCATGCCGATCCCCATCCCTGAAGTGGGGGGCATGCCATATTCCAATGCGCGGAGGAAATCCTGGTCGATGAACATCGCTTCGTCATCTCCCTTTTCGGAAAGGCGGAGTTGCTCTTCAAACCGTTCGCGCTGGTCGACCGGGTCGTTCAGTTCCGTATAGGCGTTGGCCAGCTCTTTCCCGTTGACCATCAACTCGAATCGCTCGGTCAGTTCGGGATTTTCACGGTGTCGCTTGCAGAGAGGCGACATCTCGATGGGATAGTCGATGATGAAGGTGGGTTGGATATATTTACCCTCCGCTTTTTCACCGAAGATCTCATCAATCAGTTTCCCTTTACCCATCGTCTTGTCCTGCTCCACACCCAGTTGTTTGCATACATCCCGCAGTTGGTTCTCGTCCATCCCGCTGATGTCGATACCGGTATGTTCCATAATAGCGTCGATCATCGTCACCCTTCGGTAGGGTGCTTTAAAATCGATCTCATTATCACCCACTTTTGTTTTTGTTGTCCCGAGTACTTTCATCGCAACATGCTCCAGCATCTGCTCGGTAAATTCCATCATCCACTTATAATCTTTATAAGCGACGTATATCTCCATTACCGTGAATTCGGGATTGTGCGTACGGTCCATCCCTTCATTGCGGAAGTTGCGCGAGAACTCGTAAACGCCTTCAAATCCACCTACGATCAACCGTTTCAGGTAGAGTTCATTGGCAATCCGGAGGTATAGTTCGATGTCGAGCGCGTTCATATGTGTGATGAATGGTCGTGCAGCCGCCCCACCGGGGATATTTTGCAGCACGGGCGTGTCCACCTCAAGGTAGCCATACCCATTGAAAAACTCCCGCATCGCGTCGAAGATGCGGGTACGCTTTACAAAAATATCTTTTATGTCCTCATTTACCAGCAGGTCTACGTATCGCCGGCGATAGCGCAATTCGGGATCGGAGAATTTATCGTATGCCACACCGTCTTTCATCTTCACGACTGGCAACGGCCTCAATGATTTTGATAGCAAGGTGAATTTTTCTGCGTGTACGGAGATCTCTCCGGTTTTGGTACGGAAAACGAAACCCTCGATACCTATGAAATCACCGATGTCAGTCAGTTTTTTGAAAACAGTATTATAAAGCTCTTTATCTTCATCGGGGCAAATATCGTCACGGGTTATGTAGACCTGTATGCGCCCTTTGGAGTCCATCAATTCGATAAAGGAGGCTTTTCCCATGATCCGTCGGCTCATGATCCGTCCGGCAATGCTTACCGGACGTCGCCCGGCATCGTCGCTAAATTCGGATTTTATATCAGTAGAATAGGCGTTTACATTATACAAAGCGGCGGGATAAGGTTCCACTCCTAACGCTCTTAACTCTTCCAGGCTTTGCCGGCGTATGACTTCCTGTTCGCTCAGTTCTGAATTATGCATAAATAGGATTTTTTCTCAGCCATTATTCTCTTAAACGAATATATTCTATTCACACAGGGTAAAATATATTGTCCTTTACTATGTGTGGATAGACAATGGCTCTTTGGCTGCAAAAGTACAAAATAATTCATAAATAATCATACCATAGATAATGATATTGAATAATCGAATCAAATAATAGATTATCAGGCGTATTATGCAGATTGTGCAAGGTTTGGGAATTTACCGGAAAATAAATAAGGAAAAATTTCTTTAATCAACGGAAGTGTATTATATTTGTAAGTGTATAATTACGGTCGGGCCAGGGAAACGGTCAATCCGGCATAATTGCCGGTTGTGTTGTATGTATTTAATAAAAATCTGCCCTTATGGAAACACTAACCAATATTCAGGTTCCAGGAGCTATCCTCGATGAAATCATTGAAAGGTACCGGGGAAAACCAGGGATGCTGCTTACGACGCTGGAAGAGGTACAAGAGAAAAATCATCTGAAATATCTTCCGGGTGAAACGTTGGCTGAAATCTCAAGAAAAATGAAAATACCGTATACGCAGGTATATAGTGTAGCTACCTTTTATTCTTACTTCAACTTAAAACCACAAGGTAAACACACTGTTATTGTCTGTAGGGGTACAGCTTGTCATACCAAAGGGTCGAAAGCCTTGCTGGATGATATCGCTGCTATTTTAGGTCTTAAAAGAGATGAAGACGATACGGAATCCTCCTATACTACTCCCGACAATCTGTTTACCATCAAAACGGTAGCTTGCTTCGGACAGTGCGCTCAATCTCCTGTTGTAGAGGTGGATGGGATTATTCATAGCAATGTGAATTCACAGAAATTGTTGAATATACTGCACAAAGTGAAAAGAGAATAAAGAGTAAAGAATAAAGAGTAAAGAGCGTATGAAACCCTCCGAGATTAAAATAATACAAGAGCAGCATCAGGAAAGAATACTTCCTGCCATGCCAATGATACTGGTAGGGATGGGAACCTGCGGTATCGGCAACGGCGCCGATGCAGTTTACCGTCAGATTCAAAGGCAAATAACAGATACCGGAATCGATTGTAAACTCAAACAGACAGGATGTTTCGGTTTTTGTGCTGAAGAGCCGATGGTAATGCTTTACCAGCCGGGTAAACCGATGTTGGTCTACAGCAAAGTGAATGAAAAGGATGCAAAGCATATCGTCGGAAGTCTGGGGAAGGATGCGATCTTCCGTAGCAAGCTTTTGTGCAGGATAGACGAATGGGATTTCCTGACTTCAAAAGTGGAATTCGGTAAAGAATATGAAGATATTCTGCATTGGGACGAAATCCCTTTTTTTAAAGGGCAGCAGAAAGTGGTATTACGCCATGCCGGACTCATTGACCCCGAAGATATCCTCGATTATATTGCCGTAGGAGGATACAACGCCCTCGCCAGGGTGCTTACCGGTTTTGAACCGGCTGACGTGATCAGCGAGGTGATGGAGGCGAAGCTCCGTGGCCGTGGAGGCGCGGGTTTTCCCACCGGCATAAAATGGTCGATCATGCAAAAACAGGAGTCCGGTCAGAAATATATTATCTGCAATGCCGATGAAGGCGATCCGGGCGCCTATATGAACCGCAATGAGATCGAGAGTGACCCGCATATGTTGATCGAGGGTATGCTGATAGGTGCATACGCCATGGGAGCCGACAAAGGGATCGCTTATGTGAGGGCCGAATATCCGCTTGCCGTGAAACGGTTCAAAAGCGCCATTCGACAGGCTGAAGAATTTGGCTTGTTAGGCGAAAATATTCTGGATTCCGGCTTCAGCTTTAGGCTGGATATTGTGGAAGGTGCCGGAGCCTTTGTTTGCGGTGAAGAGACGGCACTGATCGCTTCCATTGAAGGAAAGGCCGGACGCCCGATGCCCCGCCCTCCGTATCCTGCAAGCAGGGGATTGTATGGAAAGCCCACGAATATTAACAACGTGGAAACGTGGTGCAATGTACCTGTCATCATAGAGAAAGGGAGCGAATGGTTCAGGGCCATCGGTACGGAAAAAAGTACCGGTACAAAAGTTTTTTCGCTGGTCGGCAAGGTGAAGAATACCGGACTGGTGGAACTTCCATTGGGATCTAAACTGGAACAGTTTGTCTTCGGTATCGGTGAAGGGACAGGTACTTCCAAGCGGGTAAAAGCGGTACAGACAGGCGGCCCTTCGGGAGGCTGTATACCGTTGGAATATTTTTCCACACCTGTCGATTACGAGTCGTTAAACAGCATAGGGGCCATCATGGGTTCGGGCGGTATGGTGGTGATGGATCAGGACAATTGCATGGTGGATGTGGCGCGTTATTTTCTTGAATTCAACGCCGGCGAATCGTGCGGGAAATGCACACCCTGCCGCGAAGGATCCGCACAGGCGCTCGCTATCCTTACCCGCATCACGAGGGGGCAGGGTATTCCTGCCGATTTGGCCGTGCTGGAGCTGCTTAGCAGTGTCATCAAAGATTCGTCGCTTTGCGCGCTCGGGCAGACCACACCCAATCCCATTATGACTACATTGAAATATTTCAGGCACGAGTATGAGGAGCATATCAGGGAAAAACGGTGTCATGCGGGGACGTGTGAATCGTTGTATATGGCCTTGTGTGAAAACAGTTGCCCGTTGCACATGAACATTCCCGGATATATCGAACTGATAAAAGAGGACAGATGGGAGGATGCTTTTGAACTCACACTGCGTGATAATCCGCTGCCGGGGACGATCGGCAGAATATGTCACTTCCATTGCCAGATGCGATGCAGGCGTGAGATGTTGGATCAGCCGGTTTCGCAGGGAGAGATCCACCGTTATCTGGCCGACACCATGTATCAACTCGGCAAAGAGAATGAGATCTATCAGAAGTTGGTTAAAGAGAAACTATCCCCTACAGGGAAACGGATCGCCATAGTGGGCGCCGGACCTGCCGGGCTTACGGCCGCATTTTATCTCGTACGCTTAGGGCATGAGGTGACCGTTTATGATGCCTTGCCGGAAGCCGGCGGAGTACTTCGCTTCGGCATTCCGCAATATCGTTTACCTAAAGAGCTTCTTCAGAAAGAAATAAGGGCAATTAAGAAGCTGGGTGTGCAATTCAGATTCAATCAACGATTGGGTAATAATCTCTCGTTGACGGATCTGAAAAAAGAGTCTGACGCTATTTATATGGCGATTGGAGCATGGAAAGATGTCGATTTGAATATTCCGGGTGAAGAGGCAAAGGGTGTCCTTGCCGGCACTGAAGTTTTAAAAACGATCGCATCAGGTGAAGTCCCCGGGCTCGGCCGGCATGTAGTGATCATCGGTGCCGGTAACGTAGCTATCGATGCCGCACGCAGTATCCTGCGAATGGGTAGGGATGTGACTATTGTATATCGACGCGAAAAGAACGACATGCCTGCCAATGCCGTTGAGATATCCGAGTCGGAAGAAGAAAAAATAAAATATCGATTCCTCTCATCTCCCCATGAGATTATTGCCGATCCCTCCGGCCAAGTCAAGGCGCTACGTATCGAAAAAATGTCGCGGGGAGGCATTGACCGTTCGGGAAGAAGGAAACCTGCGGCAACCGGGATATTTGAAGAGATTCCCTGTGATTCTATTATATTGGCTATCGGGGAGCAGGTCGACTCAAAGAGTCTGGAGGACAGTCTGAATACGGCAGACGATGGCAGGATAAAGGTGGATGCGTTCACCTGTCAGACATCAGATCCGAAGATCTATGCCGGCGGTGATGCTGTCAGCGGCCCTTCAACCGCCGCGGAGGCAATGGGAATGGCAAAGAAAGCCGCAGCCTCTATCGATAAGGCGCTGATGGGCGAAGAGAGATTTCATCTTTTGTCGCGCGAATTCCACTACGGAAATGAGGTACCCATGAACCCGAAGCCAAGCCCGAAGAACGTGGCCAGAAGACTTTCGGTGAAAGACAGGGTGAATAATTTCAATGAGATATCATTCGGATTTAGCGGTGAACAGGCCCGTAACGAAGTGGAGAGGTGCCTGAGGTGTGATGTCAAATGTCAATAGGTAAAATCGCATAGTATGGAAATCAGGATAAATAACCAGCTTGTCCCGGTAGCGGAAGGATGTACCATCTGGCAAGCCTGCTGTTCGGTGGGCATTCATGTGCCTTCTTTGTGTTATCTGAAGGATGTATCCCAAAACGCTTCCTGCGGAGTGTGTGTAGTAGAGGTAAAAGGAGCCAGGTCTTTGTTGCGTTCCTGCATCACAAAAGTTACCGAAGGAATGGAGATATCGACCCACAGCCCGCGTGCTATGGAAGCCCGGAAATTGAATGTTGAACTATTATTGGCCAATCATCCGCAGGATTGCCTGATCTGCGACCGGAACGGAAACTGCGAATTGCAGCAGTTGACCTTTACATTGGGAATCAATTCGAAACGGTTTGTGCGGACCCGCAAAGGGTATTACGCGAAAGATGATTCCTCTCTTTCACTGGTTCGCGATCCTGAAAAATGTATCCTTTGCGGACGTTGTGTTGCTGTCTGTGGCAATATGCAGGATGTAAAAGCGATTGATTTCTCGGGACGAGGGTTGAAAACAAAGGTGTCTGCTTTTCTCGATAAAGGATTGGGGAATGTCGTCTGTACAAATTGCGGCCAGTGTGCGTTGGTTTGTCCAACCGGAGCTATCACTGAAAAAAGTTCGGTAAGCGAAGTCTGGGCCGCGTTGCAGAATCCGGAAAAGATAGTGCTGGTACAGACTGCGCCGGCTGTCCGTGTGGGTATCGGAGAAGCAATGGGCATGCCCTATGGGAGCCTGGTCACGGGACAGATGGTGGCCGGCCTGAGGCGGCTTGGATTCTCACGGGTCTTCGATACCAATTTCGCGGCAGACCTTACCATTGTGGAAGAGGGAAACGAATTGCTCCATAGGATCAAAAACGGTGGTACATTGCCGATGATCACCTCCTGTTCTCCGGGATGGATAAAATTTATCGAGCATTTTTATCCGGAACAGTTGGGACACTTGTCCTCCTGTAAATCTCCACAACAGATGTTTGGTGCGGTAGCCAAAACCTATTATGCCGAAATGGCAGGCATTGATCCGCGGGATATCGTGGTGGTATCCGTAATGCCCTGTACCGCCAAAAAATATGAAGCACGCAGGCCTGAAATGGATGGCGCATTCCAATATTGGAAAGAAAAAATGCACCTTACGGAAGAAGAACGTTTTTTTGATGTGGATTACTCCCTTACAACCCGGGAGCTGGCACGTATGTTCCGTGAATGCGGGATTGAATTCACACAACTTCCGGAAGAGGAATTCGACAGTCCGTTGGGCGAATCGACCGGTGCGGCAGTTATATTCGGCTCCACAGGCGGTGTAATGGAAGCGGCGTTGAGAACTGCCTATGAGCTTTACACAGGGAAAAGGCTGGACAATATCGATTTCAGATCGGTACGGGGCTTACAGGGGATAAAAGAAGCCGACGTCAATTTGAATGGGACAATATTGAAAGTGGCGGTTGCCCACACGCTCAAAAACGCCGGTATATTGTTGGATCAGATTAAAAATGGTACATCTGCGTATGCTTTCATCGAGGTGATGACATGTCCGGGCGGTTGTTTGGGAGGAGGAGGCCAGCCCATACCGACCAACACGGAAATACGTGAAAAACGTGCCGCATCCATTTACTTTGAAGATGAACATAAGACGATACGTAAATCGCACGAAAACCCCGAAATAACAAGGATATATAAGGATTTTCTCATTGAGCCCCTGGGTGAGAAGTCTCATCATCTGTTGCATACGCACTATGTGGAGAGAGTATTCCAGGAAGCATAAGGATAGTTGTTTTCGTACATTGTTTGAAATAAAAAATGAATTTACACCAGATAAACGAAATTATTAACGGTACAATTCAACTCGATTGTCATTCGCACCACGATTACACAAATGTTTTCGCTTCGGATCTGATGAGCGATGTACTGCGTTATTATATGGAAAGTACGCTCCTGATAACGGGATTGTGCACCCTGCAGGCTATTCGTACTGCGGAGATATCCAATATCTCCTGTATTATTTTTGCCCGCAGCAAACGGGTATCGGGTGAGATGCTTCAACTGGCAAAAGAAAACAATATAGCGATCATTGAATCCGGATTGACTGTGTTCGAGATTGCCGGCAGGCTTTATCAAAACGGATTAAAACCGGTTGCGGGGTGAAGTGGGAGTGGGAGAGTGGGAGACTTGGGAGAACGGGAGAGTGGGATGTCTGGGATAATTTGTTGATTTGAATGAAGATTGAGTGCCATATAGAAGGGGGCGATTTCAGCGCAGGGGGTAGCGCAAGCTCGGGGGTGAAAAAAACATTGAAGCAATTCAATATTTCCCCGCTTCTGTTACGAAGGATCGCGATAGCGCTTTATGAGGCGGAGATGAACGTGGTGGCTCATGCTTACCGGGGTATCATGAGTGTGGATATTCAGCCGTCCTGTATCTATGTGGTGGTGGATGATGAAGGTCCCGGTATTGAAGATATCAAAAAAGCCATGGAAGAAGGATTCTCCACGGCCACGGAAGAGGTTCGCCAGATGGGATTCGGAGCGGGAATGGGATTACCTAACATCAAAAAAAACAGTGATGAGATGACACTTACCTCCACCCCCGGCATGGGAACCCGATTGGAATTAAAAGTGAATATTTGACGGGGTTTTTCCCTGTTCCTGAGATAATCCGAAGAGAATTGACAGTCTTTATTCTTTATTCTTTATTCTAATGAAAGATCGGAACCATACACATTCCATACAAATTGATCCGGATAGATGTATCGGGTGTTCGCATTGTATGCGTGTATGTTCCACACGGGCTATCCGCATTGTGGACGGGTATGCACAGATACAACCAGCAAGATGTGTTGATTGCGGCGAATGTTTTCGTGTCTGTCCGCAGCGGGCCATCTATGCAAAAGATGATGGCCTCGCCACCCTTCCTCCGGAGAACTATAAGATTGCCTTGGTACCTTCCGTTTTTATCGGCCAGTTCCCTTCGGAATATTCTGCCACACAGGTGTTGAATGCCGTGAAACAGGTTGGGTTCAATGAGGTATTCGAAGTAGAGCAAGCTGTGGATTTCATGAAGGTAGCCTACCAGTCCGTGGCGAAGGAAAATCCCTCGTGCCCACTTATCAGTTCCTATTGTCCTGCAGTCGTACGGCTTATCCAGGTGCAGTATCCTTCACTTACCGGGCAGATCATGCAGTTGAAAGCGCCCCATGATATTGCCGCGCTTTATCTCCGGAGATCAAAAGAGAAAGAGGGTCTCAATCCGGAAAAGTTATTCATTTATTATATTACTCCCTGTGCCGCGAAAATTGTGGCGGCTCGTGCACCGGTGGGGGAAGCAAAATCGCCTATCGACGCCACCGTCAATATGACGGAGATCTACAATAAAGCATCCAAGATCTTATACGAAACGAAAAAACCGGGATTACACAAAACCTTCGCCAATATGAGTCCCGATTCCGTCAACTGGTCGTTATCGGGAACCGAAAAAAAATATTTTCCCGGGAGAAACCTTGCCATCGACGGGATGGATAATGTGATCGAATTTTTGGAAAAGCTCGAATCGGGACATATCTCCGATATCGATTTTCTGGAGATGCGTGCCTGCGACCAGGGATGCGCGGGGGGTATTCTTTGTCCCGGGAACAGGTTTCTGGCGGTGGAGCGGTTAGAGTATCGGCAGAAGAGATTACAAAAACTAAAAGATGCCGACGGTGGTAGGGTGAGAAACCCATTGATGGAATACGGGGAAACGCTTCATACACTGTCGGGTGTCGATCCTGTCTATCCGCGCGATGGCCTGCTGCTGGACGAGGATATGGAAAAAGCCCTTATTAAGCTGCAACGCATAGAAAGGCTGATGACCTATCTTCCCGGCTTCGATTGTGGAGCCTGTGGCGCGCCAAGTTGCAGGAACCTTGCGGAGGACATTGTGAAGGACACGGCCAGTATCTCGCACTGTGTTTTTGTACAGCGTGTGATGGAAAAGAATTACAAACTGAGTCCTGATCAGGCCTTTGTAGTCATAGAGAAGATATGGGGGAAAGGAAGGCTTGATAAATACGTGGAAAGGTGAAGGGGGAAAGGTGTCTGAGTGATTAAGTGGAAAGGTGGAAAATAAAATTTAATGATATGAAACGAGCATGATAATTGTTCTCACACAAGGATATGATTAATAGCGAGTTCCATACACCTAAATATAAAAAATAAAATAGTCGTATGAAAATCAGTTTGAAAAACCTGAAAGAAAAATTGAACTACGAGTGTCTGTCCTGCGAAACAAAGCTTGACAGAATTGTGGAGGGTGCCTATGTGTCCGATTTGTTAAGTGATGTAATGGGCAAGGCGCAACCCGGTATGCTGTGGATCACCTCGCAGGTTCATAAGAATATCGTAGCCGTCGCTTCGTTGAAAGAACTGAGTGCCATTATAGTGGTCAATGAACGGAAAGTCGATCCCGAAGTGGTGGATCTGGCCAAATCAGAAGAGGTGGTCATCCTGGCATCGAAGAAACCGGCCTTCGAAACCGCCGGAGAATTATATCAGGTTATTCGATGATAAACGCTGATCTACATATACATACCTGCCTTTCTCCCTGCGGAGATCTGGATATGAGTCCGCGCAATATTATCCGTATCGCGAAGGAGAAGGGATTACAGATGATCGCGATCACCGATCATAATAGCACGTGGAATGTACGGGTATGTATGGCGTTAGGCGAACGAGAAGGTGTTTATGTGATTCCCGGATGTGAGGTGAATACACGGGAAGAGGTACATACGCTCTGTTACTTTCCGCACCTGCAAGCAGTGGAAGCGTTTCAATCCTATCTGGATGAACGGATGACCCATTTAAAAAATGATCCCGGTCGTTTTGGATACCAAATAGCGGTGGATGAAAACGACAATATTGTCTATGAAGAAGAACGGTCTCTGTTTATGAGTATAGAAGATGGAATAGAGGGTGTCGCGGGGCAGGTGCATCGGTTGGGGGGAATTTTTGTGCCGGCACATATTGATCGGCCGAAGAACAGCCTGCTCAGTCAACTTGGTTTTATTCCCTTTGACTTGGAATATGAAGCACTGGAAATTTCGAAAGCAACAACTCCCGGGGAATTTATCAAAAAACATCCCGAACTGGCGGGAAAACGTTTCCTGCAAAGTTCAGATGCACATTATCCGGAGGATATAGCCCGTGCCTATACCCGGTTTGAAATGGATGAACTGAGTTGGAAAGGTTTCAGGGATGCACTTTTTCATTTGCGTTATGATTGATCTGGCCATGCATATGATGGATATCGTGCAAAATTCTCTTCGCGCCGGCGCCGGGAGGATTGATATAGATATTATAGAGAATAGTGCCGGTCATACATTATTGTTTCGGGTAAAGGATGATGGTTGCGGTATGGATGGGGAGACGATGAAAAAATTGGACGACCCTTTCTTTTCCACCCGCACAACCCGAAAAATAGGTTTGGGAGTCCCTTTTCTGAAAATGACCTGTGAGCAGGCAGGAGGTACATTGAGAGTGTTTTCAGAAGAAGGAGCAGGGAGTATCGTCGAAGCAGTTTATCGTACCGATCATCCCGACTGCCTGCCGTTAGGCGATATGGGAGGATATCTTGCCCTTTTGTTGAGAGCGAATCCCGAAGTCCGTTTTCGGTTTATATGCCGGATAGATGAAGCCGAGTTTCTTCTGGATTCCGATGAGTTGAAGGAACAGGGCATTGAATTGCAATATCCTCAGATGCTGGGTGCAGTGAGGGAATACATCAGGGAGAACCTGAAGGGAGTCTACGATAAACAGGCTTCACATGGGTTTCTGTGTATGTAAAGGTGGCTAAGTGGCTAGGTGAAGAAGTGAAGAAGTGAAGAAGTGAAGAAGTGGAAAAGTGGGAGACGGGGAGAGAAGGGTAATTGATGATAAAATGATAACGTACTTCGTGCTGATAGTGCGCTTCGCGCGATAATTGGTAATTAGTAATTGGTAATTGGTAATTTTAAATACATGGATGGAATAAAAACACTGGCTGATCTGAAAAAGAAACAGGAAGAAGTGATGTCCCGCATGAGCCTGAGGAATAGGGCGGAGAATCCTGAATCATTGGTTCAGGTGAAAGTGGCGATGGCCACTTGTGGTATTGCTTCGGGTGCCAAAGAGGTGATGGAGTTCTTTGTAGAGGAACTCGATAAAAGAAAGATTGACGCGGTCGTCACCCAGACAGGATGTATGGGATACTGTTTCGCGGAACCTACTGTAGAGATTACCCTGCCGGGCAGGGAGGCGATGGTCTTCGGTTATGTGGATACCCGCAAAGCCGATGAGATCATTGAGAGATATATTAAAGAGGGAGAACTGGTGGATGGCATCATTCCTCAGAATTACAACACGATCTAAAACAGCGCTTATGAGCCGTTATAAAATGCATTTACTTGTCTGTGGAGGCACCGGATGCCACTCTTCCGAGAGCAATCTGGTGTATGAAATGTTGCGCGATGAAATAGAAAGAAAAGGCTTGGAGGAAGATGTGCAGGTGATCCGCACCGGATGTTTCGGATTTTGTGAAAAAGGGCCTATCCTGAAGATATTGCCCGACAATACGTTTTATACGGAGGTAGGACCTTCCGATGCCAGGGAGATCATCGATGAGCATATTATCAAGGGGCGGCGGGTGTACCGTCTGCTTTATGCCGATCCTGAAACGGAAGAGCATATCCTCGACTCAAAGCACATGGGTTTCTATAAGAAACAACTGCGTGTAGCATTGCGTAACTGTGGTACCATTGATCCTGAGAATATTGACGAGTCAATTGCCCGTGACGCCTATCAGGCATTGGGAAAAGTACTTGGCGAATACACCCCCCGTGAAACTATCGACCTGATCAAACGGTCGGGATTACGGGGCCGCGGTGGCGCCGGTTTCCCTACGGGTCTGAAATGGGAGATTGCGGCGGGGAACGATGCGGATCAGAAATATGTGGTCTGTAATGCCGATGA
>ERZ778021.637-NODE-637-length-56326-cov-7.143875_pt1 | contig 56326 bp, 41 predicted proteins | sample MGYA00375751_ERZ778021 | MGnify/ENA primary metagenome ERZ778021 (study PRJEB29350, sample SAMN05389814) | bioreactor metagenome | isolation source: Thiocyanate stock bioreactor | place: South Africa: University of Cape Town | collected 2013-08-29 ... | reverse complement strand
ATCACCATGGGCGGCATGATCATCGGCGAGGAGCTGATCAAGGTCATCTGGGGCCCGCAGCAGATCCCGCTGCCGCTGCCGGCGGGCATGCAGGGTTCGTGGCTGATCGGCGAGGCCGCCGTCGAGAAATACCGCTTGGTCGCCGTGATCGTCGGCCTGCTCGTGTTCGCCCTGCTGGCCTGGACGCTGTCGCGCACCAAGGTGGGGCTGTTGATTCGCGCCGGAGTGCAGGACAGGGAAATGGTCGAGTCACTCGGCTACCGCATCCGGCGCCTCTTTGTCGGGGTGTTCGTGGCCGGCAGCGCGCTGGCCGGGCTGGGCGGCGTGATGTGGGGGCTGTACCAGCAGACCGTGATCCCGCAGATGGGCGCGCAGGTCAACATCCTGATCTTCATCGTCATCATCATCGGCGGACTGGGCAGCACCACCGGCGCGCTGATCGGCGCGCTGCTGGTCGGCCTGATGGCCAACTACACCGGCTTTCTGGTGCCCAAGGTGGCGCTGTTTTCCAACATCGCGCTGATGGTGGCCATCCTGCTGTGGCGCCCGCAAGGCGTCTACCCGGTGGCGAATCGATGAACTCCCCCCTGAGTCGCTTCGCGCCTTCCCCCCTCTCCTGCGGGAGGGGGGACAACGCGAGTCGCCGGCGCAGGTCCGGCGACCGCGTTCGCTGGCCTGGCCTGCTCCGCGGCCATCGGATCAGCGGGAATGCGTGCCGATCAGGTCATGGCTGTGCTTTCGCACAGATCTTGGATTCTTCTTTTTTGATAGCTGGCAGCGCACGAAGGGCGCGCGTTACAGCCATTTTTTATCTCTGACATGCTCAGCCGCCTCTTATCCAACGACCTGCCGCGCAGCCGCGTGCTGGCGGCGATCCTGATCGCCATCGTGCTGGGCCTGGCCTTCGCGCCCTTCCTGTTTCCGGGCGTCAAGGCGCTCAACGTGGCGGCCAAGGTGCTGATCTTCATCGTGCTGGTGGCGGCGTTCGACCTGCTGCTGGGCTACACCGGCATCGTCAGCTTCGCCCATACCATGTTCTTCGGCATCGGCGCCTACGGCATCGCCATCGCCTGCACGCACCTGGGCGCCAGCTGGGGCGCGCTGGCCGCGGGCACCGGGGCGGCGCTGGCGGTGTCGCTGCTGCTGGCGCTGGCGATCGGGCTGTTCTCGCTGCGCGTGCGCGCCATCTTCTTCGCCATGATCACGCTGGCGGTGGCCGCCGCCTTCCAGACGCTGGCCTCGCAGCTGTCCGACTTCACCGGCGGCGAGGACGGCCTGACCTTCAAGCTGCCCGAATGGCTGTCGCCCAGCTTCGAGCCGTTCGAGAGCGAGTTCCTGGGCGTGCTGATCGACGGCAAGATCATCTGCTACTACCTGCTGTTCGTGCTCTGCGTGGTCCTGGTGCTGGCGCTGCTGCGCATCGTCAACTCACCCTTCGGGCGCGTGCTGCAGGCGATCCGCGAGAACGAGTTCCGCGCCGAGGCCATCGGCTACCGCGTGGTGGTGTACCGCACGCTGTCCTCCGTGCTGTCGGCGCTGTTCGCCACGCTGGCCGGCTGCATGCTGGCGATCTGGCTGCGCTACAACGGGCCGGACACCTCGCTGTCGTTCGAAATCATGATGGACGTGCTGCTGATCGTCGTCATCGGCGGCATGGGCACCGTCTACGGCGCCGTCATCGGCTCGGTGCTGTTCCTGGTGGCCCAGAGCTACCTGCAGGATTTGCTGCGCCTGGGCAGCGAGGCGAGCAGCGCCGTCCCGGTGCTGTCGGCGCTGCTGTCGCCCGACCGCTGGCTGCTGTGGCTGGGCCTGCTGTTCGTGCTGTCGGTCTACTACTTTCCCACCGGCGTGGTGGGGCGCCTGCGCGCCTGGCGCGAGCGGCAGGCACGCTGAGTCTGGCTTTCACCACCACCCGAGGAGACCCACCATGACAAGCCCCTTCCCGCGCCTGCACGGCCTGGCCCTGGCGGCCGTGGCCAGCGCCACGCTGCTGGCCTGTGGCGGCAGCGACGACGTGTTCAACGTCAAGCCCGCCGGCATCGGCGCGCTGCACACCCAGCACCACGACGGCGGCGGTGACGATCTGCTCACCGCCGGCCTGGGCGCCGCCGGACTGGCCTCGGCCGTGCCACCCACCTATGCCGACCCGCTGCAGCCGACCGCTGCCGAGCTGCGCCGCGCCGCCATCTACAACAGTTACCGCGCCCTGGTCGACACCACGGCGGCCGGCGGCTACGGCCTGTTCTACGGCCCCGGCGTGGCGGCCGACGGCACGCCCGGCAGCGGCGACGGCAAGGTGGCCGGCACCGAAACCATCGCCTTCACCGACGACGGCTCGGGCCGCGAGAACGTCACCCTGATGGTGCAGGTGCCCGACAGCTTCGACCCCGCGCGCGCCTGCATCGTCACCGCCACCTCGTCGGGCTCGCGCGGCGTGTACGGTGCCATCTCCACCGGCGAATGGGGCCTCAAGCGTGGCTGCGCCGTGGCCTACACCGACAAGGGCACCGGCAGCGGCGCGCACGACCTGCGGCACGACACCGTGCCGCTGATCGACGGCACGCGCGCCACCGCGGCCAGCGCCGGCGCGCAGGCCGCGTTCGACGCCGGCCTGAACCCGGCCGAACTCGCCGCCTTCAACGCCGCCACGCCCGATCGCCTCGCCTTCAAGCACGCCCATTCGGGCCGCAACCCCGAAAAGGACTGGGGCCGCCACACCCTGCAGGCGGTACGGCTGGCGCTGTACGTGCTGAATGAGCGCTATGGCGAGCTGAACGCCGATGGCCGCCGCCGCGTGCGCCTGGACGCCGGCAACACGCTGGTCATCGCCTCCAGCGTCTCCAATGGCGGCGGCGCCGCCATTGCCGCCGCCGAAGACGACCGCCACGGCCTGATCGACGGCGTGGCGGTGGCCGAGCCGGCCATCGAAATGCCCGCCAACGCCGGCGTCGCCGTGCAGCGCGGCGCCAGCCTGGTGCCGGTGAGCGGGCGCAACCTGATCGACTTCACCAGCCACGCCAACCTGTACCAGGCCTGCGCCGCGCTGGCCCCGTCGCAGGCCACGGCGCCGTTTGGCGCCGCCTTTGCCGGGCTCTACAACAACCCGGCGCTGCCGATCGCCGCCAACCGCTGTGCCGCCCTGGCGCAGCGCGGCCTGCTGACCGGCGCCACCACCGCCGAGCAGGCCGAGAACGCGCTGCAACGCCTGCGCGACTATGGCTGGGAGGCCGAATCCAGCGTGCTGCAGGCCTCGCACGCGGCGTTCGAGATCTCGCCCGCCGTCGCCGTGACCTTTGCCAATGCACTGGCCCGCGCCCGGGTGTCGGACCACCTGTGCGGCTTCAGCTACGCCGCCACCGCCACCAACGGCAGCGTCACCGCGCTGGCGCCGGTGCTGCTGGCCGGCATGTTCGCCACCGGCAATGGCGTGCCGCCCTCCAGCGGCGTCAACCTGGTCAACAACCGGGCCGCCCAGGGCCCGGCGCGCGACTTCCTGAGCTTCAACGCCCAGGGCGTGGCCGACTGGAACCTGGACGGCGCCCTGTGCCTGCGCGAGCTGGTCACCGGCAACTCCGCCAGCGCCACCCGCCTGCAGGCCGGCATGCGCGAAACCCAGCGCAACGGCAACCTGCGCGGCAAGCCGACGCTGATCGTGCACGGCCGCGACGACGCGTTGCTGCCGGTCAACCACACTTCGCGCCCCTACGCCGCGCTGAACCGCAAGGTCGAGGGCACGGCCAGCCGGCTGAGCTACATCGAGGTCACCAACGCCCAGCATTTCGACGGCTTCATCGGCCTGCCCGCCGTGCTGCCCGGCTACGACAGCCGCTACGTGCCCCTGCACCTGTACCTGAACCGCGCGCTGGACGCCGTGTACGAGCACCTGCGCAACGGCAGGCCGCTGCCGCCCAGCCAGGTGGTGCGCACCACGCCACGCGGCGGCACGCCCGGCAGCGCGCCGGCGCTGGCGGCCGCCAACGTGCCGGCGCTGGCCGCCAGCCCGGCGGCCGGCGACGCCATCGGCTACGCGGGCGGCAACACCATCGTCATTCCCGACTGACCATGCCCCACTCGTCCCTGTACCTGCGCTGCGCCGGGCGCGAACTCCATGTGCTCGACTGGGCGCCCGCGCACGCCAGCCCCGCGCGTGGCACCGTCGTCGCCTGGCACGGCCTGGCGCGCACGGGGCGCGACATGGACGAGCTGGCGGCGCACCTGTCGGCGCGCGGCTGGCGCGTGCTCTGCCCCGACACGATCGGGCGCGGGCTGAGCCAGTGGGCGCAAAGCCCGCGCGAGGAATACTGCCTGGCCTTCTACGCCCGGCTGGCGCGCGAGCTGCTGCAACAACTGGGCGTGGAGCGCTGCCACTGGGTCGGCACCTCGATGGGCGGCGCCATCGGCACCGTCGGCGCCTCGGGCTACTTCGAGCCCGAGCTGGCGCGCCGCATCCAGAGCCTGGTGCTCAACGACAACGCGCCCGAGCTGGCGCAGCCCGCCATCGAGCGCATCAAGGCCTACGCCAGCCAGCCACCGGCGTTCGCCACCGTGAGCGAGCTGGAGGCGTTCTTTCGCGCCGCCTACCAGCCCTACGGCTTCCTGACCGACGCCCAGTGGCGGCGCCTCGCGGAAACCAGCACCCGCCGCCTGCCCGACGGCCGCGTGACGCCGCACTACGACCCGGCCATCGTTGGCCAGTTCACCCACCACCCCGACGACTACCGCATCTGGCACCACTACGACGCGCTGAAGCTGCCGGTGCTGCTGCTGCGCGGCGCCGAATCGGACCTGGTGCTGCGCCAGACCGCCGAGCAGATGCGCGCCCGCGGCCCCGGCGCGCGCGGCCAGCTGCAATGGGTGGAAGTGCCCGGCTGCGGCCACGCGCCGGCGCTGAACGTGGCCGAACAGCTGAACCTGGTGAGCGACTTCATCGAGCGCGCCTGAAGCGCGCACCGGCGCCGCCCGGTGCCGCGGACAGGCCGCGCCCGCGGCCCCCGCGCCCTTACTTCTTGAGCTGCGCCTCGACCTGGCCCACCAGGTCCTGGCCGACGTCGGGCGTGAACATGTTCCACACCGGCTGCACGCGCTCGCGCATGCGCGCGCGCTCGGCGTCGCTCACCTCGTTGACCTTCATGCCGCGATCGGCCATGGCCTTCCTGGCGGCCTCGGACTGCTCGCGCGCCACCTGGCGCTGGTAGGTGCGGGCCTCGACGGCGGCGTCCTTCAGGATCTTCTGCTGCGCCGGCGTCAGCTTGTCCCAGAACGCCTTGGACACCAGCGGCACGAAGGGGCTGTAGGTGTGGCGCGTGATGGACAGAAACTTCTGCACCTCGTTGAGCTTGAGCGCGGCGATCACCGCGTTGGGCGTGCCCTGGCCGTCGATGGTGCGCGTCTCCAGCGCGGTGTAGAGCTCGGGGATGGCCAGCGGCACCGGGTTGGCGCCCAGCGCCTTGATGGTCTCCTGCGAAATCTTGGCCTGGATGGAGCGGAACTTCAGGCCCGCGAAGTCCTCGACCCTGGCGATCGGGTGCTTGCTGTTGGTGGCGTTGAAGAAGCCGTTCTCCCAGTAGGCCAGGCCCACCAGGCCATGCGCCGGCAGGCTGTCCAGCAGCTTCTGGCCGATCGGGCCGTCCAGCACCTTGTCGGCTTCCTCGGCGTTCTTGAACAGGAACGGGAAGTCGAAGATCGAATACGCCTTGACCATGCCGGTCAGCGTGGTGGTCACCGGCACCGTGAATTCGATGGTGCCGCCCTGCAGCGCCGAGGTGACCTTGACGTCATCGCCCAGCGCGGCGTTGTAGTAGGGCTTGATGTCGATCTCGCCATTGCTCTTGGCCTTGACCAGTTCGACGAACTTGGCCACGCCCTGGCCCTGGTGGGTCTTTTCGGACAGGGTGACGGCGAACTTGCCGGTCACCGCCGCCCAGGCAGGGCCGGTCAGCGCGGCGGCCAGCAGGCCGGCGACGAGGGGGATGCGGAATTTCATGACGGTCTCCTTGGTTGAAGCGGTTCGGTGCGCCCTTCAGCGCCACCAGGCGGCCGGCACCGTGACCAGCGCCGGAAACAGGATCAGCAGCGCCAGCAGCGCCAGCAGCGCCAGCAGGAACGGGGCGATGCCGCGCACCGCCTCGGGCATGCTGACCTTGCCCACCGAGCTGACCACGTTGAGCACCACGCCCACCGGCGGCGTGATCAGGCCGATCGAGCAGTTCATGATGAACACCACCCCGAAGTACACCGGGTCGATGTCGGCGGCCTTGACGATGGGCATGAACACCGGCGTGAAGATCAGCACGATGGGAATGAAGTCCAGCACCATGCCGGCGAAGAACACCACCACCATCATGGCCGTCATCAGCACCAGCGGGCGATCGGAAATGGTCTGCAGCCAGGCGCCGACCTGACCCGAGATGTCGGCGATGGTGATCATGTACGAGGCCACCATGGCCAGCGCCGCCAGCAGCAGCACCACCGAGGTGGTGCGCGCGGTGACCAGCAGGCACTCGTAGATCTTGCGCGGGCTCAGTTCGCGGTACACCACCAGGCCGACGAACAGCGCGTACGCCGCCGCCACCACCGCCGATTCAGTGGGGGTGAAGATACCGAAGCGCAGGCCGCCGATGATGATCACCGGCAGCATCAGCGCCCAGCCGCCCTGCCCCAGCAGCCGCAGCCGCCGGCCCCAGGGCACGCGCGGCGTCACGCTGACCTGCTGGCGCCGCGCCACGATCCACCAGGCCACCATCAGCACCAGGCCCATCATCACGCCCGGAACGATGCCGGCCAGAAACAGCCGCGTGATCGACACGTTGGCCGCCACGCCGAAGATCAGGAAGCCGATCGAGGGCGGGATCACCGGCGCGATGATGCCGCTGGCCGCCATCAGCCCGCAGGCACGGCCGGGGTCGTAGCCGGCGCGCCGCATCATGGGCACCAGGATGGCCGCCAGCGCGGCCGTGTCGGCCACCGCCGAACCGGACAGGCTGGCCAGCAGGATGCCGGCAAAGATGGCCACGTAGCCCAGGCCGCCGCGCAGGTGACCGACGAAAGCGCTGGCCATGTCGACGATGCGCCGCGACAGCCCGCCGGCGTTCATGAACTCGCCCGCCAGGATGAAGAACGGCACCGCCATCAGCACGAAGTTGTCGGCGCCGGCGATGGCGTTCTGCACCACGATCTGGGCGTCGAACTGGCCCATCACCAGCATCAGCGCCACGCCGGAGAACATCAGCGCGAAGGCGATCGGCATGCCGAGCGCGATCAAGGCCAGCAACGACAGCAGGAAGACGACGGCGGTCATGACGCGCGCCCCCCATCGCCGTCAGCGGCCACGCGCTCGGCCTCGGCCTCGATGCGATCGCCCAGGTCCTGCGTCAGCTCGCGCTCGTCGCCGCGCCAGGCCCGCAGCAGGTTGTTGCAGACCGGAAAGATCAGCGCCACGCCGAACACCAGGGCCACGCCGTACAGCCAGGCGTAGGAAATGCCCAGCACCGGGTAGCTGTTGGCCAGGTTGATCTGCGTCTGGCGCCAGCCGCCGACGATGAAGATCACGCAGCCGGCCAGCAGCAGCAGCCCGGTGAGCAGCACCAGCACCCGCCGCGTGCGCGGCCCGACGGCGTGCAGCAGCGTGTCGAAGCCGATGTGGATGCGCTGGGCCGACGCCAGCACCGCGCCCATGAAGATCAGCCACACGAACAGCAGGCGCGACAGTTCCTCAGAGACGGCGATGCCGGTGTTGAAGGCGTAGCGCAGCACGACGTTGCCGAACACCAGCAGGCCCATGATGGCCAGGCAGGCCACGATGAGCAGCTCGAAGCCGCGCGTGATCCAGCGCGCGGTGCGCTCAAGCACGCCGGTCTCCGGCCGGGTGGTGGGGGTCCATGGTGTGTCTCCTCGATGCGAATGCTGGCCCGGATTAAACGCGCTTTTGGGCCACCCCGCCATCCGTTGCAACCCCGTGCGAGGCGATCGCGCCGGCCCGCCTGCCGCCGCACACTCAGGCGGACCGAAAATACGATAAAAAAGTGGTCGCAACGCCCTTCTGGAAAGCGCCAGCAGCTATCATTATTGAAGTCATTCAGCTCGCACCAACAAGCCCGGCGGGCGGCGACGCCGGCACCCGGGCCCGCGTCGGCCAGCCCTGCAGGTGGTCCTGCACGATCTCGGCCAGCGCGGCCAGCCAGACCGGGTCGTCGTTCAGACAGGGCAGGTAATGAAACGCCTGCCCGCCCGCGGCCTGGAAGGCGTCCCGGCCTTCCATCGCGATTTCCTCCAGCGTCTCCAGGCAGTCCACCACGAAACCGGGGCAGACCACGTCCACGCGCGCCGTGCCAGCGCGGCCCAGCTGCTCCAACACGGCCTGCGTGGCCGGCTCGACCCACTTGGCCTTGCCGAAGCGCGACTGAAAGCTCAGCACCCAATCATGGGGCCGCAGCGCCAGCCGCTCGGCCAGCAGGCGCGCGGTGGCCACGCATTCGTCGTAGTACGGGTCGCCCCGCTCCACCGTGCGCTGCGGCACGCCGTGAAAGCTCATCACCAGCTTGTCCGGCCGGCCATGCGCCTGCCAGTGCTGCAGCACCACGCGGCTGAGCGCGCGGATGTAGCCCGGGTCGTCGAAAAAGCGCGCCACGAAACGCAGCTCAGGCACATGGCGCGCGCCGCGTGCCCAGTCGGCCACGGCGTCCACCACGCTGGCGGTGGTGGTGCCCGAATACTGCGGGTACAGCGGCACCACCAGGATGCGCGTGCAGCCGCGCGCGCGCAGCTCGTCCAGCTGCGAGGCGATCGACGGCTGGCCGTAGCGCATCGCCAGCCGCACGCTGACGTCGTGCCCGCGCTCGCCCAGGTAGCCGCGCAGCATCGCCGCCTGCTTGCGGCTCCACACGAGCAGGGGCGAGCCCTCGGGCGTCCAGATGGACTGGTACTTGGCGGCCGACTTGGCCGGGCGCGTGCGCAGGATCACGCCGTGCAGGATGGGCTTCCACAGCGCCGGCGGGATCTCCACCACGCGCGGGTCGCTCAGGAATTCGGCCAGGTAGCGGCGCGTGGCCGCGGCGGTCGGTTCAGCGGGCGTGCCCAGGTTGCACAGCAGCACGCCCGTGCGGCCCGGCTGGCCGCGCGCGGCCTCGGGTTCAGGTCGAAAAGGCATGGGCTATTCTCTCCGATGGCCTGCCCACCCCACCGCACATGAGCCCCCACCGCCTCGACCTGCGCCGCATCCGCGCCATCACGCTCGACCTGGACGACACCCTGTGGCCCGTGTGGCCCACCATCGCGCGCGCCGAGGACGCCCTGCGCGACTGGCTGGACCACCACGCCCCGCGCACCGCCGCCCTGGCGCGCGACGCCGACACCGCCCGCCAGGCGCGCCAGGCCGCGCGCGCCGCACAAGCCGAGCGCCTGCACGACCTGGGCGCGCTGCGGCGCGAGGCCATCCGCCAGCTGCTGCTGCGGGCCGGCGAGGACGACGCCCTGGCCACGCCCGCATTTGAGATTTTTCTGGCCGCGCGCCAGCGCGTCACCCTGTTCGACGACGCGCTGCCCGCGCTGGCGGCGCTGAGCGCGCGCTACCCCGTCGTGGCGCTGAGCAACGGCAACGCCGACGTGCACCGGGTCGGCATCGGCGCATACTTTCGCGCCGCCGTCAGCGCCGCCGACATCGGTGTGGGCAAGCCCGACGCGCGCATCTTCCGCGCCGCCGCGCAGGCCGCCGGCGTGGCCGAATCCGAGGTGCTGCACATCGGCGACGACCCGCGGCTGGACGGCCACGGCGCGCTGGCCAGCGGCATGCAGATGGCCTGGGTCAACCGCGCCGGCGCGCCCTGGCCGGACGACGTGGCCGGCCAGCCGCACGCCGAGGTGGGCGACCTGGCAGCGCTGTGCGCGTGGCTGCAGGCCTGAGCGGGGGCCGACAGCGTCAGACGTTGATCACACGTTTAAACGTTGATCGGTCGGCAAAGGGCCGTGAATGCTAGGTTTCGCGGGGAAATCGGGCTGCGGCCTTTGCGGGAAACGCTGGAAGTACCCCCAGTTGTACCCCCATGGGGGTATCGGGATGATAGATCAGTCTGGATGCGGGTGCCAGCGCTGCGCCTGCCGGATAAAACGGTTATGGCGCAGACCGCATTGTTGGCTGACGCCTGGAACGGTACGCGATGAGATGCAGGGGAACGGGCCGCTGTGGCCCAGACCTCGGAGAACTCTCATGGCAGACCACCACACCCGCCACAACCCGCTGGGGCAAGACGCCCTGTTCGCCACGCCAGCATCGCTCATGCTCGACGCCCGCCTCACGCCACTGGAGCGCAATGGCTGGCAGGTGCTGCGCATGCTGCGCTCTGCGGAGGACATCAGTCCGCTTGCAAACCTGGGGCAGTTGCGCCGCTATCTCACCTCCACCCCGCTGGGGCAGAGGGCCGGATACGAGACGGCCCGGCGCGTTCTCGTCGTGCTTCGGCTGACGGGGTGGATCAGTCTGGTGGGCCAGCAACGCGACCCTCTGACCGGCCATGTGCTCAGTGAGCTATATCAGGTTCACGAAAGCGCCCTCAGCTTCCAACAGGCTTGCACGCTCGATGCCAGCCTCCCCGCGCTGCTGCAATCTTCCATCGGCCACGAAAACAACCAGGTGGATCGGGTGGCCGTCCACATTCAGGCAGTGTTGGCGCAGGCACCTGACGCCGCCTCCCTTGCGACCCAAGATCAGCGCCACGATGACGATGATTTGCCCCCTATGCCGCCGTCGCAGGCGAGCGAGGCAGCCGACCCGCTGCCATTGTCTGGCGATTCCGCTGGCAGCACGCCTGTTCCGCAACAGACCGGGCACGCTCGCCACATGACGGCTGAGCAGGGCAGTACGTATAAGACGTATATGTATAAAAAAGAACGTACGTACCGCGCGCGCGAAGGCAACGGCGATTCAGCATCGCAGTCGGTGAGCTTGCCGCCTTGCCTGAGCAATGCCCAGGCAGATCAGCAAAAGGACGTGCAGGCCGCCTTGCGGCGGCTGCCGCCGCAGCATCGCCAGGAAGTACTCGATGAGTTGCAGGCACGCAGCCAAAGTGGCACCGTGCGCAATGTCGTGGCCTACTTTTTCGCCTTGGTGAAGCGCGTTTTTGCGGGCGAGTTCCGCTTGTGGGCAGGTCGCAAGGAGGCGTATACCACCCCACGGCCTGCCGAGAATCGGCCTGCAGTTCCACCGCGTACCGAAGACCGCCCAGAACCGACTGCGCAACCGGCATCACGTGAAACCGCCCTGGCGCACATCGCCAACATCCGCAAGATCATGAAGGCCTCGACGAACGCTGGGGACATCGCAGCGCAGGCAATGCAGGCCAGGGGATGGCAGCCGCATCCTGCGTAGCAAATGCTGCCGCGAAACGGGTCGTCACTGCACGCCGCAGTGACGACCCGCGCAACACCGCAAACAATGCGGGCGAGAGCCAGTTCCTATTGCGTGCGGCCTACATGATGATGTCCGCACTACATTGACCGGGCAGTTGCCAAGACCGATGGGCTTCGTACATCGGCACCCCTAACAGCGCAGGTTCCTGCAAGCGCTGGCCCAACAGGGTGGAGCCACCCCAGGTATGCCCAGGCTCCGACCGCATACCGACCCTACCCAAGGGCGGAGCCTTCTTCGTCTGTTTGAACTCATCCCTACCGCGCCGTCTGGCGCACTGTCCTTTGCAGCAATTGCCTGTGCGCGACGCACAGGGTTCCCGCTGCATGTCTCATCCCACTCACCTCATAGGAGGACTCGTCCACGTTCACAACACTTTCGTCTTGCATTACCTCCGTCTGGACTTCCAACAGGGAGCAAGACGGACGCCTCATTCGAGGCCCTGGTGTCTCCTGAACACCATGCCCTTGCCCTCACGGGATCTCGCCTTGGCGAGTTGGCACCAACACTAACCACTGAATTTCAGGACAACGCAGTACGGTGCTTTGTTTGGAGACCGGAAGATGGACGACTTGACCTACACACTGCGGCAGTTATGCCAGCGCAACCGTGACGGTAGCTACAACACACAGGCCGACCGGGTGCGTTCTCTCGCACTGGCTGCGCGGCAACTGCGCGAGGCCGGTTTCCGGCAGATGAAGGCTTCGTCGCTCAAGGGCAAGCACGTCCAGGCGCTGCTGGAACGCTGGCAGGGAGAAGGCTTGTCGTCCGGCACCATCAAGAATCGGCTTTCTCATCTGCGCTGGTGGGCCGAGAAGATCGGCAAGTCGGGCATCTTGCCGGCGGACAATATGCAGCTTGGCGTGGCCGAGCGCCGCTATGTGACCAACGTCAGCAAGGCCAGGGAACTGGGCACAGGTCTTGAACAGATTACCGATGTCCACGTGCGCATGAGCCTTCAGCTACAGGCCGCCTTCGGATTGCGTCGGGAGGAAGCGATCAAGTTGCAGCCCAGTTACGCAGATCGGAGCGACCACATCGCCCTCAAGGGATCGTGGACCAAGGGCGGCCGGGAGCGAACGGTGCCCATCACCACGACAGAGCAACGCGACGTGCTCCAGGCAGCACACCACCTGGCAGGCACAGGGTCATTGATCCCGGCAAACAAGACCTACATCCAGCAGCGGCACGTCTACGATGGTCAGTGCAAGGCGGCGGGGCTGAGCCATATGCATGGCCTTCGCCATCAGTATGCGCAAAGCCGCTATGAGACTCTGACGGGGTGGCCTGCACCAGCAGCGGGTGGGCCACCCGTCAGAACGCTGAGCGATACACAGCGAACCCAGGATACCGCAGCACGACAAATCATCAGCCGAGAGCTTGGACACGAACGGCTGCAAGTTACTGCTGTTTATCTCGGAAGATAAACAGCTCGGCCTCCACTACTTCACCACCTCCATCAGCTTGCCGAAACTGTCCACCACGTCGTATTTGACGTTCTCCGGGGCGTAGCAGCGGTTCATCTCGTCGAAAAACTTGCGGGCGCACTTGATCTTGGTTTTCTCGATCTCACGCAGGTCCATCGAGGACATGGACCCCTTGGTTTCCGCCACGAAATAGATGTGCTTGACCGCGCCTTCCTTGAAGCTGATCGCCCAATCCGGGTTGTAGTCGCCCACAGGCGTGGGAATAAGGAAGCCGCGTGGCAACTTGGCATAGACCACCACTTCATTTGCTGTGTCCAGCTCTTTCACGAACTCCCGCTCCACCTTCGAATCCGTCAGCACATAGTCGTAGATGTGTCGCTGAAGCTTGTCACCGGCCTTGCTGAAGTCCTGCTTGGTCTGCCCGGCGGTGAAGATGTCGAGGTCGAACTTGTCCTCGACGGGATCGTAGGCCAGGTGTTCGATAATGACCGTGGCCTTCTGCTCGTTGATGAGTCGCGTGGCCTCGGCGATGAAACTTTCCGGGTTAGTCTTGAACTGCGCAAAAACCGCGACGTTAATACCCTTGAGGATTTCCGCCACCGTGCGGCGAGTCAATTGAGTACCTTCGGCCAGCTTGCCGATCAGGTCGTACTTGACCGCTGAATGAATCGACTGCTTGTTGTATTCGGTCTTTGTTTCGGCAACCTTGAAACCATCTCCACGCTTTAGCGCCTCACCAGTCACCTGGTCGATCTGTTCGCCTGCCTGGATGGTGTATTGCAGCGGGGTCACGCGCAGGGCCGCGTCCAGCTCCTTGACCGCCTTTTGCACCAATTCATGAGAGTCGAAATCGACACTGTAGGCCGCCTTGCGGTTGATGCGGTTCCACAGCGCCTTGAACTCCTGTTTGTCGAAGTTGGCGTTGAGCGGGTTCTTCTTGGGTTTGCGGTCGTCGCCGATGTCAGGCAATTGGCTGGCACTGAACACACTGTCGATAAGCTGGTACACCTGCGCCGCGTGCGGCTTCAGTTCGTCTGGCAGATCGGCCAGCGTTCCAGCCTTCTTGGCATCGTGATACGCGCCCGCGATCCGGTCTGAATCGTCTGTGTAGTCGTTCTTAACCAGATAGCGGTAGATTTGCTTCGCCAGTTGCGGCGTAACCGGCATGTCGCCGGTCGCCGTTTTCAGCACCTTGCCAGTGAAATATTCCTCGTTTGCCACGCGTGGACGTTCCGACAGCGACTCGCTGATGTCCTTTTGCAGCGCGGTCACGAAGTCCTTGTAGCTCTCGCTGGCCACTACCGTCAGCACGTTCACATCGTGAACGGTAGCCGGGTGATCCATCCGGTCACCATTCTGGTTGACCGACAGCCGCAAGCCGCGCCCCACCTCCTGGCGGCGGGAGATGGTGTTGTCGCTGTGCTTGAGCGCGCAGATGACGAACACGTTCGGGTTGTCCCAGCCTTCGCGCAACGCCGAGTGCGAGAAGATGAAACGCACCGGCTCTGCGAGCGACAGCAGGCGCTCTTTATCCTTCAGGATCAGGTCGTAGGCGTCCACGTCATCTGAAAACCCAGCGTTCTCGCCGCGCGCGGCAACCGTCGAGTCAGCCAGCCGCTTGGTTTTCTTGTCGATGGAGAAGTATCCGCTGTGGGTCTTGTCGGCCGAAATACCCTTCAAGTACCTGACGTAGGCCGTTTCGTCCAGATCGAGCATCTCGTTCAGGTACTGCGTGTATTCCGCTTCAAAGATGCGGGCGTATTCACCCTTTTCGTCCGCCTGCGTGTAGTCGCGGTACTTGGCCACCTCGTCGATGAAGAACAGGGTCAGTACCTTCACGCCCTGTTGGAACAATGCCTGTTCTTTGTCGAAGTGCGCCTTGATCGCTTCCCTAATTTGGATGCGGCGCAGAGCCGCCTCGGTCACGTCGCCGGTAGCGTCGCCGACCGTCAGCTCCACGCCATTGGTAAAGCTCAGGGTGTCGGTGTTGGCGTTGATGTCCGTCACCACGTAGTTGCGGTACTGATCCAACCCGCCCGACAGATCGAACAGGTTGTCGCCCTTGCCGAGCTTGCGCACCACGCGCTTGATGTTGCCGCTCGCCAGCTTCTGCTCGAACTCGACGCGCGCCTCGGGCGGCTTCTTGCTCGAAATTTCGATGGATTGCAGGTACAGATAGCCTGCCGTGCCCGCCAGTCCCTTCACCGCGATGCCACGCACGGCGATTTTCTTCACCAGCTTCTGATTGTAGGCGTCCAGCGCATCGAGGCGGTGAATCTTGTTGTGGGTGGTCTTGTGGGTCGCCGAATAGCGCAGCACCATCAGTGCCTTGAACGCTTCCAGGGAATCCAGCGTTTTCTTGCCTTCCATCTTCTGCGGCTCATCCAGTATCAGGATAGGGCGGTTGGCGCTGATCACGTCAATGGGTCGGCGGGACTGGAAGTCGTCCAGTTCCTCGTAGATGCGGCGGTTGTCTTTGCCGGTGGCATTGAAAGCCTGCACATTGATCACCATCACATTGATGCCCGCGTCCGACGAAAAACTCTCAAGGTGGTGCAGTTGCTTGGAGTTGTAGATGAAGAAGCGCGCCTTCTTCTGGTACGTCTCCAGGAAGTGCTCGGCGGTGATGTCCAGCGACTTGGCCACGCCCTCGCGGATGGCGATACTGGGTACCACGATGATGAACTTGCTCCAGCCGTACTGCTTGTTCAGCTCGAGGATGGTCTTGATGTAGCAGTAGGTCTTGCCCGTGCCGGTTTCCATCTCGATGTCGAGATTGACCTTGGCCACCCTGGTTTTGACCAGCGCATCCGACAGCGGCAGGTTCTGCGCTCGTTGCACGGCGTGGATGTTGTCCAGCAGAGCCAGCTCCGACAGGGTGAGGTCGGCGTTGCGAAAAGCCGCCTCCTGCTCTGCCGCTGCCCCTGGCGCGGCCTCCAGCGCCAGCGCCCCTTGTGGGCTGGCGGGTGCCGCCTTGCGGGTGCCGGGGTCAAGACGATAGCGAATGCCGCCGTGCTGCGGCACCTGCCCCTTGAAACAGTCCACCACGGCCTGTACGGCGGCAGTCTGGTAGGCCTGCGTTTTGAACTTCAGCTTCATCGCAGTCCCCTCAAATGCTCTTCACTTCGGTGGATGGCGACAAGAGCTTAAAGATTTGCTCCACGTTGATCTTGACGGCGCTGTCCTTGAATCCGGCGTCGCGGAACACTACGCGCAGCGGCTTGTAGGTGGCCAGTTCCTTGACAAAGGCTTCGTCGATGCCGCCGTGCGCATCAAAGCAGGCGGCGAGCGCCGGGTTGCCATCCAAACTCGCGTCCACGAAGAACACCTCCTTGCCCTGGACGACCTTCTTCTCGATGGGCAGGGCGAGGTCAACGCCCCAGTCCAGCATCACCTGGAACAGCAGGTCTTCCGCCGTGCGGTCAGGCTTGATGTTGTCCACGAACAAGTCGAGATTGGCCTTGTCCAGTGCGTCGGGGGAGTAATACACGTCGGCCATGTTGGATGTGTCGATCTTGAGGACGCGAAAGCCGAGGTCGAGTGTCCTGGATTTATCACTTTCACTCAGTTCTTTGGCCACATTGCGTATCCGTCTCTGCCCCATTTCAAAGATCGATGCCATGCCAAGCTCAGGCTTTGGAAGCGGCTCGGAAATCTGCACACCAATGAAACGTCGATTGCCACCGTCCTCGGCGTTTTGCTTCAGTACGGCATGGGCCGTGGTGGCGCTTCCACTAAAGAAGTCCAAAACAACATCGTCGCTGCTTGGGCTCGTCGCCAGTTGTAGGACTCGCTGCAATAGTTCAACTGGCTTTACTGAGTTGAGAACATTTTCTGTCTCTTCGAATGAAACGTATTTCAGCAAAGTCTTCTTCGCGTCCTGCGTGTGGCCCACTTCACTGTAAAACCAAAGGGTTTGCGGTGTTCTACCTTGCTTGACTTCAGTCAGAAATCGCTTAAGGCGGGGCATATTGTCGCCATTAGCACCCCACCAAATTCGATTATCTGAATCCAGCTTTTTGAAGTTTTCTTCACTCACCCGCCAGTAACTTCCCTTCGGCGGCCCATCGATCACACGGCCGGAAGGGCACTTCACGGAATAGAGTCCCGCATCGTATCTGTTGCGTGCAGTGAGGTTATCGGATTGCCATACGCCACGAGGATCATTGTCAGGATTTTTATATCTAGCAATCATCTCATCGGTTTGTGGTAGAAGATTGGGTGTCCAACTCTCGCCATTCTTTGCATAAACCAAAACATAGTCGTGATCCTCCGAGAACCATCGTGCGCTGTTCTTGGGAGAGAATACTTTCTGCCAGATGATCTGTGCAACAAAGTTCTCCTCGCCGAACACTTCGCTACATGCCTTGCGCAGATTATCGACTTCATTGTCGTCAATTGAGATGAAGACGACACCGTCGTCTTTGAGCAAGTTCCTTGCAAGCCGAAGGCGCGCATAGATCATGCTCAACCAGTCCGAATGGAAGCGGCCATTGGCCTCCGTATTGGCGACCAAACGACCACCTTGCTCATCGACCTGGTTGGATTCAATCAGATAGCTTTCGGAGTCCTCGCTGAAGTCATCGTCGTAGATGAAGTCTCGGCCCGTATTGTATGGCGGGTCGATATAAATCAGCTTCACCTTGCCCAGATACGTTTCCTGCAGCAGCTTCAACGCATCCAGGTTGTCGCCCTCGATGAACAGGTTCTTCGTGGTATCGAAGTCCACGCTTTCCTCGCGCACCGGGCGAAGTGTCTTGGCAATCGGCGCATTGGCCGTCAGCAGCGCCTCGCGCTTGCCCGGCCAGTTCAGGTGATACCGCTCCTGCGGCCCTTCCACGATAACGTCGGACAGCTCCTGCCGAAGCTGGTCGAAATCCACCGCCAGTTTCACACTGCCGTCTTCGCCCTTGGCTTCCGTCATGCAGCCGGGGAACATCTCGCGAATACGGGCGATGTTGTCTTCGGTCAGGTTGGGCGAGTGCATTTTCAATTTATTCATGGGCAATTTCCTAAAATATTTGCAGATTCAGCAGTATCAAAAAACTGCCCTACTAAAACGGAATATCGTCATCTTCAGCTGCGGTATCAGCATCTTCCGCTTCAACCAACGGAGTCTGATTGGCTTCACCTGCACCGGTTTGTTGCCAATCAGTCGCGATCTCCTGCCAGTCCACACTGCGTTCAATTTTCTGGCCGTGCTCACTTCCCTCCAGCCCTTCACCAGACCACACTGCCCAGAAGTCGGGATCATCTGATTTGGGGCGTTGATCCTTGGGCAAGCTATTCATCTGCACCAGGACGGGAAGCTCAGATGCCCATCCCAAAAGAATGGCGTTGCGAGAGGGTAACGACGGCAAGTCGCGCAGCAGGCCACGCAGGTTGTCCGGCACCAGCTTGTGAACCAGTTCCTGATCACGGTCGTTGCTGATGCGATGTAGTAGATAGCTATTGCACTGGGACAAGACGGTGGGCGACAGCTCGCTGGGGCGTTGCGAAGACAACACCAGACCCAAGCCGAACTTACGGCCCTCTCTGGCAATTTTCTCGAACACCTGGCAGCAGATGGCTGCGGAGTTCTGGTTCTCCGCATCATCGTGATAGCGCTTAATGAAGGTGTGCGCTTCTTCCATGACCAAGACGGTAGGCAAGATCTTACCCGCATTGAGCTTACGGTAGCGTTGCAACGATTCCAGCGTCATACGGGCGATAACGGCAGTAATGATATGAACCACTTCCGCGGGAACCAGCGAAAGGTCAATCACCGTCACGGAACCGTTTGAAGCTTGGTTGTTACCAAGATAGTCACTCAACCAGTTGTCAAGATTTATGCCGTCCGTGTTAGAGATGATTGAGCGCATCCGGGTGTCGGACAAGAGTGTGCGAATGCGGGATACCAAAAAATCAACAAACTGACTGGCGTTTTCTTGTTCCGCCAAAATTTCTAGGTGGTCTGGGAGCTGAGAACCATCAAAGGCTATTGGCACGTCCTCATCTGGCCCATCGTGAAGCAGAATGCCTCCGACAGTTTCAACTGAGGATTCCAGTGCTGTGATGATTCCCTGAACGTGAGCTTCATTAAAAGCACGATAATATTCAATCGTCTCGCCATTTTTAACAAAGCTGTGGTGTGCGGCTCCTAAAGCAGTATTGATTGCCTCTAAGGCTTCATCTAGCTTGTTATCTCCATGTATGGCTATCTTCCCTTGTAAATCTGTGGCAATTGCCTTCAGGCGGAAGCCAAACTTCGATTCATCGGTCTGGATATCACCTGAACGCAGATCCCGGCGTGTTGAAATTAATCGAGATGAAAGATAACGGCGTAGTGCGAGCTTCTCTTCTTCCGGCGAGGTAGTCGAAATGGCCCTTCCTGCTTTGACATCTCGCAGCGCACGCCGAAGCAGCGGGCGTTGCATCTTTGCACTGGCTTGAGTAAATGCACTCCATTCGGCGCTGTTCCAGAACCATAAGGGCACCTGGAGTTGCTCAATATCTTCAGAGTTTTCAGGTGGATCGACCGCAAACACCCGTACCTTTCCCATGCCTTTGAAGGTATTCGCGTATTCGCCATTGGGGTCAAGCACAATGAAACGGGCATTTGGGTCGGCTCCGTTGCGTGCCTTTCTGGCCGCATCCATCGACCAGCGAACCAAGCCAGCAACCGAACACGATTTGCCGCTGCCCGTATTGCCCAGGACAGCTAAATGACGACCGAAGAGACGATCAGGGTCGATCTTCACCTCTGCATTGGCCGCCAAAGGACTGACGCCGATTTTGACGCGGCGATTCTCTCCCGACTCGACGATGGCGCGCAGCTGATCTTGCGTTGGCAGTAGCACCTGGTCACCCACCGAGGGGTAAGCCTGTACGCCGCGCTTAAACTCGTAGTGATCCTTGTCGCTGTCGCCGCCTGTGTAAGACAGAATCCCCAGCGGGTTCAGGCTCATCTTGCGCAGTGGATACGGCAGATCCACCAGACCAAAGTCCTGCATTCCCTTACGCTTGGGGTATTGCGAACGCTCGACCGTGATCCATTCCACCTGTGCGACCAAGTAACCTTGCTCACCAGGTGCGAGCACATAACCATTGATGCGGGGGAATGGGCGCGGCGTGCCAGTATTGAGGGAAACACTGCCTGGCGCTTCTATGTCCAGCAAGACCTTGATCTCATCGGGCGAGACGAAATCAATCGTACCTATGCGCAGAGCGTCAGCATGCGCCAGTGGAGACAGGCTCATAGCTGGTCGCTCCAATCTTCAGCGGCTTGTCCCTGGGGCTTGGGAGCACTTTGCTGAGTGGCAAAGCGCTGCTTGAGAAGTTCGCTCATGCGGAACGTCGTCTTGTCAATCGCAGCCTTGGGCAGGAAGTTTGCCGTTAATGTCGTCAAGTCAGCCAGTGCTGGACCAATCAGTAAACTAATTTGCGATGGTCGGCCGATCTCTTCATAGGTTTTCATGATGCGGTCAAGCGGATCATCGCGCGAAATCACAACCAAGTGCGTAGACGGGATGGTGAGCATGTCACGGATCACCCGGTTGATATGCTCGTCACCAAAGCTATAGCCGTATGTAACTAGGGTGCTATTCGGTCGGCACACTGCGGCTGCCAAGTCTCGGAACAACTCCACATAGGGATAGTCTGCAGTTTCCCTGTCCTTGGCGGCGTTGGGGTAGATCATCAGCCTGTGGGCCGTTGCCCCGCCCAAGCCCGGAGCCTGCAAATACGGCTCAACTGTGTCGGCTCCAAAAGGCAGGCCGATTCGGCGAATATCCTTGCCGGTCTGCACCCAATCCACAGAACCATGCAGCTTGGTGTCAGCGACCGGCATATACCGGCCACCCCGGAGTCGGCATAAACCGGCCAGAGCCCGACCGGCGGCGCGCAGTCGGAGTCGGCATATACCGGCCAGCGCGTAGTCGGCATATATCGGCCAGGCCGTAGCCGGCGTAATCCGGCCACGGCGCAGCCGGCATATACCGGCCAGCGGCGCCGTCGCGAGCGTCTCGAGATCTCTGACCCGATCGCTACCCTGCGAGCTTTTTGCTCGAGGGGGTCGCGGTGGGTCGCAGGAGGATCGAGATGTTCCAGTACCGTCAGGTTCTCGTGCGCTTGCGCGCCGGGGACACCACGCGCGAGATCGCCCGCTCCGGTCTCATGGGGCGCGACAAGGCCGGCGAGCTGCGCACCCTGGCCCTGAGCCGCGGCTGGCTCGACGCCGGCGCCGAGCTGCCGGACGATCAGGCGATCGCCGCCGCGCTCAAGCCCGCCCGACGCGCCTCGTCCACCGTCTCGGCCGTCGAGCCCTTTCGCGAGGTCGTGCTGCGCTGGGTCCAGGCCGGCGTGCAGAGCCGGGCCATCCACGCCGCGCTGCGCCGCGAGCACGGCTTTTCCGGCAGCTACTCGGCTGTGGTGCGGATGGCGCGCTCGCTGCGCGCCGCACAGCCACCCGAGGTCACGGTGCGGCTGAGCTTCGCGCCGGCCGAGGCCGCGCAGGTCGACTTCGGCGCCGGACCGGTGCTCATGCACCCGGACGGCAAGCCGCGGCGCACCTGGGCGTTCGTCATGACGCTGTGCCACAGCCGCCATCAGTACGTCGAGTTCGTCTGGGACCAGAGCTCGGCCACCTGGCTGGGCTGCCACCGCCGCGCCTTCGAATGGTTCGACGGCGTGCCCGAGCGCGTCATCGTCGACAACGCCAAGTGCGCCATCGTCAAGGCCTGCCGGCACGATCCGCTCGTGCAGCGCGCCTACGCCGAGTGTGCAGAGGGCTACGGGTTCCGTATCGAGGCCTGCCCGCCGCATGACCCGCAGAAGAAGGGCATCGTCGAGTCCGGCGTCAAGTACCTCAAGGGCAACTTCCTGCCCACGCGCAGCTTCCGCGATCTCGCTGACCTGAACCGCCAGGCGCGCGACTGGGTCCTGCTCGAAGCCGGCGAGCGCATCCACGGCACCACGCGCGAGAAGCCGCTGACGCTCTTCGCGCTCGAGCGCCCGCTGATGCGCCGGCTGCCGCCCGTGGCGCCGGACCTGGGCACCTGGCACAGCGTGGTCGTGCACCGCGACTGCCACGTCCAGTTCGCCCGCGCCTACTACTCGGCCCCGTTCGCCCTGGCCGGCAAGACCCTGTGGCTGCGCGCCACCGACGCCGCCGTCGCCCTGTACCAGGACTACCGCCACCTCTACACGCACCTGCGCGCACGGCGCCCCGGCGAGCGCATGACCAATGCCGACCACCTGCCGCCGGACGCCCGTGCCTTCTACCGCCACGACCGGCGCTGGTGCCATGAGCGGGCGCTGGCCATCGGCCCGCACTGTGCCCAACTGATCGACCACCTGCTCTCGGATCGCATCGCCGAGCGGCTTCGCGCCGCCCAGTCCGTGATCGCGCTGGCCCAGCGCTACGGCGCCCAGCGCGTGGAAGCCGCATGCCAGCGCGCCATCGCGCACGACAGCCCGTACTACGTCACCGTCAAGACGATGCTGGCCACTGGCGCCGATCTCGCGCCGATCGCCTCGGTCGAGACGCCCGGAGGCTACCAGCGCACCCGGTTCACCCGCAGCGCCGCCGATCTGTTCTCCAACGCCCCCGCCACCCCCACCCTTCAGTAACAGGAGCCATCGTCCATGACCACCTTCAACCCCATGCCCGAACTCGCCCCGCAGCTCAAGCAGCTTCGCCTGTCCGGCATCCTCGATTCCCTCGAGTCGCGAAACCGCCAGGCCATCGAGGGCAAGCTCGCCTACACCGAGTTCCTTGCCATGCTCATCGGCGACGAAGTCGCACGGCGCGAGAACAAGAAGTTCGACATGCGCCTGCGCCGCGCGCAGTTCCGCACCACCAAGACCCTGGAGCAGTTCGACTTCGAGCGCGTGCCCACCCTGAACCGCGCGCTGCTCCAGGACCTGGCCGCCGGCCGCTACATCCACGAGAACGCGCCCGTGCTCATCGTGGGGCCCAGCGGGGTCGGCAAGAGCCACCTGGCCCAGGCGCTGGGCCACTGCGCGGTGCGCCAGGGCGTGGACGTCACCTTCACCACCTGCACCGCGCTCACCCAGTCGCTCAACGCCGCACGCGCCACCGGCATCTACGATCGAAAGATCGGCGCGCTCGCGCGCGTCGGGCTGCTGATCATCGACGACTTCGGCCTCAAGCCGCTGCGCGCACCCGCCGACGAGGATCTCCATGACCTGATCGCCGAGCGCTACGAGCGCGCTCCCACCCTCGTCACCAGCAACCTCGACTTCGAGGAATGGGACCAGGCCTTCGCCACCAACCGCCTGCTGGCCAGCGCCACGATCGACCGGCTGCGCCATAACGCCTACTGCCTCGAACTCGACGGCCGCTCGTACCGCGACCCGAAGGTCGCTCCGGCACCGAAAAAGGCCGCCGATCGCGCCCCGAAAACTGCGGCAAAATGACCCACTGAACCAACCCTCTCGGGACGCTTCACGGCAACCGCCACACTGGCCGGTATATGCCGACTCCCACTGGCCGATTTATGCCGGCTGCTGACACTTGGTGAAGCGAGCGACACCCTCCAGATACCGGGGTTCGCCACGGATACCCGGTGGGTTGTAGTGCATATCCAGATCAAGCCTAGAGGAACGGAAAATGGGCATTAGGTTGCCAAGAAAGCGATCCAGAAGATGCACGCCAGCCAGTTCCGCTCCAGCTTCAATCAGCCTGTCGTAATTGGTCGTAAAAATGCTCAAGCGGTCGCGTGTTCCAATCCGACTTGCGAAGCTCATCAGAAACGTGACCAGTGTGTTGAAGGCTTGTTCACGTTGGTCGTCCGGAGCGACGGCAATCCCGGCTTCGCTCTTCAGAATGGACTCGGCGAACGTCTGCATTCCCGCTTCGAGTTCCCCGCGTAAGGTGGCTGCCTGGGCATCTTGAAGTATCTCCATACCACGCAACAGCTCATTTGCCACCCGCAGTTGATCCTCAACGTTGCCCTTTTTCCTTCCAGCCTGGCTTGCAGACGCTTCGGCTGCTGTGTTGATATTGTCTTGCTGAGTGGTAAGTGGAAGCGCTCCCATACCGGCTGCACCTTTCCCGGCAGCCAAGTAATGCACTGCATGAGTGAGGCCCGACCCTGCCAACAGAGACAGGTGCTCAGACTGAAAGAGTGATGTCAGCCACGGCTCGATGTGTTCCCGCAGTTCCTTCTGGCTGAACCCTTCCGAACTAACCCAAGATGCTTCACTGCCCTCCTGGAGTTTGAATTTCTTGTTCTCCGATTCGGCAAAGTACAGCGGTTTATCGTCATTTCTGACCTTGACGATGTTGGGGTAAAGCTCTTCTAAGCTTGTCTGTTTGCTAGTGTTCGGCATGACTTCAGGCTCCTCATTTTTTATCGGATCAATGCTGCATGGTCGTTCTTCAACTGCCGCAATTGAGCATTGATCTCCACCTTGCGATTGAACTGCTTTTCCTTGGCCAGCCGCGCCGTGATCCTGTCCAGCTCACGCTGCTTGGCTTGTGCTTGTTCGACGCGCGCCACCAGCTCGGCCAGTGTTTCCAGTGGCCGCGCCGACAGAGGGATCAAGCGGTGCAACAGTTGCTCGTACAGCCCGCCCAGATGCAGAGCTACGGGCATCGCGGTGCGTTCGCCATCCATTGGCAGCCAGTCCGATGCAAAGTAGCTGGAGAGCCCCCAACGGCTGGCGTCGCCTTCGTTCGGACGCTTGTAGGCGGCAGTCACCTGCGTTCGGCCATCGAAAGTCAGCTCGAACACGATAGGAAACGGGATAGCCCCGTCGATACAGCGCAGCACATCGGCGTGCAGTTCCGGCGTTTTGAGCTGGATGCTGAAGATCTGGATTTCGGGTACGCCGGGGCGCGCCGGCAGATGCAGCGTCTCCGGTGCCAGCTTGTACTGCCAGACGATCTGTTCCACCTGTTTGACGAACAGGTCTTTGAGTCGGGTGTTGGCTCCGCTGTATTCGTAGATCTTGTTCTTGGGCAGAACACGCCCGAAGGCGGCCTGCTTGGGGTAGGCGATCAGCGCGCTCATCCGGCCTCCTGAATCACGAGGAAGCTGATGAGTTCAAAGTCGTCCAGCCCAGAGATGGTGCCCGTTAGCGCCGTGGTCTTGCCGCCGGTGAACAGGCTGTCCAGATCCTTTTCTTCCTTCACCTCGATCATCGAACGGATGGCTTTGCCCAGCAGGTAGGAGTAGGGCTGCATCCTGCGGCCATCCGACGTTTCCTGATTGAAGCGCTGGCAAGCCTCAATCATGGGCTTGTCCCGCCCTTTGCAGCATGTGCGCGCCAGATCGAGCAGGCGCTTGACCTCGGTGTGGTCGTGGATCACCTCGCCCTCGCGGTTGATGTAGACGAGGTAGTAGGGGTGCAGGCGATTGTGCTGGTTGAGGTTGACGCCTGAATTGCGGTTGCGTAGCGTGAAGATCACCCCAGGATGCAGCCCCATCTCAGGCCGGGTGGGTACGACGGCGTGCATCCCGTTGGGCACATTGCTCAATTCGCCGTGGGCCTTGACGTAGTTGAGCAAGTCCATGCGGAAGTCGTTCAGGCCCAGATCGGTGATGGAGACACCGGTCTTCAAATCCTCCAGCTCGATGACTTCTTCCTGCAAGCGGCGCAGTTGCTCCTTGCGGTATGACACGTCGTTGGCTTGCGCGGACAGCACGTTGTCGTCGCCGGTGGCGGTAACGTCGGCGATCATCATCCGACTCTCGACGCGCTCCTTGAGGTTGATGTACTCGTCGAGCGAGATGTCGGGCCAGTAGTTGACAAGCTGGATGCTGGTATTGGGCGAGCCGATACGATCCACTCGACCAAAGCGCTGGATGATGCGCACCGGGTTCCAGTGGATGTCGTAGTTGATCAGGTAGTCGCAGTCCTGCAGGTTCTGGCCTTCGGAGATGCAGTCGGTGCCGATCAGCAGATCGACTTCGTGCGGCTCGTCCGGCAGCACTACAGCCTTCTCTTTCGAGCGAGGGGAGAACAGGGTAAGCAGTTCCTGGAAGTCGTAGCTGCGCTTGTGTGCGCCGCTTTTGATGGTGGACTGCGGCGCGCTCTTGCCGGTGACTTTGGCGGCGTGGATGGCGTGCCTGGCCAGCAGCTCCGGCGCAAGATTGGCGTACAGGTAATCGGCGGTGTCGGCAAAGGCGGTGAAGATCAGCACCTTCCTGTTGCCGGGGTTGATGGGCGCTTCGATCTTGCCAAGCAGTTGCACCTTGAGGTGCTGCAACTTGGCGTCGTCCTGCGGGGTAATCTTGTTCATCGAGGCCAGCAGGGCGTCGATAACCTGCAAGTCAACCTTGAGTTCGTGCTCCCAGGATGGCAAGTCCATGTCGGCGAGGCTGATCTTGATCTTGCCGCCGATCTCGCCGCCCTCGTCACTGGGTATTGGCAGGTCGTCGTCCTCGGCATCCAGCCCCTCCAGCACTTCCGTAAGGTCACCCACTGTCGCCGCGTCACCGGATTGGTTGAACACGGCAATTTTGGCCAGCGTAGCTTCGTGGTTGGCGCGCAGCGATTGCAGGGTGAGTCGGAATGACTGTACCGAGCTTTCGAGGCGCTTGAGCAGGTTGACCGTCATCAGGGCCTGCAGGCTCTTTTCGCGGTCAGCCTGACGCAGCGTGCCCTTGCCGCCAACCTTGGTGTCGTAGATATCCTCGTACTTTTTCAGACGACTGGGCAGGATGTAGCTAATGGGCGCATACACAGCCAGCCTGAGCAGGGAGAGCTGCTCGAAGATTTCGTTGAAACCCAGCACGTCTGATCGCTCGGTCAGGCGGCAGTGGAACGACAACGGCTTGCGGCGCTCGGGAAACTGGCCAATGTCCTTGGTGTCGTAGAAGGTCTGGATGTGCTTGCGCGAGCGTGCAATGGTGACGCTGTCGAGCAGCTCGAAAAAGTCAAAATCCAGCGAATCAAGGATTGCTCGCGCGGTGCGTTCTTCCGGTGGCAGCTTTGACCATGTGTTGAAGACTGCCTGGGCGTTGCGAAAAACTTCTTCCACCGACTTGCTGGTGCGTAGTTTCTTGCTGAGGCTTTCCGAGTCGCCTTCGTAGGCCAGCGCAAGCTGGTTGCGCAGGTCGTTGAAGCGGTTGTTGACCGGCGTGGCCGACAGCATCAGCACCTTGGTCTTCACCCCTTCCTGAATGACCTTGCGCATCAGCTTCTGGTAGCGCGTTTCCTTGTCTTTGTAGGCGTCGTTGTTACGGAAGTTGTGCGACTCGTCGATGACGACCAGATCGTAGTTGCCCCAGTTGATGCGGTTGAGCGGTGTGCCGAAGGATTCGCCGCTAGTGCGCGAAAGATCCGTATGGCACAGCACGTCGTAGCTGAACCGGTCGCGGGCGAAGATGTTGGTCTTGAGGTTGCGGTTGTAGTTGAGCCAGTTGTCGGCCAGCTTCTTGGGGCAAAGTACCAACACGGATTTGTTCCGCAACTCGTAGTACTTGACCACGGCCAGCGCAGTGAAGGTCTTGCCGAGGCCGACGCTGTCGGCCAGGATGCAACCGCTGTAGGTTTCCAGCTTGTTGATGATGCCGGTAGCCGCATCCTTCTGGTAGTTGAAGAGCTTGTTCCAGATCAGCGTGTCCTGGTAGCCCGTGCGATCGTTGGGCAACACGTCTTCGTCGATGTCGTCGAGGAACTCGTTGAAGATGTTGTAGAGCATCAGGAAGTAGATGCTCTCGGGCGAGTTCTCCTGATAGACCGAGGCGATGTGCTCGCAGATCTGCGCAGTCACGTCCTCCAGTTTTTCGGAGTCGTTCCAGATCTGGTCGAACAGACTGAGGTAGGTGGCAGAAAAGGGGGCCTCGTCCATCTTGTTGACGAGGTTGGACACCGCATTGCCTTGCTGGTAGCCGAGATCGACAGCGGTGAAGCCGTGCAGAGGCATGTACGCCGTGTCGGTGCCGCCAGCCTGCACGCAGGCGAATTGCTGCATAGGCGCTTTGGTGCGGTTGCTGCGGAACGTGGCCTTGCGCCGTATCCAGTCGGCACATTCCTTGGCCACAGCCCGCTGGGTGAGCTTGTTGCGAAGCTGAATCTCGAACTCGCTGCCGTAGAGGCTGCGCTCGCGGTCGAGCTTGGGTATGTGGAACTCCTTGCGTTCCTTGCGAATTTTGTCGGTGACCTCGTTGGCCACAAAGGTAGGCGAGGTGAAGATGAAGTTCAGCTCGTCAATCTTTTCCAGCTCGGCCTTCAGCGCCTCGAAGGCGTACATCGAAAAGCACGAGGCTGCGATCTTCAGGCGCGCACCGGGCCTGAGGGTCTGCTTGAGATCGTCGCCCAGCAAGCGGCTGATGTTGTCGATCAGTTCCATCGTTTTCCCCTTACGCTCGCTTGATCCATTTCGCGCCTCGCCCCTTGCCCGTTGATTCGATCAACCCCTCTGATTTCATCGCCCGCAGCACTAGCCGCACCATGTCCCTGCTTACGCCCGGGCAGGCTTCTTCGATTTCGGAAATCGAAAACGGCAGAGTGCGTCCCAGAACTTCCGCACGCACCCGGTCGCCTTTGCTGCCACGGCCACGTTCGATGGTGCCGACACGTTCCTCGAACTCACGGTAGGCCCGTAGCAAGGCACCCCAGAAGTAGTCGAGCCAGGGCTTTACGTCGTGCTGCCCCTGGTGCCAGCCCTGCGAGCTGGCTTCCAGCGTCTCGTAATAACCTTCCTTAGTGTCTTCGAAGATGCGTTCCAAGCTGATGTAGCGACCCACGGCATAGTCGAAGTGGTAGAGCAGCAGCAGGGTCAACAAGCGGGACATGCGGCCGTTACCATCTGGGAACGGGTGAATGCACAGGAAGTCGAGCATCGCCAGTGGTGCCAACACCAGCGGGTCGGCCAGGTGCTGATCCAGCGCGGTGGCGTAGCGCCCGGTCAGATCGCCCATGGCCATCGGCGTGAGGTGCGCGGCGACTGGCTGGAAACGCAGACGCGAAGTGCCATCCGGGTGACGTTCGATGATGTCGTTATTGGTAGCCTTCCAGCGCCCGCCTGCCTGCGGCATATAGCGGTACAGCAGGGTGTGCAATTGCAGCACTACGCCCTCGCTGAAGGACATGTGCGCGGCCGATTCGTGGATCAGCGCCAGGGCGTCACGGTAGCCGGCGATCTCCTGTTCGGAACGGCTCTTTGGCGTTGCGTTGCGGATGACCAGAGACTTCAGCCGCGAGGGCGCTACGACAACGCCTTCCAGCCGGTTGGATGACTCGGTGGACTCCACCACCGCGATCTGGCGTAGCCCCTTTAGGGCTTCGGCCGACTGCGCAGCGTAGAGTTGCTGCTTACCCTGGTACTCGCCCAGTGTGCGCAACGTGGCGGCCTGGGTGCCGTCGAAGCGAAGCGCGGCGAGGTACTCGGGTGTGAGCGAGTGCATGGAAATGTAAGTCCAGGTTGTCTAAATGGGGTAATCATAGCCTTTAAATGGGGCATTGTCTCTAGAAATACCTCATTAAAGGTGTTTGATTACCCCATTTCATGAACGTAGGCCCGGTCGCGAGGGGTCGGCATGACCGACCAGGAAGGAAACGCATAAAAGGGTAATAATTTCACAATTACCCTATTTCCCCCATTGTTTACCCCATTTCCAGGCCCAACTCAGGGCGAAGGCAAACGGCAAGGGAACGGCCCTCAAGGGACAACGGCCCTATCCAGAAAAGGAAAAGGCCGTTCTGCCCACTCGCTGCTGCGATACCCGGCCAAACCGTCTCTATGATGTGCCGCTGCCCTCCGCAGCACTCAGATAGTCCGCCCAGTCCTGCAACAGCGTCCTTCTCTGATCCAGCAGCAGCGCCTTGTTGTACGTCGCCCGCACCTTGTTGCTTTCCACGTGTGCAAGTTGCCGTTCAATTGCATCAGGCCGATATCCGTTCTCATTGGCCCAGGTCGAAAAGGTCGTCCGCCAGCAATGCGGTGTCGTGCCCCGGCCCAGGTTCATGTCGCGCATCGCGTAGGTAAGCCGATTTGGCGTGGTGAATCCCTTGCCGCTCCGGTGTGGGAATAGATAGCGCCCACCACTTGTGATGCGCTGCAAGTCTTTCAGTACCGCTATGGCCTGCGTGGACAATGGGCTGACATGGTCACGCCGCGCTTTCATCTTCGCCGCAGGCCGACGCCACAGCGCATCCTCAAAGTCGAACTCGTCCCACTCGGCATCCGCCGCTTCCCCTGGACGGCAGGCGGTCAGCGCAATCAGCCGCAGACACAAAGAGGTTTCCGGATAGCCCCTGTAGCCGCGCAACTCCTGATAGAACTTCTGGATTTGCTCTCGCGTCATCGCCGCCTTGCTCTCGCTGAACGGCACGCGCAGCAGCCCGCGCAGGCTGGGAATTGGATTTGCCTCGACCAGCCCCCGCACGACCGCGAACTCGAAGATGGCCGACAGATCGCCTTTGACGTGAATCGCCGCCCAGGCTCCGTGGGACTTGCATTCCTCCAGCAGCGGACGAATCTGCTTGACGCCAATGTCGCTCATCGGCATCCCGTCGAACTTGGGTGACAGGTACTTCCTGATGCGTGACTCTTTCGTCCGGTAAGAACTGAGCGCAAAGACTGGCTTGATCTCGGCCAAGTAAGCCTGCGCCACCTTGGCAAAAGAGCTTTCACGAGCGCGTTTGCGTTCCTCCAGCACTTCCAGGTTGCGCTGCTTGACCTGCTGCCGTTCATGGGCAGGATGGATGCCTTGCTTGACGAGGGTTCGCGCTTTCTCGCGAGCTGCGCGCGCCTCCGCAAGGCTTACTTGAGGAAAACCGCCGATAGCAAAGAGGTTCTCCTTGCCTTGCAGGCGGTACTTCCACCGCCAGAGCTTGCCGCCGGTGGGCTTGACCAGCAGGAACAGGCCCCCGCCGTCTGAAAGTTTCCAATCTCGATCAGTCGATTTGGCCGACCTGACCTTGAGGTCGGTGAGTAGGTTTTCGGGCATCGTTGGACTCCACTGCGGGGAAAAGTACCCCCACGGTTGAACACGAGTACCCCCAACGCTACCCCCGAATTTCCTGGACCTCGATGAACAATAGGAACGCTCAGTAGACCGTATTGTTTACGCAACCCATTGATTTCAAATGGGCCAACCTGTCCACCAAGCGCTACTGAGCGCCACCGAGATCCAGCAAAAATCGTCAGACGTTGAACAGGAAGTTCATCACGTCGCCGTCCTTGACGACGTATTCCTTGCCTTCGGCGCGCATCTTGCCGGCGTCCTTGGCGCCCTGCTCGCCCTGGTACTGGATGAAGTCGTCGAAGGCGATGGTCTGGGCGCGGATGAAGCCGCGCTCGAAGTCGCCGTGGATCACGCCGGCCGCCTGCGGCGCGGTGTCGCCGATGTGGATGGTCCAGGCGCGCACTTCCTTGACGCCGGCGGTGAAGTAGGTTTGCAGCCCCAGCAGGCGGAAGGCGGCGCGGATCAGGCGGGCGAGGCCCGGCTCGCTCTGGCCCATCTCGGCCAGGAACAGCGCCTTGTCCTCCTCCCCCATGTCGGCCATGTCGGCTTCCATCTTGGCGCAGATGGCCACCACGGGGGCGTTCTGGCGGGCCGCGTATTCGGTCAGGCGATCCAGCAGCGGGTTGTTCTCGAACCCGTCCTCCGACACGTTACCGACGAACATCGCCGGCTTGGCAGTGATCAGGCACAGGGACTTGAGCAGCGCCTGGTCTTCCTTCGACAGCGCCAGGGTGCGCACCGGCCGGCCCTCGTTCAGCGCCGCCTGCACCGGCCCCAGCAGCTTGAGCATGGCGGCGGCTTCCTTGTCGTTGCCGCTCTTGGCGGCCTTGGTGTAGCGCTGCACGGCCTTGTCGACGGTGCCCAGGTCGGCCAGGCACAGCTCGGTCTGGATGACCTCGATGTCGGAGATCGGGTCGACCTTGCCGGCCACGTGCACCACGTTCTCGTCCTCGAAGCAGCGCACCACGTTGACGATGGCATCGGTCTCGCGGATGTGGGCCAGGAACTGGTTGCCCAGGCCCTCGCCCTGGCTGGCACCGGCCACCAGGCCGGCAATGTCGACGAATTCGACGATGGCCGGCAGCACGCGCTCGGGCTTGACGATGGCGGCCAGCTGCGCCAGCCGCGGGTCGGGCACCTCGACCACGCCGGTGTTGGGCTCGATGGTGCAGAAGGGGTAGTTCTCGGCCGCGATGCCGGCCTTGGTCAGGGCGTTGAAGAGCGTGGACTTGCCCACGTTGGGCAGGCCCACGATGCCGCATTGCAGGCTCATGGGGAATTCTCTGTGTCAGTCGGGGGAAGCGCCCGATTGTACCGGCGCGGCCGCCTGGCCGCCGGCCCCAGCCCATGGGTCAAATCGGGCTGCGGCGCTTTTCTGGCGAGCGCCAGCAGCTATCAAAACAGAAGCGATGGATATCTCAGTCGAATCGCCATTCGGCCGCCACCGCATCACCCACGCGCAGCGTGGCGCCGGCGCCCTGCACGATGACGCAGTTCATGCCGAAGGTGACGGCGCCGTCCAGCACCGGGTTGGCGCGGTAGGCCGACAGCGTGGCCAGCACCTCGGGGCCGACCTCGGCGCTGACCGGATCGACGTTGGGGATGGGGCAGCGCGCGCAGGGCTTGACCGGGCGCAGCACCACCAGCTGGCCTTCGGCGGTGGTGATGCGCAGCTCGGCCAGCCGGTCCTCGTCCTGCGCCGCCACGCCGTCCAGCACCAGGTTGGGCCGAAAGCGCTCCATGCCCACCGCCGCGTGGCCGGCGGCGCCCAGGCGGGCGTTCAGCTCGTCCAGCGAGGCGCGGCTGGCCAGCAGCAGCGGAAAGCCGTCGACGAACTCGATCGGCGCCCGCAGCTCGCCGGTCCAGCGCGGGCTGGCTAGGCGCGTTGCCTCGGGGTCGAAGCGCACCAGCCGCAGGCCGGGCCGGCCCAGAAAGTCGCTGAACCACTGGGCCGCCACGTCGCCCATGTCCCAGGCGGCCAGCTCGTCGCCCCACACCTGCACGCGGGTGGGCGACTCGACCTGATCGACGCCCAGGTGCAGCGCCAGCATGCCGGGGGCACGCAGCACCACGTCCTGCGTGCGGATCCGCGGGCGCACCAGCGCCATGCGCGGCAGCTCGCGCTGGGTAACGAAGCGGCCCGCGGCGTCCACCACCATCCAGGCGCGGTCCAGGTCCAGCCCGGTGTCCATCAGCAGTGCCTCGCGCACCGCCACGCCGGCGCAGGACTTGACGGGGTGGACGTACAGGGCGGACAGCGTGGCGTGCAGATCGGCGGCGGACATGGGAGGGGGCGCGGCAAAGCGCGCCATTGTGCGGCATCGGCCGCCCGGGCCGCGCGGGGTCGGCCCCTACAATCGCCCGCATGCCCGTTTCCCATGACGTCTGCATCCGCGGCGCCGGCATTGTTGGCCGTTCGCTGGCGCTGCTGCTGGCGCGCGAGCGCCTGCGCGTGGCCCTGGTGGCGCCGCCGCCGGCCGACGCGCCGCGCCCCGCCGACGTGCGCGCCTACGCCCTCAGCCCCGCCGCGCGCACCCTGCTGGAGTCCCTGCGCTGCTGGCCCGACGAGCGCGCCGCCACCCCGGTGCTGGACATGCAGGTGTTCGGCGACCAGGGCAGCCAGGTGCGCTTTTCGGCCGCCGAACAAGGCGTGCCGGCCCTCAACTGGATCGTCGACGTGCCGGCGCTGGAGCAGCGGCTGGCCGAGGCCGTGCGCTACCAGAGCGGCATCGAACTGCTCGACGCCCCCGTCGCCGCGCCGCTGACCGTGGTGTGCGAAGGCCGCGCCAGCCGCACCCGCGCCGAGCTGGGCGTGGACTGGCAGGTCACGCCCTACCCGCAGCAGGCCATCGCCACCCGGCTGGACTGCGAACGCCCGCACGGCCAGGTGGCGCGCCAGTGGTTCACGCCCGAGGGCGAGATCCTGGCCTTTTTGCCGCTGGACGGCGCGCAGGGCCGGCAGGTGGCGGTGGTCTGGTCGGTGCGGAGCGAGCGCCTGGCCGAGCTGCTGGCGCTGGACGACGGCGCCTTTGCCGCCCGCCTGCACGACATCAGCGGCGGCGCCCTGGGCGCGCTGCACCTGGGCAGCCCGCGCGCGCACTGGCCACTGCTGCTAGGGCGCGCCACGCGCTGGGTCGGCGCCCTGCCGGGGCGGCCGGGCGAAAGCTTCGCGCTGGCCGGCGACGCCGCCCACGCCATGCACCCGCTGGCCGGCCAGGGCCTGAACGTGGGCCTGGGCGACGTGGCCGAGCTGGCGCGCCAGCTGGCCGCGCGCGAAAGCTGGCGTTCGCCGGGCGACCTGAAGCTGCTGCGCCGCTACGAACGCGCCCGCCAGGCCGACTGGTTGCGCATGAGCCTGGCCACCGACGCCTTGCAGCAGCTGTTCAGCCGCCCCGAGGCCGCCGCCACCGCGCTGCGCCACTGGGGCATGGCCGCGTTCGAGCAGAGCGGGCCGATCAAGCGCCGCATCGCCCGCCTGGCGATGGGAACTGGCTGAGCGTCCACGGCTCTGACCGTGGCACCCCTTTTCATCCGCTTTTTTTTCGACATGACACCCATTGCCCTTCTGCGCCCTGCCCTGGCGGCGCTGTGCCTGGCGCTGCCGCTGGCTGGCGCCGCACAAGAATCGACCATCCGCAAGAACCTGGGCGAGCGCGTCCCAGCCCTGAGCCAGATCGACGAAATCAGCAAGACCGCGATGCCCGGCCTGTTCGAGGTGCGCGTGGGCACCGACGTGCTCTACACCGACGCCGAAGGCAACTTTCTGCTGCACGGCAACCTGCTGGACACGCGCAACGGCCGCAACCTGACCGAGGAGCGCATGGACAAGCTGCTGGCGGTCGACTTCAAGACGCTGAACCTGAAGCACGCCATCACCATGGTGCGCGGCAACGGCAAGCGCAAGCTGGCGGTGTTCGAGGACCCCAACTGCGGCTACTGCAAGCGCTTTGAAAAAGACCTGCAGAAGATCGACAACGTCACCGTGCACCTGTTCCTGATCCCGATCCTGGGCGAAGACTCGGTCACCAAGTCGCGCCAGATCTGGTGCGCCGCCGACAAGGCCAAGAGCTGGAACGACTGGATGCTGCGCGACGTCGCCCCCAAGGGCAACGCCATCTGCAACACCGAGGCGCTGACCGTCAACCTGGACTTCGCCACCAGGCACCGCATCACCGGCACGCCCACGCTGATCTTCGAAGACGGCTCGCGCGTGCCCGGCGCCATTGGCGCGGCGCAGGTCGAAGAGCGCCTGGCCAAGCGCTGACCGGCCGAGCCCGCCGTGCCGCGCCGCGCCGCCGCCACCGCGCCCACGCCGGCGCCCGTGCGCCACGAGGTGCGCATCGCCAGCCTGCACGGCCACCGCTACGCCGTGCGCCTGCGCATCGAGCGGCCGGCCGCCACGCAGCGCGTGTCGCTGCCGGCCTGGATCCCGGGCAGCTACCTGATCCGCGAATTCGCCCGCCACCTGCTGCCCATCACCGCCAGCCAGGGCCGCGCCGCGCGCGCCTGCCGCCAGATCGACAAGAGCAGCTGGGACATCGACTGCGACCCGCGCCGGCCGCTGGAGCTGCGCTACGAGGTGTACGCCTTCGACACCTCGGTGCGCACCGCCTGGCTGGACGGCGAGCGGGGCTTCTTCAACGGCACCAGCCTGCTGCTGCGCGTGCACGGGCAGGAACAGGCGGCGCACGAACTCACCGTGCACGCCCCGCCGCAGCGGCGCGACTGGCAGCTGGCCACCGCCATGACGCCGGTGCAGGTCGACGCGCGCGGCTTTGGCCGCTACCGCGCCGACGACTACGACGAGCTGGTCGACCACCCGGTCGAGCTGGGCACGTTCTGGAGCGGCCACTTCAAGGCCGGCGGCGTGCCGCACCGCTTCGTGGTGGCGGGCGCGCCAGCCGCCTTCGACGGCGAGCGCCTGCTGCGCGACACGCAAAAGATCTGCGAAACCGCCATCCGCCTGTGGCACGGCGCCAAGGCGCCGCCGCACCGGCGCTACCTGTTCATGCTCAACGCCGTGGGCGACGGCTACGGCGGCCTGGAGCACCGCGCCAGCACCGCCCTGATCTGCGGCCGCCACGAGCTGCCGCGCCACGACTCGCCCGCCAGCGCGGCACAGGTGGGCGACGGCTACGTCACCCTGCTGGGCCTGATCAGCCACGAGTACTTCCACGCCTGGAACGTCAAGCGCCTGAAGCCGGCCGAATTCGCCCCCTACGACTTCACGCGCGAGAACTACACCCGCCTGCTGTGGTTCTTCGAGGGCTTCACCAGCTACTACGACGACCTGCTGCTGCGCCGCGCCGGCCTGCTGGACGACGCCGCCTATCTGAAGCTGCTGACCAAGACCATCAACCAGGTGCAGCAGGCGCCGGGCCGCCACGTGCAGTCGGTGGCGCAGGCCAGCTTCGACGCCTGGGTGCGCTACTACCGGCCGGACGAGAACACCCCCAACAGCACCATCAGCTACTACACCAAGGGCGCGCTGGTGGCGCTGTGCTTCGACCTGACGCTGCGCCGCGAAGGCCGCGCCACGCTCGACGACGTGATGCGGGCTGTGTGGCAGCGCTGCCGCGGCGGCCCCATGACCGAGACCGACTTCGCCGACACCCTGGCCCAGCTCGGCGGGCGCCGCTTCGACGCCGAAATCGCCGCCTGGGTGCACGGCACCGACGAGCTGCCGCTGCGCCCGCTGCTGCAGGCGCAGGGCGTGCAGGTGCTGGACGAGCCCTCGCAACTGGCGCAGACACTGGGCCTGCGCGTGGACGACGGCCCTGGCGTCCGCATCAAGGTGGTGCTCGACGGCAGCCCCGCCGCCGCCGCCGGCCTGGCCGCGGGTGACGAATGGCTGGGCGTCGAGCTGCCGGCGCCGACGCCGCGCGGCGCCGCCAGCGGCTGGCGCCTGAACCAGCTGGACGATCTGCCGCTGTACGCCGGCCGCGCGCGCCAGCTCGTCGCCCTGGTGGCGCGCGACCAGCGCCTGCTGCGCCTGCCGCTGGCCCTGCCGGACAAATCCACCACCTGGCGGCTGGCGCCGCCGGGCAAGGCCGACGCCGCCGCGTCGTGGCCCGGCCGCTGAGCATCCACCCCGGCCGGCGCGCCCTGCTGGCCACCACCGCGCTGGTGCTGCTGCTGCACGCGCTGGCCCTGGCGCTGCTGGGCCAGCTGCTGCGCCCGCCCAGCATCTTGCGCAACGTGGCGCCGCCCTTCTACACCCGCACGATCACGCCCGAAGCCCCCGCGGCAGCGGTAGTGGCGCAGCGCGCGCCCGCGCCTGCTGTTTCCAAGACAAAACGGCCTGTAGCGCGCATCCAGCGTGCGCCAGCAGCTCCTGAAACAGAAGCAAACCAGGCCACGGCGCCATCGCCCGCGGCCTCCGGCGCCGAGGCCGCCGACGCAGCGCTGGCCGCCGGCGCCCCCGAAGCGCCGGCATCCGCCGCCTCCGCCGCGCTGGCCCAGCAGGAGCTGCCCGACAGCGCCACCCCCCCAGCGCCAGACAGCGCCGCCGCCACGCCCCCGGCCACCGCCGCCAGCGCCGCCGAGCCCGCCTTCCTGGCCCAGTGGCCCGGCGACACCCGCCTGCGCTACACCCTGGGCGGCAACTACCGCGGCGAGCTGCACGGCGACGCCCGCGTGCTGTGGCAGCGCGAGGGCACGCGCTACCACACGGCGGTGCAGCTCGACGTCGGCCTGCTGCTGTCCATGAGCCTGACCAGCCAGGGCCAGATCACCGCCGCCGGCCTGCAACCGGCCGTGTTCGAGGAGCAGGTGCGCCAGCGCCGCCGTGGCGTGCGCCTGGACGAGGACGTGCGGCTCAACAACGGCGAGCGGCTGCCACGCCCGGCCGGCGTGCAGGACGCCGCCAGCCAGTTCGTCGAACTCGGCCACCGCCTGGCCACCGGCCAGATCAGCGCCCAGCCCGGCAGCGCCATCACCCTGTGGCTGGCGCGCCCGGGCGGCGTGGACGAATGGACTTACGACGTGGTGGGCGAAGACACCCTGCACCTGCCGCGCCTGGGCGCCGTGCGCGCCCTGCACTTCAAGCCGCGCCCCCTGGCCAAGCCACGCGGGCCGATTCAAGCAGAGATCTGGTTCGCCCCCACGCTGCAATACCTGCCGGTGCGCATCCGCATCACCCAGGGCGCCGACAGCTACATGGACCTGCTGGTGGAGACCATCGAGCAGCGCTGATGCTCTTGATTTTATAGCTACCGGCGCACGTTGCACGGGCGCCAGAGCCTGGAATGACTTGGAAAACCCAGCGCCGCCCGCGACCCGCCGCGCGGCGGCCGCTCACTTGGGCCGCAGGTCCACCACGCGGCGCGCCTTGCCCACGCTGCGCTCGATGCCGCCCTCCGGTTTGAGCTCGATCTGCACGCTGCTGCCGACGTAGATCTTGATTTCGTGCTGCAGCAGCTTGGCGGCGGCGCGGGCGTCGATGTGCTGCGGGTCGAGGCCGGGTGCCACCTCGACCTGCACCTTCAGCTCGTCCAGCGGGCCGTCGCGCGTCAGCACGCACTGGTAGTTGGGCGACAGCTCGGGGCGCTTCAAGATCAGCTCCTCGATCTGCGTGGGGAAGACGTTGACGCCGCGGATGATCATCATGTCGTCGGTGCGGCCGGTGATCTTCTGCATGCGGCGCATGGTGCGCGCGGTGCCGGGCAGCAGGCGCGTCAAATCGCGCGTGCGGTAGCGGATGATGGGCAGCGCCTCTTTCGTCAGGCTGGTGAACACCAATTCGCCCTCCTGCCCGTCGGGCAGCACGGCGCCGGTCTCGGGGTCGATGATCTCGGGGTAGAAGTGGTCTTCCCAGATGGTGGGGCCGTCCTTGGTCTCGACGCATTCGTTGGCCACGCCGGGGCCCATGACCTCGGACAGGCCGTAGATGTCGACGGCGTCGATGGCCATGCGCTTTTCGATCGCCTGGCGCATCTCGTTGGTCCAGGGTTCGGCGCCGAAGATGCCCACGCGCAGCGACAGCGCCTTGGGGTCCAGCCCCATCTGTTCGACCTGCTCGCAGATCGCCAGCATGTAGCTGGGGGTGACGGTGATCAGGTCGGGCTTGAAGTCCAGAATGAGCTGGATCTGCTTTTCGGTCTGGCCGCCGCCGAACGGCACCACCGTCAGGCCCAGGCGCTCGGCCCCATAGTGCGCGCCCATGCCGCCGGTGAACAGGCCGTAGCCATAGCTCTGGTGCAGCATGTCGCCCGGCCGCGCGCCGGCGGCGCGCAGCGAGCGCGCCACCACGTCGGCCCAGGTGTCGATGTCCTTGCGCGTGTAGCCCACCACGGTGGGCTTGCCGGTGGTGCCACTGCTGGCGTGGATGCGCACGATCTGATCGCGCTGCACGGCGAACATGCCGAAGGGGTAGTGGTCGCGCAGATCCTGCTTGGTGGTGAAGGGGAATCTGGCCAGGTCTTCCAGGCGCTGGCAGTCGTCCGGGTGCACGCCGGCGGCGTCGAACTTGGCCTTGTAGACCGGCGAGTGGGCGTAGGCGTGGGCCAGCGTGGCCTTCAGGCGGCCCAGTTGCAGCGCGCGCAGCTCGTCGATGCTGGCTTTTTCGATCGGCTCCAGCGGAAAGGTCTTGGTGGTGGTGTTCATGCACCGCTCTCCTGGCTCGGGGGTTCGTCAGGCAGCACGTGGCCCTTGATCTGCGCGCTCTTGCCGCGAAACAGCGCCACGGTGTCGCCTCGCTGGTTGGTCACGCGCATGTCGTACACGCCGTGGCGGCCGCTTTGCACCTGCTCGACGCCCTCGCAGGTGAGCACGTCACCCAGCTGCGCGGGCTTGAGAAACTCGATGCCGCAGCCGGCCGCCACGGTGTTGTGGTTGCGGCTGTTGCAGGCAAAGGCAAAGGTCGAGTCGGCCAGCGTGAAGATGAAGCCGCCGTGGCAGATCTGGTGGCCGTTCAGGTGCAGCGGCCGCACCGTCATGCGCATGACGGCGCGGCCGGGTTCGCAGGCGAGCAGCTGCATGCCCATGGTCTCGCGCGAGGCGCGGTCGGCGGCGAACATGGCCTCGCCCACGCGGCGCGCCAGCGCCTGTGCGGCTTGTGCATGGCTCATGCTCACTCGCCCCTGAACTGCGCAGGGCGCTTTTGCAGGAAGGCCGTCACGCCCTCGATGTAGTCGTGCGTGAAGCCCAGGCGCGACTGCACGTCGCGCTCCAGGTCCAGCTGCTCGTCCAGGCTGTGGGTGTGGGCACCGCGCAGCAGGTGGCGCGTGGCCACCAGCGCCTTGGTGGGCATGGCGGCCAGGCGCTGGGCCAGGGCCCTGGCGGCGGCCAGGGCGTCGTCCTGCACGTCCCAGATCATGCCCATGGCCTTGGCGTCCTGCGCGCTCAGCTTGTCGCCGGTCAGGCACAGCGCCATGGCGCGCGCCAACCCGATGCGCTGCGGCAGCAGCCAGGTGCCGCCGCTGTCGGGCACCAGGCCGATCTTGCTGAAGGCCTGGATGAAACTGGCGCCCGGCGCAGCGATGGTGACATCGCAGGCCATGGCCACCGACGCGCCCGCGCCAGCCGCCACGCCGTTGACCGCGCACACCGTGGGCACGCCCAGGTTGACCAGGCGCCGCGTGGTGGGATTGAAGGCCTGCTCGATCACCGGGCCGGGGTCGGCGCGGTGCATCAGGTCGGCGCCGTCGCGAAAGTCGAACTCCGACAGGTCGGCGCCGGCGCAGAACGCGCGGCCGGCACCAGTCAGCACCAGCGCGCGGATGGCGCGGTTGGCCTGCACGCGGTCGAGCGCGGCCCACAGATCGCGGTGCATCTGGCGCGTGAAGCTGTTGAGCGAGGCGGGACGGTTGAGCGTGAGGACGGCGATCGCGCCGTCTTCCTCGTAGAGCACCGACGGCTCCGCGGGTGATGTCATGGCTTGTCTCCTTGGTGCGCGAATTTACCATTGGCCGACTGCCCGGTCGGCTAACCGGCGGGCCGCGCCGGCCGGTGGTTATAGTGCCATTTGCACGCATTCACACCACCCGATCAGGAGAACCCATGACCTACGAACTCATCACCACGCGCGTTGAGGGCGGCCAGGTGGGCGTCATCACGCTCAACCGGCCCAAGCAGCTGAACGCGCTCAACAGCCAGCTGATGGTCGAGCTGGGCCAGGCGCTGAAGGCCTTCGATGCCGACCCGGCCATCGGCTGCATGGTCATCACCGGCAGCGAGAAATCGTTTGCCGCCGGCGCCGACATCGGCGCCATGGCCAGCTACAGCTTCGCCGACGTCTACCGCGACGACTACATCACGCGCGACTGGGAAACCATCCGCTCCATCCGCAAGCCGGTGATCGCCGCCGTGAGCGGCTTTGCCCTGGGCGGCGGCTGCGAGCTGGCCATGATGTGCGACTTCATCATCGCCGCCGACAACGCCAAGTTTGGCCAGCCCGAGATCAAGCTGGGCGTCATTCCCGGCGCCGGCGGCACGCAGCGGCTGCCGCGCGCGGTGGGCAAGTCCAAGGCCATGGACATGGTGCTGACGGCGCGCATGATGGACGCCACCGAGGCCGAGCGCGCCGGCCTGGTCAGCCGCGTGGTGCCGCTGGACAAGCTGATGGAGGAAACCCTGGCCGCGGCGCTGACCATTTGCAGCTTTGGCCAGCTGGCGGTGATGGCGGCCAAGGAATCGGTCAACCGCGCCTTCGAAGGCACGCTGGCCGACGGCGTGATGTTCGAGCGCCGCCTGTTCCACGGCCTGTTCGCCACACAGGACCAGAAGGAAGGCATGGACGCCTTCGTCAACAAGCGCGCGCCGGCGTTCAAGCACCAGTGACCGCGGGCCATGGCCTGCAAAGGCCCTATAATGCGCGTTTGCCGGTGGTATAGCTCAGACGGTTAGAGCGTGGGATTCATAACCCCAAGGTCGGTGGTTCGATTCCACCTACCACCACCAGACCCAAGGGCCCGGATGACCTCCGGGCCCTTTTTTTGCGTCTGCAAGTACGTGGCCCCGCGCGTGCTGCCCCGCACCTCCTCAGCGACGCACCCCGATACAATGCCCGCTCCCCGCGCCGCCGTAGTTCAATGGATAGAACGAGCGCCTCCTAAGCGCTAGATACAGGTTCGATTCCTGTCGGTGGTGCCACCGTCCCGTGCCAGGTCGCCGCCGCCCGCCGCCCACGTCCGTGCCCGCCTACACCTTCGAAGCCCTGCAAGCCGACGGCAAGTCCCGCAAGGGGGTGATCGAGGCCGACACCGTCCGTGCCGCGCGCGCACTGCTGCGCACGCAGGCCCTGGTGCCGCTGTCGGTGGAGCCGGTGACGGGCAGCGGCGGCTCGGTGCTGACGCGCCCCATCGGCGGCGCGCGCGCCTTCAACAGCGCCCAGCTGGCCATCTGGACGCGCCAGCTGGCCGGCCTGGTCAGCTCGGGCCTGCCACTGGAGCGGGCACTCACCGCGCTGGTGGACGAGGCCGAGCACGAGCGCCAGCGCCACCTGATCGCCGCGCTGCGCGCCGAGGTCAATGCCGGCGCGCCGCTGGCCGGCGCCATGGCGCAGCACCCGCGCGACTTCTCGCCCGTGTACACCGCCGTCGTCGCGGCCGGCGAACAGGGCGGCCACCTGGGCGCCGTGCTGGAGCGCCTGGCCGACGACCTGGAAGAGCGCCAGACGCTCAAGGCCCGGCTGATCGGCGCGGCGCTGTACCCGGCCATCGTCACGGTAGTGGCCATCGTCATCGTCATCTTCCTGGTCAGCTACGTGGTGCCGCAGGTGGCCACGGTGTTTGCCGGCAGCAAGCAGGCACTGCCGACGCTCACGGTGCTCATGCTGGCGGTCAGCCAGCTGGTGCGTGCCTGGGGCTGGTGGTTGCTGGGAACTATTGTTTTGATAGCTGTTGGCGCACGCCTGGCCTTGCGAAACAACAGATTGAGGCAGAAATTCGATGCCCTGTGGCTGCGCCTGCCCCTGGTCGGGCGGCTGTCCCGCGGCTACAACGCCGCCCGCTTTGGCGCCACGCTGGCCATGCTGGCCGGCGCCGGCGTGCCGATCCTGCGCGCGCTGCAGGCCGCGGGCCAGACCCTGAACAACACCGCCATGCGCGCCGACGCCGAGGACGCGCTGGTGATGGTGCGCGAAGGCGCGCCGCTGGCCGCCGCGCTGGCGCAGAAAAAGCGCTTTCCCGGCCTGCTGGCGATGTTCGCCCGGCTGGGCGAGCAGACCGGGCAGCTGCCCATGATGCTGCAGCGCGCCAGCACCCAGCTGTCGGCCGAGGTGCAACGCCGCGCCCTGCAGCTGGCCACCGTGCTGGAGCCGCTGCTGATCGTCGCCATGGGCGTGGTGGTGCTGCTGATCGTGCTGGCGGTGATGCTGCCGATCATCCAGTTGAACCAGTGGGTGAAATGATCCCCCCTGAGCCGCTGCGCGGCTTCCCCCCAGGGGGACAACGCCAGTGGCCAGGGAAACCCCGGCCACGGCGTTCGCTGGCATGGCCTGCTCCGCGGCCACTTGAAGTTTCTTGGCCAATTGGCCTTTACCGCTTGCCCATCAAGCGCAAGCAGCTATCATTTTGATATGTCTCCCACCCTCGACGACAAGCTCGTGGTCGCCATCTCCTCGCGCGCGCTGTTCGATCTGGAAGAGGAAAACCGCCTGTTCGAAAGCGGCGACCCCGAGGGCTACATGCGCGTGCAGCTGGAGCGGCTGGACCTGCCGGCGCGCCCCGGCATCGCGCACGCCATGGTGCGCAAGCTGCTGCGCTTCAATGAAGACGGCGTCGAGCGCGTCGAGGTGGTCATCCTGTCGCGCAACGACCCGGTCAGCGGCATGCGCATCTTCAACTCGGGCGCGGCGCAGGCGCTGCGGCTGGAGCGCGGCGTGTTCACCCAAGGGCGCCCGCCCTTTGCCTACCTGCGGCCGCTGCAGGCCGACATCTTCCTGTCGGCCAACGCCGACGACGTGCGCGAGGCGCTGGCCGCCGGCTTTCCGGCCGCGCATGTGATGGTCGACGCCGCCCCGGCCGGCGACCGCTACCCCGACGAGGTGCGCATCGCCTTCGACGGCGACGCCGTGCTGTTCTCCGACGAGGCCGAGCAGGTGTTCCAGAAGAAGGGGCTGGCGGCGTTCCAGAAGCACGAGCAGCGCAAGGCCGACGAGCCGCTGCCCGACGGCCCCTTCAAGCCCTTTCTGGTGGCGCTGCACCGGCTGCAGCAGGCCGGCGTGCCGCACATGCGCATCCGCACCGCCCTGGTCACCGCGCGTGGCGCGCCGGCGCACCGCCGCGCCATCCAGACCCTGATGCGCTGGAACATCCGGGTCGACGAAGCCATGTTCCTGGGCGGCCTGCCCAAAGGCGAGTTCCTGCGCGAGTTCGAACCCGATTTCTTCTTCGACGACCAGAGCGGACACATCGCCCACGCCGCCCGGCATGTACCGGCCGGCCATGTGGCGGCGGGCGTGACCAATGCCACGGCGCCGGCGGAAACTTCGCGCCGCCGCCAGGACTCCAAGCCCCGATGAACACGTCGCGCTGGTTTCTATCCCTGATGCTCGCCCTGCCCTTGGGCAGTGCCCCGGCGCTGGCGCAAAAGGCCGCCGCGGCGGCCACCACGCCAAGCACGGCCAAGGCGCCCGGCAAGGGCGAGGCGCAGGCGCTGAAAATCTTTCGCATGCTCGACGCCGATGGCGACGGCCGCATCTCGCGCCAGGAGGCGCAGGTGGGCTTTCGCCTCAAGCCCTCGCTGGCCGAGGATTTTCGCCAGGCCGACCTGAACGGCGACGGCTACCTGACCGAGCAGGAAATCCGCGGTGTGGCCGAACGCCGCCGTGCCGAGCGGCAGGAGCGCCGGCGCCAGGAACAGGCGCTGGCCGCGCGCCCGGCCAACGCCCGCGCCGCCAAGCCGTAGCGCGCCGCCCCCGATCGATGTTCAGGCGCCGCCCGCAGGCCCCAGCCTGGCGCCGCGCCCGGCCTCACTGCGCCGCCGACGACTCCATCTGGCTCAGCAGCGCGCCCAGCCACGGCTGCACGAACTGCCCGGCCAGCAGCCCGACCATGCCGGCGGCGGCGATCAGCAGCATGGACAGGGCCAGCTGCCGGATCAGCGCGCCGCTGCGCGAGCGCAGCACGAAGGACAGGCTGAACACGATGCTGGTGAACGAGGCCAGCACCGCCCCCACGCCCGCCGTGCCCGGCGGGATGCCGCCCTGCGCCGCCAGCGACGCCGCCGCGGCCACCGAGCTGGCGCTGGACAGCAGGCCGCCGACGATGCTGACGAAGTAGAAGCCCGCGTCGCCAAACTGCCGCTGCGTCAGCGCGCCCAGCGCATGCAGCAGCAGGAAGATGGCCCCGTACTTGAGCGCCTGCGGCAGCGAGAACGGCATGTCCAGATGGATCTCGGGCGCCACGCCCGCCCCCGCCAGCCGGCCGCGCCGCAGGCTGACGCCCACCAGCAGCGCGCTGGCCCCCATCATCAACATGAAGGCGGAAAACGCGCTCACCAGCGCCTCGGGCGCCAGGATCAGCAGCAGCGTGGCGTTGCGCGCGATCATGGCCACCATCGCCAGCATGATGCCGCGGTAGGCCGTGCCGACGTAGGCCAGCCCCACCTCGCGCACGCGCTCGACCAGCTCGATGACGGTGAAGTTGCTGTTGATCAGGCCGCCGAAGAAGCCCGACAGCTCGGTGCCGCGCGTGCCGTACATCTTCCACAGCACGTAGTTGAAGAAGCCGATGCCGGCGATCAGGATCACCGCCACCCAGGCCGTGCGCGGCTCGATCAGGCCCCAGGGTCCCACGGCGCCCTGCGGCAGCGCCGGATAGATCACGATGGCCAGCACCGCCAGCAGGATGGCCGAGCGGATCTCGCCCTCCGACACGCCCATGGAGAAGTCGGCCAGGCGCTCCTTCCAGGCCAGCAACGCGGTGGCGATCACCATCACCGCCGCCGGCGCGATGGTGTGGCCGCGCCCGCACAGGATGCCGGCCATGCCGGTGACCAGCATCGCGGTCGAGGTGGTCAGCTCGGTGCCCTGGCCCGCGCGCAGCGATGAAATGTTGAGGATCAGCACCAGCAGGCCGGTGAGCGCCAGCGTGGCCAGCCCGTAACCGTTGCCCAGCGCGCCGCCCATGGTGCCCAGCAGGCCGATGAAGCCGAAGGTGCGCAGGCCGGCCTCCTTGCCGCGGCGCTCGCGCTCCAGTCCGATCAGCAGGCCCAGGGCCAGCCCGAGCGCCAGACGCATGAGGATTTGGGTATAGGGCCAGGCACTGACGGGCAGCAGGTTGTCGGTTTCGGACATCGGGGCGATCTTGCCGCATGGCGGGGGGCGGCGCAACACGAGCATGTCACGCCCGCACGGCCTTCGTGCCGGGTCTTCAGCCTCGCCTCAGTCTGGCGCCCGGGCTGCGGCTAGCATGGGCACTCCCCTTCCACCTTTTCCAGCCACCATGCGCCTGCCGGACAGCCTTGCCCGTTTTCACAGCTTCCTGCGCCAGGTGGCGCGCCTGTCGGCGCCGTATTTCAGCGCGTCGGACGAACGCTGGCGCGCGCGTGGCCTGCTGGCGGCCATCGTGGCGCTGAACCTGGGCGCGGTGTACATGCTGGTGCAGATCAACGAATGGAACCGCGTGTTCTACGACGCGCTGCAGAACAAGGACGCCGCCGTGTTCTGGCGGCAGCTGGGGCGCTTCACGCTGCTGGCGATGGTGTTCATCGTCATCGCCGTCTACCGCTTCTACCTGACGCAGCTGCTGCAGCTGCGCTGGCGTGCCTGGATGACGCGCGAGCTGATGGGCCGCTGGCTGCACGGCCAGGCCTTCTACCGCATGGAGCTGGCGCGCTACGCCGGCGCGGCCGAGCCCACCACCAGCGCCACCGGACTGCCGCATCCGGGCCAGCGCGAGCCGGACAACCCCGACCAGCGCCTGCAGGAAGACGTCAACCTGTTCACCGCGCAGACGGTGGGCCTGTCGATGGGCTTTCTGAACGCCGTGGTCACGCTGGCCAGCTTCGTCGGCATCCTGTGGGGACTGTCGGGCGCGTTCTCGTTCACGCTGGGCGGGCAGGCCATCACCATTCCCGGCTTCATGGTGTGGATGGCGGTGCTGTACTGCACGGCCGGCAGCGTGCTGACGCACTACATCGGCCGCCCGCTGATCGGGCTGAACTTCGAGCAGCAAAAGCGCGAGGCCGACTTTCGCCATCACCTGGTGCGGGTGCGCGAATACAGCGAGGCCATCGCCCTGGACCGCGGCGAGCAGGTGGAGCAGCGCAACCTGGACACCCGCTTTGGCGCCGTGCTGGCCAACTACCTGCGCCTGATCGGCAAGCAGAAGCAGCTGGTGGGCTTCACCAACCTGTTCGGCCAGGCGGCGGTGGTGTTTCCGTTCATCGTCGCGGCGCCGCGCTTTTTCTCCGGCGCCATCCAGCTGGGCGAGCTGATGCAGATCGCCAGCGCCTTTGATCGCGTGCAAGGCGCGCTGTCCTGGTTCGTGGACAACTACGACAGCCTGGCCAGCTGGCGCGCCACCACCGAGCGCCTGACCAGCTTCGAGGCCGCGCTTGTCAAGCAAAATCAGGCGACAGCGCCTGACCAGCAAGCGCCAGCAGCTATCAATTCAGGAATCATCGAGGCCCACGACCTGACCCTGCAACTGCCCACCGGCGCCACCTTGCTGCAAGGCGCCGAGTTGCGCGTGGCACCCGGCCAGCACACGCTGGTGCAGGGACCGTCTGGCAGCGGCAAGTCCACGCTGTTCCGGGCGCTGGCCGGCATCTGGCCGTTCGCGCAAGGGCAGGTCGGCCTGCCGGCCGGCACCATGTTCATCCCGCAGCGGCCGTACTTCCCCGACGGCGCGCTGCGCGACGCCCTGGCCTACCCCGAGCCGGCCAGCCGCTACGACGACGCCCAGCTGCAGGCCGCGCTGCGCGACGCCTTGCTGCCCGCGCTGGCGGCGCGCCTGGACGAGCGCGACAACTGGACGCAAAAGCTCAGCGGCGGCGAGCAGCAACGCCTGGCGATCGCCCGCGTGCTGCTGCGGCAACCCGCCTGGGTGCTGGCCGACGAGGCCACCAGCGCGCTGGACGTGCCGGCCGAGCAGCAGCTCTATGCCCGCCTGCGGGCGCTCACCGAGCAGGCCGGCGGCGCCCTGGTGTCGATCGCCCACCGGCCCAGCGTGGCGGCCTTCCACGGCCGGCGCTGGCAGTTCGTGCCGCAGGCGGACGCCGCACAGGCGCGCTACCGGATCGAGGTGGCGGCGCAGGACGCATAGCGCGGGCATCGCCGCCGGACCGCGCGCCGCCCCCGCATCAAAAGCGGTGCGTGTAGTACAGCTGGCCGAAGTCCAGGCCCGGGTTCGGCCTCTTGATGCCCAGGTTGGACACGTGCTGGTAGCGCAGCCCGAGCGTCGAACGTCCCTGCGCGCCCCACTGCACACCCACGCCCAGCATGTCGGAAAACTGGAACGCCGTGCTGAGCGAGCGCTCCGGCGCCACGCGGGTGTGCGACAGCAGGCGCGCGCCGATCGAGCCCTCGACGAACAGCAACGCCTGGCCGCCCCGCAGCGGCCGCTCCAGCCGCAGCACGGGCGAATAGCCCAGCTCCAGCAGGTCACGGGCCTTGGGCACGCGCCAGGCCGCCAGCTCGACCTCGTGGCGCAGCCGCAGGCGCCACTGCGCGCCCTGCCACAGGGGCGCGGGCTGCGTCCAGCCGGCGATCACACCGAGCTTGCTGACATTCGCCTCGGCCGCCCCGGCCGCCGACAAAGTCCAGTCCAGGCCCCCGGCCGGCTGCGCCTGGGCCTGCGCCAGCCCGCAAGCGGCGCCCAGGCAGGCCGCCACCGCCCAGGCGACGCGGCCAGGAGCGCGCGTCGCGGAACCGGGATGGAAACGGCTGTGGCAGCAGGGCAGATCGGTCATGCCGGCATCCTACACAAGCTCAAACTCAGGCAAAAGCGCCTGTACCGCGCGCGCAACAAGCGCCAGCAGCTATCAAAAACGAACTGTCCAGGAGGTCACGGCGCCAGGGTGCTGACGTACTGCGACGGCTGCGGCCGCTCGCGCGCCGGTTTGGCCCGGGTCACCGTGCCGACGCTGATGAAGCACAGCGCCTGCTCGTGCTCGCCCAGGCCGAACAGCGCGCGCAGCGGCGCCGAGGCCAGCGCCTTGCCGCTGGTCAGCGCCGCCCCGAAGCCCAGCGCGTGCGCCATCAGCAACAGGTTCTGGATCGCGCAGCCGGCCGACACGATGCGCTCGTGCGGCGGAATGTCGGCGTCATCGTCACGCAGCCGCGCCACCGCCAGCATCAGCAGGGGCGCGCGAAACGCCTTGTCGCGCGCCTGCCCGATCTGCTCGGCCGTGGCCTGGGCATCGCGCTGCGCCAGCGCGGCGGCAAAGGCATCGCCCAGGCGCGCTCGCGCCGCCTCGGGCACGACGATGAAGCGCCAGGGCAGCAGCGTGTGGTGATCCGGCGCGCTGGCGGCGGCGCCCAGGATGCGCGCGGTCTGCGCCGCATCCGGCCCCGGCAGGCCCAGGCGCCGGGGCAGCACGGTGTGGCGGCCGTGGATCAGCGCCTGCGCCAGCTCGTCCGTGCTGGCGGCTGGGGAGCGCGCGGACGGCAGCGTCGGTTGTGCCATCGGTGTGGAATCGGCCATGGCCGACAGCGTAGCGCAACGCGGCGTCGGACGGCCGATCGCCCGCGCCCGACTATTGCCGCGCCGCCGACCAGTCGGCCAGCAGGGCGCGCGCCGACAGGTAATGCACCACGGCGGCGCGCCAGTCGTTTTGCGCCACCACCTGCGACAGCTCGACGCTGGCCAACTCGGCATAGGCGTTGACCAGCTCGATCAGGCTGCGCCGGCCGATCTTGAACTGCAACTCGTACAGCTCGACCACGCTGGCCGAGGAGGCGATCTGCCGCTGCGAAGCCTCGATCTGCAGCAGGCTCTGCGCCATGTCGGCCTCGGCGGTGGCGCTGCGCTCGGCCAGCTCGCGCTCCAGCAGGTCCACGCGCTGGCGGGCGGCGGCGATCTGCTTGGCGGCGCTCTGCACGGTGTAGTCGGCGCTGCGGTCGAAGAACGACCAGTTCAGCACCACCCGCGCATAGCTCTGGTTGCCGGCGCCGACCTCCAGGTCCACGCGCGGCAGGCGCTGGCGCTCGAGCGTGCGCTGCTCGGCGCGCACGGCCTCGGCCTCGCGCTTCTGCGCCTCGACGCCGGGGTGGGCGCGCGCCTCGTGATCGGCCGGCAGGCTGTCGCGCCAGTTGGCGGGAATCGGGTTGTCCAGCGTCGGCGTCTGGCGCGTGTAGCGCGTCAGCTTGGACAGCGCCAGCTTCATCGCCTTCTCGTGTTCGACGATGCGCATGCGCACCTGCAGCGCGCGCGACTGTGCCTGCACCAGCTCGTAGCGGCGGCCCGGGTCGTTGGCGACCACCACCTGCAGGTCGCCGATGATCTTGTCGTGCCGCTGCAGGTTGCGCTGCTCGACCTCCAGCAGCTCGCGCGCGCGCAGCGCCTCCATGTACAGCTGGGCCACGGTGGCGGCCACCAGTTCGCGCGTCTCCGCCGTGCGCTGGCGCAGCGACTGCTGCTTGAGCTCCTCGCGCTCAATGGCCGTGTCGATCGACCCGGCGGCGTACAGGTTGACGCGCCCGGCAACGCCGCGAAACGGCTGGCTGTAGCTGTCCGGCTTGGCCAGGTAGCCACCCGCCTGCGCCCCCAGCGTGGGCAGGTGCTGCGCCCGCGTCGCCGCCGCGCGCGAGGCGGCCACTTCTTCGCTGGCGCGCGCCTCCAGCACGGCCGGATCGGTGTCGACGGCCTCGTTGATCAGGACGGTCAGGCCGGCGGCCTGGCCGGCCTGGGCCGCGCACAGCAGCGCGGTGGCCAGAATGAGCTTGCGCATCTGCGGATTCATCGTGGTGGGCTCTCAGCGCTCGCGCAGGGCCTGCTTCAGGCGCGTGATGGGTTTGGTGAGGTACTGGAACACGGTCTTCTCGCCGGTCTTGATGTCCACCGTGGCGATCATGCCGGGGATGATGGGCAGCGGCCGACCGTCCTTGTCCTGGAGCCGGCTCTCGGTGGTCTCGACAATCACGCGGTAGTAGGACTCGTCCGCGTTCAGCTTGAGCTCGCTCGGGCGACGGTTGTCCTGCAGCGTGTCGGGACTGATCAGGGTCACCTTGCCCTCCAGCCCGCCATACAGCGCGTAGTCATAGGCGGTGAGCTTGACCAGCGCCTCGTCGCTCGGCTTGATGAAGGCCACGTCCTGCGGGCGAATGTAGGCCTCCACCAGCAGCGGGCCGTCCACCGGCACGATTTCCATGATGTCCTGGCCCACCCCGATCACGCCGCCGACGGTGTTGATGCGGATGTTCTTGACCACGCCGCGCAGCGGCGCCTTGATCTCCGACCGTGTCACCGGGTCGGCGCGCGCGGTCATGGCCTCCTCGCTCTGCGCCAGCTCGGCCTCCACGCGCACCAGTTCGGTGTTGGCGTCGGACTGGAACTTGTTGCGCCGCTCGGTCATCTGCAACTGCAGCTCATTGGCCTGGCGCTTCATGCGCAGGATCTCGACCTCCGACACCACGCCCTTGGCCGCCATCGGCTCGGTGATGGCGATCTCGTGGTCCAGCAGCTTCTTGCTCTGCAGCAGGCCCTGGACGGATTCATTCACCGCCCGCGTGCGCGCATGAAACGCGGCCGTCTCGCGCGCCACCAGCTCCGGCGGCACGCCGGGCGGAAACCTCAGCGGCACCGCGTGGGCCTCGGAACGCAGGCGCGCGGCCGTGGCCTGCAACGCCTCGACCTTGTTGCGCGATTCGCGAAACACCGCCGATGACCGCGCCGTGTCCAGCTTGACCAGCACCTGGCCGGCCTCCACCAGATCGCCCTCGCGTACCCGCAGCTCCGACAGCACGCCGGGGTCGAGGCTCTGGATCACCTGTTCGCGGCTCGACGGGATCACGCTGCCCTGACCGCGCGTGACCTCCTCGACGTTGCTGAACCAGGCCCAGACCAGAAACGTGGCCACCAGCAGCACCAGCAGGCCCATGGTCCACGCCATGCCGTGGTGCTTCTCGTGCTGCATGGCGGCATGCAGGTCGTTGAGCAGCGGCAGATCCTTCTGGGCCACGCGCCTGGGCGCGCCCGCATCGTGTTGGCGCTCAGGCAACACCGGCGTCTCCCTGTGGCGCCGGTGTGGGCTGCGCGGCGCCGCCCCCGATGCGGATCACCCGCACCTGGGGCCGTGTGGCGGCGACGGCGGGATCAACCCCTGGGGCCGGCGTCTCGGCGTTCGGCACGGCCGGCGTCGGTTGCCCGCCCACGCCGGGTGCGCCTGCCACGCCGCGCAGGCGCTGCAGCACCGCGTCGCGCGGCCCGTCCATCACCACCCGACCCTGGTCGAGAACGATGATGCGCTGCACGAACGGCAACACCTGAAGGCGGTGCGTCACCACCACCAGCGTCCGGTCCTTGGCCCAGTCGCTCACGGCCTGCAAGGCCATGCGCTCGCTCATCTCGTCCAGGCCGCTGGTCGGTTCGTCCAGCAACACCACGCGCGGATCACGCAGCGTCAGGCGGGCCAGGCCCACGACCTGCTTCTGGCCGCCCGACAGCCCGTGACCGTCCTCGCCGATCGGCAGGTTCAGGCCCAGCGGGTGGGCCTGCACCAGTTTGTCCAGGCCGAAGCGCTTGAGCGCCGCGATCAGCTCGGCGTCGTTGGACAGCCGGTCCATGCGCCCGAGTTCCAGGTTCTCACGCAGGCTGCCCATGAACAGCCGCGGCGCCTGACCCAGCAGGCTGACGTGGGCGCGCAGATCGGCCGGGTCGATCTGCCGCATGTCCATGCCGTCCAGCAGCACGTTGCCCGCGCTGGGCGTGTACAGGCCGGCCAGCAGGCGCAGCAAAGTGGTCTTGCCACTGCCGATGCGGCCCAGAATCGCCACTTTTTCGCCCGGCGCGATGGTCAGGCTCAGCCCTTGCAGCACCAGCGGACCCTGCTCGCCATAACGGTAGCCGGCGCCCTCCAGGCCCAGCGCGCCTTGTACTTCGGTCAGGCTCAGGTAGCTGCGCGCCGGGTCGCGCTCGGTTTTGCGTTCGACGATGCTGTCGATGCCGCCCAGCGCCACGCGCGCCTGCTGCAACCGCACCATCAGCCCGGCCACCTGAGACAGCGGCGCCAGCGCGCGGCCCGACAGGATGACGCAGGCGATCAGTGCGCCCATGCTGATGCGCGAGGCCGGATTCTGGTGATGGATCAGGTAAGTGCCGTACAGCACCAGCAGCACGGTGTTGGCCTGCTGCACCAGCATGGAGAAGTTGACGACGATGTTGCTCCAGTCCTTGAGCTTGATCGACGACGCCGCCGTGGCGGCCGTGAAGCGGTCCCAGCGCTGCTGCGCCCAGTTGGTGGCGTTGTGGGTCTTGAGCGTTTCCAGCCCTTCGATGGATTCCACCGCCAGACCCTGACGCTGCGAGCTTTCGCGCATCGATTCGTTGGTGTACTTGGCCAGCGGCAGCTGGGCCAGCAGGCCCATGCCGACCACCAGCGGAATGGTGAGCAGCGGTACCCACGCCAGTGGGCCAGCCACCATCCACATCACGGCGATGAACAGCAGCACGAACGGCAAATCCACCAGCGCCAGCAGCGAGGCGCTGGTCATGAAGTCGCGCACCGACTCGAACTCGCGCAGATTGCTGGCGTACGAGCCCGAGGACGCCGGCTTTTGCGCCAGGTCCATCGCCATCACGCGGCGGAAGATGGCCGAGCTGATGATCAGGTCGGCCTTCTTGCCGGCGATGTCGGTCATGCGGGCGCGAATGGTGCGCGCCGCGAACTCGAACAGGTTGGCCAGCAGCACGCCGATGGACAGCACCCACAGGGTCTCGAACGACTTGTTGGGGATCACCCGGTCGTACACGTTCATCACGTACAGCGAGCCGATCAGCGCCAGCACGTTGATCAGCACCGACGAGATCGCCACCTGCGCGTAATAGCCCTTGAAGCGCCAGATGACCTTCCAGAACCAGCCCTTGCGCATGCTGTGCTCGGGCAGTTCGGAGCGCGCGTCCTGCTGAGGCCGCAGCTTGAGAAACCAGCAGAAGCCGACGTAGCTCGCATCCAGCTGCGATTCCGACCAGTCGGCGCGGGCGCCGTCGACGCTCAGAATTTCATAGCGCCTTCCGCCCAGCGGGTCTACGCTGATGGCCGAAACCACCAATGCACCGCCATCGCGGGTGATCACCAGCAACGGCGCCGCCTCGGGCGGGATCTCGACCAGCGCGCGGTCGCTGATCTGGTTGTCATAGCCCTGGTTTCGCAGCACTTCGCCCAGGCTGTGCAGGTCGATCCGGCCCTGCGCGTTGCGCAACGTCTGGGAGGCCAGGGCCTTGGCCGACAGCGGCTCGCCCAGCAGGCGGGTCAGCAGGGCAAATTGATCGAATAAGGCAGCCATGGTCAGATCAGCAGGGTGGCGCCGCACAGGCGTGGGCAGCCCGGCAGTCTAGCGTGACGTGGACGCGCCCCATCGCAAACCGTGGTTGCGCGCCCGCATCGCCCGGCCCGACCGTGCATTGTGCACGGCCGGTCCAGATGGCACGGGCGGGCCACAGCGCTGGGGCGACGTAACCCGGTCCCGGCTCAGATGATCACGGCGTTGGCGGCCAGCCAATCGGCCACGCTGCCGCTGATGGTCACCCCGGTCAGCGTCAACTGCGAACCGTTCGTGAAACCCATCACCTTCGTCCCCGCGTTCCACGTCGCGCCCAAGGACGACAGGCTGCTGATGCCGGTGAACACCAGCTTGTCGCCCTGCGCGGTCGAGAAGTCCGTGATCGTGTCAGCCCCGTTATTGATCAGGCCATTGAACATGAAGCGGTCGGCGCCCGCGCCCCCCGTCATGCCGTCATTGCCCAGTCCACCGATCAGCACGTCGTTGCCGTTACCGCCGTTGAGCGTGTCGTTGCCCGATCCGCCATACAGCACGTCGTTGCCGGCGTTGCCGTTGAGCGTGTCGGCCTGGACATCACGCCCGATCAGCACGTCGTCGTACGCGGTGCCGGTGATGGTGCCGCCGCCGCCCGTGGTCTTGATCGCCACCGTGGCGCCATCCGTCAGGCCGCCGTCGGTGATCGAGTACTGGAACGAATGCTCCGCGCTCGCCGCGCCGCTGAAGGTGAAGGTGACCGCGCCGCCCGACAGGGAGGCCGTGCCCCCCACCGGGCTGCTGATCCCGTTGATGCCATGGATGTTGGCGAACAGGTCGTTGGCCATCAGCACCTCGACCGGGAGGACCATGGTCGAACCGACAGCCAGGGTATGGTTGGTCAGGATCAGGTCGTCCCGGGCCTCGACGCGGTACACGTCCAGCACCTGCGTTCCCGCCGCCGCGTCGCCGTCGCGATCGACGACCGTGTAGCCCAGCGTCTCGGTGTAGCGGGTGGTCGTGAACGAAGGCTGGTACTCATACCCCCCGGTGTCGAAGTTCACCACCAGCGTGCCACCCGCCAGCGTGCTGATGGTCGCTGTGCGCGTTGGCAGGTCGTAGGTCGAGCGGTTGGTGCCGGTCCAGCTGAAAGCACCGGTAGCGTGCGTGTAGTGGTAGGTCGTGCCATCGATCGTCAGCTGCGAGACGCTGCCGCCGTCGGCCCCAAAGCCCGTATCGCCGGCCCCCAGATCGCCCGTCAGCAGGTTGCTGACCTTGGAGGGCACCTGGATGGTGCTTTGCAGGATCGAGTCCAGCTGCGTCAGGTTGGATACCACCAGACCATCGGTGTTGACGCCGGTCTTGCCGTTGTAGGCCACCGGATCGAGGTAGTACTTGCTGTCGTGCGTCAGACCATCCCAGCTGGCGCTGCTGTCGTATGGGCCGCCCATGGAGAAGGCGTACGACGTGATCTGGTTGGTGTTGAGGAAGCTGCTCCAGATCGCCTCTTCGGCCGCCTGGATGCCCACGTCCTGGTGGTTCTGGTTGCTGCCGCTGCCGTTCTGCGTGCCGGTCAGGGTGCTCGTGTCGCCGTTGCCGTAGGTCGGCAGGCCATCGGTCAGGAAGTACGAGATGTTCTGCGCGCCAGCCAGCTTGCCCGCGTTGGCAAAGCCGGTGATCGCCGCGTTCAGTGCCGCGTCGTAATTCGTGCCGCCGCTGGCCGTCAGGCCGTTGATCAGCGCCTTGGCATCGCCCACGGTCAACCAGGTGCTTTGCGGCGTGCCCGTGGCGTTGAACGTCACGATCTGGACCCTCACCTCGCCGTGCTGATCGTAGCCGTCCACCAGGTTGTTGATGGCGTTCTTGGCCATCTGCAGGCGCGTCAACCCACCGCCTGCGTCAGCGGTGTTCATGCTCCCCGAAATATCGAGAATCACCATCAGGTTCGTGTTCACCGGACCGACGGCGGCGTTTTGCTGCACGTTCGACACCTGAGGCGAGTCGTCCTCGACCGCGACCGTGAAGCTGGCCGCCGAACTGGTGAGCGCGGCATTGTCCGTGACCGTGGCCGAGAAGCCCAGGTTCAACACGTCCTCGACGCCCGGGTTGCCTCCCAGCGGATGGTCGACCGGACCCTTCAGCGTGGCCGTGTAGGTGGCCGAATAGCTGCCGCCGCTGCCCGTCACCGGGCCCACGACGACCGTCATCACCTGGGTGC